>Ga0315909_10005812_pt1 | contig 14039 bp, 16 predicted proteins | sample LakEriMetagenome_11_FD_203527 | JGI IMG/M metagenome (GOLD analysis project Ga0315909, IMG submission 203527) | Freshwater fungal communities from buoy surface, Lake Erie, Ohio, United States - Buoy 2 MA125 | ecosystem: Environmental > Aquatic > Freshwater > Lake | place: USA: Lake Erie, Ohio...
GGGAAATGTATAATCTTAACTCTTGGGTCAATTAAGTTATAGTTTTGTAATCGTTCTTCAGTTGTCTTAAATCCGTCCATTTCTTCACCCCACATATTATCAATTGATACGACAAGGTCAGCAGGTTCATCAGGAGAAAAGGTCTTCAAGAAAGTTTCGATAATTTCTTTTGTGGATTTTCTATAATCCCAACGACCCATCAATAAAAACTTAAACCTACCATCCTTGTATTCATCAAGTAAATCGACAGTTTCAGGATAGAATGTGTGAACATCCACACCTTCAGGAACCACTTTAACTTTATCAGGATCCGCACCTTGTTCAATTGTACATTGCCTTTGCCATTCACTTGGAACCCAAATTTCATCAAACTCTAATAGTTTGTTAAAAAACAATTCAGGTTGTCTTGTTGATTCCCAAACATTGTATGCTATCTTTGGTCCAATATATTTGTCGTAAAATAGATAATGGTTAGTTTCGTTCAAAACTATATTAAAATCATGGAAAAACTCTTTATCCTCCGATTGGTAGATTTTAAAATCATCCATTTTCCCATCCTCTACCCATAACCTTTGCTGGTATAAAATTGATTTATCAACATCATTCAAGTAAGGCTCATCATCATGCGGGGAGTCACTTAACCCCTTCCAAGAATCTCCTACTGTAAAATTTCTTACTTTGATTTGTACGTATTTTGAAAGTTCTCTGAAAAAATCACGGGTGTGGTTGTTGTATCCTGTTGTACCAATATATGATCCGTGAACGTAAATTTTAGACATAAATAGATTGTTTTTTTCTTTAATTATAATAAAAAAATAGTATAATTAAATTAAAAATTAATACTAAATGGCACAAGGAGTACATAAGATTACTGAAGATTTTGAGAAAGCGTTGTGTGATTACACGGGAGCGCCACATGCGATTGCTTTGGACAATATGAGTAACGCTTTGTTTTTGGCATTATATTATGAAAAAAACATAAAAAAAAGTCTGACATCGGACAAGGTAGATTGTCCGTCAAAAACATACCCTTCGGTTCCTTGTGAGATAATTCATGCGGGATTAAAAGTTAATTTTATACCTGTTGAGGGGGATATGATTAAAGGTCCTTACCAATTATCACCGAGTAATGTTTGGGATTCAGCATTGAGTTTTACTGCTGACATGTACGTTCCAAAAACCCACATGTGTCTTTCATTTACGGGTCCGTACAAGACATTAAAGTTAAGTAAGGGAGGTGCTATTTTGACTGATGATTATCAAGCGATGTTGTGGTTCAAACGAGCTAGATTTAGTGGTAGACGTGAATGTTCATATCACGACGATAATTTTGATATGTTGGGTTGGAACTTTTATATGATGCCAGAACTTGCAGCAAGAGGTCTTTTGATGATGACTCAATTTTATAATTTGGATGGGTCTAAAAAACATAATGAGGATTTGGAATTACCTTATCCTGATTTATCAAAATTTGATATCTACAAACAATGAAAAAAGGAATAATTGGTGTTGGTGGGTTTGGTAGAGAAATTTATTGGAGCTTATCACCCGAAGAAAGAGTTAATACTGTATTTTTTGTTGACGATGAATACTATGATGGAACAAACTCATTAGTATTACCAATTTCTCAGTTTAACCATAATGAATATGAAGTTGTAATAGCAATTGCCGATTCAAAAGTAAGAGAACGAATAGTCAATTCTTTACCAAAAAATACAAAATATTTTACTCACGTACACCCAACGGCTCAACTTCATGGGCCTGACATCTCAATTGGTGAAGGTAGTATAATATGTGCAGGATCAATCATAACGACAAATGTTAAAATTGGTAAACACGCACACATAAATTTAATTACTACGATAGGACATGATTGTGTAATTGGAGATTATTTTACAACGGCACCTGGTGTTCAAATTTCAGGGAATGAAACCATAGGTGACCGAGTTTATTTTGGAACTCGTTCTTGTGTTAAACAAAAAATAACCATTTGTGATGACGTTGTGATTGGCATGAATGCGGGGGTGGTTAAGAATATTACAGAGTCAGGAACTTACATAGGGACACCCGCCAAAAAAATTAAATAACATGAAAGATTTAATCACAATTTTTAACTATTCACCTGATAACCGAAGAAAAGAAATATTACATAATTTACTTGTCAGATTACAATCCATTAGGGGTAAATTTGACATTTTAGTTGTATCTCATTCACCAATATCGGATATTTCTTTAGGGTTAGTTGATTATTTTTATTATGATGGTAATAATGAATTAATTAGTGATTTTAACTTAACAAATAAATTTTGGTTTAGAGGTCCTGAATTTGTTGTAAACTCTTCTTTAGTGTATCCAATTAGTACTCATTTGGCAATCTATAGTTTACTGTATTATACATTTAATTTTTCATTCCATAGAGGATATAAAAAAATACATTTTATTGAATTCGATATAAATTTAGATGACATTAATTTAATCAATAACGTTAATGACGATTTAAATGATAATGATGCGGTTTTATTTCATGGTGACGATAAGTGGGCTATTGGTGTGTATTTTGCATCAACTTTGTCAGGATTTAACGTTGAAAATTTTAAGTATGATAGAGAGTTAATACTTAAACAATTAATGGAAAGTGATAACAGAATGACTGAAAGGGTTACGCCCGTTATTTTATGTAAAAATAGAAAAGTGAAATATAGGACTGTGTATGAAATTAATCATAACGATAGTCAATTGAATGATGAACATAGAAATTCTGATTTAAAATGGGTCGTACCGATAGTTGTTCAACATACGGACGAAGTTGATTTTTTCATTTACAATGAAACAGGTAACAATCATATTGTTGATTTATTTGTTGATAACCAACATTGGTTTTTTAATGTTAACCATGGTCCTGGAGTTTGGAATTTAACACATATTGGGGATATAAATCAGATTAGTGAGATTTTAATTTTTGTTGATAAAAAGTTAGTTAACAAAATAAACATAACTGATGAAAATAGAGATGTGTTCAGAATAAATAACTCTCTAATATATTTGAATAATGAAAATTGATAAAGTAATAGTTTCTTGTGATGACTCACATTACCAATATTTTTGGCCTGTGGTTGCTCAAGTATGTAAAAAAGTGTTAAACATAACTCCAGTGCTTTTTAAAGTTAGCGATGAAGACGGAGAATTTTATCATGACGGTAATGGACTTGTTAAGTGTATTAAAAAAATTGATAACGTCCCAACATCAACGCAAGGTCAAATATTGAGATTATATGGTACAAAATTTTTTCCTGACGAGGTTTGTTTACTATCGGACATCGATATGATGTTAATTAATAAGGAATATTTTGTGGACGATTTAATTAAATATTCTGAAGATTCTTATGTTATTTTAACATCTGATGGGTATGACTTAGAAAGAAAAGAATGTAGAGATTTATTTGATTTTCAAGTATATCCACTATGTTATCATGCAGCAAAAGGTAAAATTTTTTCCGAGTTATTAGAGATTGACAACTCTTTTGAAGACTTTGTTAATAGAGTGATTAATTTTAACATTCCAAATAAAAAAGAATGGTATTCCGATGAAATTTATTTGAGTTCGATGATAAACTCAAAGTATGGTAATTATGAATTTCATAAATTAAAACGAGGTTATGAGGATAATTTTTATCTTCCAAACAGGATTGAAAAATATAATTTTCCTGTAGATTTTAGAGATAATGAAGAAATGAGATTAACTAATTTAAAAGTGAGTAACTACGATAAACAAAAGTTAGTTGATGGTTATTATATTGATTGTCATTGTGTGAGACCTTATGGTTGGTATGATAAAGAAATTTGGGAAGTTGCCAATACAGTAATTAATAAAAATTCAAATAAAATGAATGATTTAATAATGGTCACAGCGTTTTGTGACACAAAAGAAAAAGAAGAAACTCTTCGTAAGTTAGTAAATCAAATATCAAGTAATAAAGATAAGTTTGATTTAATGGTTATTTCACATACTGTAATACCTGATGATATTGTTGAAAAATGTGATTATCATTTTTATGACAAAAAAAATGAATTATTATATGATTATAATTTGAGGTCAAAACCTTGGTTTGCCCCCATGGGTGATAGAAGAATACTTTCTATTTTCACAGGATTTTTTAATACTCATTTAGCGATTTGGAGGATGTTAATTTTAGGTAACTCTATCGCCAAAAATTGCGGGTACAGAAAAGTACACCATGTAGAATACGACTCTTCAATCTCAAATTTTGATGAGATGGTAGATAACTCTAATTTATTAGAATCATACGACGCAATTACGTATAATAAAACAGAGGTTGACGTTGATGATATTTTGTTTGGAACATATCAAGCTTATAGGTTAGATAGTTTACATGAAGATTTATTCATATTAAATGAGGGAAAAATAAAAAATCAAATTTTAGTTTCTGAGACTAAATCACCTGAAGGTATGTTATTCAATTTACTACACAATAAAAGAAATGGTTTGATTAAAAATAAAATTGAATTAGATAAAAATGGAAATGAGTTTGGGTTAAGTCATTCAAATTTAGGGGGAAATCATGTTGCGTGGTGTTTACCGTATTATGATAATGTGACAGATAAATTATCTTTTATTGTCTGGAATATGGAAGGAAAAAAGGAGATAAACGTTAATCTAATTTACAACGACAACAAAACGTTTAACTTTGAGAAAGTAAAACCAAGTCATTGGTCTATCATTGATATTGACGATTTCAATGAAGCAAAAAAATTAATTGTCATACTCAATGACAAAATAAGAAATATATACGACTTCACTAAAGATCCTGAATCTTTTAAACAAAATAGCTATAGAGAAATATGAATGAGTTAATTAAAATAGAAAGTTTCGATAATAAGAGTGGTTGTGTTTATTTTAAATATTTAGGTGACGAACCACGTAACATTAAAGTTAGGTTATCATCAAAAAATTTAACTTTACATTTTACAGAATTAAATTTATCAAAAAATGATAATACAATTTATTATGTCGGGTTCAACGAAAATGTTGCTGATAGAGTAACAGAAGTTCAAGTTGATTTTTGGGATGAGTATTTTAATTTGACAAAGACATTTATTAAAGATGAGTCTGAAAATAATTTAGAACTGAACTTTTTTAGTAGTGATGTTAAAGACCCGTCATATTATACATACGACGAAATATTCAATAGAAACATATACGAGAATAAACTCATAAGAATAAATGAAGGTGATATTGTTGTAGACATAGGTGGAAATTATGGGTTTTTTAGTTTATATGCGGAAATGTTTAAACCAAGTAAAATTATTACTTTTGAACCTTCTAAAAAAACGTTTAGTTATTTAGATAAAAATTTTACAAATGGAATCAAACTTCAAAAAGCAGTTTCAGGTTTAAATGGTATCAGTAAATTTTCTGATGATAATTCATCAAGCGCTTCAAGTAGGCTTTCTGGTGAAGGTGAGTATGATGTTGAGGTTATAGGTATTAATGAGTTATTAGAATATTTGAAATTAGAAAAAATTGATTTTTTAAAAATAGATTGTGAAGGATCTGAAAAAGATATTTTTCAAGAAATCACCTATGAAACAATTTCAAAAATAAATAAACTTGTTGTTGAGTTCCACTCAGTTGAAATCAAAAATCAGATTTTAAAAAAATTGAATGATCTTAATTTCAATGTCGAGTCGACCACTGATGAATTGATTTTTGCTTATAATAAAGATTACTATAGAAAAAAGAAAAAAATTGCTTTAGTTAGTACATATTGTGATACCCAAGAAAAAAAAGATGTATTCTTAGAATTAGTTAAAAGAGTTAAATCTTTAGGTATTGACGTGATAGCAATAAGCCCACTACCATTAGATAAAGAACATATTGAGGCTTGTGATTATTTGTATTTTACAAAGGAAAACCCCATATTAGGTTGGCCCACAAGATTATTTACATTTTGGAGGGAGTATATTGTTGGTGATGGTAAAGTTTTAACACTACAAAGAGGGGTTGGTGATTATAGTTGGGCGGCATTATATCACGTAAAAAAATTAACCCAAATCGCAATGGATTACGATTACGATATTTTTTATCATATGATTTATGATTTGGAAATAGATGAGAATGTCGAAAACGCTTTAATTAATTTTGAGGGGAACATTGTTTACCCAAGAAGAGATCCTCACCATCCGGAAACTTTATGGGAAACAACACTACATTTTATGTCTTTTGATAGGGATTTAATGAAAAAAATTGAGGAAGAAATAACTTTAGATAATTACTTATCAACCAACGGGGTAGCTGAAGGGGAGGTGTATAAGTGGAAACATAAATTCAATATACACGGATCACAAAATCCTGTAAAAGATAAAATTTACTATTGGAAAGATTTTGATTTTTTTGACTACTCACCATTAAAAGAGTTTAAAATGTTTATATCTAAAAATGATGATATGGATATATGGTTAGGTGAAAATGAAAATGTATATAAAGAAACCCTCCCAAAATATTTAAGAATAGTTTTTTATGATAATGACAATATTGGTGAACTAACTATAATAGTTGATAATAAAAGATTTAATATGAACCCAAAACCTTTTGAAATTATTAATCTCCCTGTTAATTCAACAGAAGTAAAGGAAGTAAAATTATTATATAATGGGAATGAATATGATTTGTCAAATGAATACGGAAAAGTAATGCTTAACCAAATATATATAAACTTCAAAAACTCATAATTTTTATATCAATATGATACACAACCCAAAAGTATACACAGACAAAAGCCCAATTCATGGTTGGGGTGTTTTTGCGAAAGAAGACATAATGGAAGGAGAAGTTTTCGAGGAATGTCCCATCCTTACACTTCCACTTAAATTCGGCGAGGTAAGCCCCTTGTTAATCGATTACCGTTTCAATTGGCCATCAGGAGTATCTGAATGGGAAGAACAAGTGGTTGCATTAGGGTTTGGTAGTTTGTATAACCATAGTGAAACGCCTAACGCTTATTGGTATTCAGATCAAGAAAAAAGAACTTTCAAGTTTGTTTCAAATAAAGAAATAAAAAAAGGAGAAGAGATCTTTGTTTGGTATGGTGATGTTGGTTATTGGAATGACGGAAGAACTCATACAGAAGTTATCTAAATCAATTTAATCGGTATTTATTGTAATAAACAATATGCCAAATTCATTTAAATATAGTGCGGATGCTCAAACACGAGCCCTTAAAAAAGGAAACTTTTGGATAGGTGCTGGAGATGTTGATAAAGGACCAACAAACACCACAGGTTATTATAACGGCATTAATCCTTCTGGTGATGGATATACAATATATTTAAACAAAGCGTCCGGAGGTCCGTCAATTTATATTGCGTATAGTGACACTGAATTAATAAATCTAACTAATAGAATAGCCGGAACTAGTTATAGTACTGTAAATGAATGTTTAAATTATTACGCATCACAATCAGATAAAGTTATCACTAATAAAGAATGTCCTGCAATTATTACAAATGGGTTAGTTTTAAATGTTGATGCTAGTTTTACACCCTCTTACCCCAAAAATGGAACCACATGGTACGATATAAGTAGTGGTGGTAACAACGGAACTTTGGTTAATGGTCCGACATATAGTACTAATAATGGTGGTTGTATCGTGTTTGATGGGTCGAACGATGAAGTAAACACATCATACGGACCAACATTAGGTGATTTTACAGTTTGTATATGGTACAAAGATAACGGGAGTGCACAATACGGTAGATTGGTTGATAAAAACTATATCGGCGGATTTTGGTTGGGTAGGAATAGCTCAACGGCTAATAGTTGGGGCGGTGGGATAAAAGAGACAAGTTTTCCGTATGGTATTTTCTTAACTTTAACTGACGGTCAATGGAATTATTTGGTATCGGTTAGAAGTGGTACATCTCATATTTTATATGGTAACGGAATAGAAAATACTACAAGTAATACCGTAACTTCAAGTGCATTAGATTCGACAACAATATCAATAGGTGCTTGGAGTGGAGATGAGAACTCCCAAAGGTTTACAGGTCAAATTGGTTTAGTTCAAGTATATAATAGGGCACTATCATCTTCAGAAGTTTTACAAAACTATAAAGCGACAGGTTTTTTAGGCTCACAGTATAATCCCGCAAATTCAGCCGCCGCAATTTTATCTGTAAACCCATCTGCCGCGGATGGATATTATTGGATTAATACCAACTTAGGACCAAGACAATTATATTGTATAATGTCTCAAGGAGGATGGATGGGGGTTACAAGTGAACTTAGTCCTCAGATTGCAAATTTAGGGTCATCAGCATCTTGGGAAACTAATACAAATAGAAGATTGCAAAGTGTTAATTCTCAAGTGTTAAATGTTACGGTTCAAGAAGGAGACTGCGGTTCTCCAAAATATTATCAATTACGTAGTCCGAGTGCTAACGGAATAAATCATACCCAAACCATGTTACTAATACAAAGAATTTCAACAATAGGTCAGTGTTCGTATATAACAGATACGGTTAGTAATGGGTATTATACCGGACCAGAATACACCGGAACTTATACTTCTTCTGCTATGTGTACATGGGGTGATGGTAATTTTGCAAATGCCTGTTGTGGAGCCCAAAACATGTCAGGGTTAAAAACTTATTGGGTATTAATAGGTAGTGGTACTAATTCAAGTTTAACTTACCAAGTACAGTGTGCTGGAGGTAGTGGGCAACATTATCATATGTGGTTTGTAAAATAATATAATTATGGCATATATAATAGTTAAAAATGTTTCGGGAATTATTGGAGAGCAAATCTTAATATACCCATTTAGAGAAGGTGACCAAATTTATAGCTATAGTACTATGGTGAGTGCACAACAAAAACTGAATGAGATTCAAAATGAATCAATTTATAGCGATTGTGACCTTCAAATTATAGAAGATAATGATTGGAATTTATGATTATGGAAACTCAAGAATTCGATAATAGACAATTTATGATTTTTAATGTGAGTGAATTAAGTCAAATTAATTTTATTCAGGTTTTAGAAACCTCATCAGAGACAGTTAGAAAATCTGTTAACGGTACAAAAACATTTGTAAAATGGGATGGCGTGACACCAACTTGTGTTAGTAATCTTACAACATCAGAAGGACCATATACTTATGAAGAGATAATACAAATCTTAAATACATCTGAATGGCGTAACCCAAACCCAATGGATAATTAATACATATTATCTAAATCAATTTGATTTGTATTTATAGTAATAAACAAAAATTGAGATTAGAAATATAATGCCGACAGTAAGACCTTTTGCGTATAATCCTTCACGAACTTTAATATCAGGAACCATTCAAGTTGGAGATTTGGCGGTTGGAACCCCGACATCAGGTTTCACGGGACCACCCCAATGGTGGATGGGTCCTGATGAAGACTTAGGGTATGTGATTACTGAATCCGTATCTGGCGGAACACAACCAACTAATATACCGGGAGTTACTGCGTCCGTTGGGTTTTTTAGGACTGAAGATTTTTTAGAAAGTTCATTTATAAATTTAGCACAAATAATTTCTACTAATCAAACTTTTATATCAGGAAATGAGGCATCCTTATGGTTAAATGCCAATGGATATTGGACATCTTATTCTGATGTTGTAACAAATGGATTAACATTACAATTAGATGCAAGTAATCCAACATCATATTCAGGTTCAGGTAATGTATGGTATGATTTAGTTGCGCCACAAGATAACATTACTCTTGTAAATTCACCAACATTTACCGCACCGTCACCATCGTATTTTACATTTAATGGGTCAAACCAATATGGTGTAGGTACAGGTCCTGTATTATCTTCAACTTCTTATACCAAATCTGTTTGGTTTTATTTAAACTCTTATAGTGATAATAATTTAGTAAGTAGCCAAGATGGAGGTCATTTTATGTATATGGCAAGTACAAATAGGATATATTGTGGTCACACAGATTGGCCAAATTATGCTGCATTCCCTTCTAACGCTACTTTTGCACTTAATACTTGGTACTATGTTGCGTTAACATTCAATACCACTGATGGTATGAAACTTTACGTTAATGGAGTTTTAGATAGTACCTACACTGCGAATAAATCTCCGTTAGTTGGTAACTACTCAACAAATGTTGGAGCTTTTGGTACGGGAAATCTATTAAATGGTAGAATTGGTAGAGTATTCTGTTACAACACTTCACTAAGTGATTCTGAAGTTTTACAAAACTATAATGGAACTTTACCACCATTTATTTCGGTCACTCCAACGCCAACCGCAACACCCACTGCAACACCAACACCAACTCCTACGACAACTCCTACTCCAACACCAACAGCCACTCCTACTCCAACACCAAGTCCTACTGCGGTTTCAGGGAATACATTTTCACAGGCGTTTACTGGAGGAACGGCACCTTCAACAGCGATAGAAATTGCATGGAACGTGTTTAGAACAGGTTTAACAGGAACGTATACTCAATTTGTTTGGTCAAGTACAAACGGTAATTCAATAACGGTAAGTGACCCTACTTTGGTTCAAAGTTTAGCCACGGGATTACGGACTGGTTCAGCAACTGCAGTAACAATAAACAGTGTTAGTTGGAGAGTCGGTACAGGTTGTGGGACACCTAAAATTGGTGGTACTGCGATTGAGTTTTCTAACATTGGGAGTTGTTCTCCGTCGAGCACATATGCATTAAGACCACAAATTAATAACGCAAACTGGGGTGGAACAAATCAATCTACAATTGGGGCACCATCACAAACAATAACCTTAACATTTAGTTAGATATGGTAACTTATGACGTAATAGAAATCCAAACAGGTAATGTTGTATTATCCGATAAGACACAAGAAGAATGTCTCACGTGGATTGAAACTTATGGTGATATTATTAACTACACAATTGTAGAACATCAGGTTTAAAAAACACTCTTTCTTTACTACCAACCATTTGTTTATACCACAAACCTTTATCATCCATCCATACGTATGGGTCATTAGGGTCTTCAGTCCAACCATGTTTTGAATAATACTCAGAATCTTTACGTAAAAGATTTGCTCTATGTGAAGAGTGAAATTCTTCGGTACCTAACCAATGAGGTAAAACAAACTCACCTTCAATATGTTCGTGAACCATTGTATTTTTGAAACCACGAGAAACCCAAACATCGATACTATCGTTGTAGTATTGTTTAAGAGCATTTACATAATCTTTCCACATTACTGAACATGGGTGATTTAACCAACCCTTATATGGTTTACCATCTTTACGAGTACGACCTGTGATTGCAGATATAATCTGATAAGCCTCCACACGTTGTTTACCAAGACGCTTGTTATCTAAACTTTCTAATGATTTTCTAAAATCCGTGTATGGAAGGAATGTCTGCATGATTTTTTTTTGAATTAGAATATATTTATAAAACAAAGATAATAAAAAAATCAAAATAATTAAAAAATTATGAAAAAAATAATTAGACTAACTGAATCGGATTTAATTCATATCGTTAAAAGGGTAATTGCTGAAGATGCTACTGCCGCTGATCCGACAAACCCTTGGAATATATTGAAGAATTCTCCGACACCTACAAATATCGCTAAAGTCATTTATGACTCTAAAGGTATATTTGATGATGACGAAACATTAGTTATTGCCGCACTTTCTAAAATTAAAGATAAGACTATGTGGTGGCAAGTTACTAAAGAACTTCAAAAATTAACAGGAGGTCAAGGTATTGTGCAGTACCTAAATAGCTTTATGGTTGGGGACGATTACAGTATGGTCAGATGGAACGGTAATAATGTGGTTGACCAGCTACAAAGAATATTTGATCTTATGCCAAATATAGATAATGATAAATACCCATTCAAAGACCTCAAGACGGATAAATCATTTTGGCAACAATTTAAGTTACCTAGAGGAATTTATCACGGAACTTAATTTATACTTAATACAAAAAAAGGTGACTAAAAAGTCACCTTTTTTATTTTATAAAATACAGTAAAAATAACACCACCAAACATACCAAGTAAATGACCTAAAACTGTCATATCTTTTTTCAAATCCACAAACATCATATTTAACAACATATCCAAACAAAACACAAGACCAAGTAATTTAATTGAACTTGTTGTATTTTTCGAGACAAAAATATTAAAAAACATAATCGAACTTACAATTCCTGATAGCCCCGCAATCTGTAAGTCCACACCCAAGAACATCATAGGTAAAAAATTAAATACCCAACCAAAAACAATTAGTAAAATATAGTTTTTCACACCAATTTCTTTTTCAAGGGTGTTTCCAAAAAGAATAAGTAATGATAAATTAAACAATAAGTGTGACGGGTGAAAATCATGAACAAAAGGATAAGTAAAAATTTCATAAATAGTTGAGTAAGAAAACCCACTAATATCTAAGTTTAAACCATCTATAATCATTGGATTTACAATTAGTGAAAAGATACCAAGCAAGTAAAAAAATACTGAGACAACTGTAATTGTTTTAGTTACTTTATTGATTTTTTTAAACTTATTGATGTGTGATAATAACATTTGCATGGTTTTTTTTGGGTTACGATATATTTATAAAACAAAGATAATAAAAAAATCAAAATAATTAAAAAATTATGAAAAGAATTGTAAGACTTACTGAATCTGATTTAGCTCGTATCGTTAAAAGAGTTATTAATGAAAGACAATATTTAATGGAAGGTGTTCCAAATACAACATTGAAAGTTGATGGTCCCATTACTGTGGCATCAAGAACTGTTTGTGGAACAATCGATTATATCAAAGCGAGTATTGTGGTAACTAACACAGGAACTGAAGATGCGTATATAAATTCATACCCATACTTAAAACAAATGCCTGGTTTAGATAATATGTTAACAACAACGTATGACTATAATGTTACAATCGGAGGTAAACCTGTTGTTGGTCAAGCTGACGGTCAAAACCAACCAAAAATACCAAAAGGAAAAAAGGCAACTGTAAATTTTGTAATCAAAACGGACCTTAGAATACCGGAACAAAGATATAAAGTCGCTCTTCAAAGGAGTAGTGAAGAACGAAACCCAACTAAAAAAGAGGTATTGAGAAAAGAGGCGGCAACAGAACGTCAAAACTTATACAATGCGTTTAAGAATTTAAAAAGTGGCACCATTACTTTACGTTACAATGGGGCACCTTTAGAAATTCCTGTACAGTTTGGTGGGTTTATGATAGATACATCCCGAGCTTGTGATACACAAATTACGTTACCAAAAGGATTCTAAAAATTTTATAAAAAAAATTAACCCCACCTGAAAAGATGGGGTTTTTTATTATTGAACGTTTTTAACGTATGTCAAATCGTTGAAAGGGTCGTACCAAAATAAACAAACGTTTGAGACTTCATTATTTTTCAATGTTAGATAGATTGAAAATGCGGTGATAACCCCACTAACTGAAGATTCGATAATAAATTCGGTTTCGTTACCATTTGTAATTACATCTGTAATTTCAAATTTTTGTTTAACACCATTTTCATAAACAAATGCGACTTTGTTATCTGTGTTCAAAACATAGTGTTTGTCAGACACTTGAGGTGTAAACTGTTTAGAATTTTTAATTACGATGTCTTTTTCAGAGAAACCTTTGGTTACGTAAAAATCGTAGTTTTTAACATCAAACGTATATGTTTGAGAAAAAGATACGAGGGTTACGAATACAAACAAGAAACTTACAAACAAATTTTTCATGACTTTTATTTTTAGATGGTTAATAATTGATTACTCTACAAAGATAAGACCTTTTTTTGATTTGCCAAAAGGTTTTGAAAATATTTTTACTTTTTTTTTATCCCCACCCTGAAGTGGGGATTTTAATGGTGGAGGTGGAGGGACTCGAACCCTCGTCCAGCCTATCCTGTCAGATAAGGACTACACGTTTAGGTCAAGGTTTTTCATACCTTCCGAAATATCTAAGTTCTCACACCGCTCAGCGACGGTGGTA
>Ga0315909_10005814_pt1 | contig 14038 bp, 15 predicted proteins | sample LakEriMetagenome_11_FD_203527 | JGI IMG/M metagenome (GOLD analysis project Ga0315909, IMG submission 203527) | Freshwater fungal communities from buoy surface, Lake Erie, Ohio, United States - Buoy 2 MA125 | ecosystem: Environmental > Aquatic > Freshwater > Lake | place: USA: Lake Erie, Ohio...
TTGTTGGTTTTGGTGGTTCATTTTAAAAACCACACGGTCATTAGCTTTAAAGCCACTTGTTGGTTCTACACTTGTTGGAAGGACAATATTGTAAAGTTGATTGTTGTTCATCATTAATATATTATATATGTATATTATATTAATTTTTAAAAAAATAGAATTTATACTTCAGCCCATTTTTCAAAGAAAATGTATACATTTTTTTGTGGGGTGGTTTGTCCAACTTCTGCAACTAATTCTATTTTTATATCTCTTTCTGGTTCATTAAATGGTAATACATTTGGTTCTCCTTTCATTAATGAATGGAAGACCTTACCAGGGAACATTGTAGGCTTATATTCTGATACAATCTCTTTATCACGATTTTGTGATAAATTCTTTGGTTGGTAATAAGGTGAGTTACTAAATGTTCTCATCATGTTATCTAAATGGACGGCTGAACCATCAGAATTAATGTAGATAGTTGTAAGTGGGATGTTGTCTACTGAGATCTGATATTCACCGATATTATCTCTTGTTGAAAATAAGTTAGTTTGTGTTGGTGTTAAGCAATAAACATTGTATGCGTTATTATGAGCTTTAGCGGTATACATAAAGCGGTTAAGACCACCAACCATAGCAACGTTAACTGATTCAAAGTTTGAACAAAGCATCTTTTGTTGGGGTGCAAGTGGGACATTACGGCGGTATAAGATAAGATGGGCGTTCTTAAGAGACCAGTTGTTGGTAAGATTGGTATAGAGTGGGACAAGTGAAAGACCTGTGATAAAGCCATTTGTTGGGACTGTTAAGGGTAATGCTAATGTAACTGATGAACCTGCAGGTGAACCTGCTACTGATTGAACTTGTAATTGGTCTGTTGTAACTAATGTTGCAACCCCGGTTGCATCTACTGTTGTGTATGTTGCTCTAACAGTTGTGCCTGCAAAAATGTCAACTGATGCTTGAAAATTGGTTGATGATGTTAAAACTGCACCTGATGCTGTTAAATCGTTAAACATAACTGTGCCAGCGGTGCCGGTTAATTTAGCAATTGTGACTAATGATAAAGCTTGTGTAGTGCTTAGTGCGCCTGTCCAAGTAATGTCTCCGATTGCTTGTCCTGCATCTGGAAGTATAGCACTGATAGTTCTAACAAATGAAACGGGTTGACCGTTCATAGTACCACTAATAACTATTTTATTACCAACCGCAAAGTTACCAACTACACCAAGTACGGTTGGTGATGCTTGAACTATGTTAGCGTTTATATTACTCCAATCATATTTAGTACCAACAGTTGATACTGCTGATGGTAAGTATGCACCAGCTTTAACTGCGCGCATAAAGACGTTATATTGGGGCTCTAATAGGTAACGGAATTGTAGATCGTCTTGTTGTGGGTATAAATCAGCATCTCCGATTGAACCAGGGTATAAGAGGGAAAGAGGGCAACGAACGACGGGGAATTGATCGGGGTAATTATTGTTAAATACTGAAACGACTTGTGAAGTTACACCAGCGTGACCTTTACCATCATAGAGGGCATCACTGACAACATTGTTGCAACCTTTAGAGAAGTATTCAAGATTGTTTGAAAGTATATTGACGTAAACTAAATCTGCAATATATTTACCTGAACGTGATTCAGTGAGTTTAGCATCACGAACGAGGGCTGAAGGATTGTAAAAAAGACCATCTGCACCTAAGACAACGTTGCGGTAATCTGTAGCACTTGTTAAACCATCAAGTGTCATTTCTAATTCTAAGTATGATGACTTCATATCTATTTGTCCGTTTTCATTACCAACGTGAAAAGTAAGTTGGTTTGAAGCCTTTGTTAGTGGAAAGGCTACGAGTGATTGAACCTTTTTAATTGATCCTGACATATATATTATATTATTATATTATATATTAAAAATGGAATTTGAAAATATAGGTTTTATGGGTTCAAGACCCGATGATGAGAAAGCTAAGCGAAAACCAAGAATGAAAGATATATTTGTTATACCTTCTGCAAATTTAAAAACTATAACAAAAAAAGAAAAACATGTTAAGGAAGATAAAAAGATAGTAAAATCTATTAAAATATATAAAAGAGAAAAAAAGGAAGTTAAGTTTGAAGAATTTAAAAATAAAGATAATGTTGATACTCTTGCAAGTAGAAGTATTAAAGTAAAAAAGATAAAAGATTAAGATAACATTAATTTTAATGTTTCTATATGTTTTGATAGTTCTTCTATTAATTGAAGAATTGCGTGATCTCTTCGTGCATCCTTTGATACTTGCTTATGGCACATTTTACATAATAGTAAATCGTATGGAGCAGGGGGTACTTCATAATCAGCTTTTATAATTTCACATCTTGAGCATTTGCCGGAAAACATTTTCTATATATTAGATTTCTATAATATTTTTTTATAATTTAATTATATTATTTTTTCCATAATAATTCAGTAAAGTTATGGTATAACTCCATTTCACGATTATTGACATAAAGAAAATTGTATCTATCTTTAGTTGCCTTATGGTAGTTCTCCATGAAATCTGCGCCAAAGTTTGACCCTATTTCTTCTTCAAATACTTTTAGATCTTTATTATTATAAATTTGAAACACCATATATGCTGATGCATTCTTTCTTAATTTAGTAGGTAGACCACCTGAAAAAACTTGTGTCGTTACGATGAAGCTGATATTATAGTGGCGTGACAAAGCAGGCAATTTATCTAATCTTGAATTATTCTTAAAGTAACTTAACATATCATCTAAAACAACTAATATTTGTGGGGCTGTTTTTTTGTCTTTTATCATTGCTTCTGTTTGTTGTTTTACTATATCATCTAATATAAAATCAACATTTTCTAAATCTTCTTCTTCGTGTATCTTTATAATCTCGTCATCATCTGCTACTGCTTTATTTAACGTGTCGTCAAACATAACAGTGGGGGATATATAGTATATTTGGTCAAATATATCTTTATAACCCATATTTATATTCTTTAATAGGTTTACGACCATCACAGACTTACCGGACTTAGTTGGTGCCACAAATACATATGTGAAAGGTGGTTCTAAAAGAGGTAAAGGTATATTAAATTTAGTTTTGTTAGTAGGTTTCTTTACTGGTAATATTTCCAATGATTGTTTTTTAGAAGTCATTATATAATATATAATGTTATAATATATTATTATGGCAAATTTTCTATCTTATTTAGATGAGAACCAGGCTTTTCAAAGTCTCAAGCAATTTCAAGAACAGGAACAGGAAGACTATAAACAACAAAAAGAACAAGGTGTATTAGGGTTTATTGAAACTACACCCATTGCCGTCAACTTACTTATGAAAGGTAAAGAACTATACCAAAAAGGAACAGAATTTGTTTCTAAAGCACAAGAAGCAGTTGGTAAAGTGCAAGAGGGGGCAGAGAAAATAGGTCAAGCAGTACAAGAAGGAGCAAGCAAGGTTGAAAGTGCAGTTACTGATGTTAAATCAGCTGGTGAAGAAGCAGTAACTAAGGGACAAGCATTAGTAGAAGGTGTAGCAGAAAAAGCCCAAAGTTTAGTTGGAGAAACCGCAGAAAGAATAAGTAGCAGTGGTTCAACTATGTTAAGTAAAGCAGGAAATAATATGAGCCGTAAGATGCTCCAAAATGAATTTGAAAGAGATCCTGAAAGTGAAAATGTATCAATGGAAGAAAATAGAGATTTGTTTACAAAAGTAAGAAATATTTTCAGAGGTGGAGAAACTGGAGCCCAAGATTTATCACAAGGTGTAGAAGAGGCATCACAAATGGGTAGAACAGCATTAGCTGAAGGGGCACAATTAGGTAAAAGTGCATTAAGTGAAGGTGCAGAGATTGGTAGTAATGTAGTCAGTAAAGTAGCAGGTGCTGCAGGTGAAGCAGCTTCAGCAGTGGCAGAAACTGGAACAGCAATTGGTGCTGTAGCATCAGAAGCAATACCTGTTGTCGGAGAACTCGGTGCTTTAGCATTTGGATTATATGACATTATCCATTCGTTTGCAGATAAACCACATATTTATAATGTTGCCCGTCCTGTGTTCTCGGCTGGGATCTAAAGTGGATTTAAAAAGTTATGTTTCTTTGCATATGACATTTTAGGTAAGAAATACTTTGGTCTTTGTGGTTGTGGTGGTAGCGGTGGTTGTGCCGGTTGTGCCGGTTGTACTGGAACAGTTGGCACAACTACTGGTTCTGGTTTAGGTTTTATTGGTGCTTGTATTTCTTGTTTTGGTGGATTATAAGTTCTCTTTTGTTTTATCTCTTGTAATTTCTCTAATTTACCATCAATTGATTTGTCAACAAACTTCTTTGCTTTTTCTTTATATTCTTCGATCTCATCGTTTTTAATTACTTCTTTTATATCTTTCTTTATTTCTCTTACTTGTTTACTTTTCTCTCTTGCAAGTCTTAACCGTTCAGTCATTGCTTCTTTTTGGGCGTCACTATAATGACGCTTTTGCTTTGGCTTTGGTTCTTTTACTTGTTCTGGTTTTGGTTCAGGCTTTTCTGATTGGACTAATTCTTCTGCCCTCTTAATTAGGGCTTTCATGTATTCAACATTATCTGACATATAATATAAAAAGAGATTTTATACATAATTTAAAAATGTATAAAAATATTTAATAAAATTTAAGTTTATTCTTTTGGTTACAATAGTAACAATATTTGTATTTATCATCCTTCTTAATATATCCACATCCCTTACATTTACATTTGTTTTGGTATTCTATTCTTTTTTGTTCTTGTATCTTACAATAATTTTCCATTTCTCTACATTCTTTACACCTATTATCATCATTCTTTCTTATTTTCTTTTCACAATCTATGCATTCTCTTTGTTGTTTGTAAACTGTTGAAAACTTCTTGATGCAACAACTACCCAATATAAAATAATCTTCATTATCTTTATGTTTGTACTCATGATTGTATACAATATTATGGTCGCATAAACATTTGTTTGTTTCTCGAGCGTCTATATGTTCCTCTTTTGGTATAAAGTCATTACAGAATTCTTCATATGAATATCTTTGTGTTATTTTGCCTTCTTTGTATTGCTTTTTTATGTTCTTTCTAATTCTTTGCCAGTATTTTGAATTTACTTCTATTTCCATCTATATTATATAGAGAAAATTATTTTTTTATATGGTTTTAGAATTATTATTTTTTTCTTTCTGTTTTTGTCTATATTCCTTCATATATGCTTTCATATCCGCCGTTTTGTTCTCTGTCTTTGGTTCTTTACCTTCTTTTTTATAATAATATGATTTAGAGGTTTCAATTCTTTTTTCTCTGTTTTTTTCATAATATGCCGTTGTTGCTTTCTTTTGTGCGTTATATGATTTTAATACTTTGCTTAATAATTCGTGATCTTTTAAAACATCATTAACAGTTAGTTCCATTTTTATATATATAATAATAATATATATAAAATTTATTTTTATATGGTTTATTTAAATAATTCTTTTTGAAAATTTATCTTCTTCATCAAGTTCCTCTTCTTGAACCAATTTAAAACCTCTAATGATTTTATATCCATTTAGAGATTTAATCTCATATACTTGATCTTTAATATATGTTACTTTATTGAATTCTCTTGAAAACATTGAAGCACTTATTTCGTGATCTATTGAATACATAAAATATAGGTCACTTATCTTAATATAATCTTTTTCTAATCCAGTATATTGGATATTTAATTCTTCAATAAATCCACTAACTTCATTCATTTCACCAAATACTTTATTTGTGTCTTTTGTCATTTTCTTTGTCATTATTAAACCTTTTTCATTATATATCTTATAATAATCCATTAGAACACGAATAAATGCTTGTCTATATTTATCTGTTAAGAACTTTTCTCTTAGTTTTGAATCTAATTTTTTTTCATTCTTTTTCTTTGGTTTATCTGTAAAAGTATAATCAAAGTTTAATATCATTACTCTTTGTCTCATTGCTTCTTCTGTACCAAATTTAGGTATAAAATTTACTTGTAAACATAATGAACCCGCACGAAACTTTATTTGTTCGCGACCATAAACATTACGAATAGATAATATATCAGAACCTGTCATATTTTTGAATTTACTTGTGATAATTTTTTGTTGTTTATCTTTGTCATTGGTTTCTTCAATTTCACTGGAACAAATAAAACGCGATACTTTGCATTCGGCTAAATTTGAGTTTGGTGTATCTGAACCTTTATCAGATGTTGTAAAATATGACATATTTAAATCACCCCAATAGTTTCCCATTACATAACGCATCAAATCTGTTGATACACCCTTGCCGTTACGACCTTTACCAACCATAAATAAACATTTGTTATCAACATTATATCTATGTAAAGTAGATGCAAAGTAAGTTAATAAAAACTCTGCTTCATCTTTATCTTGAATATCATTAAAGTATTTAATTATTTCTTTCTTTTCTTCTTTGTAATCTCCATCATTAAAATCATAACCGCATGTAGTTCTAATATATAACTCTTTATTAGGATCAACGAATTCACTATTTTTTAAATCATATATTTTATTATTGAATTGCAATAAATAATCTGCATTATCCCATTGTATGTTTTTCTTTGCCGTTATTGACATAAACTTATTTATTATTTCAGCACATTTAAGTGGTGATTCAAGAGATGTTCTCATTTTATTAATAATCTTATGTTTCTCTAATTTAACATATTTAGAATATTTTGACTTTTCATTAATTAGTGTTATAAAATGATCCACCAATTTACGACCAATAAAGTTTTCAAGAACCTTTTTACTCTCTTTTTCCCAATATATACCATTCCATTGGTATATTTCATCATCATATGTAATTAATATATCATCATTCAATAAATCATTTAATTCATCTGCATATGTTTGTGGTGTTAAACAAGAAAAGTCAATAGATTTTGATACTAATTCATTATATATTGATATATTATCCTGTTTTAACCAAAATAACATTGATTTATATGTTATTTGTTTATTTGTATTACCTAATTTTATATGTTTCTCACAGCATCCTTTTTCATATTTAGAGGGACATTTTATCTTGCTATATTTGTCAAATAATTCAAAAACATTTTCATTCTTACATGCATAACCTACACGCAACCATTCATCATATTGTGTGAAACGCTTTTCATCTAAACCTGCTAATAATCTTTCATAAAAGTAATTATCTCGAGATACTACTACTTCATCGTGAATAAGTTTCTTTTCCTTCTTTGGTTTTTCTTCTTCATCTTCATCTTCATCTTCTTTAACTTTCTTTGGTTTCTTCTCTTTCTTTGGTTTTTCTTCTTCATCTTCTTCATCACCTTTAATATTTGTTTCATACTTAAATCTTTTACATACTTTTGCAATTCTATTAATTAATGATTCATCTTTTAATTTTAAACCTTCATCATCTTTAAAGTTTCTAACAGATGACATTGTAAATATATCTTTGTTTTTTGTTTCTATTTCATTTAAACCCCAGTCGTATATTTTAGTAAGTTCATATGGAGTTCTTCCAGGTTTAGTTGAACCATACATCATAATGCCATTGTTATAAATAATACGAGGATCAAATACTTCTGTTAATGGCTCTAATGAGGGTATATCATCGATTGTTTTTTGTTTCTGTAATTCTTCATATACCATATCATAAAGTAAATAACGATATTCAACACATAGAGGAACATTAGGAAAATATATATGAAATCCATCTTTATACACTTTACCGTCTGGTTTTATTTCTGTTGTTGGTGTATCTTTTTCATATACATATGCATTTAGTTGTATTGATTTAACATCAAATGTATTTACCATAATCTTTTTAAAGATAGTAATTATATTTTTAATGTGTTCTTGCGTGTAATATCTTTGTATTTCTTTATATTTAAAATCAAAGTCACAAATAACGGGTCCAACAGTTTTGCCATTATGTCTCTCAACCATTCCAATTTCCCATCCAGCCTTAACATATTTTACATATAAATCAGTAAACTCTTTGTAGTCTTCATCGGGTATATAATAAGTGCCTGTACATGAGTTCATTTCTGTATGTGTAATTATTGTATTTGTATTTGTTTTTTTTGTACGTCTATGTTTGTTTAAAAAAGCAATAAACATTTCTGCGTCTTCTCTTTCTTCCTTTTCTCTTCTTTCTGCTTCAGCATTTTTACTAACTCTAAGTTTAGTCATTTATATAATACTATATATAAAATATTTTTTTAAATGGTTAAAATAATTTTATTTCTATATATTTGTAAAATATCTCCACTTTTTAGAGATTTATGAATTAGTATATATATTTACTTTTTATAAAATTAAGTATAGATATATATATTTAAGTGGAGATATTTATAACCCTAAAAAGGATATAAGACTATGTATTAAGTGGAGATATTCTATATTTTACCCTAACATTTACTATAGGAGAAATATATATAAATAAATTAATAATAATTTTAATAATTTATGAATATCTTTAAAGATTAAATTTTCTATTAGCCCTATTTAGAATGTTTGGGTAAAATCTCTATTTTCCCCACTTAAATAACAACATTATATCCTTTTTGGGGTTATAAATATCTCCACTTAAGAAGGAAAATGAAATAATTAATAAATAAAAAGTAAATATATATACTAATTTATAAATCTCTAAAAAGTGGAGAAATAATCTAAACCTATAATATATGCCTAAGAACGACTATAAATTGATTAAGTTAAAGCCAGCCACAGATAAGAAACATAAATTGGTTGCTACTTTAGAGAATGTAAAGACAGGTAGAGAAAAGAACGTGAAATTTGGGGCGTACGGAATGTCAGACTATACCAAACATAAAGATGAAGAACGAAAAAAGAGATATGAAGTAAGACACAAGGGTATGGGTGAAGATTGGTCTGATCCATCAACTAAAGGGTTTTGGTCTAAGAATATACTGTGGAATAAACCAACTATAAAAGAATCTTTGAATTTAACAAAAAAGAAATTTAAATTATAGATATAGTAATATATAGTAATTATGCCATCAGCATGGATTGAACATGTAAAGAAATACGCAAAGGAACATAATATGAAGTATGGAGATTGCCTCAAAGACCCTAAATGTAAATCTTCATATAAGAAAGTTGAAAAAAAAAATAAAATGTAAATATACATTAGGGTGAAGTTTAAGTAGCCCTTTTTTTTCGAGATAAATTTGCACCTGAACGACTGTCCGTTTATAAAAAACAATATAATGTTATTTATAAAATTAATTAGTATTACATTTCTTAATACCAGCATCATAGATCCTACTACATATATAACATAAAATCATCTCCTCTCTTACAAATTGCTTAAAAGCATTTCTCTTACAAATGGCGCAAGTCATATAATATAATTATATGAATTAAAATTAAAGGATGGATTAATTAGTATTGTTATCTAAATAAAAGTGTTCATAATCGGAATCAGAATCACTATCAGAAATATCTCCACCGTTTTCTAACTCCTTTATCATTTTTTGTGCGTATGAAATTTCATCCATCATTACACATATTTGATGTTTTAAATTACTAATACGTTTTCGTCTTTTTAGTTCTTTATCCATTATAATATAACTATCTATATTTTTTAACTTTTTCTATAATTGTTTTAGGTTGTTTTACGAATTGTTTTCCCTCTTTCATTCCCTCACGTTTCAATCTTGTTGTTGCTCCATATTCTGAACTACTTAACGCCTTAATGGCTTTAGCTGGTAAATATCTTTCACCAGTCTTTAAACTTGGTTGCCCGCTTTTAGTTCTCCAATCCTCTTTAGTCCATTTCGTTAAATCCTTTTGTGCTTTTGTTTTTACCCCAGTATAATCACCACCCTTATCTCTGTATATTTTTCCTGCTAACTGCATGGCTCTTGCCGAATGTAATCCACCCATTTTTTTAATAGCTTCTTTTTTAGATTTTTCCCATAGTGCTGGATCAGTTCTCCCAGACATTATTATATAAATTATACTTACATAATAATTAATTTAAAAAGTCTTTCATATCAATAATAACAGAGTTAGAACTAATATTACTTGTTGTAAATCCAAACTCAACAGTCATACACATTTTAATAACTTCAATATCATAATCAGATTGTGGTGTTTCAAAAGTATATATAACTTGAGGTTGAATATTTGGTGTAGCAATTTCATTTAAAATGATTTGTTTAATAGTTAATACTATTTGATATTGTGGAGTGTTTTTTAATTCAGCGACGAATAAATCTTTAATTTGTTGTTTAGAACTCATTATATATTTAATTTAGATTATAAAATAGATTTTAGAACTAAATTAGAAACAATACTTTTACTGGCAACAGCACTCTGTGCACTAAATGCCAAAGTATCACCGGCGGTAAATATACCGCCTAACGCACCTTCATAACCAGAATTTATATTAACATTTCCTTGGTTATTAACACGCCATACAGCACTTCTAATACCTGAACTATTCCATCTATTTAGTGTAATATTCGAAGCAGAAGCCACTTGTGATGTGAGATTAGTAATATAACCAATATAACCAGTAGGAATAGTTATTGCACCAATTAATTTTTGATTAATATCCTCATAATAAACTGACCTTTCTTTAAGAGTACTTACAACGCCAGATGTTCCGATATATAATGTTTCGCCAGATACAATACCGCTACTTAATCTAAAATCAAGAATACTCTTAAATGTTCCTAAACTTATTGTTGTTGATGAATTAATATTATCAACTGTCGTAGTTTGTATATTTCCACTTGAATCAACATAATCAAATGTAATGCTTCTACTTCCACCAGATCCCAAAACAGCCCAAAATTGCATAGTTCCACCAAAATTAAATGCTGCTGAACTAGTAACTTGAGCTGCCGTAGCAGCACCGATAATTAAACTGTTTGCTGTAGAATTACCATCAAAACCACCTAAACTATACATTTTAACTTTTGGTAAGATCTGATAAACATTCAAACCAGTAGCAGAATTAAAATTAGTAGTAGAATCGTTGTCTATAGTTATATCGCCTGTAACTGTAACAGATGAAGCAATACTCACTGGTTGTGTTTCTTGGAAGAATGCGCCTGTAACTGCAAGTGTTCCACTCGCAATATTAACATCTAACCCTCTTTTACTTCCCCCATCACTTGTGCTTGTTAATAAATATCTTGTTGTCATATCTGTTGTTGCTAATGCTGAAGTTGTATCTAATCCGTATTTATTAATTGTATGATTTGTGGAAGTAATACCGTTGTCTTGCTTATCACAAACGTTTGCTAATACTCTTTGATTTGCTGAAATATTTGCGGTAATCGTGCCAGTGACAGCTATGCTACTATTCTTAACCTGTACCTGTATAGCATCAGTATTTGTTGTATCACTTTTAATTTTATCAGTATTAGTTTTAATAGACGCTAAATTTCCACCACTTTCTAAAGCAAAACCGCTAATAGTATTGACTGCTACAGTATTAGCCACATTCACATCTAAACTTTGTTTCGCCCCATTTAATGTGCTTGTAATATCAGTTCCTGCTCCATCTTGTGTCATACTATGAATGTTTAATATACCGTTTGCATCACTTTTTAAATGATGCCAGTTTGTGCCATTAGATGATGCATAACAATGAGTATCTAAACTTGTATTAGTTATATTACTATTTATAGAACCTGTTGTTGCAGTAATACTATCACCATTTGTAGCCTTAATTTTAACACTATCTACTGTTAAAGAACCTGATGCGATATTAACATTTAAGTTAGAACTTGCATCATAAGTTAAACCATCTAAATCTGTATGAATAGTATCCAATTTAGTATTACTTGATTGTGTTGTTGTATCTAAGGTAAAACCAGAAATGGTATTAACAGTAACTGAACCGCTTACTGCCTGTGTAGCTGGAAAATTAGATATACTAACTGAACCACTGACTGGTTGTGTTGCTGGTAGATTTGAAACACTTACTGACCCACTTACTGGTTGGGTTGCTTGCCAAAATGTCCCTGTAACCGCTTGACTTGCTGGAAAATTAGATATACCAACAGTACCACTTACAGCTTGCGTGGTTGGTAGATTTGAAACACTTACTGATCCACTTACAGGTTGAGTTTCTTGAAAAAATGTACCACTGACTGCTTGAACTGCTGGTAAATTAGATACACCAACAGTACCACTTACAACTTGTGTTGCTGGTAGATTTGAAACACTCACAGAACCACTTACAGGTTGTGTAGCTTGAAAAAACGTTCCTGTAACTGCTTGACTTGCTGGAAAATTTGAAACACTAACTGAACCACTGACTGGTTGTGTTGCTGGTAGATTTGAAACACTTACTGACCCACTTACTGGTTGGGTTGCTTGCCAAAATGTCCCACTTACTGGTTGTGTAGTTTGCCAAAAAGTCCCTGTGACTGCTTGACTTGCTGGAAAATTAGATACTTCTATAGATGTTGGATTATTAGCTTGAAAAACTTTAATACAATCATTATTTGGTGCAGCAGCATTAGTTAATTTTTGATTAATAGCTTCTGTATTACTATCATAAACACTAACTGTATTAGATACTTCAAAAGATGTAGGAAAATTAGATATTTCAGTTGATGTAGGGAAGTTAGATATTTCAGTTGATGTAGGGAAGTTAGATATTTCAGTTGATGTAGGAAAATTATTTATTTCAACAGAAGGTAACGAAGATACTTGAAAAGAAGTAGGAAAGTTATCAACATTAACATTTCCGCTAACAGTAACAGTACCGTTAATATTAATACCACCTTCAGTTAGGTTAACATTAATAGCGTTTTGAACTCCATTATTAAATTCATATTCAACAATCTTATCAGTTACTGAATAATAAAAACCCGCATTTTGAAGAAGATATTGAACTGAATTTACGAGCTTAGTTCCACTATCTGTGTTTAAACTAATTAATCCGATAACTTCAGAAGGTAATGCATCACCGTTAGTTCCCTGTAATATTAATTGTAGTCGTCTTAATTCGGGGCGAATATTTGCAACTTTGGAACTATCACCAATGACTAACATTACTACCTCCCCCGCGTTTAATCTACTTGTTGTAGTATCTATTGTATATGTCCAACTTGAATGAGCAAAGCCGGGAGCAATATCACCGCTACCAGTTGGTAAGGAATACATGGGAACAAACGGTAAAACAATATTTGGATTAACTCTATCTAATGCTAAAATAACAAATACACAATCCATTTGTGCTTTAGTCATTTGATTTTGTGGAACGATTGTATTTGAATACCAATAGGCATTCGAGCCACCAGATGTATCTAAATTAGTCCAAAACCACCCATCTCTGCCATAGATATCAACAATAGGACTATTAATACTATCCGCGTACATCTGTGTACCTAAAATCTGTAAATTATATAAAACAGGTTCAACAACTTTATTAACACTTACATTATCAACATCATAATTTAAATTTTTATCAATTAAAGTATCTAATTTTGTATTTCCTTGATAATCATTAACCGCTAAATTACCCATAGTAGCAGTAACATTTTCCCAGTCTTCGCCGTTATAACCTTGAATTTGGACTAAACCGCCACCACCACTACTACCACCAGAGATATCAACAACGCCGTTAATACTTACGGAAGATGTAGTTTCTGCTAATTTAGTATTTAAATTAAATGATGTATAAGTAGTACTACTATTATTAGTCCATTTAACATAGAAAAAAGATCCTTTCATTTGGGTTTCTTTAAAGATATTCGCTCCACCTGTTTGAGATGTATAAGTCCAACTATCACCAAAGTTATCATAAAAGACACCATCGATAGAATAATAGACTTCTAAAAGACCACTATTACCACCTTCAAAAGTAGCTGTAATTTGTATGGTGATATATTTAAGATCAGGTCTAACAGCTTTACCTTGATAGACACCATTTGGGGGAAGGATTGATTTTGTTGAATTACTTTCAATCAAAGACATTATAATATAAAATAAGAAATAATAAATTATATACTATTAATATATAATGAAATTAGTGAGATTAGAAAGTAATTCCA
>Ga0315909_10005818_pt1 | contig 14031 bp, 24 predicted proteins | sample LakEriMetagenome_11_FD_203527 | JGI IMG/M metagenome (GOLD analysis project Ga0315909, IMG submission 203527) | Freshwater fungal communities from buoy surface, Lake Erie, Ohio, United States - Buoy 2 MA125 | ecosystem: Environmental > Aquatic > Freshwater > Lake | place: USA: Lake Erie, Ohio...
AACAGCGTTGCGCTAAAGGTACGCAGAAAGAGCATCGCGACATCGCCATCCAGATCCGCGACGAAATCTTCGCCAAGGAATTCGCGGTCATTCACGAAGCCATTACGAGCGAGGCCAAATGAACACCAAACCCAAACGACCCACTCCCAAGACCTTTGTCGTCAGCGACGACACGCACAAGAAGCTGAAGGACTACGCAACCAAGAAGGGCTACAAACTGCAGTACATCGCCGATGAGGCGGTCAGTGAATACCTACAGAGAAAGGAATCAAAATGACACGCAATGAAACACGAGCCGCTATCCTGATTATGGAGGCGTATTTGGACGGATACCAAATCCAAAGGTGCGGGAAGAATTGGAATCCAAAAGAGTCGTTGAAACCAGATTGGTGCGATACAGATGAACCCTGTTGGGATTTCGATAACTGCGACTACCGCATCAAACCCACCGCCAAGCTCCGCCCGTGGACTGCGGATGAGGTTCCGCTGGGGGCGTGGATGAGATTCAAGCGCAACCCGCAAGACCGAGTTCTCCTCGGCTGGGTGTCTGTCCAAGCTGACAGAGACTTGTGGCTGGATGAGCGAGAGTACAGCACCGACGGCGGTGCGACTTGGAAACCCTGTGGGGTCGTGGAGGAGGCGAAATGAGCAACCAGATCAACGACGGAGGACCGGCGTTTCCGACACCGGCAGGAATACAACACAACGACGGCATAACCCTCCGCGACTACTTCGCAGCGGCTGCGTTGCAGGGATTGTTGGCCTACGATGGCGACTGTTCAACAGCGATTGGATTGGCTTACCACACAGCAGACGCAATGCTGGATTGGAGGAAGAAGAATCCATGAAATATCCAAGCTACTGCTGCCAGAAGTGTGGAGAACAAATCGGATGGCTTGGGCGATTGCTCTGGTTCATTCACAAGTGCAAGAGGAAGGTGAAATGAAACAAGAAGACGCAATGCCATACTTCCTGTGCGTTCTGCTCGGAATAATCATCGGAGGATTATTCGGTGGATGCACCGGAGTGAGTCAAATGAAGCAAGAAGCCGTCCGAGAAGGCCATGCCGAGTGGGTGGCCGACGCGAGCGGAATGGCACAGTTCAAATGGAAGGAGTGCAAATGACCAACAAAACACTAATTGAATGGAACGCTGATGTCGGAACTCGGTTCCTCACAATCCATCCAGACGGATCGTTCGACATCGACAAGGACGCGCCACCGCTGTTTGTGATTGGAGAACTGGCGAAGGCGTTCATCCGGCAGCAAGACCGCATCAAGCGGCTGGAGGAGGCTGGCGACAGGATGCGACTGTTCTGCGCTGATCCTGATGACTGTTTCGCTTGGGACAAAGCCAAGGAGGCCAAGCCGTGAGTCTCGAAGAACAACTACGAAATGACGCTCAGTCACTTCGAGAAGTGGGATGGTTCAACCGCGCAATAATGATGGACGCAGCAGCTAACGAGATTAAGAAATTGAACGACCGCATCACTCAACTAGAGCGTGAGAACGACGCTCTCCGCGCCGATCTGCTGCTGTGGAACGAGAAGGAGTGCAAATGAGCGACTACACAATACCAACGTCGAATACGATGACTACAATCGACCCACATGCCACAAAGATCCGCGAGCTGCAATCCGACGTCACCCAACTCGAAAACCGTCTCCGCGCTCTGTGGGACAAGCTCGAAGGTGAGAGGAAGTTCTACGATCAACGCATCCGAGAAATCGAAATAGCTGGCAACGCAATGTACGCATTCGTCAACCCTCCATCTCCGAGCATGAGGACCATCCGAATGGACAACCTGTTGCAAGGATGGGACGACGCTAAGATTGGGAAGGAGGCCAAGCCGTGAGCGAACAAACGAAACCGATTGAAATGCTTCAATCCACTTACATCTGCGATTCCTGCTGGAAAGGGGAAATGATTCCTACAAACGAAATACTACTCTCGTATCCACCACAATATCCCCATGTCTGTTCTAGCTGCGGAGCAAGACAGAATTTTCGTGAACAGTATCCAGTGTTGAGATGGAAGGAGGCCAAGCCGTGATTGCTCAAATACACTTCGCTGATACTCAATACGGATTCGATTGGGGTGCCGTAAAAGTCATTCGCGGATTCTCCGACAAAGAGAAGGGCTGGATATGGCTGCTTCTGGAAACACCAAAGCATCAGGGAAGAAACTTGCTTCAAATCCGAGTCACCAAATCTGGAAAGATTCGGATTGCAGATGCGAACGGAGAATGGACGCGAGCAAAGGAGGCCAAGCCGTGAACACCCCACCAGACCTGTCAGTCGCGTTCGTTTACAAACACAAGATGACCAACGAGGTGCTTGTTGTGGACATCGACAGAGCTAGAGAACTCGACGCAGCCAGACCATACTGGCAGCACGTTTCGACGATAAACCCAATCGTCATCCTGCAACTCATCGTCAATGCGAAGGGTCGAGCTAGGACCAAGATCATCAAAGAACTAAGCGAGAAACCATGAAGCCTAAAAAGAAGAACACAGTAATCACCATCGACTCAGCACTCCACGAAGAGTTCCGCAGATACTGCGAACAGAACGGAGTCAAGATCGGCTTTCTCGCTGCTCAGGCGTTGCGAAAGCTGCTGGATGAAAAGCGTGGAACGACGCAAGTACCACACTCCTCATCGGCAACTAACGCTTGACAGCGAAGCCTCCCGTGTGGGCGGCACAATCCCCTTCGCTCGCTATGAAGCAGTGGGCGGAGGGGCAAATTTCCTAAAACTATGAATCTGAGAGACTACCAAAAGAACGCAGTAGAGTGGGCCAAAACTAGCGACGGCCTGATCATCGCACCGGCAGGCAGCGGCAAGACATGGATTGCTGCGAGCATCATTAAGCATTTTCAACGTGGCCGACCTGGGTGGCGATTCGGATGGCTTGCTCCTACCCGCGAGACATGCCAGCAAGCGAGAACATCGCTCCGTGTTGCCGGTGTTCCTGATGAGACTGTCGAAATCCGCTGTCCGCACGAATCAGTAGACTTCAGCAAGAAGGACATGCTGATCGTTGACGAAGCGAAGCATAGCCCTGCTGCCGGATGGCGTCGCATCATCGAGTCCTGCAACGGTCTGCGCTATGGCTTCGATGCGACTCCTTGGTGCGATGACGAGGACCGCAATGCGGTGACACGCTCGCTGTTCTTCAATCGCACCTACGAAATCAAGCGAAGCGACATCGGCGATTCATTGGCCGACGCTTACCTCCAACTCTCCGACGCTACCGACCTGAACCTGAAGCAGAAGATCGACGACAACATCGACCGGCTGTTTGTAACAAGACGGCGGTATATGCGGATAAGTGACGACGAATTAAAACGCATGTGCGCTTGGGAATCCCTGGTGGACATCGGCATCTGCCAGAACCGCGAGCGTAATCAATACGCCATCGACTACGCGATAGAACACCTCGACATGCAGACGCTCATCCTCATCCCACGCATCACGCTGGGCGAGGAATACGAAGCCGCGATTCCACGTTCGCTCCTCGTCCATTCGAAGATTCCCAAGAAGCAGCGCAAGGCGGCGATGGAAGAGTTCAAGGTCGGAAACCTGCGAACCATGATTGCGACATCGTTGGCCGACGAAGGACTCGATCTGCCCAACGTGGAACTGCTGATCATGGTCAGCGGCGGCAGGTCATCGCAGAAGACGATCCAGCGAGCGAGCCGCGCATTGCGGAAAACAGATTCCAAAAACTGTGCGACAATTCTGGACTTTTCTGACAGGTTCCACCCCATCGGTGCATACCACGCGAAGAAGCGAATGGAATGCTACCGTCAACTAGGTTGCGTATTTTTAAAATGAACACGATGAACGAAGTGACTTCCGCTTCACCAAGCGAAAACTTAGTCTCCCTTATTGGGGAGTTGAGAGCCACAACCAGAAAATCAGAAACAAAAACTGGCGCACTCATGGTTCGCCGCGTGATTTCAATCGCCCGACACTGGACAGACCAAGACGGTCGTTTAATTGAAGATTACGATGATTTTGAGCTTTCTTCTTGGGGTGGAGTTGCGGAACGGATGCTGGAGATATCAACTGGATCTTTAGTGCGAGTTAGAGGCAGGGTGAAGGTGGAGCGATGGGTGGATGGAGCGGAGACTAAATCTGCCGTTCGAATCGCCGCTGAACACGTTCAAGTTCTTTGCTTCTAAGAACTCGTTATGAAAAAATGCTCTGGATGTGGTCTTGAAAAGACTTTGGAGTGCTTTTCAAAAAAGGTGTCATATAAAAACATTTTGCAGTCAAAATGCAAGACATGCAGCCTGATCTATCAGGCTGAATACAGATCAAAAAATGCCGAAAAACTGCTTCAACAAAGGAGAGAAAAATACGAGCAAATTAAATCGGACCCTATCCGTCGCGCCAGATATCTTGAGTCCATAAAAATCAACACCATACGCTCCCATCAACGCTACCCTGGAAAACAGCAAGCAAGAATGGCTGTCGATTATGCCGTCAGAACAAACAATTTAATCAGGCCAGATTTTTGCAATGAATGTGGTGTTCCGTGCAAACCTGAGGCACACCATGAAAGCTATGAAAAAGATCAATGGCTGAACGTGATATGGATGTGCAGATCCTGTCATGCCGCCAACCACAGAAAACACAAAGCACTAATCCAATGAAAGCATCCAATAAACCAATCGTAGCCGTAGATCCTGGCGTCAGCGGAGGATTCGCGGTCAATACACCGGACGGCATTATCCTGCTGTCCATGCCGGAATCGCTGCCTGAAATCTGCGCGCTGATCAATCAGCTAAAGACGGCCAATGCAGAGTTATGGATCGAGGAGCTTCCACTGTTCGTGTCTCCCATGACGAAAAGCTCGTCGATGGCGACACTTCACAGAAACCTCGGTCGAGTTGAGGCTGCTGCATACGCATACGGATACGCTCTTCACAGAGCAGCTCCAAAAGTGTGGCAGGCTCCTCTAGGACTCGGCGGGAAAGCATCGTGCAAAGATCATTCGGAATGGAAAAGAAAGCTCAAGGCGAAGGCGCAGGAATTGTACCCCCATCTGGACGTAACCCTGAAGAACTGCGACGCGCTTCTGATCCTTCACTATGCCCTAGGAGGTGGCAGATGATCCGCAGATCGAGCCGTCCTCCATCATCGGACGAAATCAGACAGCTCCTCATCGCCGCATTCTGCGCTGGCATGGTCATCACCGCCGCATACTTCATTCTCTTCGTCGTCAAATGAGCGAGCCTACCAAACCTCTCGCAGAGGAAACCGACATCGAAACCCTGCGCCATGCCATCGAGGAATACCAATGGTTGGCCAAGGTTCTCTTCAAATCTCTCGGATGCGGATGCAACGCAGGACATGACCTGTGCTGGAACTGCACCCAAGCTGAGCGACACTACAAACAAACAATCGAGATATACAAATGAGCATGAACAAAGTAACGACAGTCCGAGTGGCAGACGCAGACGAATCGACCCCAAGGATCGACTTCGCCTACATCGACCGAAAGTACAAGGAATGGCTGATTCGCCGTGGATTCGCCAACGAAATCGGAACCGAAATGGGAATGCGCCGAGCAGGCGGACGACGCGGCAAACGAATCGAACCTGATGAAATCTGAAATCACGCGACAACAGTTGTTGAAGGAAGCCCCTCAGTTGATCGAGTATGCACTTCTTCGCGGTTGGATGAGCAGGCCGAAGCCCCAGCAAAACGTGGATGAAGTCTGGCATTCGAGCGGTTCAGGCCATCTCGACGATGCTTCCGAAGATGAGATACAAGAACTTAGGAAACAGCTCGGTGCAGGTTGAACTCCTCTCCGACGACGTAGAGATACGAATCGGAGAAACCAAGTGGCAAGGCGTGGCCTACATGCGTGAGGGAAAGCGAAAGGTATACGTTCGAACTAAGGCTGAATTCAATGCCAAGTTCGCGCTGATAGATGCGAAGCCCTAGCCATTACATCGCCGCACAAGAGCAGCTCTTTGCGAAGTTCAAGTCTCGCTCCATACCCATCCAACAATGGAGCAAGTACCTGATGACTCCCAAAGAGCTGTCTCTCCTTTTTCAGAAATTAGAGAAATCAAATTCTGTTCTTCAGGAAATAGCCAAGACTGACCTTGGCAGGTCCGGGGAACTCGCGAGAAAACAACTTGGAATCGAATGAGCAATTCAAATATCGACCGTGCGCGAGCATGGCTTCGAAACACCCCCGGAGCCGTCAGCGGTCAGGGAGGTCATAACACAACCTTCGCAGTAGCTACCGCTCTCGTTCACGGCTTCGAGCTTTCACGCTCCGATGCGGAGATGCTGCTGAGCGAATACAACGCGAAGTGCGTTCCGCCGTGGAAGCCGAACGAATTGGCCCACAAGGTGAATCAGGCGATGAACGTGACGCACGACAAGCCGCGAGGTTGGCTTCTCTCAGCACAGAGCGGAACGCCGGTATCAACGACCGGCAAGTTCATCGTTCAGAAGATCCAAGCAATTCCACAACCGGAATTTAGATTTTCAACCATCGACTTTCTCAAAGCCTGCTTCGAGCCGGATGAAGTTGTCTGCATCTGCAATGACATCATCTGCGACGAGGAGGGCAAGGGTAGGCCAGCGTCCAAGGGTACGTTCCTCAAGCGCGACGAATGGATTGAGAAGCATTTTACGCCGCCCATAAGTTCCATGTGGAACGGTCCTGATAGCCGTGGCGCGTATGTCCGTGTCAATCCGTGCTTGGACGAGACAGGATCTGATTCCGGCGTGTCAGCATTCCGCCATGTCCTTGTTGAGATGGACGAGAAGACGAAGGACGAGCAGTGGACGATTCTGAAGGAGTCCAAGCTACCGCTCTCGGTCGTCATTGATTCCGGTGGCAAGAGCCTGCACGGCTGGGTCAGGGTCGAGGCGGCGAACAAGGAGGAATGGAACGAGCGTCGCGACGTTGTTTATCGCCATCTGGAGGCTCTCGGCATCGATCCGAAGAACAAGAACGCGAGCAGGTTCTCTCGTCTTGCCGGTGTGATGCGCGATGGCAAGGAGCAGAGGCTTGTCGCCATCAATGTGGGCGTCGTGAACTGGGATGCGTTCACGGACTATCTGGAGTCCCAGGACATGCCTCAGGAGTTCCCGCTCCAAAGCATCATCGATTACGATCCTGAGAACGACCCTGACAACCTGATTGGCGACAGATGGATTCGGCGAGGTTCATCGGTCCTCTTTGTCGGTCAGAGCGGATGCGGCAAAAGCTCGATGGCGTTCTATCAAGGACTGAGGTGGGCCATAGGTTCAGATTGGTTCGGATGTCAGCCGGTACGACCGCTCAAGGTGGCCTACGTCCAAGCTGAGAATGACATCGCCGATCAGCATGATGCCCTGAAAGGAGCCGCGCAGATGGTGTTCGGGAGCGATTGGCAGAACGGATTGCGCCGTGCGGACATGCTGTTCTTCCGCGAGGCAGTTCGAACCGGCGTGGAGTTCACGACCATGCTGCGCCGTCTTATTCGAAAAACGAAAGTAGACATTGTCTATATCGACCCTCTGCTCTCCTACATTGGCGGCAATCCATCGGACATCGAGGTCTGCGCGAACTTCACGCGGCATCTGCTCCAGCCGATTATGATGGAGACAGGAGTCGTCATCGTGCTGGTTCATCACTTCCCTAAGCCGAAGGGCAAGGACGACAAACCGGAGAGCGTGGCAGACATGGCCTACTCAGGATTCGGAAGCTCCGACCTGACCAACTGGGCGAGAGAGGTAATTGTCCTGAAGGAGGTCGGATTCAATCAGCCGCGACGCTTTATGCTCGGAATGGCGAAGCGCGGAGACAGGTCAGGATTGAAGGACAAGAACGGAAACAAAACCGGCTCCATCGTCATTCAACGAGGAGTTGGAACCATCTCTTGGGACTACGCACCGCCTGAGCAGTTTGTAGTCGATAAGGCGGCGGCTACGACGAAGAAGCCGTGGGGCGGACGCTCTAGGGGGCGTTAGCTTTCCTTCTCGCGTTCAGCGCGGCGACGGCCTTTGGCAGCAAGCGATTGGAAGCGTTTTGCACCGTATTTTTTGCGTCCGATTGAAGCTGCCAAAGCACCCGGATCTTTGACGCCTTTCTTCTCAAGCTCACCAACGAGCTTCTCGTACCGTCCGCCACCACCAAGTTTCATCTTGTCCATATCAGTTAGAATGAGTTTTAACTACAAAATTACCAAGCCTTGCAGCTCCAAAATTTGGGCGTCGTCTTGTCCTTAGCCTCCGCACAATTATGCCGCGCGCGGAAGTTCTTACGACGCTCAGGATTGTCGCGCTTGATTTCCATGTTCGGGTCGCCGAAGCGAACCTTGATGACGTTGCCAGCAGGATTCTTGACGTAGACAGCACTCTTCTTCCGCTCACCCGGAGTGTAGAACGGCTTGTTGAGCGTCACCTTCTTGCCCTGGTAACGGCTACCTTTCTTGGAGAGGGAGGTTTTCATTCAGGAACTTCTTCTCGGTTCAGCATCAATCTGTCTCGTTCAATGTTGAGGATGCGAGGCCAAAGCCTTTCAATCTTATCTATCTGAGCCTTTGTTGCCGCATCGAGAGGCTTGGAAACAATGTCGAGGTATTCAGGGGTTTTAAGAATCCTCCCAATGGCAGCGTCAACGGCTTCTTTCATCCCCTTTTCCATTGTCTTGTAAACACCGTATCCACCAAGCCCAACACCAGCTCCAACAAGACCTTTGTAGGTTCCGTATCCAATACCGTATCCAACACCAGTCGCAAGTGCTGGAGCGATGAATCGACTGAAAACGCTCGGTTTCCCAAGGTCCGACACTTGTTCCAACTGATTGGCAACCGTGTTGATTCGTTTGACACCATCTTCTCCAAGCAGTCTTTGGGTTGCTTCGTAATACTTACCTTGAGCTTCCTTATTCCCAACGAGAGATGAAATCTTCTTGGTGTCGATCTTTGATCCGTCAAACGACTCAGCGATAATCCTGCCAATTAGCATGTTTTGAGCATCGTTGATAAGCTCAGGCTTGTTCTTACCAACAACCTCCATAAACCTTTTCACCCGATAATCAGACGAAAGACCAGACCCCTTTGCTGGTGCAAGGAAGTCGATCAGGTTTGACGGAGTGAAGTTTTCGAGTTGGCCACCGGGTTGCATGGCCTTTTTGACGACATCGTAAAACTTGTCTCGTGCTGCACTTGTGCTTTCAACAGCTCTCTCAAGTGCTTTGTAAAGTGGAACACCTTCTTCCGTTGTGAGTTCGCGAACCACTTCGTCCAGCTTGAATGTATCCAATGCGTCACCGCGAGCGGCACCAGCCTCGTTTACGCGAGCTTTAATTTTTCCAAGCGATTCGATGATTCGATTTTCACGCTCGATAACATTTGATGCCCTCAGCTTTGAAATTTTATCAGTAATCGTATCGGTTCGGGAAGTTAGCTGGTTTAATTTTTCTTGTGCGCCAGCAATCCCAGAATCAACTTGGTTTTGAAGCTCCTTGATATTTGAGGCAATCGACTTCTTTTCGCTTTCAAGAACAGCTCTTTGATTGATCAAAGATTGATACTTGCTTGCAACTTCATTGATTTCAGAAAGGTCTGGGAATAGCTCATTCACCACCTCTTTTTGAATTCCGGTAGCGTACCCGCCTTTTCCCTTGGCAAGAGAATCAAGGAATTGATTTGGGTTTTCACCTTTGACTTGAGTGTAAACAAAGGCTCGAAGATTCGGCTCAATCTCCCCATACCTGTTTCCAAGCATGTTCTTAAGAAGCCGAAGATTCTGCGCGCCGTTTGCACCAGAAATCGTGGAAACAATCCCAGGCATTCCGCCAGCCTCGCCAGCCTCTCTCAAAACCTTGTCGGCAAAGAATCCTTTGAATCTGGAGATTCCAGTGCTGTAGAATTTGTTCTCAGCCTCAAGAAGGTTTTTCAGATTAGGATCGTCAGCTTTGGACAACGCTTCGTTTAACCTGTTATTAGCATTATCCAACCGCTCAAAAACTGAATAGTCAGCTTTCTGAACTTGCTTGTTAAAATCAATCTCTTTAAGGATTTCGCTTCGCTCTTTTCTAAGTTGATTAGCAGTCTTAACAACCTCAACTTCTTTCCCGTCAGCACCCTTTTCTTTTACAGTTATTTTTACCTCATCAAGTTTTGGCTCAAGTTTTCCATAGCCCTCTTCGCTTTGTTTCTTAAAAGCCTCAAGCTCCTCACGGGCAACCTGCTGAACTTGCTGGCCAAGTTCCTCGCGGGAGATTCCAGCGGCAGGACCATACCCAGGAAGCGCACCAGCCTCTATGTCCTGAATGCGCTGGTTTATCTGCGAAATTTCCCCGTCAATTCTGTTTCGTTCAGTAGAACCACTTGGGAGTGAGTCTCTCTGAGCCTTTAACCCTGCAATTTGATCGATTAGCGGTTGAGAATCAGTGCTGTATCGACCTTCGTAAATACGAGCAAGATCAGTCAGTCTCTTGTTGCGAGTCGCAAGTCTCGAATCGACAGCATTCTGAACCCTATCCAAAAGCGTTTCAGATTGGCCTACAAACCTGTCAACCGCATCGGCAGAAATTTTGTCTGCGTTCTGAACGTAATTTCCAAGCTGAGTCTTGATTGAACTGGAGATTTCATCAGCAGGAAGACCAGACGAAACACCTCTCGTAAGAGATTGCGAAACAATGTCTGAAATGTTTTTCCTGAACTCATCAGGTCTAAGACCAGAGTTTGGAGAATACAAAAGCCTAGCAATCTCATCAGCCGATTGAGCGGCCAGCCCTCCAGCACCTTGACGCTCAAACTCCCTCAAAACCTCTTGCTTTCTGTCCTGAATGAACTGCTGTGTAAATGGCCGCTGAAACTCTGCCGCTGCTTGCCGAGCATACCGTTTAGCACGTTCAAATTTTCCGACTGAATTCAACGGTCCAACTAACTCTTCAGCCTGAACACCTCTAGCTCTGCCTAATGCTCCAGCAGTTCTAAATCCAATGCTGGCAGATGGAGTCAAAATGCCAGCTAATCCAGTCGAAAGAAGAACATCCGAAAGGTCAGTGCCTTCATCGAAAGCAGCCTCAAGTCCAGCTTGTGCGGCGGCGGTTCCGACGGCAGACCCTGTTTCGAGAGCGAATTGAGCCAACTTGCTTGCACGTTGGCCGACTGGAACACCAGGAACAGTACTTGCCATCATTTCGCCAAATCTGTACGGCTCAGGAGAAATGGTTTGAGATAATGCTTGGCTCGCAAGGTTAACTCCACCTTCAAAAAGAAGCCCAGTTCCAAGGCCCATTCCAGCGGTAGCAGGTGCAGCTAGAAGCGGAGGAATCATTGCGGCACCAAGCGCAGCACCACGCCTCATTCCGCGAGCCTCTGCGGCACCACCTCTTGTAAACTCGCCAGACGGCTGAAGCCTTCCACCCTCAAACGGAGCAAGCATTCCGGTCGGCTCTGCCATCTGCCCCATCGTCCCAACAAAGCTCTCCATCATTCCAACCCTACCCGCATCCTGCACCGCCCGATTCAACTGAGCGGTCGATCCGACAGCAACCGCAGCCTGAGCTTCAGGCAACGCAGCAACCTGACCCTGCTCCTCTCGACGACGCATCTCGGCGATTGTGGCGGGAGGTTTTGCGGCGGGAGCTGAAATACCCTGAGCCGATTCGTAATCCAAAATGGCCTTAAAATCCGCTTCTGTTGGAGGATTTGGATTCGACCAGTTGTATTTGTTTCCAGATGGAGTGGTGATTGTTCCCATAATTATGGAGTGTAAATGACTCCAGAAGTTGCGTTTGTTGCGCCTGTAATCCGAGTAACACCATGGGGAAGCGACGGAGCGGTTCCGGTTTGCGGAACTGACGGGGCTGTTTGTGGTTGCTGCTGTCCAAACGGTGTGAGCGGCAGCTTGTACTTCACGACAAGCTCGTTGGCCAACTTCACCTGCTCCGGTGAAATTTTACGTTTTGTCTTAAAGTCATCAATCGTGGCCCACAACTCTTCCGCAGCAAATTTAGCAAAATTGTTAACATCGTTAACAAAGTTCTTGCTCCTAATGTCACCGATAGCTGCTTTCAACCGAATTGTTTCAGGCTGCGTAACAGCTTTACCAGAAGTGGCAAACGCCTCTTCGTTAAACACTTTGTTAAATCTTTGAAGAAGCGAGTACGCATCTTTCTCCTCGTCAGTTTTTGATTCTTTTAACCTCCGAGAAATCTCTCCAAATTTACCATCAATAATACCAACGTAGTTTTGAATTTTTCCTTTTCCATACGTTTCCTCAAACTTGTTCAACTCATCAACAAGTCTGGACGAACCTCTCGCCGTATTTTGGTCGCCACGAATTTGACGGGCATCTTCACCTTCAGGCCATTTCCAATCACTTTGCATTACGCTTCCCTTGATTCTTGAGGCGGTGCGCTCATCAGCAGGACCAAACAACTCTTGCCAATCGTCAACGGCATCAGATGCAATCTTGATCTTCATGCTGTCAGAAGGATTGATTCGACCTGCTCGCCGAGCCTCAACATTAGCACGAGCAGTTTTGATTCGTTCCTGAAGAGGAATTGTTTTATCCAAAATAAAAACCTCTTCGGACATTTCTGTGCCGAGGTCTTTAATGGTTTGTCTTTCCTTCATTTGCTCTCTGATGACAGGAAGATTTGTACGATAAACTTCTTCGTTAATCTGTCCTGTTTGAGGGTCAAAAACATCGATGCCTTGTTTCTGCATTTCCTCGATACTATCTGCTCTAAGTTTATCAAACTGTTCGCGAGCCTTGATGATTTTCGCTCGCGGAGAATACTGCTGAAGACCCTGATAGGCTCTAGTTGCCTCCTGATTGAAAACCTTTGACCTGAAGCGAGGAAGCGCAGGCATTGGAGACTTTAGCTCAGGATCGTTGAAATAGGTTCCAACTTCCTCGTTGAACTTCTGAAACGTGTCGTACTCCGCAGCTTGAGCCTCCTGCTCCGCCAATGCCTGAGCATAAGCGTTCGACTGGATCTTGTTCTGAAGATCGAACTGCCGCTGACGCATTACCTGTTCAGCAGCGTTCATCTGCATCTGCTCCATCATCCGCTTCTGCGTCTGCGCGCGGTCGAACAGCGATGCGCCTAGCTCAAATGCTTTAAGAGTTTCGTCGGCCATAAAATTAACCTACTTCGGGAATTATTCCGGTAATGCTCATGTCGGAACCAGTTCCAAATCCAGCACCGGCATACGGCGAGCCAGACGGAGGAGTAGAATACAAACTTGGCATCTGCTGCATCATTCCGCGCTGAGTGTACGCACCGCCAGCGAATCCACCGGCAGAAGAAAGCGCACCTCCGATTGCAGCCATCGTAGGATCAGGCATTGCAGCCACCTGAGCGGCTTGCAAGTCGCGGTTGTACTGCTGCTGATTCTGCTGCGCCAGCGCATTGATACGCTGAGACGGCGTGATGAACATACTGCTCACCGAGAACGGCTGAACCATACCAAACGTCCGCTGCTGCTGGATGAAGTTCTGAGCTTGAGCAAGACCCTGATTCTGAATCTGCATGCCGGTTAGACCCAAGTCGCGAGCGGTTAGCGCACGACCGAATCCAGATCCTGCGCCGAATCCTCCAGACAAAGCGCGCCCAGCGGTAGAACGCTGAACTTGAGCGGAAACCTCAGGAGAAATCTCGCCACGCAAAGCAGCACCGATGTTCGCTCCAGCCTGAGAAACAAGCTGGTCATAGCCGGGAATTGCACGACGAAGCTGCGACTCAAGCTGAGACTGCTCAGCGGCGGTCGTCTTTTGAGCCAACTCAGTGGCAGGTTGAAGCGCAGCAATGTTCTGCTGAATCGCCTGCTTCTGCTCGGCCTCGAAATCGATTGGCTTGAATGCGGGAACCTTCGGCTTACTTCCTTTGCTTAGAAGTCCGCCAATAAGGCTTGAAGCCCCCACGATTGCTGCACCACCTAGAATAGCTCCCATAAATCAAAAAACCTCCTTCACAAGACGGTTGCCGTTCTCAATCGAGAACACCTTTTCAGGTTCGTGACGCTGGATGTTCATGGTTACCAAACGCGCA
>Ga0315909_10005819_pt1 | contig 14031 bp, 9 predicted proteins | sample LakEriMetagenome_11_FD_203527 | JGI IMG/M metagenome (GOLD analysis project Ga0315909, IMG submission 203527) | Freshwater fungal communities from buoy surface, Lake Erie, Ohio, United States - Buoy 2 MA125 | ecosystem: Environmental > Aquatic > Freshwater > Lake | place: USA: Lake Erie, Ohio...
CCCGTGCCCTCGCCGCTGCGGTGGCGCTGGGCCTCGCGAACTGCAGCCGCCAGCCTTCCGAAACGTCCACGGAACCGGATCCACCGCCGCCGGAAGCGGCCGCGGAAGTGGTGAGCCGTCCGCCGGTTGAAATCCCGAAGCCGCCCGCGGTCACGCGGAATGGCCCGACTTTTTCCCTGCCCACGGAAAACGATGCACTCCTGCGCGATGACCCGGGAACGTTCTTCATGTTTGTGGACCGCTACAAGGATGGCAAAACGAGCCAGGTCTGGGAAGGCGGCAGCTATGGATTCGTCCGCAATCCCCGCAACACGGGCCATGGCGAAGTCTTCACCAAATTCCACGAGGGGATCGACATCGCTCCCGTCGCGCGCGACGAACGCGGCGAACCCCAGGACATCGTCTGCTCCGTCGCCGATGGCACGGTCGTCTACTGCCTCACCCCGCCACTGAAGAGCAACTACGGCAACTACGTGGTCGTCGCTCACCCCTGCGGGCCGAAAGCAGGCACCTTCTTCAGCCTCTACGCTCACCTCCGCCGCATCGACACCACCCCGGGCACGCGCATCCGCCGCGGAGCCCCCCTCGGTCAACTCGGCTACACGGGCGCAGGCATCGACCGCCGCCGCGCGCACGTGCACCTCGAAATCGCTCTGCTGCTCTCGGAACGGTTCGACGATTACTATTCCCATCAATACGGCAGCCCCAATGGCCATGGGAACTTCCACGGCAGCAATCTCATCGGCATCGACGCCGCTGCCTTCCTCCGCGCAGCCTATGCCGAACCCGGACTCACTCCCGCCGACTTTCTGAAGTCCGTGGAGCCGGTCTGGAAGGCGCTCGTGCCCTGCCGCGATGGCATGGAACTGGAAATCGCCGCACGCTATCCATGGCTGCGCCAGCGCGGCGCGCCCTCGGCCTCATGGGAAATCTCTCTCGACGGAGCCGGCGTCCCGCTCGCCATCGCACCGTCGGCCACTCCCGTGCAGTTCCCTTCAGTCTCATGGGTCCAGCCATCGGATTCCCCTCATTCATGGGCCACGCGCAATCTTCTGTCGGGCTCGGGAAATGCCGCCACCCTCGCCTCGGAAGGATCCCGCTACCTCCAGCTCGTTAGCGGCGATTTCTGATGGCCAGCTGACCGCAGCGTCGGCACGATCTTCTTCATTATGAAAACCTTTACCCGCCACCTCGCCGCCGCCCTCGCCGCGGCGATCGCCTGCTTCGCCCAGCCGGCCGCTGCCTGCTGTGCGCTTTCTTCGGCCCGCCACCACGCGGTCAATGCGGACCAATCAGTCATCATTCTATGGGACGAAGCCCAGCAACGGCAGCACTTCATCCGCAAGGCCTCCTTTCGTTCGAGCGACGATGACGTCGGCTTCCTCGTCCCGGTGCCCTCCATGCCGGAACTCTCGGAATCGGGCGACCGCGCTTTCGATCTCCTGTCCACCATCACGGCACCGCCCCCGCCGCCAGCGGGATTCCCCCTCGGCTGCGCAGCCGTCGCTTCCACCAGTTCCTACCGGGCGGTCGGTGTGCGCGTGCTCGCCCAGCAGAAGGTGGCGGGGTTCGACGCCTCGGTGCTCGCCGCGGATTCGGGACGCGACCTCAGCCGCTGGCTCAACCGCCACGGCTTTTCCCTCAGCCCGGCCGTAGCCGCATGGGCGGATCCCTACATCCAGCAGAATTGGCGCTTCGTCGCCCTCAAACTCGCCAAACCGGATTCCGCGAAACCAAAAGTCGACGCCGCCTCCCTGCGCCTCAGCTTCCAGACGGAGCGTCCCCTCTTTCCCTACCGCGAACCGGAATCAGCCACCGCCGCCCGCGCCCTGCAGGCATCCCCCCGGCTCCTGCGCATCTACTTCATCGCCTCCCGCGCCCACCATGGATCGCTCGGCGACGGCCAGCCATGGAGCGGTCGCACCGTCTGGTCGGGCGACATCAGCCGCTGGCGCACGGACCTGCTCGCCATGCTCAAACTTCCCGCCACCACCGCTCCCGGCACATGGTGGCTCACCGAATTCGAGGACCGCTGGGCCTACGCCACCGCCCCGGGCGACCTCTGGTTCGCCCCCGAAAAACGGAACCGCACGGTCAGACGACCCCGCATCCCCACCGACATTGCAATCACCTCAGCCCTTTCTCTGGGGGGCCTCTGCCTGCTCCGCCGCCGCTTTTGCAACTTGCACCCTTCCCCCTCCGCTCAATGATCCCACCCATGTTCTCCCTCAAGGATAAAGTCGCCGTCGTGACCGGTGCCGGACGCGGCATCGGACTCGCCATCGCACGCACCTTCGCCGAAGCCGGTGCCCGCGTCGCCGTCGTCAGCCGCACGGAAACCAATTCCGCCAGCGCCGCCGCCGCCATCAATGCCGATTTCCCAAACTCCGCCATCCCCTACGCCGTCGATGTCGCCAACTCCGACGCCGTCACCGCCATGGCCAAACAAGTCATCGCCGACTTCGGAACCGTCGATATCCTCGTCAACAACGCCGGCCTCACCCGCGACGGCCTCGTCATGCGCATGAGCAATGACGACTGGGACGCTGTCCTCAATACCAACCTCAAAGGAGCTTTCCATACCGTCAAGGCCTTCCAGCGCACCCTCCTCCGCCAGAAGGACGCCCGCATCATCAATGTCGCCAGCATCATCGGCCTCATCGGCAATGCCGGACAAGCCAACTACGCCGCCAGCAAAGCCGGCCTCATCGGCTTCACCAAAAGCATCGCCCGCGAATTCGCCTCCCGCGGCGTCACCGCCAATGCCATCGCCCCAGGCTTCATCTCCACTGACATGACCAGCGTCCTCTCCGACGAAATCCGCAGCGCCGTCCTCCAGAAAATCCCCCTCGGCTTCCTCGGCGAAGTCAATGACATCGCCGCCGCCGCCCTCTACCTCGCCAGCCCAGCCGCACGCTTCGTCACCGGTCAGGTCCTCACCGTCGATGGCGGCATGGTGATGTGATAACCATCAGGGTCATGAATAATGACCCCGCCCTCAGCTGCGCCGAGGCACGCTGTAGAGCAGAATCGCTATCATCACCGGAAATTCCCGCCACGTCTCGGGTCGCACCGCGCCCGTCGCATCATGCGGCATCAGCACATTGCTGATCTGAATCGCCTCCACCGTGGCCTGCGGGTTCTCGTCCAGAAAGTCGTTGATCCTCAACTCAAGATAGCTGGCAGGACTCCGCCCCACCGGCAGTCTGCCCAGATTGATCTCAAATACCTTGGCTCTCATCGGTCTGGATTGTTTAATTTGTTAGAAATACTACTCCGGCCTCTTCGTGCCTCCGTGCATCGCGAATCAAACGACGCAAGCGCTTTGTTTCCTGACCGAAATGTCGGTCACAGGCAAAAAACACGGATCAAATGAGCTACAGTTCATTAAATCAAGGCATTTCTCCGCATAACTTGCTGGTTTGTAATCAGGCACTCATGAAATCCGGGCTGCCGCTTCATGCGGTATCACCTTATTTGCGTTCCCGCTGAAACCACCGCCGGAGCTTTGATTTTTCGGCCGGGATGGCATCGGGATCGGGCGGCTGAGAAGGAATGGCGACGGGAAGGGACTGCTGCCATCCACCGCCGAGCGCCTTGACGAGGGCGACACTGGCAATGAGCCGCTGTCCAGCCAACTGCTGGCCCGACCGCTCGAGGGCGAGGACGGTCCGGTTGGCCACGAGGACATCGACATAGGGACTGGTGCCGGCCTTGTGCCGCGCCGCCGCAATCTCTGCGGCCCGCTGGGCGTGAGCCACGGCCCGGCCCTGGGCGGCCTGCTGTTCCGAAAGCCTCCGCAGCACCACGAGCTGACTCTCCACTTCCGCGAAAGCGATGAGCACGCTCTGCCGGTAGGCCGCGAGGGCTTCATCATGTGCGGCCCGCGCCTGCTCAAGGTTCGCTCGGTTCCGCCCGCCCGCAAAGAGCGGCAGGGAAATACTTGGGCCAAACGACCACGCCCGGCTGATGCCATCGAACACATTCCCGAAGCCCGTGCCCATGAAGCCTGCATTTCCGGCAATCCGCACGCTTGGATACAGGGCCATGGAAGCGACCCCTACCCTTGCGGCAGCCGCGGCGAGAGCCCGCTCGGCGCGTGCGATGTCGGGCCGGCGCTCAAGGAGATCACTGGGCACACCCGGAGGCACCGACGGAACATCCGGCAGACGCTTCGCAGCTTCCAGCCGGAACGAGGGAGCGGCCTCGCCGGCCAGCACGGCGAGCGCATTCTCCAGCTGCTCGCGTTCGGACGCCAGCCCGGTCGCCTGCACGGCAGCCGCTTCCAGCTCGGCCATGGCCTGCTGTTCATCAAGTTCGCTGCCCGTCCCGGCCTTCACGCGCGCCCGCACAATCGCCAGTTCCTCGCGCCATGCGGCCACGACCCGCTCAAGGGCGCCCGCTTCCTGCTCGAGGGCCCGCATGCGGAAATAATTCTGTGCGGCTTCGGCCTGCACGGACAGCAGGACACTCTCCATGGCCGCCGCGGACGCCCCCGCCTCGGCCTGCGCCCCCGCAAACTGCTTCCGCACCCGACCCCACAGGTCGATCTCGTAACTGAAATCCACGGGCACATTCAGGTTCCATCCCTCGTAGCTCAGACCGAGCAGAGGGAAAGGCGATGCCATGTTCTCGGAGGTCCGCTGATAGAGAGCCGATGGCGTCAGATTTGCCTCGGGAAAGAACCGGCTGCGGGCCACCCGGGCCACCGCCCGGGCCTGATCAAACTTTGCCACAGCCTGCCTCAGCTGCTGATTCCCGGACCCCACCGACCGCATCAGTCCATGCAGCACGGGATCGTCATAGATGCGCCACCATTCCCCTCGCGGCAGATTCTCGAGCGGCTGGAGCGCACGCCACTGCACCGGTGTCTTCCACTGCGGCGGTGCCTCCGTCCGCGGAGCCGACGGCAGATTCCGCGTCTCCGCCCCCGCCAGCGTTCCCGCCAGCAGCATCCCTCCCATCATGGCTCTCAGGATTCGCTTCATATCAGTCATGCATTCACAGGTTCATCGGCGGGCGACACCGCACGGCGGCCCCGCGGCTTCATCAGCAGCACATAAAAGACAGGCGTCAGAAACAACCCGAGGAAAGTCACCCCGATCATTCCCGCAAACACCGCCGACCCCATGGCCCGCCGCATTTCCGCCCCCGCCCCGGTCGACACCACCAGAGGATAAACCCCGGCAATGAAGGCAATCGAAGTCATGAGAATCGGCCGCAGACGCAGACGGCAGGCTTCGAGGGCCGCCTCCACCACACCCATGCCTTCGTGCTGCTTCTCCCGCGCAAATTCCACAATGAGAATGGAATTCTTGCAGGCCAGACCAATGAGCACAATGAACCCGATCTGCGTGAAGATATTGTTGTCGCCCCCGGTCAGCACCACGCCCACCAGCGCAAAGAGCAGGCACAGCGGCACAATCAGAATGATCGCCAGCGGCAGCCGCAGGCTTTCATACTGCGCCGCCAGTACCATGAAGACAAGGATCACGCACAATGGATAGATATAAACCGCGGTATTGCCCGCAATGATCTTCTGATAGACAATCTCGGTCCAGTCCAGTTCGAACCCGGCAGGCAGAACCTGCTTCGCCAGCGCCGCCACCTTCTGCTCGGCATCCCCGGAACTGATGCCCGCCGCCGGAGCCCCGCTGAAATCCGCCGCAAGATAGCCATTGTAGTGCGTCACCCGCGATGGCCCGAAACTCTCCCGCACCCGCACAAGCGACCCCACCGGAACCATCTGCCCCGCCTCATTCCTCGTCCGCAATCTCGTGATGTCTCCAGGATCATCCCGGAAAGGAGCATCGGCCTGCACCACCACCTGATACGTCCGCCCGAACCGGTTGAAGTCGTTCACGTAAAGCGATCCCAGATTGATCTGGAGGGTCTCGAAAAGATTCTGCAGAGGAACCTTCTGCGCCTTCGCCTTTTCCCGGTCCACATCGGCTTCCAGCTGCGGCACCTTGACCGTGTAGCCACTGAACGGCTGCTCGAATGAACCACTCTGCATGGCCGACCCCAGCAGCGCCTGGGTCGCCCCGTAGAGCGCATCGTACCCCGCATTGCCACGGTCCGTCACCATCAGCTTGAACCCGCCAATCGCCCCGAGTCCATTGACCGCCGGCGGTGGAAAAACGGCCAGATAGGCGTCCTGCACCGACCCCATGGCGGCATTGAGCGCTCCCACAATCGCCATCCCGCTCAGCTCGGGAGTGGTCCGTTCCTCGAACGGCTTGAGCCCCACGAAGACAATGCCTTCATTCGGTGCGATCGTGAATCCCTGAATTGACAGGCCTGGAAATGCAATCGCCGCGGAAACCCCGGGATGCCGCAGCGCGATCTCGGACATTTCCTTCATGACGGCTTCGGTCCGGTCAAGCGACGCTCCCTCGGGGAGTTTCGCAAATGCCACCAGATACTGCTTGTCCTGCGCCGGCACAAAACCCACCGGCACCCGGCCGAATCCTTCCCACGTCAGCCAGACGAGCCCGCCGTACACAAGAAGAGCCAGCGCACTGAACCGCACAATTCTCCGCACCATACCCGTGTACAGAGACGCACTCCAGCCGAAGAACCGGTTAAATGGACGGAAGAACCAGCCGAGCATTCCATTGATCAGCCGCGTCAGCAGATCGGGCTTCGCTCCATGCCCCCGCAGCAGCAGTGCCGACAGGGCCGGACTCAATGTCAGACTGTTCACCGCGGAAATCACCGTCGAAATCGCAATGGTGATCGCAAACTGACGGTAGAACTGGCCGGTCAGTCCACTGATGAACGCGGTCGGCACAAAGACTGCACACAGCACCAGCGCCGTCGCAATGATCGGCCCGGTCACTTCCTTCATGGCCTGACGCGTCGCTTCGACCGGACTCAGCCCGTTCCCGATGTTCCGTTCCACATTCTCGACCACCACAATGGCGTCGTCGACGACAATCCCGATGGCCAGCACCAGCCCGAAAAGCGATAGGTTATTGATCGAAAACCCGAGGGCGTGCATGACCGCAAATGTGCCCACCAGCGACACCGGCACCGCCGCCAGCGGAATCACGGACGCCCGCCACGTCTGCAGAAACACCACCACCACAAGCACCACCAGCAGCACCGCCTCCAGCAGGGTCGTGATCACCGCCTTGATCGACCGCTTCACAAACACCGTGGGATCGTACACCACCCGGTAATCAATCCCCTGCGGAAACTTCAGTTTCAATTCATCCATGCGGGCCCGCACACTGTCGGACAGATCAATGGCATTCGAGCCCGGCAGCTGGAAGACGGGCACGGCCACGGCAGGCTTGCCATCCAGCAGACTGCGCAGCGCATATTCCCCGGAGCCCAGCTCGACCCGCGCCACATCGCGCAGCCTCGTCCGCTCGCCATGCGGTCCGGTCTTCACAATGATCTCGCGGAATTCCTCTTCGGTCACCAGCCGGCCCTGCGCATTGATCACCATTTCGAAGGGCACCGGCTCGGCCACGGGCTGCTGACCGATGGCTCCGGCCGCGACCTGCACGTTCTGCTCGCGGATGGCCTGGACCACATCCCCGGAAGTCAGCCCGCGCGACGCCGCCTTGTCAGGATCAATCCAGATCCGCATGGCATAATCCCCGGATCCAAACACCTGCACCTGCCCCACCCCCGGCAGCCGCGCCAGTTCATCCTTCACATTCAAAGTCGCATAGTTGCGCAGATACAGTTCGTCATAGCGTCCGTCGGGCGAATACAGATTGACCACAAGGGTCAGGTCGGGCGACGACTTGATGGTGGAAACACCGAAGCGCCGCACTTCCTCGGGCAGCTTGGGCAGCACCTGCGAAACCCGGTTCTGCACCTGCATCTGCGCCTTGTCGATGTCGGTTCCCAGCTTGAAGGTCACCGTGAGGGTCATCACGCCATTGGCGGTGCTCTGCGATGACATGTAGAGCATGTTCTCGACCCCATTGATCCCCTGCTCGAGCGGCGAAGCCACGGTCTCGGCAATCGTGCGCGGATTGGCCCCGGGATAGGTGGCCGTCACAACCACGGACGGCGGCACCACTTCGGGGTACTCGCTCACCGGAAGCTTCCAGAGCGCAATTCCCCCGACAATGAGGATCAGCATCGAGAGAACCCCGGCAAAGACGGGCCGGGTAATGAAAAAACCTGAGAAATTCATGGTGCCTCCAGATCAGGGCTTGGTCACCGCAGCTGCTTCGGCGGCCACATGCTGCACGGGCATGCCCGGCATGAAGATCTTCGCATGGCCACGCACCACCACTTTCTCCCCGGCCTTCAGCCCGCTCCGGATCACCCGCCTCCCCGCAAAAACATCCCCCAGTTCCACCGGACGGTACTGCGCCAGTCCTGCCTCATCGACCACATAAACGAACTTCCGCGCCAGATCGGTCTGAATGGCACTGTCGGGCGTCGTGACGGCTTTCCACGTCCCCGTGACGGGCAACCGCAGCCGCGCAAACAACCCTGGCGTGAGCGCTGCCTCAGGATCGGGAAAAACCGCCCGCAGCACCATGCTCCCCGTGCCCGCATCAACGCGGTTATCGAAGGATTCGACCTTTCCTTTATGCGGATAGCCTTCCTCTCCGCTCAGCTGCAGCTCGACCGGAATCTCCGTCCCGTTCTGCCCCGCCCGGCCCGATCCCTTCATCTTCAAAAGGGTATTCTCGTCAATGTCGGCATACACATGCACCGGATCGACACTCACAATGGTCGTGAGCAAGGACGCCGCCCCAGGCATGCCGCTGACCACATTCCCCACCGTAATGAGGGCGCGCCCCACCCGGCCACTCACGGGAGCCGTCACCCGGCAGAATTCCACATCCAGCTGCGACGCCTTCACGGCCGCATGCGCCGCCGCCAGCGCAGCCTGCGCCTGCAGATGCTGCGATTCCCGCGTCTCGGCCTGCTCGGGCGAAATCGCCTTCGCCTTCAGAAGTTCGGCCGCCCGCGAAAATTCCCGCTTTGCCGACGCGGCCGCGGCCTCGGCCCGCTGATGCTCGGCTTCGGCCTGCTCCAGCTTCGCCTGATACGGACGTTCATCGATCCGGAAAAGAACATCGCCCTGCTTCACCAGCTCGCCTGCCTGAAATGCCACCTCAGTCAACGCTCCCGATACCCTCGGCCGCAGTTCCACACTTTCCACAGCCTCGACCCGCCCATTCAGCTCAGTCCAGTCGGTCAGTTCCCGTTCGTCAGCGACCTCTATGGTCACGGGCACCGGCCCCATCGGCGGCGGCCCGCCAGCCGCCCCTGGATTCGGCCGGCACGAAGCCAACCCAGCCAGTAAACCAAGCAGCGCCAGCCCCGCAGCCAGCTTCCCTTTCCAATCGTTCGTTGTCGTCTTCATCGCTTTGGCATCGTTCAGATTCACCTCAGGCCACCGCCGCCACCTCCCGCGGCTGCGCAATCGCCACCACCCCTTCCTCCAGCCCCTCCAGGACCCTCAGATCATTGGCAATGCGCGCCTGGGTCAGCAATCCCTCCACATACGCAAAAACCCGGCGCGCCCGGACCGCCGCATCCTCCGCACGCACCGCCGGCTCCGCACGCCGGATCGCCCCATCCACCAAATCCACATACCGTTCCAGAATCTCCCCCACCTTCCGCCGCAATCCCTCTTCCTGCATACTGATCTCCGCCCCCAGCGCATGCAGCGGACACCCCACCACCCGGCCATGCCGCGCCGCCATCTCCCCCTGCAAACTCACCAGCTCACGCCCCCACCGACGCAAGCCCTCCCACGTCCCCTCCCCACTCCCCAGCAGCATCCCCTCCAGCACCCCCCGGCGTTCCTCCCACGCATCCGCCAGCGCCGCCTCCGCCAACGCCGCCTTCGACTCGAAATAATAATAGAAACTCCCCTTCTTCACCCCCGCCTGCTCACAGATCCCCTCCACCGAGGCCCGACCATACGACCCCACCCAGATCATTTCCATGATCGCTCCCGTCAGCCGCTCGCGCGCATCACTCGTCCGTCCCATCAGACAATCACAACCAGACTAGACGACCAGTCAACTAATATTCCCGGGGCCCCGGATTCCCACGCCCGCCAGCCATTTCCGCATTGCTCCCCACAGGCAAACCCGGTGATTCTACGCCATGTTCCAACCCGGTGACCGCGTCGTCCGCAACCCTGCCACATGGACCCCGTCGGAATTCGATGCATGGGGCCGCGGCGTGGGGACCGGAACGGTTGTGACGCCGCCGTTCCCGCTCGACGACCTGGATTCGGTCGATGTCCGGTGGCCGGCCGGACGCTGCATGGAACGGATCGATGGTCTGCTGCCGGCACCGCCGGACCCACCGGCCACGTACTGATTCAGAACAATTCGCCTCGTTCCCATGCCGGGGGCGCAGCGGGTGACCCGACCGCATACCACGGGGTTGGCTCGTGCTGACCCGCGCAGCTCACGGGAATCTCCCCGCGGCCAGCGAGCGCTCCCTGCACGGCTGCGAGCGCAAGATCGGGATGATTGCAGTCGCGGCTCAGATGCCCCAGCACCACCCGCTGCAGCCCGGTTCCGGCCGATTCCCGCAGCAGCCCCGCCGTCTGCTCGTTGGAAAGGTGTCCATGCCGACCCGCAATCCGCTGCCGCGTCGACCACGGCCGCTTCGTGTCCCGCTCCAGCATCCCCATGTCATAGTTCGCCTCCACGAACAGACCATCCACTCCGCGCAGCCCCGCCAGTACCTGCGGAGTCGCATGCCCCAGATCACTCGCCACCCCCAGCCGCACCCCGCCACACCCCACCACATACCCCACCGGCTCCACGGCATCATGCGGCACCGGAAACGTCTCCACTTCATACCCCGCAAAGGAAAACCGCCCAGCCGACGGCACCACCCGCCACAACCCGCCATCACTCATCCCCTCCCGCAGCACCGCCCCAGTCATCGCCGTCCCCAGCACCGGAACCCGATGCCGCTTCGTGAAGTTCACCAGCCCCTTCACATGATCCCCATGCTCATGCGTCACCAGAATCCCCGCCACCACCCCCGGATCCACCCCCACCGCAGCCAGCCGCACCAGCAATTCCCGCGCACTCAGCCCCGCATCAATCAGCAGCACCCCCGCCGCCCCACCACGCACCACCAGCGCGTTCCCCGCACTCCCACTCCCAAGCACACAGAACTCAATCATCTCACCCCCTACCTCACCCAATTCCCGCATCCCTGTCAATCGCCTCACCCCCAATCCTTTCTTCCACTTTTCCAAAATTTCCCGCAATCGCTGAAATATTTTTAGACTGAAAACCACAAGATTTTGTGGCCGAAACCCAGAAATCACTTGGCAGACCACAACCACCAGGCCATCCTCCCCAACCAAACAGTCCTCCCTCAGCCAAAATATCAATAAATCTTAGGTATGCGCCTCAAACGCCTCGAACTCCACGGCTTCAAATCCTTCGCCGACAAAACCAAGATCGATTTCCATGAAGGCGTCACCGCCATCGTCGGACCGAATGGCTGCGGGAAATCCAACGTGGTCGACGGCGTCCGCTGGGCCCTCGGGGAAACGTCGGCGAAGGCGCTCCGCGGCGGAGAAATGGCGGACGTCATCTTCAATGGCACGGACAAGCGCAAGCCGCTCAGCATGGCGGAAGTCAGCCTGATTTTCGACGACTGCGAGAAGGACCTCGGGGTGGATTTCAATGAGGTCTGCATCACGCGGCGGGTGTTCCGCGACGGGAAGAGCGAGTACGAACTGAATGGCAATGCCTGCCGCCTCAAGGACATCAACAAACTGTTCATGGACACTGGGGTGGGCCGCAGTGCCTACAGCATCATGGAACAGGGGAAGATCGACATGCTCCTCAGCGCGAAGCCGGAGGACCGGCGTCAGGTCTTCGAGGAAGCCGCGGGGATCACCAAGAGCAAGGCAGAGAAGCGCGAGGCCCTCCGCAAGCTCGAGTACACCGAAGCCAATCTTCTGCGCGTCAACGACATCCTTGCCGAGCTGAAGCGCCAGATGGGAACCTCGCAGCGCCAGGCCGCGAAGGCCCGCCGCTGGCAGGAACTGCACCGCGATGTCCTCGTGCTCGATTCCCACCTGCACTACCGCAAGCACCGGGAACTGACCGCCGAGCACTCCGAACTGGAAACGTCGGTGCAGAGCCTCCGCACACGCCAGTCGGAAGCGGAGGACCGCATCCGCGACGAGGAAACGGACGTCGCCGCGGAACGCACGGAACTGCGCGAAATGGAAGCCCTCCTCACCAGCCTCCGCCACCAGCTCAACGAACAGATCAGCCGCATCCAGAGTTCGGAAAGCCGCATCGGCTTCAATGGCGAACGCGAACGCGAACTGACGGGCCTCATCGAGCGCAACGAACACGACATCGCCACAAACAGCGAACGCCTCAGCCACCAGGAAGAGGAACTGCGCAGTGCCGATTCCGCCCTCACCGGCATCAGCGAAAACATCGTGCGCCAGCGCGAACAGATCGAGGAACACCTCCGTATCACCGCCGCCGCCCGCGAAGAACGCGTCCGCATCGAACAAGCCCTCCGCTCGGCCCGCCAGGCCATCCACAACGCCGAAGGCATCATCGTCTCGGCTCAGGCCGAAATCGGTTCGCACCACAGCCAGGCGGAAACCGACCGCGGCCGCCAGGACCAGCTCCAGCGCGATACCGACGCTCTCCTCGTGGAACGGGAAGGCCGCACCGCCGAACAGTCGGGCATGCAGGCCTCGCTCGCCGACCTGAAGTCGGAAATCGAGGAACTGGAAATCGCCCTGCACCAGCGCGAACGCGACCTCCAGACCGCGGAAATCGAAGCGGGCCAGTTCGCGAAATCCGTGCAGGACCTCACGCGCCGCCACAGCGAGCGCGCGAGCCGCGCCGGCGTCCTCCGCCAGCTCATCGCCGCAGGGGAAGGCCTCGAAAACGGAACGCGCAAGGTGCTCGCCGGACTCGACGACCCGGAACGCTACCAGGCCGGCATCCGCGGCCTGCTCTCGAGCTTCATCGACGTCGACAGGCAGTACATTCCAGCAGTTGAAGCCGCCCTTGGCGCGAATCTTCAGGCAGTGCTCGTCTCCAGCTCGCTCCTCGCGGAATCGATCATCGATACCCTCCGCCAGCAGCAGCTCGGCCAGGCCCTCGTGCTTCCGGAGGACCTGCTGCGCACCACAGGCGAATACCAGATGCTCACCCCGCCGGAAGGAGGGCTCGCATGGGCCGCCGATGTCGTCAATGCCCGCGACTCGGTCCGCCCCATGGTGCACCAGCTGCTCGCCAATGTCCTCATCGTCCCGGACCTGCCCACCGCCCTCCAGCTGAAACGCGAAAACCCGGAAATCGCCTTCGCCACTCTCGCTGGCGAATTCGTGAGCATCGAAGGCGTCGTCTCCGGCGGAACGGAAGCCAACCGCGCCGGATCCATGCTTCAGCGCCAGACGGAACTGACCGACCTCGACGAGGAAGTCGCCGCCATCGAAGCGGAACTCTCCGCCGCAGAAGCCGCCCTCGCCGCCCGCCAGAACGACGCCCGCTCGTTCCGCTCGGCCCTCGACGAACACCGCGAAATCCTCCAGAGCCGACGCGTGCAGGAAAGCCAGCTCCAGGGCCAGCTCTCCCTCGTCGCCCGCGAAATCCAGTCGCTCGCCGCCAAACTCAATTCGCTCGAATGGGAACGCGGCGAACTGGCCCGACGCCAGGAAGCAGTCGCCCTCCGCATCGAGGACGCCCAGCACCGCCTCAGCCACGCCACCGCCGAACTCGAGGAACGCCGCGACGAAGCCGCCCACCACGAGGCCGCCCTCGAATCGGCCAGCCGCAACGAAAGCGACGCCGCCGAACTCCTCGGCGAACTCCGCACCGCCCTCGCCGTCGAACAGCGCGCCGAACAGGCCCTCCGCGAACAACGCAATCCCATGGACGCCCGCCTCCGGGAACTGAGCGACGCCATCAGCCGCCGCCAGCACGAAATCGCTTCGTACCAGGAACGCATCGCCACCGCCCACGCCGAAAACGCCCGGCTCCACGAGGAAATCGCCGCCGGACGCGCCCTCACCGAGGAACTCACCGA
>Ga0315909_10005821_pt1 | contig 14030 bp, 12 predicted proteins | sample LakEriMetagenome_11_FD_203527 | JGI IMG/M metagenome (GOLD analysis project Ga0315909, IMG submission 203527) | Freshwater fungal communities from buoy surface, Lake Erie, Ohio, United States - Buoy 2 MA125 | ecosystem: Environmental > Aquatic > Freshwater > Lake | place: USA: Lake Erie, Ohio...
ATCCATGACCGCAAAAGGCATGGACCACTCTTCTGTCATACACGGCCACGACCGGGTATCCATCGAAGCCGAAGGCATGGACCCCTCTTCTGTCATACCCGGCCACGACCGGGTATCCATGACCGCAAAAGGCATGGACCCCCGATCAGGTCGGGGGTGACGGGGAGGGTCGGGGGTGACAAAAGCAAAAGGCATGGACCCCCGATCAGGTCGGGGGTGACAAGAGGGTCGGGAAGCGCCCGCTAGGCCTGCGCCCTCAAAAACGTTCCAGCTCTGGGTGTTTGATGGCGCCTGCGCGCACCAGCATGCGGCCATATTCGGCGCAGCGGTTCAGGGTGGGGATCACTTTGCCGGGGTTCAGCAGGCTTTGTGGGTCAAAAGCGCGCTTTACGGCGAACATTTGTTCGTTTTCTTCCGGGCTGAACTGCACACACATGCTGTTCACTTTTTCGATGCCCACGCCGTGCTCGCCCGTCACCGTGCCGCCCATGGCCACACTGGTTTCAAGAATGTCGGCCCCAAACAACTCGCAGCGATGCAGTTGGTCAGCGTCGTTGGCATCAAACAAAATTAGCGGATGCAGGTTGCCGTCGCCCGCGTGGAACACGTTCAGGCATTTCAGTCCGTACTTGATTTCCATCTCGGAGATGGCTTGCAGGATGTCGGCCAGGCGTTTGCGCGGAATGGTGGAGTCCATGCACATGTAATCCGGGCTGATGCGGCCCGAGGCAGGAAAGGCGTTTTTGCGTCCACTCCAAAACTTCAGGCGCTGGGCTTCGTCCCGGCTGACCGAAATGGCCGTGGCCCCGCAGTCGCGCAGCACAGCGCTCATGCGACCAATTTCTTCCTCAACCTCTTCCGGCGTGCCATCGCTTTCACACAGCAAGATGGCAGCGGCGCTCAGGTCGTAATCGGCGTGGACAAAGTCTTCAACCGCAGCCGTCATGGGGCCGTCCATCATCTCCAGTCCGGCGGGAATGATGCCTGCCGCAATGACGGCGGCCACCGCGTCACCTGCTTTGCGCACATCGTCAAAGCTGGCCATGATGCAGCGCGCCAACTGGGGTTTGGGCACCAGTTTCACGGTCACTTCGGTGGTCACGGCCAACATGCCTTCGCTACCCACCAACACGGCCAACAAGTCATAACCCGAGGTGTCCAGCGCATCGCTGCCAAACTCGATGGGCTCCCCATCGATGGTGAAGCCGCGCACCTTAATCACGTTGTGCACCGTCAGCCCATATTTCAGGCAATGCACGCCACCCGAGTTTTCGGCCACGTTGCCGCCAATCGTGCAGGCAATCTGGCTGGAGGGGTCGGGTGCGTAATACAGGCCATAAGGCGCGGCCGCCTCGCTGATGGCCAAATTGCGCACGCCGCATTGCACCACCGCTGTGCGGCTGACCGGGTCCATTTTCAAAATTTGGTTAAAACGGGCCATCGACAGCGTCACGCCCATGCGGTGCGGCATGGCCCCACCCGACAAACCCGTGCCCGCACCGCGCGCCACCACTGGCACCTGCAAGGCATGGCAAACCTGAAGCACTGCTTGCACTTGGGCCTCGGTTTCGGGCAAAGCCACCACCAGAGGCCGTTCGCGGTAAGCCGTTAAACCATCGCATTCGTAGGGCGTGGTGTCTTCGGGCGTGTAAAGAATGGCATCGGCGGGCAACAGCCGACCTAGGGCTTGCACCACGGCGCGTTGGCGCTCGGCACGTTCGGCGGCCGTCAGTTGCTGCGATTCAGAGGGAGAGTGGGCGCTCATGGCATTCAAAACCTGTAAGTTAAGCCATGAATGTACGCCCAAGCGGGCCAGCGTGGGCTGAAGAAACTTTGATCAAATTGTGAAATCCGGCAGACAAACCTTGTCATTGCTCGTGTTCAATCATGCAGCCCAACCCGTTTCTTTAGCCTTAACTTGATCAAGGTTTCAAGCCTTTTGCCTTCGGTGTCGATGGATACCCGGTCGTGGCCGGGTATGACAGTGGAAGATGGCTACCCGGTCGTGGGCGGGTATGACAGTGGAAGATGGATACCCGGTCGTGGGCGGGTATGACAGATGGGGCGGGGTATGACAGTTGAAGAGGCTATGACAGATGAACCGTCACCCCCGACCCTCAAACTGTCACCCCCGACCCTCAAACTGTCACCCCCGACCCTCAAAATGTCACCCCCGACCCTCAAAATGTCACCCCCGACTTGATCGGGGGTCCATGCCTTTTGCCTTCGGCGTTCATGGATACCCGGTCGTGGCCGGGTATGACAGATGGTTCGGGTATGACAGATGGTTCGGGTATGACAGATGGTTCGGGTATGACAGATGGGTCGGGTATGGCAGACGCCGATTGCGTTTTAGGCCAGGGCGCTTTTTAGCCATTCGGCGAAGGCGGTGCATTCCCAGCGTTCCATGGTGCCGGTGCGCCAGCACAGGTAGTGGGCGTGGGGGCTGGGCACGTTGCGCTCAAACAGGCGCACCAGTTGGCCGCTTTCTAGCCATGGGGCTCCCAGCTTCAGCCGCACCAGGCTCACGCCCAAGCCTTGGGCTGCGGCGTCGCAGGCCAAGCCAATGTCATTGAAGGACGATCCGTCTGTGGGTTCTGGCCAGTCCAGGTTGTGCGCTGCAAACCAGGTGCGCCACGGTTCCAGGGGGCTGCGCAGCAAGGTCATGCCTTGCAGTTCTTCGGCGTGGCTGAAGGGCCCGTTTTGGCGCACCCAAGAGGGCGAGGCCAGGGGGGTGACTTCGTCTTTGGCCAGGCAAATGTGCTCGACATCCGAGTAGCGGCCAGTGCCAAAACGCACGGTCAGGTCGGCATCTTCGGCCACCACGTCCAGCAGGGGAATGCTCACTTGCAGGCTGATGTCGATTTCGGGATAGGCGTCCAGAAAATTTTTGAGGCGCGGCATGAGGATGGAGCGCGCAAAGGTGGGCGTGACCGCCAGCCGCAGTTTGCGCCGACCGGTGGCCGTACTGGCCGAGGGAAAGCGCTGCAAAGAGACCAGTCCTTCACGCACATGGGCCAGGTATTCGGTGCCTTCGGTGGTCAGCGAAAAGTCGGCCCTGCCAAACAATTTGGTGCCAATCACTTGCTCGAGTTGCTTGACCCGGTGGCTCACGGCGCTGGGGGTTACGCACAACTCTTCAGATGCTTGGGTCACGCTGCGCAATCGGGCCAGCGCCTCGAAGGTCAAGAGGCACTGGATGGGCGGAATGCGTGAGTTGACGGACATGGTGGATGAGTTTAAACGGTTGGGGTCAAAGTAGATGATCTGACCCAAAGCTTAATCGGTTGGGGACAGAGCTAAAGATCTGTCCCCAAAGTTTAGTCAGTCGGGGACAGAGCTAAAGATCTGTCCCCAAAGCTAGTCAGTCGGGGACAGAGCTAAAGATCTGTCCCCAATTTAATCAGTCGGGGACAGAGCTAAAGATCTGTCCCCAAGAATATTTATTTGAAAATCACAGTTTTGTGGCCGTTGATCAGGACGCGGTGTTCGCTGTGCCATTTAACAGCGCGGGCCAGCACTTGGCTTTCGGTGTCGCGGCCCAGCGTGGTCAGGTCTTCTACGGTTTTGCTGTGGTCCACACGGGCCACATCTTGCTCAATGATGGGGCCTTCGTCCAAGTCGGCGGTCACGTAGTGGGCGGTCGCTCCAATCAGTTTTACGCCCCGGTCGTGCGCTTGGTAGTAGGGCTTGGCCCCCTTAAAGCTGGGCAAGAAAGAGTGGTGAATGTTGATGGCGCGCCCGGCCAGTTTGCGGCACAAGTCGTCTGACAATATTTGCATGTAGCGGGCCAGCACCACCAGTTCGGCCCCTTCTGACTGGATGATCTCGTATTGCTTGGCCTCAGCCTGTTCTTTGGTGGCCGCCGTGACCGGAATGTGGTGAAACGGCACGTTGTAACTGGCCGCCAATTGATAAAACTCGCGGTGGTTGCTGACGATGGCCCGAATGTCCAGCGGCAACAAACCACTTTTCCAGCGAAACAGCAGGTCGTTAAGGCAGTGCCCTTCTTTGCTGACCATGAGCACGGTGCGCATGGGCTGGCTACTGGCGTGCAGGTCCCATTGCATGTCAAAAGTTTGGGCAAACGTGCCCCACTCGGCGTTGAGGGCTGCACCGTCGGCTTGCGCGCATGAAAACTGCACACGCATGAAAAACAAGCCCGTGGCCGGGTCGCTGAACTGCGCGGCCTCTTCGATGTTGCCGCCCCGCTCCAGCAAAAAACCCGACACGGCGTGCACGATGCCGGTGCGGTCAGGGCATGAAAGGGTCAGGATGTAAGTGGGGTTCATGGGAAAGGTGACTGCATTTCGCTGCGCCCTGTAAGGGTCTTGGGCACAGTCGTTTTTAAGGGGGGCGTTTCAAGAGCGCTTATTGTAAAGACCCACAAAAATCGGGAAGCGTCCACTTTTTAGATTGAATGACCGCGCTTTAGCCAAGGCTGGCGAACGGGGTGATCTCAATTCATCTTGCTGAGGCCCATTTGTAAGCCAAGGCATGTTTTGCCGATTAAACTGAAGGATTAAAAAATTCAAGGAGATCCGTCATGACCCAGCCCACCTTCAACATGGACAACCAGTGGTTGCCCTTTACCCCTAACCGCAGTTACCGCGAAGACCCGCGTGTTTTTGTGGCTGCTGATGGCATGCATTTCACCACCCACGACGGCAAAAAGGTCATCGACGGTATCTCCAGCCTGTGGTGCGTGGGCGCGGGCCACAACCGCAAGCCCATCAACGAGGCCATCAAAAAGCAGTTGGACACGCTGGACTACGCCACCGCGTTCCAGGCCAGCAACGACAAGGCGTTCCGGGCGGCCGAGATGATTGCCGCTCTGGCCCCGGGCGACCTGAACAAGGTGTTGTTTTGCAACTCGGGCTCGGAAGCCGCCGACACATCTTTGAAGGTGGCGTTGGCTTACCACCGCGCCCGTGGCGAAGGCCATCGCAACGTCTTTATTGGCCGCGAAAAGGGTTACCACGGCGTTAACTTTGGCGGTATGAGCGTGGGCGGCTTGCCTGCCAACCGCAAGGTTTATGGCGCGCAGCTGTTGCCACGCGTGGACCACATGCGTTTCATTCATGACCCGGTTAACCATGCCTACATTCACCACGAAGAACCCGTGTGGGCCGAAGACCCGTTGCTGGAACTGGAAAACCGCATTTTGGTGCTGCACGACCCGAGCAACGTGGCCGCCGTGATTGTGGAGCCCATTGCAGGCAGCGCCGGTTGGTACATTCCGCCCTTGGGCTATGTGAAGCGCCTGCGCGAGATTTGCGACAAGCACGGCATTTTGCTGATTTTTGACGAAGTGATCACCGGCTTTGGCCGTTTGGGGGTCAACTTTGCGGCCGATTATTACGGCGTGGTGCCCGACATGTTGAACTTTGCCAAGGCCGTGACCAATGGCGTGATTCCGCTGGGCGGCGTGATCTGCCGCGACTTTATTTACGCCGCCATGATGAACGCCAATGCGCCTGACCATGCCATTGAGTTTTTCCACGGCTACACCTATTCGGGGCATCCGGTGTCTTGCGCCGCCGCCATCGCCACGCTCGATCTCATGAAAGAAGAAAACCTGTTTGCCCGCGCAGGTCAGCAAGGCCGTTTGTTGGGCAACGCGATGCATTCGCTCTTAAAGGGCTTGCCCAACGTGGTGAGTATTCGAACCATGGGCTTGGCCGGGGCGGTGGAGTTGGCCGGCATTCCGGGCGCGCCTGGCAAGCGCACTTACGACATCTTTCTGGACTGTTTCCGCCAAGGGGTCTGGATTCGCCCGGCCGGAGACAACCTGGTGATTTGCCCGCCCTACATCGTCGAAGATGCACACATCGACCAAATTGTGCAGACCGTGGCCGACAGCATCCGCAGGCACCCCTAAGACCCCATAAGGTCTCATAAGTTCCCATAAGGCTCCAAAAGGTTTGTTGGCGCTTGAACCCTTCGGTCTACCCGCCCTGGCTGCGTACGCTGGCCACACTGGCCGCAGCTTGGTCTGCGGCACTTGCCTGCGTTGCCTTGGGCACGCCCATTCCCTGGATGCTGGGGCCTTTGCTGATCACCGCATTGGCATCGGTTTTGGGCGCACCCACCCGCAGTGAAGCTTGGCTGCGCGATGGGGGGCAGTGGGTGATTGGTGCGGCTTTAGGGCTGTATTTCACACCCCAAGTGGGCGCACTGGTGGCCAGTTTGTGGTGGGCCATCGGGCTGGCCGTGTTGTGGGCGTTGGGCGTGGGCCTGGTGTTTGGTTTGTGGCTCAAAAGGCGGCACGTCGCTGATTTCGCGCCCATGCCCAAGGCCACCTGGCATGCCACCAGTTACTTTGCCAGCGCCATAGGCGGTGCCTCCGAGATGACGCTGATGTCCGAGCGCCACGGTGCCCGGCCCGATCTGGTCGCGTCTGCGCACAGTGTGCGGATGGTGTTGGTGGTGCTGGTGGTGCCTTTTGCCATGCAATGGGCGCAGTCTTATTGGGGTCTGCAGGTCGACACACGCTTGCTGCAAGCGCCACAAGCACCCCAATGGCCTGGCTTGTTGGGCTTGGCATTGGCCACGGCGGCCGGGGCAGGGCTGATGCTTTGGATGGGGCGCACCAACCCTTGGTTCATGGGGGCCTTGTTGGTCTCTATGGGGCTGACGTTGTCAGGGGTGCAGTGGTCCGCCATTCCCGCCAGCGTGTCCAACGCGGCCCAATTGTTCATTGGGGTGAGTTTGGGGGTGCGTTTTCAACGTTCGTTTGTTCAAACGGCACCCCGTTGGTTGACCTCGGTTGCTTTGGGTTCTTTGGTCATGATGGGTTTGTCGGCGCTTTTTGGCCTGTGGCTGGCCTGGGCCACTGGCTTGCATCCGACCACCTTGATTTTGGGGACTGCACCCGGCGGCATTGCCGAAATGGCGATCACGGCCAAGGTCTTGCAACTGGGGGTGCCGGTGGTCACGGCGTTTCAGGTCTGCCGTTTGGTGGCTGTCTTGATTCTGGTGGGGCCGCTGTTTCAGTGGTCAAACGCCCATAAAAAAACCGCCTGAAAGCGCAGGCGGTTGTTTGGGTGGCACGAGGCGCACCGAAGTTCAGTGCACTACCACAGGGTTTTGGGCCAGTCCGGTGTAACCCTCTAAAGTGTCCTCGACCTCTTCTTGGGTGGGCGTGTGCTGTTGCCAGGCTTCGATTTGTTGCTGAAACATTTCGGCCCAGGAGCCATCGAGGTAAACCTCTTTGCCCGAGCGTTTGTCCACAATCTCGAAGCCATGTCGTTCCAGCAGGGGCTTGCTGGTCGGGGGTGCCGTTTCGGCCGGCGCGTTGGCCAACACATGCATCACGGCAAAGGTTTCAGATTCATACAGCAGGTTCATGCCTTCATTCTCCCTCAACTTGTGCTCGTCATATGGGACTTTGTACATCAACTTCAAGACGATAGGGTTTATTTTCAGGCAGGGGCCAATTGAGGTAAGGGCGGCAAGAGTTCTTGACCTCGCAAAACCAAGTCTATGTAACTGCCACTGAGCTGCGTAATGCGAATCCGCACGGGCATCCAGGCATGTTGGGCCGATACCCAAAATTCCACCGTGGCATCAAAGCGGTTGCGCGGTTGGCACACCCATTTCATGGTTTGCAGCTTTTCGCCCTCCAGCTGCAAGGTTTCTGGCGGGGCCAGAGTTAAAAGCCAGGGCAAGGCGTCACGAACGGTGGCGGTTTGCACCTGCAAGCGCGTGCCGGGCTGAAAACGTTGCGGTTCGCCCGTCATGGCGGCCGCCAGTTGCACATAGAGGCTGATCTGGTCTTGTGCGCCTGGCTCGAGTGGGGCCACGGGGGCGTTGTTGCTGAACACCACCCTGTTATTGGCACGGTCGAAGTGGGCGGCGCGCTCGTTGCGCCAACTGTCCGAAAAGCGCTTGGGCGCCAACCCGGCGCTGGTGATCTCGCCCTGGCTCCTCCAATGCCGGGAACCCACCAAAAAGGCCTTGACCGAAAGGCTGAGCGCATAAGCCGATTCGTTGTGTTGCCACCGCAGTTCTCCGCTGGCGAAGTAGTTCAAGCCCTTTTCTTGGCCCGTTAAGCGGTAGCTGAGCAAGGCCGAGGGTGGCAAGGCCCCCAGTGGAATGGGGGGCAAGGCCTGAGTGGGCGCCATGGCCGTAGCGTTGTTATTGGGATTTGTGGTGGGCGTGTTGGCAGCCGATCCGGTGGCTGCAGCCGCTGCGGTCTCAGACGGCTCAGTTGTGCCGTTTGGAGCGTTTGGAGCGCTTGGGCGTGGCGAAGCCGCTTGTTCTGTTGCAAGTGGAGCAAGTGGAGCAAGGGCAGGGATGGGTTTGGAGACCGCTGTTGTCGCGGCTTCTGAAGGCAGATCATCGCTTGCTGTACGCGCTGTCTCAACTGCACGGTCTGCATTTATGGCGGTTGAGGGTTCCGAGGGGCTTGTCGATGCGGGGGGCGGCTCAGGTGCAGATTCAGGTGCAGGCTTAAGCTCAGGTGCAGGCTTAAGCTCAGGTACGGGCTTAGGCTCTGGTGCGGGGGGCTTTTTGGCTTCTATGGCCAAGCGTGTTCGCGGTGTCTCGGGGCTGGGTTTTGCGGGTGCGGCGCTGGTTGCTGAAGCCGGGGGAATCCATCGGGTCTGGAGCGGGGCCACCCGAATGGCTTCGTCGGTTTTCAGACGCCAGTCGATGCCGCCTGAAAGGCTCAAGAGCATCAACAGATGCAGCACCAGCACCCCTGTTGCCAGCCAGGCAATGGACCGCCGCGAAGGCTGTTCGGACACCGCAAGCAAGGCCCCTGAGACAGCCACGGTCCCAGCCAGTGCATTGGCTACAGGGTGGCGGTGAGTTGTCTCAAGCATCAAGGGGGCCGTTAAATGTTCAGAAAATAGCGACGGTTAATAAACGATGGGTGATTGATGAAGTGCGAAGGCTGTGGTGAGAGGGCTAATTGCCATGGCCTGTCAATGTCCTGACCAACCCAGATCGGCAGAGAGTTGCTGGGCAAACTGGCGCAGGCTTTGGGCTATGGGGCCATCCCAAGAGGTGTCAAAAGTAGCCGATGAACCCAGCGACACCACACCCAGGGCCAAATGACCATCGGCGTCAAAAACGGGGGCACAAAACCCCGAAATTCCTGGCAGCAGCACATTCACCACCCGGCCCAGACCTTGTTGGCGCGTTTCGGTCACCATGGCCTGCACTTGGGCCGGGGTGCTCGGCAAGTCGCTGCGGCCCAGTTTGCGGGCCAGTGCCAACTCGGCCTCGATCATGGGGCGGGCTTTGTCCGACGCCCCGCCGTGGCTCACAAAGGCGGCAAAACAGCGCCCCGTGGCCGAGGAAAGCAGCGGCATCACATCGCCCAAACGCAAGCTGACCGGCATGGCCAGGGGCGTTTCTTGCCAATGCACCAGCGTCGGGCCCCGGTTGCCCCATACGGCCAGGGCCAGCGTGTGACCGGTGGCGTCGATCAAGGCGGGCAAGCGTTCGCGGGCCATCTTGACGGCATCGAGCCTAGACAACGTGGCCAGCCCCAGACGCAGCGTGGCGGGCCCCAATTCGTAGCGGGTAGTGGCCGAGTCTTGCACCACCAAGCCTAGGCGCTGAAAGCTGACCAAATAGCGGTGTGCTTTGGCGGCGCTCATGCCGGCCGAGGCCGCCAGATCTCGCAACATCAGGGGGGCAGGCGCTTGTGCCAACACGTCGAGCAGGGTAAAACCGACCTCGACCGATTGAATGCCTGCGCGCCCTTTGTCACTGTCTTTTGAGCTGGAATCTGTGCTTTCGGTGTCCATATCGCCTAGAATCTGGTTTCGTTTAGTTAAACGAGTTTAACAATGCGTAACTGCTTGGTGCTTCACACTGTAGCGCAAGCCCCCCCTGAACGGACACATTCAAGATGAAATTGGCGACCTACAAAGACGGATCACGCGATGGACAACTCGTGGTGGTTTCGCGTGATTTGAGCACGGCACATTATGCGACTGGCATCGCCAGCAAACTGCAACAAGTGCTGGACGACTGGAACTTTTTGGCCCCCCAGCTAGAAGACCTTTACACCACACTGAACCAAGGCAAGGCCCGTCATGCGTTTCCGTTTGACCCGACGCAATGCATGGCCCCCTTGCCCCGCGCCTACCAGTGGGCAGACGGTTCAGCGTATCTGAACCACGTTGAGCTGGTCCGTGCGGCCCGCAACTCTGAAGTGCCCGCCAGTTTTTATACCGACCCCTTGATGTACCAGGGCGGCAGCGACGACTTTATAGGGCCGCGTGACCCGGTGGTCTGCCCCGACGAGGCGTATGGCATCGACTTTGAGGCCGAAATTGCCGTCATTACCGGCGATGTGCCCATGCAAACCACGGCAGACGACGCCATCGAAGGCGTGCGCTTGCTGATGCTGGCCAATGACGTGAGCTTGCGCAACTTGATACCCAACGAACTGGCCAAGGGTTTTGGCTTCTTCCAGAGCAAACCCGCCACCGCTTTCAGCCCCGTGGCCATCACACCGGATGAGCTGGGCAATGCCTGGCAAGGCGGGCGCGTGCACCTGACGCTGCAGTCCACCTGGAACGGGCGCAAGGTTGGCATGTGCGAAGCAGGGCCTGAAATGACCTTCCACTTTGGCCAATTGATTGCCCACATCTGCAAAACCCGCAATGTGCGTGCGGGCGCCATAGTGGGCAGCGGCACAGTGAGCAACAAAAGCATTGATGTGAATGGCCAGCCCGAATGGCCCAAAGGCTACAGCTGCATTGCCGAAAAACGCGCCATCGAAACCATTTTGGACGGCAAACCCAGCACCGAATTCATGAAGTTCGGCGACACCATCCGCATCGAAATGAAAGGCCGCAACGGCGAGAGCCTGTTTGGGGAAATCGAGCAGGAAATCGTGCCCTTGGCTAAATAAGCCAAGAGTTCAACCCACTGACTCTGTCAAATTGGGCTGTAGAGGATGGACTGGCTATATTTGTATAGCAATCATTGAAAGGGAAGAAGCCATGCTTGCCATCCGCCTGCCCGAAAACATTGAAACCCGCTTGGCTCAACTGGCCCAAGAGACCGGGCTCACCAAGACCGCGCTGGTGCGCGAAGCCATCCTCGAACACATCGACGACCTGGAAGACTATTACCTCGCCGAGGCCCGCGCCCGCAAGAACCGCAACACCATTTCTTTGGAAGACGTGGAGCGCGAGCTTGGCCTGGCAAATTGAGTTTGACCCGGACGCCCTCAAAGACCTGCGCAAACTTGACAAGCCGATCCAGATCCGGCTGGTGGGTTTTTTGCGCACGCGTGTCAGCATCTTGACCAACCCACGCGACATCGGTGAGGCCCTATCGGGTCAGCGCCTGGGCAGCTATTGGAAGTACCGAGTCGGCGACTGGCGCATCAGCTGCGACGTCCGGGACCAGAAAATTCTGGTGCGGGTTTTGCGTATTGGCAATCGGCGTGAAATCTACCGATAGAGACTGGAGCATAAAAAGCCATTTACGCTTCACATTTGAAGCGTAAATCCCAAAAACGGGCTTTGGGGCCGAACTGCGGGAACAACACCCGCAAAGGAACGGGACGGGGGACGATGTACCAGCTGAAGCTCGCGGCTTAGATGGTTTTGGCGCAGTTTTAAAGCGGGTGCATGGCTACCCGGTCGTGGCCGGGTATGACAGATGGGGGCCGGGTAGGACAGATGCCTTGTCACCCGCGAACGCAAGTCCCTGTCACCCGCGAACGCAAGTCCCTGTCACCCGCGAACGCAAGTCCATGTCACCCCCGAACGCAAGTCCCTGTCACCCGCGAACGCAAGTCCATGTCACCCCCGAACGCAAGTTCCTGTCACCCCCGACCTGATCGGGGGTCCATGCCTTCAGTGGCGATGGCTACCCGGTCCTAGTCAATACGGGGCTTTGGCGTTAGCCCAGCTTCTTCATCAGCAGTGCGTTCACCTGCCCCGGGTTGGCTTTGCCTTTGCTGGCTTTCATGATGGGGCCGACCAGGCCGTTCAGGGCTTTGGCGTTGCCAGCTCTGAACTCTTCGACGTTTTTGGGGTTGGCGGCCAACACCTCGTCGATGATCTTTTCCAACTCGCCTGTGTCGTTCATCTGCTTGAGGCCTTTGGCTTCAATGATGGCGTCAACGTCGCTTTCGTGGCTGCCGGAGGGGCCTTCCTTGTTCCACAAGCCCTCAAATACCTGCCGCGCCGCATTGTTGCTGATGGTGTTGTCGCTGATGCGCCCAATCAGGGCCGCCAGTTGAGCGGCGCTGACTGGGGCTTGTTCAATGCTCATTTCGCTGGCGTTCAAGCGGCGAGACACTTCGCCCATGATCCAATTGCTTGCCAGTTTGGGCTGAGCGCAGGCTTTGGCCGTGGCTTCAAAGTACGCGGCAACCGCTTTGCTTTGCGTGAGTTGCGTGGCGTCGTATTCGGGCAGGTTGTAGTCACGCACAAAACGCTCGGCCATCACACGCGGCAGTTCGGCCATTTCGCTACGCACGCGCTCCACCCAGTCGCGTCCAATCACCAGCGGGGGCAGGTCAGGGTCCGGAAAGTAGCGGTAATCAGCGGCGTCTTCTTTGGTGCGCATGGCGCGGGTTTCGCCCGTTTCGGGGTCAAACAACACGGTGGCTTGCTGAATGGCATAGCCGTCTTCAATTTGGTCAATCTGCCAGCGCACCTCGTAGTCGATGGCTTGTTGCATGAACTTGAAGCTGTTCAGGTTTTTGATCTCACGGCGCGTGCCCAGCTCGCCACCGGGTTTGCGCACCGACACGTTGGCGTCGCACCTGAAACTCCCCTCTTGCATGTTGCCATCGCAAATGCCAATCCAGGTCACGATCTTGTGCAGCTCTTTGGCGTAGGCCACGGCTTCGGCGCTGCTGCGCATATCCGGTTCGGTCACGATTTCCAGTAGGGGCGTACCTGCACGGTTCAGGTCGATGCCGGATTGACCAATGAAGTCCTCGTGCAGCGATTTGCCTGCATCTTCTTCCAGGTGGGCGCGCACCAGGCGCACGGTTTTGCGCACTGTTTCTTTGCCTTCTTCTAAAAAGAAAGACACTTCGCCGCCTTGCACCACGGGGATCTCGAACTGGCTGATCTGGTAGCCCTTGGGCAGGTCGGGATAAAAGTAATTTTTGCGTGCAAAAACACTGCGCTCGGCAATGTGCGAGTTGACGGCCAAACCGAATTCGATGGCGCGTTGCACGGCCCCCACGTTCATTACGGGCAAGGTGCCGGGCAGGGCCATGTCCACCGCGCAGGCCTGCGTGTTGGGCTCGGCGCCAAATGCCACAGAAGCGCGGCTGAAAATCTTGCTCTGGGTCGAGAGCTGGGTGTGTGTTTCAAAGCCGATAACGACTTCATAACCTTGGACGAGTTTGCTCATATGTTGTTCACTTGCTGAATCAGAACCTGAGGGAGGCTGCCCCTGCGGCCGAGTATTTAGATTGGCGCTGTTTAAGATTCGCGAGCAGGGGCTCGCTCCCACGAAGACCCAATCCACTAAGCCCAGTGCCACTAAGCCCTAACCCACAAAGCTCGCTCCCACAAAGATCGGGCTTCACTGGAGGCCTTTCGGTGTGCGCGTGTGCCAATCGGTGGCTTGCTGCAGTTGGTGAGCGGCATTCAGCAACTGGGCTTCTTTGAAGTAGTTGCCAATCAGTTGCAGGCCCACGGGCATGTTGTGGGCACCAAAACCTGCGGGCACGCTCATTCCGGGCAAGCCTGCCAGCGAGGCGGGCAGGGTGAAGATGTCGGCCAGGTAATCGGCCACCGGGTCGTTGGCGTTTTCGCCCAACTTCCAGGCCACCGAAGGAGCCACAGGACCCGCGATCACGTCGCATTGCTTGAACGCGTTTTGGAAATCGTCGGCGATCATGCGGCGGATTTTTTGGGCTTGCAGGTAATAGGCGTCGTAATAGCCGTGGCTCAGCACATAGGCCCCGGTCATGATGCGGCGCTTTGCCTCGTTGCCAAAGCCTTCGGCGCGGGTTTTCTTGTACATGTCCACCAGGTCGGTGTAGTCCTTGGCGCGGTGGCCGAACTTGACGCCATCGAAGCGGCTCA
>Ga0315909_10005822_pt1 | contig 14030 bp, 15 predicted proteins | sample LakEriMetagenome_11_FD_203527 | JGI IMG/M metagenome (GOLD analysis project Ga0315909, IMG submission 203527) | Freshwater fungal communities from buoy surface, Lake Erie, Ohio, United States - Buoy 2 MA125 | ecosystem: Environmental > Aquatic > Freshwater > Lake | place: USA: Lake Erie, Ohio...
CGTCTTCGCCATCGCCTTCCCGCTGGTCGCGGGGTTCGCGGGAGTGATCGGAGGCACGCTCGCTGGCATGGAGGTGGGCGGCGCCATGATCCTCGGCGTCCTGTGCGCCAGTGCGTCGTACATCGCCGCACCAGCCGCGGTCCGCCTCGCCCTGCCGGAGGCCAAGCCCTCGATCACGCTCGCGAGTTCGCTCGGCATGACCTTCCCCTTCAATCTCATCATCGGCATTCCCCTCTACCTGCTCATGGCAGAAGTGGTGGCATCGTGGTGGGGATAGATAGGGATCTGGTCAAGGGCGCCGAGGGCGGGCAATCGGGAGGTCTTCATGACGGATAGCGTGAGTGACTTCGGAAGTGTCACCTGCCTCACCATCGTTGCCGAGGGCATTCTCGAGGAGCGCCTGCTCGCCGTGATCGAGGAGTGCGGTGCGCGCGGTTGGACGGTATCTATGGCGCAGGGTCACGGCCCCAGCCACCACGGGGTCTCGGGGATCGAAGGCGGCAATGTGCGCGTGGAGACATTGGTTGCCGAGGACGTGGCCGCACGGATCTGGTCCGCGCTCGAGGCTGATTTCTTCCCCAATTACGCTGTGAGTGCGTGGGCCTACGACGTGCGAGTAGCTCGCGTGGCGCGCTACTCCTGACCGCTCAGACCTCGATCGGGCGCAGTCTCCCGGAGTGCACGTCGTAGACGGCACCGCCTACACGCGTGCCCGCGGGCAGCAGAGGGTTGGCGCGCACGCGGACGACATCGAGAGCGAGACTGGCATCCACGTCGTCACTGGTCCGGAACTCAATGCTGCGGGTGTCGGTGCCGTTTGCGGCACGGATGGTCGCGTGGATATCGGCCTCGCTCGACCCCACCATCCGGCAGTCGGTGTGCGGCATGATGAGGATGCGCTGGACGCCCAGGAGGTAGGAGGCCAAGAGCAGCGTGCGCTGCACGTCATCGGTCACCCGGGCGCCCGCATTGCGCAGGATCTTGACGTCTCCCGGCTGCATGCCGACGACGGAGAGCGGATCGATGCGCGAGTCGATGCAGGTGACGATCGCGAGGCCTCGCGCGGCGCGGCCCGTGAGGTCGCTGCCGCCGTAAGCCGCGGCATGTTGGACGTTGGCGGCGAGAACGTCCTCGAAGGCCTCGACCGGGAAGCGCTTGGAGTCAGGCACCGTCGACGTCCTCTCCTCTGGCGTGGGCGAGCAGTGTCTCACGCAGCGAGCGCTCCTGCCGAGGCTCGGGGAGTGACACCTCGACCACGCCCTCGACCACCCTTGCGGGGTAGACCGTGAGCGCGGTTCCCGGTGTGCCCTGGAGTACCCCGTCGCGTAGGTCATACCGCCACCAGTGCGAGGGGCACGTGATGATGCCGTCGCGGCACACCCCGCCCTCGAGGGAAGCACCCTTGTGCAGGCAGGCCGCCGACACCGCTCGGGGGTCGCCATCGACCATCGCCACGAGCACGCCGATCGACCCGTGGTCGAACCTGCGTGGGGCAGCCAGAGATTCGACCGGGAAGGTCGGGGTCCAGGAAACCCCTGGCGAGGGAGGGGTCATGGGCTGGGAGGAGTCACGCCACCGGGACGCGCGACGGAGAAGGGCTCCCCGCCAATGCCCCACTCGTCTGCGCTGATCTCGTAGATAGCGACGCGGATGCGCTCCAACGGGACCCCGAGCGTCTCGGACATGCTGTGGCTCAGATTGCGGATGAGGTCGTGCTTCTGCTCGATCGAGCGACCCTCCACCATCGTGACCTGGATCAGCGGCATGGGACCTCCACGGTGCCGAGTCGATCGATGCGTGCGACGACGGTGTCGCCGGGGGAGACCGCAAAGGCGGCGGTGCAGGCGCCGGAGAGCACCGTCATCCCGGCCGCCAGCCCCTCGCCGCGTCGCGCGAGAGCGCGCACCAGCCAGGCGACCGACGAGGCGGGATGTCCGAGGACGGCTGCTCCCGCCGCGGTGGCCACGACCCGGCCGTTGAGTTCGAGGACGACGCCCAGCAAGCGCAGGTCGATTCCGACGGGATCGACGAGCTGTGATCCCGTGATGAATCCGGCGGACGACGAGTTGTCGGCGACCACATCCGGGAGTGTGAAGGAGTAGCCGGCGTAGCGAGAGTCGAGCACGTCGATGGCCGGCATGACGGCGGCGGTCGCTGCCAGCACGTCCGCGGCACCGATGTCGGCTCCCTCGAGGTCATCGCCGATGAGGAAGGCAATCTCGGCCTCGACACGCGGCTGGATGAAGCGCTCGACCACGAGAGGCTCGCCCGGCTCGATGCGCATGTCATTCGTCAGCCAGCCGTAGAGCGGCTCGCTCACATTCATCTGCTTCTGCTTGGCCTCGCTCGTGAGGCCAAGCTTGGCACCCACGACGCGGTGACCCTGGGCGATGCGATCGGCAACGACAAGCGCCTGTACGTCGTATGCCGTCGGGATGTCGAAGTCGCCGTAGTCGCCCGTGAGTGCCGTCGTGGCGGTGCGGCTGCGCACCGCGGCGGTGAGCCGGGTCGCGGCTTCCTGGGTGGGCAGGCTCATGTGGTCACCTCAGCTTCGGCGTGCTTGCGGGCTAGCTCGAGGGCAACGTCGATGATCATGTCCTCCTGCCCACCGACCACCTGACGACGGCCGAGCTCGAGCAGGATCTCCGAGACGGGCACGTTGTAGCGGTCGGCGGCACGCTCCGCATGGAGCAGGAAGCTGCCGTAGACACCGGCGTAGCCGAGAAGCAGGCCGGCGCGGTCGATGACCTGCTGTCGGGGCATGAGTGGCCGCACCACCTCCTCGGCCACATCCATGAGGACCAGGGGGTCCACCCCGGTCTCGATGCCGTACTTGGTCGAGACGGCGGCGAGAATCTCCGTGGGGCAGTTGCCGGCGCCAGCGCCGAGACCCGCTGACGTGCCGTCGAGGTTCTTGGCGCCCTCTTCGTAGGCGGCGATGGAGTTGGCCACGGCCATGGAGAGGTTGTTGTGCGCGTGCACGCCGAGAGGGATATCGAGGGCCTTCACGAGAGCGCTCACGCGGCGGCGAACATCCTCCACGGTCATGGCTCCGGCCGAGTCGGCGATGTAGATCGTGTCGGCGCCGTAGGACTGCATGAGGAGCGCCTGCTCCACGAGGCCCTCGGGGGAGTTCATGTGGGACATCATGAGGAATCCGATCGCCTCCATCCCGAGTTCCTTGGCCACCTTGATGTGCTGCTCGGTGATATCAGCTTCGGTGCAGTGCACGGCGATTCGGGCGACGGAGACGCCGAGCTCCCGCACCTCGCGGAGGTCATCGGCGAGGCCGATGCCCGGGAGCATGAGGCAGGCGATCTGTGCCTGCTGCGCGGTCTCGCACGCCTGGGCGATGAGTTCCTTCTCCGGCACGGCCGAGAATCCGTAGTTGAAGCTCGAGCCACCGAGCCCATCACCGTGGGCGATCTCGATGACCTGCACGCCGGCGCGGTCAAGGCCCGCGACGATCTTGATGACGTCCTCGGCGTAGTACTGGTGGCTGATCGCATGTGACCCGTCGCGCAGAGTGGAGTCGATGAGGCGGTAGTCGGTGGTCATGCGGAGGCACCTTCCCGGTGATCGGCGATCGCCTCGCCGACGCGCATGGCGGCGGCGGTCATGATGTCGAGATTCCCCGCGTAGGGGGGCAGGTAGTCACCCGCGCCCTCGACTTCCAGGAGCACGACGACCCGATGGGGGACCACCCCACCGGGCGTGTTGTAGGGACCCTCCTCGATCACGGGCGGATTCTTCAGGCGATAGCCAGGGACGTACTGCGCGACGTCCTTCTCCATGGCGTAGATGGACTCGAGGACGGCATCGTGGTCCGTGCCCTCCGGAAGCGCCCCGAAGACGGTATTGCGCATGATGATCGGCGGCTCCGCCGGATTGAGGATGATGATCGCCTTGCTCGTCTCGGCACCGCCGATCTCGCGCAGTGCTGTCGAGGTGGTCTTGGTGAATTCGTCGATGTTCTGCCGGGTGCCGGGACCCGCTGACTTCGACGACACTGTCGACACCATCTCGGCATAGGGGAGCGAGGGAACGGCTCGCCTGATGGCGTGCACCATCGGGGTGGTGGCCTGGCCGCCGCACGTCACCATGTTGATGTTGGGGGCGTCGAGGTGCTGTGTGAGGTTGACCGCCGCGATGACCTTGGGTCCGCGGGCAGCGGGAGTGAGGTCGATGGCGGTGATCCCGGCTTCGGCGTACTTCTTGGCATAGCGCACGTGCACGTACGCGCTCGTGGCGTCGAAGACCATGTCGAAGTCGTCGCCGTGCTCGAGGACCCAGTCCGGTCCCTCGTGTGGGGCGTCGATGCCGAGTGCCTTCGCGCGGGCGAGGCCATCCGAGGACGGGTCGATGCCCACGAGTGCGGTGAGCTGCAACCTGTCGCTGCGGAGCATCTTGACCATGAGGTCGGTCCCGATGTTGCCGGAGCCGACGATGGCACATCGCAAAGGCATGCCGTGATCCCTTCGTGTCGGGGCGAGCGGAGTCAGGTGGTGCGCAAGGTGATGGGGCCAAGGCGATCGAAGTCGGCGCGGAAGACGTCGCCCGCCTCGAAGGGCACGGCGGCGTGGAGTGCGCCGGTCATGATGATGGCGCCAGCCGGCAGTGAGACACCCAGGGGATGAAGGGTGTTGGCCAGCCAGGCGACGGCATCCAGGGGTCCGCCGAGTGCCGCCGCTCCCGCACCCGTCGCGACGAGCTCGCCGTTCTTCGTGAAGACCATGCCGATGAGTGCCGGGTCGAAGTCCCCCAGGGGGACGACCCTGCTCCCGAAGGCCACCGCGCCGTTGGAAGCGAGGTCGGAGACGGTGTCTGCCAGCTTGATCCTCCAGTCGGCGATGCGACTGTCGACGATCTCGAGTGCGGCTACGAGCCCGCGGGTTGCCTCCCATGCTTCGGCGGCCGTGCAATGCGGGCCTGACAAGGGTGCATCGAGGACGACGCAGATCTCGGCCTCCATGCGGGGCGAGATGTAGTCGTCGCAGGGCACCTCGCCGCCGTCGGGATAGACGGTGGAGCCGAGGACGGGTGCGTAGTCGGGCTGGTCCACGCCGAGCATCTCCTGCATGGGCTGGCTGGTGAGGCCCAGCTTGTAGCCGATGATCGAGTCTCCTTCGGCGAGCAGGCCAGCCACCAGTCCCTGCTGGACGGCGTAGGCGTCGGCGATCGTCATGTCGGGGAAGCGCTCGGTCAGCGCGGCGATGGGCGTGTGGTCGCGACGCGCAGCGAGGAGGGCCTGCGACATCTCGCGGATCTGCTCGGCGTCAGGTCTGGTCACGGGCTGCCCTCTCCTGCGGATCGACGTGGTGTGCGGGGATCGCGGTAGCCGAGACGTCGGCTGACGGCCATGGCGGCATCGACTGCGGGACGAGCGAAGCGGCGCAGGGAGTCGCTTCCCAGCCGCTGAACGGGACCCACGATGGAGAGGGCAGCAATGACCTCACCCCTCTCGTTGCGCACCGGTGCGGCGATCGAGGCGGCCCCGAGCTCGGACTCGTTGACATTCTCCGCCCACCCCTGGCGGCGGACCTCGGCGAGGGCACTGCGCAGGGCTCGGGGATCCGTGATCGTGTACGGCGTCTTGCGCTCGAGTCGCCACCCGCGCATGAGCACCTCCAACTCCTCTTCCGACAAATAGGCCAGGAGGAGCTTGCCCGTGCTGGTGCAGTGCGCATCGTTGCGGTGGCCGACCCGGCCGAAGAGCCGGAGTGTCTGAGGGCTCTCCCGTCTCTCGACGTAGACAACCTCGCGTCCGTCGAGCACCGCCACCTGCACCGTCTCGCGCGTGGCGTTGCGCAACTGGTCGATCACGGGGGAGCACGCCTCGTGAAGATCGTTGTGCAGGGCTACCGATGCACCGAGTTCATACATCGCCAATCCAAGGCGGTAGGCGCCGGTCTCGGGATCCTGCTCGAGGAGTCGCTCCTCGGCGAGGGTGCTCAGCAGGCGGTGGGCCGTGCTCTTGCCGATGCCGAGGCGCCGAGACAACTCGGTCACGCCGATGTCTCGGTCGCCACGACCGAACTCCTTGAGCAGTCGCGCGGCATTGCGCACGCTGGAGAGCGTCGAGTGCTGTCGGCGCGCAGGAGTCTCGGTCATCGTGCACTCCTCAGGTGCTGGATCAGGCTGCGCCGCACTTCGTCAGGGTCCGTGGGCGGGTCGATGCTCATGCCGGGGAGACCCGGTGCGATCGCCTGTGCGAGTGCCACATGAGCGCGGGGCAGGCCCGCGATGCTGGCGCCCTGCATCTCGTCGACCAGGCTCTCGCGCCCCGGTGCATGTGCCCGCAGTGCATCGAAGTCACGTGCTGCGGCGGCATGTGCGTGAGCAAGTCCGGTGCCAGCGTGCAGTGCATGGTGGGCGGTGAGAGTGCCCCCCGGCGGCACTGCGAGGTGGTACGCCACAGTGCGGATGCCCAGCGCGCGTCGCACTTCATCGTGATCGGGACCCTCGGTCTCCTCGATCAGGCCGAGCGCCGGCACGACGACGGGGTCGAAGAAGCGCAGGGTCCACGCGAGATCGTCGAGCGAGTCGGCCATCTCGACCTCGGGACCCCGGGGCGCGGGGAGGGATTCGACCGTGCCAATCACGTGAAGCATGCGCACGCCGGCGGCGGCCACCGTAATGCGACCCGCGGCGACGAGGGGGAGGCGGGCGCGTTCCGCGGGAGGGAGCGTGGCGACGGCATCCAGGTATGCCTGGTGCAGGGCGCGCACGTAGTCGGCCATCGCCTGCCTCATGGCCTCGGGCCCAGTCCCCTCCACGCGCGGGAACGTATCAGATACGTCCCGCATGCGGGAACGCTGTCCTTCCATGCGGGACAGCATGGGCCTAGGTTTCGAGCACCCGAGAGGCCCGCGGGCCGGGAGGAGCGACGATGGGAATCCTGCGCTTGGCGCACGTCGACATCACTGTGACGGACCTGGACCTGGCCGCGGCGTACTACACCGAGGTCATGGGGATGCTCGAGGTCGAGCGTGACGAGAACTCGGTCTATCTCAAGTGCTGGGATGAAGTGGACCATCACTCACTGCGCATCTCCTACGCGCCGCGCGTGGGCTTCGATCTCATGTCGTTCAAGGTGCTGCGCGAGGACGATCTTGCCGAGCTCGAGAATGCCGTCGGCAAGTACGGCTTCCCTGTCGAGCGGGTAAGCAAGGGCGCGTCCATCGGCCAGGGTGAGTCCATCCGCTTCGAGACGCCGTCGGGTCAGGTCATGGAGCTCGTCCACGACGTGGAGAAGGTCGGTCGCGCCACGGGCTCACTCAATCCCGTGCCGTTCTTCGAGGGGAGTCGCGGCATCGCGCCACCGCGCATGGATCACCTGCTTGTCACAGCGGAGGAGGTCGGGGAGTCGACGAAGTTCTTCACGGACGTCCTGGGATTCCGCGTGACCGAGCAGCTGCTCGACGGCGATGGGCACCAGGCTGCGACGTGGATGGAGCGCTCGCACTCCCCGCACGACCTGGCGATCGTCTCCGGGCCCAACGGAGGGCTGCATCACTTCGCCTACTGGCTGGACGACTGGGATCACGTGCGCAAGAGCGCTGACATCCTCGCCTACAACGGCATTCAGATCGACGTCGGTCCGACGCGTCACGGCATCACGCGCGGCAACACCATCTACTTCTTCGACCCGCTGGGCACGCGCAATGAGGTCTTCACCGGCGGATACCGCCCCGATCCCGATTTCCCCACCATCACGTGGACCGAGGACAACATCGGCAGGGCCGTCTTCTACTACGAGGGCGAACTCAACGAGCGATTCATGAAGGTGCACACCTGATGGCCATCCTGCGTCTGTCCCATGTGGAGATCAAGGTCCCCGATCTCGAGCTCGCCACCGCGTATTACACCGAGGTCCTTGGCCTCGTCGAGACGGCGCGGGAGCCCGAGCGCGTCTATCTCAAGTGCTGGGATGAGCACCAGCATCACTCGGTCGTGCTCACCTACTCGTCGTCCTATGGTCTCGCGCACATGGGCTGGAAGGTCGAGAGCCTCGAGGATCTCGACTACTACGCCGCACGGCTCGAGGACGCCGGAATCGCGGTGAAGCGCATGCAGGGTCTCGAGGTCGGACTCGGCGGCGGCACGGTGGCGCGCTTCGAGACGCCGTCGGGCCACCACATGGAGCTCATCCATGGCATGGAGCAGGTGGGCAACCTTCTCCCGCTCACGAACCCGCCGCCTCGCCCGCTGGGCCTCGTGGGGATCGCCCCGCCCAGGATCGACCACATCTTCCTCACCGTCGAGGACGTCAACGGCATGACGTCGTTCCTGCAGGAGGTGCTCGACTTCCACCTCACCGAGCAGGTGCTCGGCGACGATGGCTTCCAGATTGCGACCTGGCTCGAGGTGTCGCACTCCTCGCATGACATCGCGCTGGTGACCGGTCCCGATGGAGGGCTTCACCACTTTGCCTTCTGGGTCGACGACTGGAACGACATTCGCACTGCCTCCGACGTGCTGGCCTATCACGGTGTGCGCATTGAGACGAATCCCACGCGCCACGGTGCGACGCGCGGCCACTGCATCTACTTCTTCGATCCGGCCGGCAACCGCAACGAGGTCTTCACCGGCGGCTACTGGGCCGATCCCGACGAACCCCCGGTCACCTGGACCGAAGGCGAGATGGGTCGCGCGCTGTTCTACTACGACGGCGTCGTCAATCAGCGCTTCCTCACGGTGCACAGCTAGGAGTCGAGATGGCAATCACCGGACCCGACGCCACGCACGTCACCCTGCCGCGCACCGAGCGCCCCGATGCACCCGCCTACCTCCAGCGCTACTTCGATCGCGAGGCGCGCGGGCTGCGCCCGGACGTGGCAGAGCCGGCCCAGCCCGAGGATGACGTCCCCCTGTACCTCCGACGATTCCGCGATCGCCGCACCGGTGACACGGGGCTGGAAGCCCCCGTGCCGCTTTGGGAGGGCGCTGATGTGGGTGCCACCCGCGCATGGGCAGAGGTCACCCGCACGAAGGAGATCGTGCCGGAGCGCAAGGACCAGACCAAGGGCGCCGTCACCGACGTCTATTTCGTGCGCCACGGCGAGACGCAGGGGTACTCGACCGAGTCGGGACTCACCCCCCTGGGCTCGTGGCAGGCCCATCGACGTGGCAAGGAACTCGCCCGCAGGGTGATGTCTGGACATCACGTCACCATGGCGTGCGCCGACACCAACCGCGCGCGCCAGACCGCCGAGGGGATCCGCAAGGGCATGCTCGATGAGCTCGTCCTCTTCGGTCGCGAGGCCACGGTCGGCGATGTCACGACGTACGAGGAATTCCGCAACTTCCAGGTCATGACCCCCGATGGCTTCCGCGACGTGACCCAGGCCTTCCGGCTGTATCTCTCCGAGTTGGAGAAGTACGAGCGCATCGGTCTTGGTGGTCGGCCCACGTGGCTCGTGGAGGTCGATCGCTTCTGGGGTATCCAGCAGGCCGGGGGCGATCCCATCACCCACTGGCTGACCATGCCCATGCTCACCTTCGAGCCCCCGGTGGCCGCCGTGCGTCGCTTCTGGGCGGGGCTCATGCGCCTGCACGACGAAACTCCGGGCCAGTCGGTGATCGTGGCAACCCACTCCGGACCCATTCGCGCCTTCGCGACGTGGGCATTGGGCTACGACCCGGGCGAGCCCTTCAATACCGAATTCGTGCGCGTCCGCCTCCTTGAGGGCGGTGAGACCGCGCTCGTGCTCTATCGCAATCGTGTCCAGGAGGTATCGGTGCCGGACTTCGACGGCCTGCCCGATTGGTGGGCCGGGCTCGAGGGTCGGGCCTTGCCCGTGAGCCGACGGGGGGAGTCCGCATGAGCGACGTGACGGTGTGGTTCGAGGGCTACTGGCCCGGTCTCAAGGCTGAGGTGGGCGGCAAGGCGGCGAGCCTCGGGGAGATGACCGGCGCAGGTCTGCCGGTCCCACCCGGCTTCGCGGTGACGACCGCGGGCTACCGCGCCGCCCACGACGCGTCCGACCTCGACGCCACGCTCGCCCGGCTGCTCCACGGCCTCGACATCTCAGACACCACTCGTGTGAGTGTGGTGTGCGGCGAGATCCGCGATGTGATCCGGGAAATGCCCCTGCCCGCCGATGTCGAGCAGCAGATTCGTCATGACTACGCCGAACTGAGCCGCAAGTGCGACGTCGAGGACCTACCCGTCGCTGTGCGGTCGTCGGCTACGTCAGAGGACTCGCCCGACGCGTCATTTGCGGGTGAGCACGACACCTACCTGTGGGTCAGGGGTGGCGACGCTGTCGTCGACGCCGTCCGTCGCTGCTGGGCCAGCCTCTTCACCGACCGCGCCACCTGCTACCGAGTGGAGATGGGCTACGAGCATCGCTCGGTCGAGATGGCTGTCGTCATTCAAAAGATGGTGCGGCCGATCGCCGCGGGCGTGGCCTTCACACTCAATCCGGCCAACGGCGACCGCTCGCAGGTGGCCGTCGACGCGGCGTGGGGCTTCGGCGAGGCTGTGGTCTCCGGAGAGGTCACACCCGACAACTTCCTCGTGGACAAGGTGCTTCTCGAGGTGAGCAAGCGCGAGATCAGCCACAAGGCGCATGAGTACCGCTTGACCGATCACGACTCGGTCGAGAAGGCCGAGGTCGAGGCGGAGCGTGCAGACACACCCTGCCTCACCGACCCCCAGTTGAAGGCCATCGCGGCCCTCGCGAAGACCGCGGAGAAGCACTACGGCTGCCCGCAGGACATCGAATGGGCGGTCGACGCTGATCTCCCGGACGGTGACAACGTCATCCTGCTCCAGGCGCGGCCGGAGACGGTGTGGAGCAAGAAGCCACGCCAATCCGTGGCGAGTTCCGCGGACAAGAACCCCATGGCCAGCATTGTCTCGACATTGATGAATCCGCTGTACGCACGTAAGGACTAGTGGAGGATCGCTCCACCCGGCAAGGACCCAGGATTCGTGGCCCCCCCGGTCACGAACACACGAGAGGAATGGCAGATGGCCGATCGGTTCCCCAGCCCGTTCGACATCGAGACGCCCGCGGGCGCCGAGGGTTGGCAAGAGATGTACGTGTACTCGTCGCTCTTCAGCGAGTCACGGAAGGAGTTCGAGGACTCGATCTTCTGGTTCCAGGACGGTGTGCACTGGCCCAAGGTGCTCACACCCTGGGACGCCACCTTCTATGAGTTCGCGATCGCCTCGCTGTCGCAGTACAACACCCGCCATCTGCAGGTGCCCCCGGCCAACGGCATCGCCTTCCGCATCCTCAATGGCTACGGCTACCTCACCCCCGTCCCCGCCGATCCGGCGACCATCGAGGCGCGGGTTGAGAACTTCATGGATCGCGCCGGCTTCTACTTCATGAACTGGAACGACCTCTACGACAAGTGGATGATCAAGATCCGCAACCTGGTCAAGGAGCTCGAGAGCGTCAACTTCGAGCCCCTGCCCGAGATCGAGGACGCCGACGAGATCGTCAAGTCGGGGGCGGGACTGGGATCGGGCTATCAGATCCAGGAGAACTACCGCACACTGCTCGACCTCGCCCTCAAGCTGTGGAACTACCACTTCGAGTTCCTCAATCTCGGCTACGCCGCGTACCTGGACTTCTTCGGTTTCTGCAAGCAGGCTTTCCCCGGCATCCCCGACCTCGCTATTGCGAAGATGGTCGCGGGTGTCGAGGTCGACCTCTTCCGCCCCGACGAGGAGCTCAAGCGCCTTGCGCGCGTCGCACTCGACTCCGGTGTCGCCGAGGCGTTCGCCGTGGGCGATGTGGAGCAGACCTGCGAGATCCTCAAGGGCTCCGACGCGGGCCGTGCCTGGATCGCCTCCTTCCAGGAGTCAGCGGAGCCGTGGTTCAACTTCTCCACGGGCTCGGGCTTTTACCACTCCGACAAGATCTGGATCGAGAACGTCGAGATCCCCTTCGACTTCATCAACGACTACATCGTCAAGCTGCAGTCGGGCGAGGATCTCAATCGCCCGATGGAGGCGATTCGCGCGGAGCGGGATCGCGTCGTCAACGAGTACTCCGACCTTCTCGCCTCCGACGAGGATCGCGAGGCATTCCAGGGCAAGCTCGGCCTTGCACGCGTGGTGTTCCCCTACGTGGAGAACCACAACTTCTACGTCGAGCACTGGAGCCACTCGGTCATCTGGCGCAAGATGCGTCAGCTGGGAGAGGTCTTCGTCAAGGAAGGCTTCTGGAGCGAGCCCAACGACATCTTCTACCTCAAGCGCACCGAGGTCGAGGACGCACTGTGGGACTACTACGTCTCCTGGGCGACGCCCGAGCCAGCAGCCGGTCCCGGCCGCTGGCCCACGATCATCGAAAAGCGCAAGGGCATATGCAAGGCACTCAGCACCTGGAAGCCTGTGCCTGCCCTGGGCGCACCGCCCGAGGTCATCACCGAGCCCTTCACCGTCATGCTCTGGGGCATCACCTCCGACAGTGTGACCGCATGGCTCGGCGGCGGCGACGCCAAGGAAGGCGAGTTGCGCGGCATGGCGGCATCGCCAGGCCTCGTGGAGGGCCCGGCTCGTGTGATCTTCTCCCCGGACCAGATCAGCGAGATCCAGCAGGGCGAGATCCTCGTGGCACCGTTGACCGCACCCTCGTGGGCGCCGATCTTCGGCAAGATCCAGGCGACCGTGACCGACACGGGCGGGATGATGAGCCACGCGGCGATCGTCTGCCGCGAGTACGGCCTCCCGGCTGTCACCGGCACAGGCTTCGCCACAACCAACATCAAGACCGGACAGCGGATCCGCGTCGACGGCAACAACGGCGTCGTCACGGTCCTGGACTGACGATCACCGAGGAGGGGACTTAGGTCCCCTCCTCGGTGTCGGTCCCGCTGGGAGGAACGCACGCCTCCTATGTGAGGCCGCGAATCCCTAGCGTCACCCGCACGGCCCGGTACCGTCGAGGCACCGGATAAGCAAGGCACCGGATAAGCAAGGCCTAGAGAGCAGTACCGGAACGGGAAGGACCACCCATGCTGACTGTCGAGCAGAACGAGGAACTGACCAAGGTCGGACCCGGCACCCCCATGGGGGAGTTGCTGCGTCGCTACTGGTACCCCATCGCCTTCGAGCAGGACTTCGACTCAGCCCCCACCAAGACCGTGCGGCTCCTCAGCGAGGACTGGACCCTCTTCAAGACTCCCAAGTCCGGCAAGTACGGCATCGTCGCCGAGCACTGCCCGCATCGCAGCGCGTCGCTCACCTACGGCGTCGTCCACGAGGATGGCATTCGCTGCGGCTACCACGGATGGAAGTGGGACTTCGACGGCAACTGCCTCGAGCAGCCCGCCGAGGCGGACAATCAGAACTTCCGCGACCGCGTCAAGCAGAAGGCCGGCAAGGCACAGGTCATGGGAGGCATGGTCTGGGTGTACGTCGGCCCGGATCCCGCGCCCGAGCTTCCGCGCTTCGACGTTTTCGTCATGGACGGCATCAAGGACTGCGGCTACGCGACCCTGCCCTGCAATTGGCTCCAGATCATGGAGAACTCCGTCGACCCCCACCACGTGGAGTGGCTGCACGGCTACTACTTCAACTTCATGGGCGAGACCCAGGGCTTCGACGCCCCCAAGGCCTTCCAGAAGAAGCACCTCAGGACGGGCTTCGAGGAGATGGAGTGGGGCATCCTCAAGCGTCGCGTCCTCGAGGGCGGCTCTGAGGAGAATGACGACTGGAAGGTGGGCCACCCGCTGGTCTTCCCCTTCTACATGCGCGTGGGTGGCGCGGGCATCGACCAGATGCAGATTCGCGTGCCCATCGACGACACGACAACGTGGAAGCTCTTCTATTCCAATCACGCGCCGGACCGTGGCCAGTGGGAGCAGCAGGACCGCCCGGTGTTCTATGAGTACTTCTGGCGCGACGACCAGGGCCGCTTCATCACCGACTACATCGAAGGTCAGGACATCATGGCCTGGGTGAGCCAGGGCCCCGTGACCGATCGCACCCAGGAGCACCTGGGTCGCTCTGATGCCGGCGTCGCAATGTTGCGCAAGATGTTCAAGGAGAACATGAAGCGCGTGGC
>Ga0315909_10005829_pt1 | contig 14021 bp, 17 predicted proteins | sample LakEriMetagenome_11_FD_203527 | JGI IMG/M metagenome (GOLD analysis project Ga0315909, IMG submission 203527) | Freshwater fungal communities from buoy surface, Lake Erie, Ohio, United States - Buoy 2 MA125 | ecosystem: Environmental > Aquatic > Freshwater > Lake | place: USA: Lake Erie, Ohio...
GATGAACTTCTGATAGTCCAGTCGATACATCTGATGTAGATTAGCATACTCAGAGTAATCTAGCTTTCGCTCGCCAAGTTCAACAGAACAGATATGATCTAGCTTGTATGATTCTTGGTTAGGATTAGCAGAATACTTTCGATACAACTCATAATAATCAAGATCTGAAATGCCAAGAAGTTCAAAGCATGTTTCTTTCTTGTTCTTGAACGTGACGTCATATGCATTTATCTTTCCCCAAGGAGAAAGCGCAGTTGCTTGTTTCGAATCAGAACCAAACAGCCGATGAATACGATTTACAAGATATGGAATATCAAAGAACTTTGTATTCCAACCAGTAACAACATCAGGATAGTCAATAGACCACCGATGAAGAAACTCATCAATCAGTTCATATTCATCAGAACATTTGATGTATTCGACGTTCTCGAATTTGTTATCAAAGTCACCGCAGCCGAACACATGCATTTTACCATCGAGCAGAATCGAGATAGCAGTGATCGCCTCATTCGCCAGAGATGGCTGGGGAAATCCGTTTTCAGAACCAACCTCGATATCAAGATAAGCGATGCGAACATTATCCATACTCCAATCAATATCTTCAGGAAAGTAATCTGATATGAATGCATAGTCATACCGAGTCATTCCGTAGATTTTAAAATTCTCAACATTTTCGTATTGTTTAACGAAGTCTCTGGTATCATAAATACTAGAGAACTTCATCTCTTGAACTTGATAACCTTCCAACGTTCTCCAAGTAGAATCGCCAGCACCATTGACCCACAGTCTGGGTTTGTATCGAATCTTTTGTTTGATTCGCTTACCATCCTTTACACCACGGAAAAGGATGTTATCGCCAATCAATCCTACGTTCGTGTAGAACATACTCATACAATAATGTTTTTCGATGGGGTGATGATCTTAGAGAACATTGACTGGTATGCAGCCTTTAGATCTTTGACTGGCTCGCCAGAAGAAATAATGCTGGATTCTTTTACCTTTACTGGTGCTTCGATGGTTGAGAGCCAAGGAAGGAACCCAGTCGAGATCTTACCATCTTGAGTTGGTTGCATTACAATAGCCAACGCATCATCAAGCTCATAGAACTCATTCGTTTGATTTACAACATCAGCAATCACTTCTTCACCAGTGATGAATTTCAATACCATAATCTTAGCCATATTATACTCCTCGTTTAAATCTTTTTCCAAAATCTTTCAAAGACATTTGATATCTTCGCACCATAGGATCTTGCGAATAGATATCTTCTTCCTCAACTTCTTCTTTTTGTTCCTCTTGTTCTTGCTGAACTTCTATTTGTTTTCTGGACATCATTGACTTATTCGCCGCAAGCAATAGAACTATAGCAAGTGGATCGAACACAACAACGATCAATAGTATAACCCATCGGACAGCAGATTCAAAATGTTTTTCGGCTTCACCAGGATAAATAAGTTCAGCGATGTATCTCAGCGGACCAATTTCAACTTGAATTTTATTCTTCTCGTTTAGAACAACAGCTCTTTCTTCTTGTAGCTTCAATATTTCGTTGTCGATTTCTTTTCTTTCAACTTCTAAAGCATCACGTTCTTGCTTGAAGTTCTGTCGCTCAGTTATTCCTCTTGAAATACTACCAAGTTCAACGTATCGATTAAAGGATTCATCAATCGAATCAATCTGATCCTGAATCCTGCTTAGATATGTTTGTCTTGATTGTATTCTCGAATCAATTAAAGCGATTTGATTGTCAACTGTTTCTGCTGAGAATGCAGAACTCTCGAGATGAGACCTCGAAAGGAATCCGAAGATTCCCATCGAGGTAATGACCATCAGAACTAGAATGGCAGCAAGCATATAAGTCTTCATCAAGAAAGCTGTTTCTTTCCAATTTCTGTAAAGCCATGATGTTGCTACCAATTTAGAGAACTCAAGTGCAACTCCCATGGTGAGAATTGCGTATAACGAACCAGTGAATATTAAAGTCAAACCAACAATAGAATAATATGCTGCTACTCCAGATAGGAATAGTGCGGAGAAGAAAGTGAGAAAGGTCATTTGTCCCTCGTTTGTTTATTCTTCTTGTTGCTCAGTTTCTACTGATCTTTTTGTTTTACTATAGAAAGCATTCTCATACGCTCTCGCGCGCATGCGAAGAAGCTCCCTGTGGTTCTTGACTGGATCGTGAATTTGACTCAAAGATGACTGAATCTTCGTTGATTTCGGAAGATTTATTCTCAGTCTTTGTTTTTGTTCTTTCATACTAACTCCTATTTAGTTTCTGATTGGAAGGTTACCAGCGCCGAAAACTGGTCTATCATTCGACTCATATGGGATTCCATATCTAGACAAAACTTCTTTTGCAATTTCCCAATCTCTCAGTATCTTTTGTTGAGCTTCAGGAACGACTGCAGTTGTGACTCTCATTGGGGTCAGAATCACCCAATTGTGTAGAAAATAATTTTTCTTATTTTTCTTTTTCATCATTTCATAGTAGAAAACATCTCCAAAATGTTGAACAAATTCTTCTGGAACTGGATCATAGTTATCTTTGTGGATAAACATACAGCAACCAAACCCATCAAGAGGTTGCTGACATTCAACCAATGTCAATTTTTGTATTAGCTCAAGATTTTCTTTGCCTCGATTAAAGTATGCTGGGTGTGGAAAAATCATTCCAGTAGTTTCTTTGTCAAAATTTTGACTTATTGCTTGAAAAATTGCTGGATCAAATATCAAATCATCATTCATTAAACAAACAATGTCTCCTGTTGATTTCTCAACCCCAACGTTCATGCTTTTATTGAAAAAGATATTTTCGCCGAAATCAAATATTCTAATTTTTTCTGATGACAAATCGATATCTTTGGGTCTAAGTTTGCAATCATTATCAATGATAATCAATTCACAAACAACAGGGCTGTTCACAACGAAAGGTATCATTTTTGAAAAGAAATCATTCGCACGCCACATAGTTGGTACGATAACAGATATTTTTTGCATGTTACTTCCTACAGTTTTAGATTAGGATTTTTATCAATGATTTTAGCATACATTGCTTGAAATAGATCTTTACATCTATTCAACACATCAGTTTCATTCTTACCAAAAATCGGCTCTTTCAGATAATTATAATACATCTCATCATCATTGTCAACTTCAATTACGAATTCTTTGAGTTCACCATACGTTTTAAACCGATTGGCATATATAAACGCTTTTTCATTGAAGTCGCCAAGGCATGCCTCATCACCATAGTAGATAGGAACACAGCCAGCAACAAGAGGTTCAAAAAGTTTTTCTGTCACCAACCCTGGGGAAATATCATTCTCAAACGCAATAGCAAATTTATATTCTGGTAATTCTTTAGTTTTTGATAACATTCTGTATCCAGTGTTATTTAAAGCAAAGCCAGTGCTATGCACAAATTTGTATTCGTTTAGTGTTTGAAAACAGTGAACTCTAGATTGAATCGCCTTTGTGTATGTGAAGTTACAAAATTTATTTTTCTGCGCTGGTTCTAATGTATGTCGCTTTAGTATGTTAGAAATAAACAGAGGATTTTTATCTAAACCATTGTCAACTTGTAAACCATATCCAGGCGTATGATGACATCCTTGACCAACATACGGATCATCTTTCAATCTATAGGTTGTGTTTAGATTTGTTTGGTCCCAAATAGTATATGTTAACCAAAGAGGAATTCTATAGTATCCTTCACCATGACCAATCATCATATCAAAATCGCCAACACTTCTGTTTGGATACAGCCAGTCTGGTTCATAGTTGAAGTTTATAATGAATGGATCGTTTTTGAAGTGTTCTCTCTTCACAACACCACCGAATGAACTTGCAATAACAACATCGGGATCGTCGTTATCAATCACAATATCATATCCATGAGAAAGAACAAACTCAAAGAAATAATCTTGAGGCATTTTATTTGGGTTGAAGTTATCCCAAAAGTTATGATACTTTATTTTTAATGTCGGTTTCATTATAGTGCCCAAGGGAGTTTCCCATTATACTTTTCCATCATTCTCTTATTGCCCTCAGTGAAGAATTCTTCAGTTACTGAATTGGGGTTACCATCTAAACGATAGCATACTGTGTGATGCTTGGTGCAATCAAAGTTCGGAAAATGATTTAGAAGATTGTGAAAGAATTGTCGATCAGCTCCCCATTGACCATACCATGCATGCCCAATGCGAATAGCAACTTCTTTCCGAACAGCATAACAAGAAGTATCGATGTGATAAACTTTATCATTCATCCAAGCTGGCCATTTGCCGAGACTCTCTGCATTATCTTTACACAAAAACACGCCTTCTTTATTATGTATGTTTCTCAAAGAATATGCCCACTGTAAATTCTTTTCTTTAATTGTGTTAACTAGAGTCTCAATGTGATTCGGTCGAAACCAATTGTCTTGATCCAAATACATGATGATATCAGCATTTACAAGAAAAGAACATGCTGCGTAAACACGATGACCATACCAACCTTTACCAATGTTCTCTTCAAGTTGAATTGTTTTGATTTCTCTTCTACCAAAAGAATTACTTGAGACGACATTGTTTATTTTATCCCAATATTCTTTACCATCATAGAAAAGATAGTGTGCGAGGTTGGAATATGTTTGGTTCTGAACTCCTCGAATACATTCAGCCAACTCATCAGAACCTATGGTTGGCGTAACAACAGCAACTTTCATAATTTAAATCCTATCATAAACATCTTTATTTTCGATAAACCAATCTATTGTATTTTTTAATCCCTCTTCAAAAGATACTTTCGGTCTCCATCCCATTTCAAATAGTTTTGTGCTATCTAATTTTCTTCTAAGTATTCCGTTTGGTTTGGATGTATTCCAAAAGATATCACCTGGAAATTCAATTTTATCTTTTATGATATTAGCCAAATCTTTAATTGTAATTTCAGTACCAGAACCAACATTAATATGATCGGGAGAATCATAATTTTGCATTAAAAACAAACAAGCATCAGCTAAATCATCAACATATAAGAATTCTCTAGTCGGACTACCATCTCCCCATAATTCTACAGAGCCATAAAATGAGTCGCCATTGTCAATATAATATCCTTCTTTTTTCATTTTATAGAATTTATTAATCATACCTGGAATGACATGACATTTTTCTGGATCGAAGTTATCATTGGGACCATATATGTTGGCTGGCATCAAACTAATCGCATTAAATCCATATTGTTTACTATAATGCTTACACATTGTCAGACCAGCAATTTTAGCCAAAGCATACCCATCGTTCGTGGGTTCGAGAGTAGAGGTTAAAAGATATTCCTCTTTGATTGGTTGTGGAGTAACTTTAGGATATATGCAAGCAGAACCTAGAAATAAAAGTTTCTTCGTTTTAAATAGACGAGCAGATTCAATAATATTACTTTGAATCATTAAATTATCATAGATGAATTCTGCTGGATGAGTTGCGTTATAGTTTATACCACCAACTTTGGCTGCAGCAAGAAAAACATATTCTGGTGCTATCATGGAAAAGTATTCTTTAACATCTTCTTGATTTCTTAAATCAAGATAAGATCTATTTGCCACTTCAATATTTTGATATCCTTCTTCTTGTAGTTTTCTAACTATAGCAGAACCAACAAGACCATTATGCCCAGCAACGTAGATTTTTGAATCTTTATTCATAACGCACCTCAAACATTTTCTATGTATTTTTTGTAATTCAGTTTCCATTCGGGAGGTAGTGGCATGTCGTTTAATCTAAAGATTAAATCATCGCAGATAACAACGTTCTTATTCAAGAATCCTGCAGAAAAACTAAATGAACTTGAACCAACAACTAAAACATCAGCTTGAATCATTGCAATAAAATGATCAAGAAAATAGCCACCATTATCAACAAGATGAAAGAATGTCTTTTCGTCTGCGTTCTTTAGTTCTGGGGTTCCCCAACAAAAAATATGAATATTAGCTTCCGGAAATGTTTTCCTCAGGTTTTGTATAATACTGTCATACAAATCAAACGATATTATTCTGCATTGCAAATGTCTCGGATCAACCACATCATCGCCTCTCCTAATGTGTATCGCGATGTTAAATTCTCCCTGTTTGTAAAACACCGATTCAGGTATTCTTTTCCAACTCTTTAGAAAATTTAAATTTGCGTCTGTATAGTATGCTTCTGGGTTTGCATATATTCCACAATCATAAAAACCAAGTCCTTGGCAATTATCTTCCTCTGTAGCATTTCTGAAACCAAGATCGCTAATATAATCGTCAATCATTGCATTAGCTCTAACCAAATCTTGATTTTGTGGATTTGGATCATTATCAAGAACAAGCGATTTTATTGGTGTGTGATAAAATTGATTTCCCAGAGTTTGACAAGATAATATGGCGCTGATCATACAATTAAATTGAGAACCAAAACCATCACCATGAACTCTTGTTGTCATATTAGCCATATCAAATCTCCGACAAAAGTTTTTCCAATAGATCTAATCTTTTTGTGTTTACAAATTGATTATTGCCAATATAAACTCCATTATCATTCAAAATGTCAACATTATATTTTGTTTTTTCCACTGAAAACGAGTAATCAGAAAGAAATGGTTGTTTCAACAAATTACCACCAACAATTGGTCGATGTTCTATTTTGTATTGATCAAACAAAACTTTGATTTTCTTATTGGTTTCTTTATCTTTACAAAGAAATGGAAAACAAAAATTGCTGTTGCCTTCCTGGTATTTTATCTCATAAAAATGTTTACTGTATTTTTGTATGATAGATACAAATGTTTCGAAATTTTCTCTTCTTATTCGAATGTATTCATCAAGCCTTGGTAATTGTTGTAAACCAAGAACCGCATTTATTTCAGTACTCCTGAAGTTATATCCATCTGTCATGAAAAGAAATTGCGAATGTATTTCTGGAAACTGTTCAGAATACTTTTTCAGATTTCCGCTTTCCCTCGCGAGACCATGACTCCTCTTCATTCGCATCAATTCATATAATTCTGAATCATTGGTGTTAACCATTCCACCTTCTATTGTTGTCATGTGATGACCAAAATAGAAACTAAATGTGGCTCCTAAACTATTAGAACCTCTTTTCGTTCCATCAGCACTTCTACAACCATGACTCTCGCAAACATCATCGATTATGATTGCTTCTGGGAATATTTTCGCATACCGTTCATTTTCTGCACTAAATCCGAGTAAGTGTGTAACAAATATAACTTTTATATCTGGATGTTTCTTTTTAATTTCAGTCATATGTTCGATATCAAAACTGAAGTTTTCTAAATTGATATCACAAAAAATTGGAACTAAACCAAGCTGGAAAACTGGGCTAATGTTCGTTACCCAGGTACAAGCAGGAACTAAAACTTTATCGCCATTTTTGATTTTATATTTTTCCTTCACAGCTGACAATAACAGTGTATTTGCAGTTGATCCAGAGCTTACCATTAATGCGTGTTTACTGCCAATCCATTTAGACCATTCGTTTTCAAATTGTTTAACTTTATCGCCATTAGTTAATCTATCATTGAATAGAATGAATTTCGATAGTTGTAGTTTATCTTTGAATGTGATTGCGTTTTCCATCAATGGCCAAAATGGCGTCGTTTTAAATCTATTTCGTTTCATTGCATTTTCCTCACAATATCCGAAAATGTGCTGAGGTTATTATACACTAAGAAATTTGTTTTAGCAAGTAAATGCATATCAACTACTGCGTCCTTTAAACTGCCCAATGGTGTTTTAACATTATCATCCCAAGAAGCATTTGGATTTTCTTTACTGACATATTCTTTGGAATTTCGAAGAATAATTTTCTCTTTAAATCTTTCTTTTATTTCAAGCTCGACTCCTAAAGAATCCGAACAAACGAAAAATTTATCTGTATCGATCTGCATCATCTGATCTATGTAAAAACTTGTTGGTGTATTGAAATCAGTCCCTCTAGCATGAACACCAACAACCGTTTTATTTAAATTTAGATATTGCTGCTCTTCTTGTATTTTACCAAGTATTTCTTGATTTGGAGTTAGAACATTAGATAGAAAATCTTTCTCAACTGATAGATCTGCACCAGCAACAAAGTTATTCGTTATGATAACAACATCATCAGTAGAATCAGATGAAACCAATAGTTGATTCTGATAATCAGAAAGATCAATAAATCCTTGTTTTTGCGCCATCATAATTAATTCTGGATTACCATTCAGATGCAATTCATTATAGATTGAGCTGTGAAGACCGTATAGATTATAATTCTGCAAATTTAACAATTCTTCTTTTGATATTAAGTTTAAATCATTCGAATATAAATCTTTGAATCTCGAGATGCATCGAAGAGCTGGTTCCCATATTATACACAATTCCCTATTGGTAATTGAAGATAAAGAATAGCAAGAAGAAAGTGCTCTTAACCTATTTCCAAGACCACCAGCGCAATAACAAATTAACCTCATATGATTTTCCCATCCAATTCGTATTCACACATTTCTCGAATTAAATCTTGAAATGAATATTTTGGTCGCCACCCAAGCTCAGTTTCAGCTAGAGTTGAATCGCCAAGTAGCGTATCAACTTCAGCTGGTCTAAAGTATTTTTTATCAACAACAACAACGATCTTATTCGTATTGATATCAATACCAACTTCATCGATACCAAACCCACTCCAAACAATATTCATTCCAAAATATGGAGCACATTCTTCAACTAGTTGTCGAACGGAGTATTGTTTACCAGTAGCAATAACATAATCTTTTGGTGTATCTTGTTGCAGCATTAACCACATAGCTTCAACGAAATCTTTAGCATGCCCCCAATCTCTCATCGCATTTAGATTTCCGAGGTGCAGTTTATCTTGCTTGCCATTCTTTATCGCATTCAACGCTCTCACAACTTTTCTGGTAACAAAAGTTTCACCTCTTCTTGGTGATTCGTGATTGAAAAGAATACCAGTACACGCGAATAAATTATATGATTCTCTATAGTTTTTTGTTATCCAATAGCCATAGAGTTTAGCAACACCATATGGAGATCTTGGGTAAAATGGTGTTTTTTCAGTTTGAGGTATTTCTTGAACCTTACCATAAAGCTCTGACGTTGATGCTTGATAGAATTTACATGGTTTGTTTAAGGTTCTGATCGCATCAAGAATTTTTAATGTCCCCAAAGCATCGACGTTTGCGGTGTATTCTGGAATCTCAAAACTAACAGCGACATGACTTTGTGCCGCAAGATTATAGATTTCATCGGGCTGAACTTCTAGAATTAGTGACGTTAAACTAGATCCATCGACAACATCACCGTAATGAAGATTTAATCTTTCAAAAATATGATCAATTCTGTCTGTGTTTATAGAAGAACTTCTGCGAACAATTCCATGAACTTCGTAACCTTTTTCGAGAAGAAATTCAGCAAGATAAGAACCATCTTGACCAGTTATCCCAGTTATTATTGCTTTTTTCATAATTATCAATTCCCAATTAAAATCCTATTTTTTGATTTTTAACATATGGATAATTATTTAATCTCAGGTAGTGATCGAGAACTGATTTATATTCTGAATTTTTCAATCTATGATCTAACCATAAAAATTCTTGAACAACTTCTCTATCAAGAAATGGGTATCTACCTTCAATACCATATGCACCAGAAACATATTCTTCTTTCGCAAGATATGATTCCATCGAACTACCGTAGAATGAATTCCATGGAAATATATCACTTAGATTTTCTGGGAATAAACCACCGAAATTACTATGCTGATATATTTTATGACCATTGAATCCATAATCTGAGAATATCTCATCGGCTCCAGCACCAGACAAATAGATTTTTATTCCGTCGCTTTTTGCTTTTTCGCAGACTATAGACAATCCATTCGACCCACTATCATCTTGTAAATCTAACCAAAATTCATTGTAATCTGAACTTGATGAGCATATAGTATACTTATATCGTTCAACATTGTCAACAATATATTTGTGCGCTCTCTCATACAATTCTGATGTTGGTGTTATGAATGTTCCTTTATCTTTGACACGAAGATTCAGAACCTCTTGATTTTCTTTACCCAAGACTGTGTATGTGTGATAGTTTACATTCGTTTTGTTTAGTTCGCAAACTATCGATCCTGAATCGTATCCAGAAGAAAGACCAACGAATATCTTTTCCCGATTGAATATCGTTCTCTTTTTAATTGAGTTTTCAAATGCCTTTGTCCAATCGTCAAAATTTGTTTTGTGTTGATTCAGATCAAAAGTATAAACCTCATCGACTTTTTCAATCAACATGGTTGAAAGATTCATAGTAAAAATTGAATTCGGTGGAACTTTTCTGACGTCAGAAAAACCCAACTTTTCTAGCGGCGTCCTGTAAGAGCATAAACCAAAATCGTTACCGTCAACAGCGATCCAAAGTGGTTTCGTTCTAAAAATATCTGTTGAAAATACCAATAGATTTTTATTGAAGTCAACTAAACACAATGCAAATTCGCCATCTAATTGTTTAGGAAAATATATTCCATGTTGTTTATAATTTGGAATGATGCAGTAACCATCAGAAGCATACACACTTCTATCAAAATTGTATATTTCGCCGTTATGCATAGCAACGATATTGGCGTCAACAAATGGTTGTGGTGTAAATTCGCCACAAATACTCAGCAGATTGTGTACGAATGTTATTCCATTTTTCTCGTATATGTTAGTATGATCGGGTCCTCTGAACTTTAGATAGAAATTAATGTCATCAAATTCAGACTGAATTATTTTTCTGTTAGTTAATAGAATCGAACACATTAATATGGTCTCACTGTTGGGAATATTATATTTCCACCATTATTTGGTCTTGCTGTTCCTGGGAATAGATTATATTTAAGATTGTATTTCCACATCAAATATGGGAACGTGCATTGATCTCGAGAAGAAAATTTCGCAATCATTTCCCACCAACTTAACATAAACAATCTAACTTTTTCATTGTTTCTATAGACAAAGGCTGACAGTTCAAACATACCATTTTTTTCTGGGTATCCTCTTGTTCTATAGAAATTGATACATTCATCGATGACGCTGTGATTGTCGTAATTTATTTGTTTAACAAAATTCATTTCATCATATACGCAATCTCTGTCTGGATGTTTAAAAAGAGCGATATCAGCGTTTTCGCATAAAAAATTTTCTATTATGATTTTAGGTGGGATTCTAGTTTCCATGTATGAATCCTGCCAAATATAAAAATCATACCCTGGAAGAATATATGATCCTAAGACTTTCGGATATTTTGCATTTCTTCTTCCAGTCCATTGATCTATGTTTGAAAAATTTGGTAATTGAATTTGATTCCAAACATTACATGGAAATGGTTTATCAACGAACGCAAAATAATCGACGCCTTCATGCGCTGGTCCGAGCACTGGATCGCTCAATCCAGCAGGTTTATCTCTAGTAATTGCAGTCAATATTGCTATTCTCATCATTTACTCCTCTCTTCGCACAGAATTTCAACTTCTCTATTTCCAATTTGATCTTTAGCTGGTACAAATAATGCTCTTTTTCTGTTTTCAGCTTTTTCGTTTATCGCACTAATGTAATACATTGCCAAACTATTTCTACTCACACCTTCAGGACACCAAAGATTGTCTGGCAATCCATGCCAAGAATTCTGTGTGGTGTCGAATATGACAGCCCTATTGAATTTATTTTCAATAGTTTTTATTAACTCTTTTGGGTTTCCAGTTTCTTCATTATGACTCCAAAATTCCAATCCACCATTCCACTCAGGATTCCAATCAGGAGTCATATACACAATCAGATTAAAGTTTCTCATCATATTTAATTTAGGATGAATGCTATAATCTTTGTGTATATTTAATTTTCCACCACGTTTGTGTGAATGCATTCCACCACCATGAAGACCATAATCAGGCATCAAAGTTTCAACTTCGAAAAAATCTGACAGTATCTTAGCAAATCTTTGAGAAGTAAAATGAGTGAATGCTGTATATATGTTCGATGGGAAACGGTCCCAATGATTGCATGTTCGTTTATGTTCTACTGGATTATTATATTCAAATGTCCAAACATGACTGTCATAATTTGGAAATTCTTTCGCTATTTCTATTGCGAAATTTGGTTTAAAAAAATTATCAATGACAACGTGAAAGAATGGTTCTTCGTAAGTTCTCCAATGTCTTTGATCTAGATTTATAATCTCATGTAGTTTTTTCATTCTTATTCCAAATCACTCTTCTTATTTTCATACCAGATTCAAGCATCATCTCAGTTGATTGTCCAATATGATAATGAATACCAGCGCCTACGCCACCGAATGGAATATCTGGTCCAATTATCTCTTTGATTCCTGCTTGAATAAATGCTCTCGCGCAATCAGAACAGGGGACAGGTTCCCAGTTCAAGTATGCTCTTGCATTCTTCAAACGAATTCCATTCCTCGCAGCATTATATATTGCGTTTCTTTCGGCGTGTTCAACCCACTTGTATTTCTCTGGTCGTTCCCATCGTTTGAAGTTTGGTGTAAATTTAACACCTTCACCAATATACTTCTCATGCATACCTTCATCAACACCACGCGGAAATCCGTTGAATCCAGTTGAAAGTATTTCATTGTCTTCTCCAACGAGAACACAACCAACTTTCGTTGATATGTCTTTTGATTTTTCAGCAACAAGCATAGCCTGTCGAATAAAGTATTCATCCCAAGTCATAATATATTCTTAAATTAATTAAAACTAATAGTCGCAACGAAATCGGAACATATTCCAGAAAAATTTTTCAAAGATTCGTTACCAAACTCTGGAAACACACATATAGAAATTCCTGATTGTTTTAGCATTGGTTTTTTCGGATAAGCCCAAATCCAACCTTCACTCGTTAGAGTGTAGTCGTCGTTTTGATGCCAAAAATAGTGAAATTTTTTCCCATCATTTTTTTGCGAATTAAAAAAACAAAATGCTTCTACATTTTTACAATGAATTATTAACAGATGTTTTCGAAGAAAAAAATAATCATAGTTTGTTGGTGAGATGTTTTTAGGATAATCATGAGAGAGATATAGTTCTTCGTTTATTCTCCAAACATCAACTTCACACAAAAAAGATTTATCCAATGCGGCATCAATATAACTTGTTGTATTTTCTAATTCTGGAATCGGTCCAGAAATATTTCCTCTGTGTGAGATTGTGATCATTATTATTGCCTATTAATATGAACTTTTCTTATGTTTGAGTCAAATATAAAATTACCATCCACAAAAAAACCTCTATGAAATATATTCCATTGATCTAGAGTAAGATATTCTAAGAATTCTACCTTAGCTCCAATTTTATGAAACATTAGCGCCCACCTTCTTTCCATCGCGCAAGATTCTGTTTTATTTCTTGGTTCATGGTCTAACCATTCTGGTGGTAGTTTATCAAGAGTTTCTCTATTAACTGCAAACATATTTCCCCAAAAAGCATTTTGAGGATATGTCAATGGTTGTAGACCATGTTCAGCCCAGTTTGCTTCGTACATATTATCATAATGTAGATAATAATTTTCATCTGTGCTCGGAACCCAACAAGCTGTTAAATATGGTGCAACATTTTTATGAAGAAATAGTCTGAAATTAAAAAATGGAAGAACATCGCAATTTTCCAACTTCTCATTTATATTTTTTACGAAATTTTTATTGGTGACAACTAATGAATCTTGTAAAAAAATATATCTATCTCTTCTGTAATTTTTAATTGCATGTATGAATGCGCCACTCTCATAACATTTTTCTTCTCGTCGATCAAAAATTACTTGAGGATATTTCCCCACGATCGTTTCTTTGAAATGAATATAATTCGGATCTGTTGATCCAGTGTCAACGACCAAAATTTCAAATCCACACAAATCAATTTGAGTTAAAGATTTTAAAATCTCATCAAGCAAATCAATTCTATTATGTGATGCAATCACTATCATATATCACCTATCTTTTGGTCGCGAAAGAT
>Ga0315909_10005831_pt1 | contig 14018 bp, 10 predicted proteins | sample LakEriMetagenome_11_FD_203527 | JGI IMG/M metagenome (GOLD analysis project Ga0315909, IMG submission 203527) | Freshwater fungal communities from buoy surface, Lake Erie, Ohio, United States - Buoy 2 MA125 | ecosystem: Environmental > Aquatic > Freshwater > Lake | place: USA: Lake Erie, Ohio...
TTAAGCGACGACCCGGCAGGCCTAGAAAGGAGTACCAGTCTTCAGAGAAGGGCTGAAAGCCCAAAACTCCCAGGGGTGGGGGAAAATTCGACCGGCCAAAGTGGGGAAATTACGACCGGCATTGACACGCTGGCGTGACATCTCGGTTCTTGGGATGTGCGCAGTCCCACAGCACCACTGAGGACCAATTTTTTCTAGGGTACTTGTACTGCACGGCGTTGAGGTACTTCACATCGTTTCGGGGTGTGTAGGTGTGCTTGACCACGTACACGGCCTTGCCAGGCTGAGTTTTCATGGCATCAAAAATTTCTGCTATGTCGCCCCGAAGCATCATGTCGCAGTCAAAGAAAATGCCTAGCCCCTCGAAGTTGCAAAGGTAGGGCACCAAGAAGCGCGTGAAAGAAAACTCGTTGGACTGCTTGGGATCGCGCGCTCGTGTGTACACGCCCTTGAGGTTCCTGATGTTGATGGGCGTGATGCTAATGGGCCTCGAGCTGTGCCGGTAGATGGACGCGGCCATGGTGTGCCACGCCACGCTTTCAACAGGGTCGTAGCCGATAAAAACTTGGATGACGTCAGGGTTCATGGTTGCTCCTTGGTTACTTGATGGTTCCAAGGGGCAACTATGGTCCTCACAGCGCAGCGCGCTTTGACAAGAGTCAAAGGGCTGCAACTTTAATGGGGCCAGCTCGAGCTAAGCGGGGTAATCAATTTGGTGAATCAATTAGTTCAATCAATCAAAGCAGAAAAAATCTTAGCCTTAAGAGGTGCGTTAATCCGCGCCTAGTCCGTGCGCACGATAGTGACGGTGTGCGCGGCGCTGCTGACCTTGCCGTCGCTTACCACCAACTTGATCACGTACACGCCCACCACGTCAGGTGTGAAGCTGGGTGTGGCGGTGGTGGGGTCCGTTAGTGCCAGTGTGCTGCTGCTCAGCTCGGGCTTGGACTGGATGGACCAGGCGTAGGTGAGCGTGTCGCCGTCGCCGTCGGAGCTGCTGGTGCCGTCCAAGGACACCAAGGTGTTGCCTGAGATGCTCTGCTTGGGCCCGGCGTTGGCCACGGGTGGCGAGTTGGCGCTGGAGGCTGTCACACGAGTTTGTGACACGGTGCTGGCGTTGCCGTTGACGTCTGTGATCACCAAGCTGGCCACGTAGACGCCCTCGTAGGCGGCGGTAAAGGTGGGCGACGCTGCGACCGAGCTAGACAACTCGGCCGTGGTGTCGGCCATGGGCCTTGAGAGGTACCACCTGTAGGCGATGGCGTCTCCGTCTGGGTCGTAGCTGCCCGCACTCGAGAGTGTGACCTTGTTGGCTGAGGAGACGGGTACGTACTGGTCGGTGCCGGCCACAGCCACGGGGCTTGAGTTAGCGGCGGTAACTGTGACGGTGATGGGGTCGGGGGCGCTGTCCTTCTTGCCGTCGTTTACCGTGAGGGTGAGCACGTAGGTGCCGGCCGCGCTCGGGTTGAAGGTCGGGCGAGGGGAGGTGCTCGCCAAAGTCGGCGCGCTGGTGCCGGGGTAGGACATCCACGCCCACTTGTAGGTTAGCCTGTCGTTCTGCGCGTCCGAGCTGTTGGTGCCGTCAAGGGAGACGGTGGTGACCAGGGGGCTGGTCTTGAGGGTGACGTTCTGGTCGTCCCCAGCGAGTGCGGTGGGGGCGGTGTTCTCCACGCTCACCACCACCACCGAGGAGGCGGCCTGGCTCAGGACCTTACCGTCGCCCACCACCAGGGTTGCCACGTACTCGCCAACCTTGTCGGCTGTGAAGATGGGTCGCGGGGAGGTGGCGTCAGAGAGCCTGGCTGAGCTGGCGCTGCCCACGGGCACCTGCAGCGTCCAGCGGTAGGTGCGCGGGTCGCTAAGGTCCGAGTCGGTGCTGGCGGTGCCGTCGAGCATGACGATCGAGCCCAGCACCGCCTCCTGGCGCACGCCGGGGTTGGCCACTGGGGCGCTGTTGGTGATGGAGGCCACCACCGTCAAGCTCACTGGCGCGCTCTCGAGCTTGCCGTCGCTCACCACAAGCGTGGCGCGGTAGGTGCCCACCGTGTCGGCGATGAAGGTGGGACGTACTGCTGCGGTGTCCGACAGCGCCGCCACGCTGCCCGAGGGCCGCTCGGCTAGCGTCCACCTGTACTTCAGGTTCAGGCTCTCGGTTTCCTCGTCGCTGCTGCGAGAGCCGTCCAGGGTCACCATCTTGATGAGGACAGCCGCCCCGTTGACCTGTGCGGGCACGTCAAGCGTCACGTTTTGTAGGGTCCCGGCGTTGGCAATCGGTGCGGTGTTGGGCTTGTCGTTGCCGCATGCAGAGCCCAGTAGGCTGCCGCAGGCGACGCTTCCCAGGCTGCCGCCGCCGCAGGCGGCCAGCGTTGCTGTGATGGCGATGAGGCACACCCCCAAGAGGGCTCTGAGGGGCATGAGGCTTGTTTGGTGGGGTGTCTTCATGTCTGTGCTCGGTTACCTGCAGGACGGGCTGGTGATGTTGATGGTCTCGGGGTATTTTAGGGCGGTGTTCTTGTGCACGTCGTAGGCGGCGCCAAGCACCCCGCCCATTAGAAAGTTGCCAGCCACGTTCCACGTGGGCAGGGCTGGGGCCGAGACCGTGAACTGGGGCAAAAAGACGGGCTTGCAGGTGATCTCTAGGGGGCCGTACTCGTTTTGTACCTGCACCGTGCCGGGCGCGGTGAACACCCAGCGGCCGCGTCCGTTCTGCGCGGTGCACTGGCCACGCAGGGGCAGTTCCTGGCACTGAAGGTTGACCTGCACCTCCTGGAAGTCGTCGCCCAGCACGCTCGCGCATCCCGTAAGGGTCAGTGCCAGCAGGGGAGCTAGGGTAAGGGCGTACGTGGGTCTTATGCTGTGTCTCATGGTGTGTCAGTCAGTCTTGGTTTTTGGGGGTCATCGGCTTAAAAGTCGTCACCGAAAAGACACGCACAAGCCCTCAACAAGCCAGGGCAGAGTGCGGCGGCAGCCAATGAGTCAAGCTTGTTCATGTGGTTTGAGCAATCACGTTGGTAAATAGTCGGCGTTCTAGTAATCGGCTTGAGGTCTAGATACTTGAGTCCTTTTGATTTGAGCCCTTTTGATTTGAGCCCTTTTGATCTGAGTCATTTTGATCTGAGTCATTTTGTGGCAATGTTTACCACCGCCAGTCGCACAAGCTGCTCGGAGCTTTGCGCTAGACTCAGTCAGCCCTAGGAATTAGTGAGACGATCTGTTGATTGACGCTGCTGCATGAACCCCCAAACCTTTCCTTCGGAATTGGAACAAGCCATCGGCCCGATAAAGCCAGCCCTCTTGCGGGCCGCTGGTTTTAGCATCGTCATCAGCCTGTTGGCCTTGTCGCCCACCGTTTACATGCTTGAGGTGTACGACCGCGTGGTCAACAGCCGCAGCGGCACCACCCTCACCATGCTGACCATCATGGTGGTGCTGGCCTACGCGGTGATGGAGGTTCTGGAGAAAGTGCGGGGCGCCATGCTGCGCGCGGCAGGCGTGCAGCTAGACGAGCAACTCTCGGCGCGCGTATACGGGGCCATGTTTCAGGGATTTTTACTGCGCCAAGCGCCTGGCGGCATTCAGCTGCTGAACGACTTGAAGTTGGTGCGTGAGTTTTTGTACAACCCCGCCTTTCTGGCCGTCATGGAGGCGCCCGTGGCCTTGGTGGCGTTGGCCCTCATTTTTGCCATCAACCCGCTGCTGGGTTGGTCGGCCCTGGCGGGTGCCTTGGCCCAGATGGGTGTGGCCTACATGAACGAGCGAGCCACGCGAAAGCCACTGAATGAGGCAAACCGCAGCGCCGCGGGGGCGCAGCAGTTTGCCGAGGCATCGCTGCGTAACGCGCACGTGATGGAGGCCATGGGCATGCTCGACGCTGTCCACGCAAAATGGCAGCGCCGCCAGCGAGAGTTCTTGTCGCACCAAGCGCAAGCCTCCGAGGGTGCGGGCTTGTGGACCGCCATGAGCAAGCTCATTCAGCAGGTCATGGGGTCTGCGCTGTTGGGGCTAGGTGCTTGGTTGGCGCTGGGCAACTCTTTAAATGGCGGCGGCGCCATGATGATCATTGCCTCGGTGCTGGGGGGCCGTGTTTTGGCGCCCCTGGGCCAAGTGGTGGCGCAGTGGAACGCTGTGGTCAACGTCCGCTCCTCGTGGCAACGCCTACAAGCATTGCTTGCACAGATCCCCGAAAAACCCGATGCCATGCCGCTGCCGGCACCCAAGGGTTTTTTGAGTGTGGAGGCCCTGGTCGCCGGCGCGCCTGGCCAGCAGCTGCCCATCTTGCGGGGTGTGCAGTTTGCAGCTCAGCCCGGTGAGGTGGTCGCCGTCATTGGCCCCTCGGCTTCGGGCAAAACCACCCTGGCCAAATTGTTGGTGGGCCTGTGGCCCTCCATCAGCGGCAAGGTCCGCTTGGACGGCGCCGATGTGCACGCTTGGGACAAGGCCGAGTTGGGGCCCTACCTGGGCTACCTGCCGCAGGGGGTGGAGCTGCTGGAGGGCACGCTGGCCGAAAACATTGCGCGCTTTGGCGACCTAGACATGGTGCAGGTGGAGGCCGCCGCGCGTTTGGTGGGGCTTCATGAAATCATCCTGTCAATGCCCCAGGGCTACAGCAGCCCCGTTGGCCGCGACGGCGCCATGCTCTCTGGGGGGCAGCGTCAGCGGGTAGGGCTTGCCCGTGCGCTTTACGGCAAGCCCGTGTTTGTGGTGCTAGACGAGCCCAACTCGAGCCTGGACGATGCGGGAGACGCTGCCTTGGCAGAGGCCATCACTGCGCTGAAAAAAATGGGCACCACCTTTGTGGTGATGACACACCGCAGCAGTGTGTTGGGGGTCGCTGACAAGATTGTGCTCATGCGGGACGGCGCACAACAAGCCTTTGGTGCACGCGATGAAGTGTTGGCAGCGCTGCAGCAAAAGGTGCATAAATGAAAACACCTGAGCCGTTCAATCGCAACGAGTTGTCGCGCACGCTCTGTGTCTTGCGCCGCGAGTTTTTGGTGGTGGGTGTGTTCAGCATGGTTGCCAACTTGCTCATGTTGGTGCCCACCATCTACATGCTGCAAGTCTACGACCGGGTGATGGTGAGCCAAAGCGCGGGCACCTTGCTGGTGGTCTCATTGATTGCCTTGTTTTTCTTAGGCCTGCTCACGTTCACCGAGTGGTCAAGGACGCGCCTTTTGGTGCGCGCTGGTGTGCGTTTGGACGACATGCTCAGCGAGCGCTTGTTTCACGCCAGCTACGAGGCGTACCTGAACCCAGCCACCGACAGCCCATCGCGCTCGTTCACGGACCTGACGGAGCTGCGACAATTTTTAACGGGCAACGGCACCCTAGCGTTCTTTGATTCCCCTTGGGTGCCCATCTACATCGGGGTGCTCTTTATGCTGCACCCCTGGCTGGGTGTGATGGCCTTGGTCTTTGGTGCGCTTCAGTGTGTGCTGGCGTGGTGGGGCAGCGCAGCCACGCTGCCCACACAAGCCCAGGCGAGCAAAGCCCAGCAAGGGGTGAGCGCTTATTTGCAAAGCAAATTTCGCAACGCCGAGGTGGCCGAATCCATGGGCATGGTGGGCAACCTGTACCGCCGCTGGGCGGCGCGCAACGCCAACGCGATAGGCGAGGGCATGAGGGCGCAGGAGGTGTCGGGACGTGTCCTGGCTTGGAGCAAGTTTGTGCGCTACACACAGCAGTCTTTGGCGCTTGGAGGCGGGGCGCTGCTGGTCATCCAAGGAGAGTTGTCCCCTGGCGCCATGATCGCTGCCAACGTGCTCATGACAAGGGCGCTTGCGCCCATCGACTTAATGGTTAGCACATGGAGCGGTTTCTTAAGTGCACGCCAAGCGTTTGGCAGGCTGCGGGACTTACTCTCAGCGCACCCACCGCGTCATGCAATGCCGGTGGGTGAGGTGCCCCAGGGCAACATGTCCCTGCAGGATGTGGTGGCCTATGCGCCCGGGCGCAAGGACCCTATCTTGAGGGGCATCAGCGCGCAGTTTCCCAAGGGCTCCGTCACGGTGGTGCTGGGGGCCTCTGGCTCGGGCAAGTCAACCTTGGCCCGCGTGCTGCTGGGCGTGTGGCCCCACTCCTCGGGTGAGGTGCTGCTTGACGGGAAGCCCGTAGGCCGCTGGGGCCGCATGGAGCTGGGGCCCCACGTGGGCTACTTGCCGCAAGAAATTGAACTCTTCGATGGCTCTATTGCAGAAAATATTGCGCGAGCGGGGCCGGTGAATTCTGAAGCGGTCATTGCAGCCGCTGTGGCCTCAGGCCTGCACAGCACGATCTTGCGCTTCCCAAAGGGCTACGACACGCCCATGGGCGAGGCGGGGGGGCTGCTGTCTGGCGGCCAAAGGCAGCGCATTGGCTTGGCCAGGGCGCTTTATGGGCAGCCCGCCTTGGTGGTGCTGGACGAGCCCAACGCCAACTTGGATGAAGAAGGCGAGGGCGCCCTGCTGCGCGCCGTGCAGGGCCTGCAGGCGCAGGGCAAAACCGTGGTGCTCATCAGCCACCGACCTGGGGTTGTGGGCGTGGCCGATCGGCTGTTGATTCTGCGTGAGGGCAGTGTGCAAGCCAGCGGGCCGCGAGACGGCGTGCTGGCGGCGCTGGCCGCAAGGGGCCGTGCACCTAGCTGAGCGTAACCCTTGCTGGCACACCGAAACGAGAATACCGAAACGAGAAGACCGAAACGAGAAGACCGAAACGAGACTGTCATGGCCCTAAAAAACTTCACCAAATCCAACACGACCTCAGCACAAGATGCGCAGCTGAGCGGCTCGGATGAGGGCTACGGCCTTCGTGCCTCGTCAGACACCTCCGCGGTTGGCAGGACGGGCCTTTGGGTCTTGGGGCTGGGCGTCGGCGGCTTTTTGCTGTGGGCAGTACTCGCGCCCTTGGACGAGGGCGTCCCAGCGCAGGGCATGGTCACCTTGGACACCAAGCGCAAGGCGGTGCAGCACCTCTCGGGCGGTATCGTGAAGGAGGTGCTGGTGCAGGAGGGACAGAAGGTCAAGGAGGGCGAGCCCCTTGTGCGCTTGGACGGCGCTTCGGCCAAGGCCAACTTCGAGACGGTGCGCCAACGTTACCTGGGCTACCGTGCCATGCAAAGCCGGTTGCTCGCTGAGGAGGCGGGGCGTGAGGCCATCGAGTTTCACGCCGACGTCAAGGCGGCCCTCAAAGACCCCCTGATCTTGCAGCAGGTGCACACGCAGCAGCAACTGCTTCAAGCCCGCCGCGCCTCACTGGCGGCCGACCTTCAGGGCGTCGAAGAAAATATTCTGGGCACCAAAGAGCAGCTTGTCACGTACCAGAACATTTTGGTGCAGCGGCGCAGCCAACTGGCACTGCTGGTGCAGGAGCTCGAGAGCATCCGAGGCCTGGTGCAGGAGGGGTACGCGCCGCGCAACCGGCAGCTGGAGCTAGAGCGGATGGTGGCAGAGTCAAGTGCCTCCATCGCCGAGCTTGCGGGCAACAGCTTGCGTGTGGGCCGCCAAGTGGCGGAGCTGAACCAGCGCTCCGTGGCGCGACGCCAGGAGTACCGCAAGGAGGTGCAGTCGCAGCTGGCCGACGTCACGCGTGAGGTGCAGTCGGACGCCGAAAAGTTTGTGGCCGTGGCAGCTGACTTGGAGCGCATGGAGATCAGGGCGCCCGCGTCGGGGCAGGTGGTGGGCCTGGCGGTGCAAACGGTGGGCGCGGTGTTGCAGCCCGGGCAAAAGCTTTTGGATGTGGTGCCCGACACGCAGACCCTGCTGCTGGAGGCGCACATCCCGCCGCACCTCATCGACAAGGTCCGTGCGGGATTGTCAACCGACGTGCGCTTCAATGCCTTTGCGCACTCACCGCAGCTGGTGGTGCAGGGCAGGGTCTTGTCGGTCTCTGGTGACCTGCTCACTGACCCCGCGCAGCCCCAGCTTTCTTACTTCCTAGCGCGCGTGCAGGTCACGCCCGAGGGCATGAAGACACTGGGCAGCCGCCAGATGCAGCCGGGCATGCCGGCTGAGATTGTGATCAAAACAGGTGAGCGCTCCATGCTGGCCTACTTGCTGCAACCCCTGATCAAGCGCATGGCCTCGTCCATGAAGGAGGAGTGATGCGGGACACGGCTGCAGCGTGAGGGCCTAGGTGGGGGCTCTAGGTGGGGCCAAGCTCTTTGGGGCGCGTCGATGCGGTAACATCTCCCTAGAGCCACTCCAAGTTACTGTGAATGAACCACCTCAGCGACTATGCGACCACCACCACAATGGCCATGGCGGCTCAGGAAAGCCAGCTGAACAAAACCATGGTGGACCTCGTGGGCCTGAGCACCCAGGGCATGCCGTACATCGTATTTGGCTGACGCCCCACCCACTCAGCCACTCAGCCACTCAGCCTGCAGCACTTAATTTTTACATGCCTCCCCCATGAACTGGTTCGTTGTCTACACCAAGCCCCTGCAGGAGAGGCGCGCGCTTGAAAACCTTGAGCGCCAGGGCTTTGAGGCCTACCTGCCGCTCATCCGCGTGCAAAAGGTCAGGGCCGGTCGCCTGGCGCAGGTGGTCGAGCCGCTGTTTAGCCGCTACATGTTTGTGCGCATGGACGCAGGCGCCGACCCCTGGGGCGCCATCCGCTCCACGCTGGGCGTGAGCCGCCTGCTCACGGTGGGCAACGCCCCCGTGCCGGTGCCCCAGGGCCTGGTGCAGGCCCTGCGCGCCCTGGAGCATGAGCGCCAAGGCGAGCCCCAGGGGCTGCTGTCCCCAGGAGACGCCGTGCGGCTGGTGGACGGCCCCCTCAGGGGGCTGGACGGCGTGTTCGAGCAGCCCGACGGGCAGGCCCGCGCCATGGTGCTGGTGCACGTGCTAAGCCGCCCCCAGCGCGTGAGCGTGGAGGCCTCGCACCTGGCGCCCCTGTGAGGTGAGCGAGCTTGTCGGCGGCGCTCCTGTTGGCACACCTCTTGGGCGCCCTGAAAAAAAACTTCAAAAAACCTCATTTATCCCTAAATTGCGTTGTGCTGTGGCCCATTTCGCGTTAACATGAGGCTTATCGTTTCTATCTTTGACAAACCTGCCCACCTCCAGGAGAGAGCCATGCACAAACTCATCACCAAGCGCGCCTTCACGCTGGCCCTGTCTGCCGCAGCGATTGCGGCTCTTACGGCCTGCGGCGGCGGCTCGGACACCACCTCTGCGGCCACCACCACCCTGTCGGTGACCCCCGTCCTGGGCGCGGTCTACGGCGGCACGGTCAACATGTACAGCAGCACCGGCACGCTGCTTGGCACCGGCACCACCAGCACCACAGACGGCAAGGCCAGCGTGACCCTCTCGGGCTACACCCCCGGCACGCCCGTGGTGATCAAGGTGACCCTCACCGCCGGCAGCTACTACTTCAACGAGAAGACGGGCACCAACGTGACCGTCTCCACCCCCGTCTCGCTCCTGTCAGCGCTGCCCGCCGTGGGCTCGGGACAGGCCGTGGGCGTGACCCCCATCACCAACATGGCCGCCAAGCTGGCGGGCCTGAGCGCAAGCACGGTGGGCACGGGCCCCATCTCTGTGACCTCGGACGCCATCTACACGGCGGTCGCCAAGGCCAACCTTGTGCTGGGCCTGCCCGCCTCCACCAACATTCTGGCCGCACCAACGGCTGCAACCCTGGCCGCCCCCAAGCCCACCGAGACGATGGGCAACATCCTGGCGGTGATGGCCAAGAACACGACCTCTTCCGACCCGATCGCGCAGGCCAACGCCCTTGCCGACGCGGTGAAGACTGACGGAACCGTTGACACCACAAAGACCGCTGCGATCACCGAGGTCAACACCACCCTCAAGGACCCCACGCTGGCCACCGGCGTGACGATCACCATCGCCGCCTCCAACACGGCCCCCACGGCGGCTGAACTGACGACCGCCACCACGGCGGCCAAGACGGTGGTCGACGCGGCCAAGGCCACGGGCGCGGGCGGCTGATAGAGGCGGCCACCGCTTAGGGCCCCCTAGGCCCATGGCCGGCCCCGCCCCTAACACTTTGCCCCTCGCCTGTCGGCCTGGGGTACTGCCCCTTGGTTTTACCCACCCAATGCCCACCCAACAATGCGGCGCCTGCACCACGATCTTCCTGCGCTTGGGCGTGCACTTCCGCACCCGGGCCATCACTCGCACTCGAACTCGCGCAGCTTTCTGCGGCATTTTTTCTTGACGGCTGGCGCTGGCATATACGCTGGCTTATGCGCTGTTTTTTGCGCCGGTTTTTGCTCTGTCGCAGGCGCTCAGTCCCCCCAACTTGTCTCGGCGGGCCTTGTCTCGCCCGCTGGCTACACAGCTGCCATCAACACCCCCACCGCGCTGACCCTCCCCGAGGGGACCGCCTCCCTGTCCCTGGCCAACAACAACCCCGAGCTTGCGCAGCGCATCCGCGGGGTGGGCGGCTTTGGGAGCTTGAACCTGGGGGTGGGGCTGCTGCCTGGCCTAGAAGCCTTTGGGCGGCTGGCCTTTGAGGGCGACCTGCAGTGCAACCAGTACGCGGGCTTTCTTCGTGCGGGGGGCTGCCAAAGCAGCATGCGCGACCTCTCTCTCTCGGCCAAGTACACGCTGCCCCTTAACCTGCCGCTTAACACCAGCCTGGCCGTGGGCTTCACCGACTACGGGGGCGCTGCCACCAACTTCAGGGGCACCTACGCGGTGGCCACCAGCGAGCAGGGGCCCCTGGACCTGTCTATTGGCCTTGGGCGCGCAGGCTCCGAGCGGGCGCTGCTGCAGGGCGGCTTTGGCAGCGCCGTGCTTCGCCTGACCGAGCGCGCGCAGGTGCAGCTCGAGCGCAGCGCGGGCGGGGCTTTTGCTACGGCCACCACGCGCCTTGGGGCGTCCTACCAGGTCCCCTTGGGGGATGGGGCTGATGTCTTGCTTGCGGCCAGCACGCAGCTGGGCCAGGCCGCGCAGGAGATCAACGGCGCAAGGGCCCTGAACCGCTCGCAGGTGAGCGTGGCCCTCAGGCTCCACCTGGACAGGGCCAGGCAGCACTCGCTCAGGAGAGGCCCGCCGCCGCTAGAGCCAAACCTGGGCGAGAAGTCTTTGCCAACACCCTGGCCAACATCTTCACCAGCAATTTCAAACGTAACTTCGCCCCAAAATCCTTCTGGAGCAAAGCGCGTTGAGCAGCTTGAGGCCCCAGCACAAGGGCAACCTGAGGCTGCCGCAGCAGACGGTGCCACGCAGCTCTTGGCGGCCGTATTGGCCGCCCTCAGCCAGGAGGGGTTCACCCGCGTGAGTGTGAGCGCCTCGCAGATCGGCTCGCCTGGGGCCGCCCCGTCCTTTACCGTGCAGGCAGAGCCCAGCGCCTACCGCCAAAGCAGCCTGTTCGCGACGGGCCGGGCCGTGCGCGCTTGGCTGCAGGCGCTGCAGGGCCAAAAAACTTTATCGACAAACGGCAACGCGACCCTCGCGCTGACCCTCACCTACCTGGGCCGGCCCGTGCTCTTGGCTCGCACGAGCGAGAGCTGTGCCAAGCTCTTCAGGGCGGGGCACGACCAGTGCGGCGGGGGTGCAGCCGTCGAGTTGCTGGCGCCCCAGCAGGAGATCCAGAGCGCCTTGGGCGCCCACTTGAGCGGGCCCCACGGGTGGGCCGCCCCCCAGATCGAGCTGGGGGTGGGCCTTAGGACCACGGTGGGCACCGAGTACGGGCTGGCAGACTACGCCGCCGCTGCCGAGCTTGGCGCGGAGCTGTCTTTGGCGCACATCGCGCCAGGCCTTGGCGCGCAGCTGCTGTGGAGCGCGCCGGTGTTAAGCTCTGGCGACTTCAGGGCGGGGGGCGCTTTCTACCCCAACAGGCTCATGGGCCCGCGCGTGGAGCAGGCCATGCTCAGCTACTGGCGTCCCCTGGGGCTGGTTGCAAGTGGCCAGGGAACTGTGCAGCTCTCAGCCGGCGCCGTCATGCACGGCCACAGCGGCGCGCAGGTGGACGCTTACTGGGTGAGGGACAGGCTTCGGGTGCAGAGCACGGTGGGGCACTACGACTCCGCCGACTTCCTGGGCCCCAGGAGCCCTGCCCTTACTGCCGTGCGCTACAGCGTGGAGCCCGCCAAGTGGCACGTGGAGGCCGCGGTGGGGCGCTTTTACAACATGGACAGGGGCTGGCGGGTGTCCACCACCCACTGGTTCGGGGACACATCATTTACTGCCTACGTGCGCCAGTCGGGCTACGAGGGCCTGACCATGCCTGTTCGGCGGTTTGCGGGCTTTGAGGTGAGCGTGCCGCTTGGGCCGGAGAGGGCTCAGGACGTGGCCGGTCTCTCGGTGCGCGGGCGAGACAGGTGGCGCACGGGTCTAGAGACCAAGGTGGGCGAGAGGGACAACTACATCACGCGGGGCTACGGCATGCTGCCAGGCCCGCGCCACGGGCTGGCCGACATCACCGACCACGACAGGGGTGGCCTGCCAGACCTGTGGGCGGCCAGGGGCGCCATGAGGCTTGCGATGCAGTAGTTGCGGGCGCCGCTCTTAGGGGTCGGCGCGAGAAGTTTGTCATCCCCGCCGCGTGCGGGGGTGGCGGTAGCGCGGGCGAGCGCTGCGCACGCCTAGACCAGATAGATAATGATCCAGTTTAAAAAAACATTGAGCTTGTACACATGAAATGCAGCAAAACCAAACAAGTAGACGGCGAGCAAACGGGTGGCGCTGAGAGTTTAAAGCGGCGCCAAGAATTCAAAAGCTCTGCCCCCCTCACGTATGAGCGTGCAAGACGGCGGCACTCCCTGTTTGCGCTGATTTTGCCCGCAGTGCTTTGCCTGCAGGCGGCCTTTATGCCCTTTGAGTCTCTCGCGCAGGGCGGCCCCATGTCCATAGAGGCGCCCCTCATCTCGGGCAACCTTGGCAGGGCGTCCGAGGCCACAAACCTTGGGGGTAACTTCGCTGCGGGGCTGGGCGGCGCGGTGCCTGGCGCCACAGGCCAGCTTCGGGGGGCGGTCACGGGGGTGCCCGCCGCACCCCAGACTCTAACCCCAAGTAGCTCCACTGGCCAGGAGAGGCCCCTACCGGCCCTGGCAGAGACAAGGTTCCAGCAGTTCGTGGAGGACAGCACGGGCAAGAAGCTTGCGCTGTACGGCTACAACCTCTTCGAGACCAGCCGCTTTCCGTCCCTCACAGACGTGCCGGTGCCGGCCAATTACGTGGTGGGGCCAGGCGACGAGGTGGACCTTAAAGTTTGGGGCATGGCGGAGCTCTCTGTTAGGCTTGCTGTCGATCGCTCTGGGCAAATTGTGATACCGCGTGTGGGGCCCGTTACGGTGGCCGGCACCCGAGTTGACCAACTAGAGGCATATTTGAAGACGCAGGTGAGCAAGGTGTTCACCAACTTTGAGCTGTCTGCCGGCATCGGGAAACTGCGGTCGGTGCAGGTGTTTGTGGTCGGGCAGGCCAGGCGCCCAGGCGCCTACATGGTCTCCAGCATGTCCACGCTCATCAGCGCACTGTTCGAGAGCGGTGGACCCGCCTCCACGGGCTCGCTTCGAAACATTCAGCTGACCCGCGGCGGCAAGCTGGTGACTACGCTAGACATGTACAGTTTCATCCACAAGGGCGACACATCTCAAGATGCAAGACTGCTTCCGGGCGACGTGATCGTGATACCGCCAGCGGGCCCGCGTGTGGCGCTCTTGGGTGAGACGGACAGCGCAGGAGTTTATGAGCTCCTCGCTTCCAAAGCACCTAGCCAAGCCGAGAGCATCGAGCAGCTGCTGACCTACTCGGGCGGCCAAAGAACGCTTGTCTTAAATCACAAGGTGCAACTCGAGCGCGTAGACGCCTCTCGCACCAAAGGGCCGCGGGTGGTTGAGTCTGCTGCCCTAGACGACAAGGGCTTAGCCCTGAAGCTTCGAGACGGCGACATACTGACGCTGCATAAAATTTCGCCAGAGTTTGCCAACGCCGTGACGCTTAGGGGTAACGTGGCCCTTCCAATGAGGCATGTGTTTAAGGAAGGCATGCGCGTCTCTGACATCATCCCTGAGCCCAGGGATTTGGTGATTTCTGAGTCATTTACTCGAAGAAACAGGCTTGTTC
>Ga0315909_10005835_pt1 | contig 14013 bp, 21 predicted proteins | sample LakEriMetagenome_11_FD_203527 | JGI IMG/M metagenome (GOLD analysis project Ga0315909, IMG submission 203527) | Freshwater fungal communities from buoy surface, Lake Erie, Ohio, United States - Buoy 2 MA125 | ecosystem: Environmental > Aquatic > Freshwater > Lake | place: USA: Lake Erie, Ohio...
AAAAGCAAAAATGCCGCGAGCAACAGCGGCCATCGCAGTGCAGGGGTGAAGGTGATTTTCATGAAGTGCCGCTGGATGAGCTGAGCGCATCCGTGCTCACGTTCTCACCCAATCACCACCCGCTGCTTCGCCACCAATTCCGTGATCCCCCCGCGCGCGAGTTCCAGCATCGTGTTCAGCTCCGCTTCGGAAAAGGTGCTCTCCTCGCCGCTGCCTTGCACTTCCACGAAGTGCCCGCCTTCCGTCATCACCACGTTCAGGTCCACGGCGGCGTCCTTGTCCTCCACGTAGTTGAGATCCAGCAGCGCCACGCCGTTCACGATGCCCACGCTCACCGCCGTCACGAGCTGCTTGATGGGCCATTGCTTGATTTTCCCCTCGGCCATCAGCTTCCTGCACGCGAGCGCGGCGGCCACGCTGGCGCCGGTGATGCTCGCCGTGCGCGTCCCGCCGTCCGCCGAGAGCACGTCGCAATCAATCCACATCGTGCGCTGCCCGAGCTTGTCCAGGTCCAGCGCCGCGCGCAGCGAACGGCCGATGAGCCGTTGGATTTCCGTCGCGCGCCCGTCCACCTTTCCACGCGAACTGTCGCGCTGCTTCCGCTGGAGGGTGGAATACGGCAGCATGGAATATTCCGCCGTGACCCAGCCGCCGGACACCTGCTGTTCCTTCATCCAGCGCGGCACGGCCTCTTCTATCATGGCCGAGCAAATCACGCGCGTTTCCCCTGTGCTCACCAGCACCGAGCCCGTCGCATTCGGCGCAAAGCCCGGCGTGAAGGTGACGGGGCGGAGTTGGGAAGGCGTGCGTCCATCGTGTCGGGTCATGCGCGGAGGCTACGGGACGCGGCGCGGGGATGTCCATCGTGGGCTTGTCCCCTCGCGTGCCCGATGGCCCTTTTCGTTGGAGTTAGGCCTTCGGTGCCAAGAATTCTTCGCGCCGCGCGCGTTCCGCATACCTGTTCTCCAGGGCACGTTCGATCAATCTGATCACTGCGTCGATGCTGGGAAGCTGTGGTGGAAAATCCCGCGGTCACCTGCGTGTCTGCGGTGCTGATCGACTGGGGAATTTAGTCCCGCGTTGATTTTCCGTTGGACGTTTCCGTGGACAAGCCGGGGTTCCCCATTACCGTCCGCGACTTTGAAATCGGAACCGAGAACCGGCCCGGATCTAATCCTTGCCACCAAACCCTTCGCGAAAGATTCCTCGCTGAAAAGCTGGTGGCACGTCCTCTCCACCGCGCTCCTCCTGCTCGCCGCGCTCGCGGGCACGCACTGGAATGTGAACGCTGCGGGAAGAATCGCGTGCAGCGTCCTCTCCGGATTTTTGCTGCTGCGTTTCTTCGTCATCTACCACGACCAGCAGCACCACGCGATCCTGCCGCGCTCGCGCGTGGCGGAGGTGTTCATGCGCGTCTTTGGCATCCTCTCGCTCAGCCCGAGCAGCATCTGGCGCAGCTCGCACAACCACCACCACAGCCACAACTCGCAGCTCCGCGGCTCGCACATCGGATCGTTCCCGATCATGACGAAGGCTGCGTTTGAAAAATCGTCCGCGTCGGTGCGTTTCAAATATCTCTTCATGCGACACCCGCTCACGATCCTCTTCGGATACGTGTTCATCTTCATTTTCGGAATGTGCATCGGGCCTTTCCTCAATGACCCGAAGGAGCACCGCGACAGCCTTGTGGCGCTGCTCGTCCACATCGCCATTGGCGCTGCGCTCACATGGTTCTGGGGATGGCAGGCGCTGCTGCTCACGCAGACGCTCCCGTGCTTCATCGCCTATGCGATCGGCTCGTATCTTTTCTACGCGCAGCACAATTTCCCCGGCGTGCGCTTCGCCGAGCGGGCCGGCTGGACTTATAATACTGCCGCGCTGGAATCGTCGAGCTACATGGAAACCGGATCCATCATGGGATGGTTCACCGCGAACATCGGCTACCACCACATCCACCACCTGAACGCGCGCATCCCGTTCTACCGCCTGCCCGAAGTGCTCGACAAAATCCCCGAGCTGCAATCGCCGAAAAAGACCTCGCTGCATCCGCTCGAAATCCTCCGCTGCCTGCGCCTGAAAGTGTGGGACGTGGACGCGCAGCGCATGGTCGGTGTGAGCCACATGGCCCCGGCCACACCGGCGGCATCTTCCTCCTGATCCTAATCTTAATTCGACACCCGTCAGACGAAGGATGCACAAGGGAGTAAGATTAAGATCAAGATTAGGAAAGACCTGCCATTATCCGCAACCACCCACACGCCCCCCATGCCCCACACCGCCGCCGAAATCGCAACCATCGTCCAGGGCGAAGTCCTCGGTGATGCCACCATCCTCATCACCGGCCTCGCCGCCGCCGCCGCCGCGCGCGCGGGCGACCTCACCTTCGCGGAAAAGGAGCCGCAGTTCCTCGCCGCCGAGCAGGGCGACGCCGCGGCCATTCTTGCGCCCGCGCCATTCACATCCGCGCGCAAGACCCTCATCCGCGTCGCGAATCCGCGCATCGCATGTGCAAAAGTGCTCCCGCTTTTCCATCCCGCGCAGCACTTCATGCCGGGCATTGATGCAAGCGCACGCATCGCCGACACCGCGCAGATCGATCCCAGCGCGCACATCGGCCCGCACTGCGTCGTCGGCGAGGGCGTCGCCATCGGCGCGCGCTCCGTGCTCATGGGCGGCAACCACATCCTCCCCGGCTCCCGCATCGGCGCAGATGCGCGCATTTTTCCAAACGTCGTCCTCTGCGAACGCACGCAACTCGGTGACCGCGTGACCATCCACGCGGGCACCACGATCGGTTCCGACGGCTACGGCTACGTCTTCGATGCGGGCATCCACCGCAAGGTCATGCAAGTCGGCAATGTCACCATCGGCGACGACGTCGAGATCGGTGCAAACGCCGCGATCGATCGCGGCGCGCTCGGCAGCACCGTCATCGGCGCGGGGACGAAAATAGACAACCTCGTCCACATCGCGCACAACGTCACCATCGGCCGCCACTGCCTCATCATGGGCCAGGTCGGTTTCGCCGGCAGCACGCACCTCGGCGACTACTCCGTCGTCGCATCGCAGAGCGGCATCGCCGGTCACCTCAAGATCGGCCCGCAGGCCACCATCGGCGCAAAGTCCGGCGTCATGCGCGACATTCCGCCAAAGGGCACCGTCCTCGGCATCCCCGCCCAGCCCGACAAAGAGATGAAGCGCCAGTTCATCGCCATGCAGCAGCTCCCCGACGCTCTGCGCCGAATCCGCGACCTCGAAAAGCTCGTCGCACAGATGGCCGAAAAGCTGGCGCCGCAGGAAAAGTAGTCCGCGGCTTTGGCCGACATCGCGCAAAGTCGTGGACTGCATTTCAGTTCGGCAGGTGCATTGGGGGGGACGGAATGAAGTCACTTTCCTATCCCCGGAAAGTTCCTCACGAACGCGATTTTTTCACGCGAACAGCCCGGAGCATTTCATCATTCCGTTCGCGCCGTGTCTGTGCTTCCCGCGCGTAGCAACCAAGGGCTCACAGCGAGCCAGAGCAGGGGAGGGATGATCACGCTCAGGCCGAGCGCCATCTTCGGACGATCCTGACCGGCGGCCCCGATCGCGGCATAGACAAATCCCATCGGCACCGCGCCACACGCCAGCGACACGACAAAGGTGCGCAACGGCATCCGCGTCAGCCCCGCGAGGCATGTGATGACTTCCGGCAAAAGCGGAAGCCAGCGGGAAGCCGCGACCAGCCACGGCCCGGTGCGTTGGAAGAGCGTCTCGTGCCGCGTGATCTCGGCCTCGCCGGCGAGACGCACGGCGACCCCGCGGCCAAACGTCCGGCAAAGCCCGTAGCCCGCCATCCCCGCGGCAAATGAACCCGCCGCACTGATCATTCCGCCCACGAGCGCGCCATACAGATAGCCCGCGGCGGACATCACCGGCGTGGCAGGAATCGGCAGAAACAAATCCGACACGAGCAACCCGACTACCGCGAGCCAGCCCCACGCACCCCACCCGCGAATCCACGCAATCGCCGCATCCCCGGTGAACCACGTCATGAACTCCCCGCCCCACATTGCAAAGGGAATGCAGAGCACGATTGCAAAGATGACCGCAGTGGTGAGCAGACGCATGGAGCAGGCAGTTTGCTTTCGCTAAGCCGCAATTCGCACCGCCGCCCTCACGGCTTCCAAGCCTTGCTCCACAGCACGTAAATCTCGTGGATCGCGCGGCGCTCCAGTGGCGTCCACTCGGCGGTGCGCTCGGCGAGCGTCTTGTATTCGCCGAACCGCGGGTCGCGCTCCACGGCGAGCTGGTAGTTTTCCAGTGCCTCCTTCGTCCTGCCGGTGCCCCAGTAGCCGAGCACGAGCGAGTAGTAGTCGTAGTGCGATTTGAAGCCGCTCATCTTCACCGCCACCTCGAATTCGCGCACCGCCTCGGCGTAATCGCCAAGATTGAAATACGCCCAGCCCGCGCGGTTGTGCATCGGCCCGGTGTCCTTGAGGGTCACCGATTTCCGGATGTCCGCGCGCGCCTCCTCCTTCCGCCCGAGCAACGCCAGCGTGTAGCCGCGGTTCGCGTAAGCCTGCGAATTCTCGGCATTCATCGCGATTTGCTTGTTCAGGTTTTCCAGCTTCGGAGTCATCTCCACCGGCTGCAGTTCCGCGGCAAAGGCGGACGCGACCAGACACAGGGACAGCGCAAAAAGACGCGACGGGTTCATGCGGGGAATCTTCGTTGAGGACAGCGCAAGGGCAAGGCTTTGGTGCGGGAGTGACACTTTACCACGCGTAACGCACAATCAGCCTTTCCCTCATTCCACTTCAAATGACCACCCGGCCCCGAAGACTCCATCTTATGACGGTTGCACTCGTAATCGTGCTTCTGCTGGGCATCGCGTTCGTGACATTCACCAGTGGTCCGGAGGGCTCAGCTCTTGCAAAGGAAACCCAAGAGCAAATTGAGTCAGCGGCAAAGAATGCCGGCCTCGTTCTGAATGAGATGCACAGTGCGATCCCAGATAGTGTTCCTTTGTCGACTCGTGTGGCTTGGAAACGGCGACTCAAACATGTCGCTGGAGTAGTCGGGGCGACTGTTGATGAAACTGAAAATGCAACCGGATACCTCATTGAATCACCCGATCTTCAGAAAAAGGTTCGTTGTTTTGTTCGTTCTGTCGGAGACCACGTCATCGGCATTGTCGTGAGCTTTGCCGACGGCAAATCACCCGAAGCGGCTCGCTTCCTTGAATCACTGAAGAAGGAGTTTCCTAACTACGAGATACTCATTCGTAACATCAAATGAAGTGATGGCGAAACACGGTTATATCTCTGTTCACACCACCTCCACCGGATACTTCGGCAGCGCGTGGAGGAAGCCGTTGCCGTAGTTCTTGGTGAGGATGCGCGAGTCGGGGATGACGACGATGCCTTTGTCCTGCTTGGTGCTCACAGCTGGATCGCGAGGTCGGGGATGTGAGCGGCGGATGGGTGCGTGATGCCTGCATCCAGCGTAGCCAGTTGCCAGCCTTGCGCGGCGGCGAGGTCGGCGAGGTAGATATCGGTGGACTTGCGGGGCGAAGTGATGCCCGCGCTGTCCAGCGCGCGGCGATCGCACGGGATGAACGCGGGCGCTTCTTCCCGGAAAAATTCGGCGAGAACTGTGCGTGCGTCTTCCATCGTGGAGCCGAGCGCGTCGGCGACGCGCAGGAAACTGAGTTCGGTGATCGGACACACGGCAAACGAGCGTCCCGGCCACCATACATTCACGCGAAAATGATGCTCGTGGTTCTGCACGAGACGGGCGACGAGCGCCGAGACGTCGAGCAGCCAGGTCACGGAAATTCGTCGAGGATGGTTTCGACTTCGGCCTGACGAACAACGCGCGGGCCGGCGAGGATAAGGTGTCCCGCGATGCGTTCGGCGTGCAGCCCGGCGGTGGTCTCCACCGTCCGGCGGGCGGTCAGTTCGGCGATTCGCTGCTCGACGGCGTGCAGTTCCGCCAGCGACAGGCTGGGCAGTTCGGCGATGATTTCGCGCGTGCTCATGGGTGAACGACTACACCTGCCGCTCCATCGCGGCAAGGCTCCACATTTTCACCGAGCCACCTCACACCACCTCCACCGGACACTTCGGCAGCGCGCGGAGGAAGGCGTTGCCGTAGTTCTTGGTGAGCACGCGCGGGTCGAGGATGACGACGCTGCCTTTGTCCTGCTTGGTGCTCACTTCGCCGGGCAGATGACGGGGATCAACTGTCTGCCGTGGCGGCGATAGACTTTGAAGTCAGCGTCGAGTGTCACGAGCGGGAGCTTAGGGTGCAGTTCGGAGAGGCGCACGAGGCAGGCGTCGGAGAGGGACATCGGCACGTTGACGTAGCGATCCATAAGTGCGCTGATTGCCGCCGCCTCGTCTTCGAGGTGGAAGGAAAGGTCGAAGACTCCATCCGCCAGCATCGCGCGCAGCCGCGCGAGGTGCCGGGGCATGCGGCGCAGGAGGAACCACGTCTCGCTGATGACGGCCTCGCAGGTGATGAGCGCGCCGTCGTGCTGTCGGAACTGTTCCACCGCCCATTCGTGAAACTGTTCGTCCTCGGCAAGCCACGCCACCAGCGGCCCGGTGTCGAGGAGGATGCCCCTGCTAGCGGCCATAGCCGGAAAGGTGCTTCGGATTCGAGGCGAGATCCTTCACGCCTGTCGCCCCCGCGCCCTGGTATTTCTGCAGACGCTCGTGGAGGGATGGACGCGCCTTTTTCCCCGGCTCCGAATGCGCGGGCATCGCCGCAATCAGCAGGTCGCGGACAATCGCGGACTTTGTCTGTTTGCGGCTTGCCGCCGTCGCATCCAAGGAGGCATTCAGGAAGTCGGGCAGCTTGATCGTGATCGTCTTCATGATGAAATGGTAATACCGACAGACTGCATTGCAATACGCGATTTGCCAATGATTACACCACCTCCACCGGGCACTTCGGCAGCGCGCGCAGGAAGGCGCTCCCATAGTTCTTCGTGAGCACGCGCGGGTCGAGAATGACGACGATGCCTTTGTCCTGCTTGGTGCGGATGAGGCGGCCGACGCCCTGGCGGAGTTCGATGATGGCTTCGGGGAGCGAGTAGTCGCGGAAGGGGGCGCCGCCGTTGGCTTCGATGAGGGGCGATGGGGCTATCGCAGCAACGCTGTGAATCCTGCTTCGGTGAAATGCGCGTCCGTCGTCGCAGCGTCGCGGATGCCGAGGCTCGTCATGACGATGAAGCTGGAGCAATCCACGAAGGAATACGCGTGGTCGAGATGTCGCCGGAGGAATGCCTTTGTCTCGGCGATCGCGAGTTCATCCAGATGCACCACACGGAGCGCGCCGGGTTGCTCGGTGAAATCGAGAAACCTCGGGACGAGATGCGGTTTCTTCCGGGCGATCAGCAGCGTGCAACATTCGCCGATGATGCCGTCCGTCGTCACAGCCGGCGCGGCGAGCGCCTTCGCGGCGGTGTGTTGCAGGTCATCCGTGTTGAGCAGTGCAAAGAAGCCGCTCGTGTCCCAGAAAACTTCACCCGCCATACACGGCGCGGTCGATTTCTTCGTTTGTCATCGCGCCCATCGGCTCGGCATATCCGGCGAGCGATGAGAGGGGCGCGCTTGAGTGAGCGGCAGGTGCGCCCTTTGACGACGCAATGGGAGCGGTGATAGCGAGGATTTCCCGCACCATCCGCTCGACGCGCGCTGCTGTCTGCGGGTCGAGTTGCCGCAGGCGTTGATCGAGTTGTTCGGCGACGATGCTCATGGGTGAACGACTATACCCGCGGCTCCGTTGCAGCAAGGCTCCACATTTTCACCAACATGTCGTGATCCTCGTCGAGTTTTTCGCGGCAAAGGGACGCTACGTTTTGCATCGTCTTGTAGCTCGTGAAGAGGACGAAGGCGCGCCCGTGCGTCATCGCGCTCCGCCGTCGTGGGGGTTTTGTTTTTGGAATGGTAGCGCGTACGGGATTCGAACCCGTGTACCAGCCTTGAGAGGGCTGTGTCCTAGGCCTCTAGACGAACGCGCCATTGCAAAAGAGGGCCGCGACACTAGCTCTACTTCCCGGCTCCGCAATGGGAATCTCTGCCGTTCAGCGCTTCAGCGCTTCGGGGTGTGATTTATTTCGCGTCAAAAAGTGAGGCAGCCGTGGGCGGGCAGAGGGAGGCGAGGGCAGCGTCGTGGCACAGAGCTTCCCGCCTTTGGGGAGAGCGGGCCTCCCGCCCGCTGGCGCAGCCGCGGCGGAGAGGGCAGCGTGTGCGGGAGGAAAGTTGCAGACGAAGCGCCGCTCGCGTTTCCCGCTCGGAAGCCACCCGGCGGTTGCAAACCGCCGATCCTTGCCGCCTCACCACTCGCCGCCGCGCTTGAATTTTGCCTTCGCATTTTTTCCGAACTGCGCTGCGGCGGTGTTGATGTGATCCAGGATTTCCGCGGTGCTGCGGCCGCCCGTGTCGCGGGCCGCGGCGATGAGGGTGTTGCACTCGTTGGCATCCATGAAGCGCGCGGCTTCGAGGAGCGCGGGCTGATCGTCGGGCGGTACTACGAGGAAGCCGTGCTTGTCCGCGTGGATGAGATTACCGGGCGATACCTTGCGCCCGAAGACCTCGACGTCGCAGCCCCACCGCACGGGATGCCAGTGCGCGTGGCCGACGCACAGCCGCCGCGCGAGCGCCTTGAAGCCCGCATTCGTTATCTCATCGAGATTGCGGATTGCGCCGTCGGTGATCGTGCCGACGCAGCCCAGCGCGCGGTGGATGTTGCTGTTCACCTCGCCCCAAAAAGCGCCGTGTCGAGGTCCTGCACGAGGACGATCTTCGGCCCCGGCACGCTGGCGACGTAGCTGCGATACTCGGCCCACGCATTCGGATTCGCGTCGCGGTGCGTCGTTTTGCTCGGCTCAAAAGTGACGGTGATCGCGTAGCCGACCATCGCCCCCTTCTGCGGCATGAAGTTGCGCACTTCCTCGATGTTGAACGCATCCGCCGCGGCGTCGCGCTTCGTGATTTGCTCCCAGCCGTTGTAGATCGTCGGCGTGTTTCAGCGCTTGAGCTGGAGTAGGTCGGCGTGGGAAAGGCGCGCGGTTTTTTCGTTGCTCATGGGTGCGCGTATGCGTCGCCATCCGCGCGGCGCGCCACAAGCGAAAGGTGCGGCGGATTCCGTGTGCCGGTCGGCTCCGTGAATGTGCGTATTTGTGGAAATTCGCAAACCGGGCACGCATTCCGCTACTTGAAAGCCATGGCCTCGCAAAAACAAAAAATCCTCACGGCTTCGGTGCTGGCTGCCGCACTCGGAGCAGGGCTCTATTATCAGCTCCGTACTCCGGTGGTGCCGCGTCCGAAATCGGTCGAGGCCGTGATGCCGATGGACATGGCCAAGGCGCTGGCGGACGCGGGGAGTAAGCCGGCCGCACCGCGCGGCGGACGCACGGTCCCCGCAGGCGTGACGGCGGCGGCGGGTGCGGAAATCGCATTCGAGCGGACCGGCAGGAATTCGCTGCAGATGAAGTTCTCGAATGCGGGGGCGAAGCCGTATCCCATCCGGTTCGCGGCAGGCGCGATTTTCGAGGACGACCGGGCCCGCGTGGTGCTGCTGAATCCCGTGGACGTGACTGTGGAGCCGGGCGGGACACTGGAGCAGGAATTTGCCGTCGCCGCGCTCAGCTCTGGGAAAGTGGAAAGCCGTGGAAAATTTAAGGGCACCACGAAGGCCGAACCGAAGCTGGAGCTGCTGATGAAGCATCTCGAATCGCATTCCGAGCTGCCGGTGGCCGTGGTGCAGACGGCGGTGCTCGCGATTTTGGAGGACGCGCCGGTGGACCTGTTCGCGCAGTTTCCAAAGCTGCAACCGGATGCTACGCAGCGTGATGATTCCTTCAAAGCGGAGACGTGGCAGATCGTCTCCGCGCTGCAGCTCCTGCGCGACATCGGCGTGGATTCTGCGAAACTGGGAGAGGATCCGCAGCTTAAGATCGAGGCGATGATGGACGTGAGGGCCCACGACATTGCGAAGCAATACTACGGCATCAGTTCGGAGAACGAGTGGGCGTACTGGCGGCATGAGCTGCTCGCGGGCGACCCGAGCACGCGGCATTTTGCGCTGTATGGGATCGCGCGGTACTACCCGGATGTCGCGCTGGTGATGATGCCGAGATGGGCGCGCGAGACCCGGACATTTCCGCACTACCGCCGCGCGGCGATTGGCGCGCTGGCGCTCACGCAGAAATCCGCCGCGAAGCCGATCCTACAGGAACTCGGGCGTGACCTGGCCCGTGAGAAGGAGATGGCGCAGCGCATCGATCCCGCACTCCGATACCTCGAACAAAACCTCCCCAATGTGCTCTAAAATCTCCCGTTTTCCGAAGCAGCGCGACGGCTACACCATCGTCGAACTGATGATCACCGTCGCGATCATCGCCGTGATTGCGTCGCTCGCCGTCCCGTCGTGGCAGAGGGCGCGTAAGCGGGCGCAGGCGGATGCCCTCGTGAACGAATTGCGCGTGACGGGCGAAGCCTTCCAGATCTATGCGGCGGAAAGAGGTGGCCTCCCCGCGAACTCCGGCAGCTTCAGCACGATCCCTGCGGGCATGACGGCCTACATGCCCAAGAGCAGCACTTGGACAGGCGTCTCACCGACGGGCGGCTACTGGGTCTGGTGGAACTTCGGCTCGGGTGGATTCTGGGGCTTCACCGGGATCATCGGAGTTTACAATGTGAATTTTGATCCCGCTCAAATCACGCAGATAGATACTGTCATGGATGACGGTGACCCGAACACCGGCGGGATTCATTCCTCCGGCAGTTGGGTTTTCTACGGCGTGCCGTAGGCGGAATCTGCGCGCCGGTTCAGGCGTGGGCTGTGTCCGAATTTTGCGTTTGGAGTTGAGCGTTTGGAGTTTGGCGTTTGGCCCCGCGTAGCGGCCTTGCGGAGTTCCAGACCGTCGCACTGAGATGCGAAGCGCCTGCGGCGGGCCAAACTCCAAACGCTCAACTCCAAACGCAAAATTGGGACACCGCACAAGCGTGTCTGTGCTTTGCAGACGCTGCGTGGAAAAAACTACACGGCGCGTTTCTGCGCCAGGGCCGGTGCGGGACTGCGGCTGTCGTTCGGGCGCCCCGTCGGGAACTGCGCGGCGATGGTCTTCGCGAGGTGTGAGGCGCCGTATGGCTTCGGGAGGAAGACGTGTTCGTTTTGCCGCTCGAAATCCGTGTCAATCAGCTCGGTGCTGTGGCCGCTGGTGAGGATCACTTTCAAGTCCGGCCGTTCCAGCACGAGCCGGTGCGCGAGCTGCCGGCCGGAGATGGAGTCTGGCATGACGACATCGGTGAGCAGCAGATCGATCTCGTCGCGGTGTGCGGCCCAGACTTCCAGGGCGCCTTGGCCGTTCGTCGCGGAGAGGACGCGGTAGCCGAGATGGCCGAGCGCCCTGCTGACAAATTCGCGGAGCGCGTTCTCGTCCTCGACGAGGAGGATGGTGATTTTTTCGCCGTGCGGCGGGGCCGCGGGTGCGACGACGGATAGCGCGGGCTTTTCCTCGGCGGCTTCCTTGCTGAGCGGGAAATAGACGCGGAAGGTGGTGCCGCAGCCGGGCCCGCTCTCGACGTCCACCCAACCGGCGTGCTGGCTGAGAATGCCATACACGGTGGCCAGGCCCATGCCGGTGCCTTTGCCGGGATCCTTCGTCGTGAAAAATGGCTCAAAGATGTGCGCAAGGGTCGCGGCGTCCATGCCGTGCCCAGTGTCCTGCACCGCGAGGCATCCGAAGCGCTGCGCCTCGGTGCCCGGTTGCCGCGCGCGCCCTGCGTCGTCCAGCTCGGCGAGCGAGGTGGTGAAGGTGAGCGTGCCGCCGTCGCCCATCGCGTCGCGCGCGTTGAGAGCGAGATTCATCACGACCTGATCCAGGCTGTTTGCGTCGGCTAAGATCGGCGGGAGTCCGGGTGCGAGGCGGAGGTCCACGGCGATGTGCGTGCCGATGAGCCACCGGAGCGTGGCGACGCTTTGCTCAAGCATTGCGTTCAGCCCGAGCGGGCGGCGCTGGATGATCTGCTTGCGGCTGTAGGCGAGGAGCTGCCGCGTGAGCGCGGTGGCGCGTTCGGCGGCGAGCACGACCTCGTGGAGCGAGGCGCTGAGTTCGGAATCGAGTCCCTCCTTGCAAAGCTCGAGCGATGCATTGCCGAGGATGACGGTGAGGATGTTGTTGAAATCATGCGCGACGCCGGCGGCGAGACGGCCGACGGATTCCACCTTCTGCGACTGCCGCAGCTCGGTCTCGAGGCGGATGCGTTCGGTGATGTCCTGCAGGATGAGCAGGCAGTAGGGCGCGTTGCCCAGCACGAGATTCTCCGCGGCGAGGATCACCTCGCGTGTGTCGCCATCCGCGGTACTGATGCCCGCCTATGCGTGCTTGCACTTCACCCACTTGCCGCTCTTCGCGGAAGCGAGCACGGCGTCGCAGACGTATTGCGTCTCGAGCGCGTCGCGGAAAGTCGGGTGGCACGGCTTGCCCTCGCCGACAGCGCGGACGAAATCCGCGACCTGGTGCGTGAACGTCTCCGCGTAACCGATCTGCAGACCGGGCACCCACCAGTTCTTCATGTAGGGCTGGTCGCCGTCGGTCACATGCACGCTGCGCCATCCGCGCACGATGCCCTCATCACGGTAGTCGAAATATTGCAGGCGGTGCAGGTCGTGCAGATCCCATCGGATGCTGCCGTTCTCGCCGTTGATCTCGAGCGTGTAGAGCGCCTTGTGGCCGCGTGCGTAGCGCGTGCTCTCGAAGAGCGCGAGCGAGCCATTTTCAAAGTGGCCCATGAACGTGCAGGCGTCGTCAATCTTCACCTCCTGCATCTTGCCCGTCCCGGTGTGCTTGCGCTTCTTGATGAACGTCTCGGTCATCGCGGTCACGTCGGTCAGCGGGCCGTTCAGCCAGATCGCCGTGTCAATGCAGTGCGCGAGCAAGTCGCCCGTCACGCCGCTGCCCGCGGCCTTCGCATCGAGACGCCAGAGGCCCGCGCCGCCCTGCGGGAGGTCGGCGGAAATGGTCCAGTCCTGCAGGAAATTTGCGCGGTAGTGGAAAATTTTCCCGAGCTTGCCGGAGTCAATGATCTGCTTGGCGAGTGTGACGGCGGGCACACGGCGGTAGTTGTACCAGACGGTGTTCGGCACCTTTGATTTCTCGATCACCTTCACCATTTCCGCGCCCTGCTTGCCGTCGAGCGAGAGCGGCTTTTCGCACAGCACCATCTTGCCCGCCTTGGCCGCCGCGATGGCGATCTCGGCGTGAGAGTCGTTCGGCGTCACGATGTCAATCGCGTCAATGTCCTTGTTCGCGATCAGCTTCCGCCAGTCGGTCTCGACGATCGTCGCGCCCCAGTTGTCTGCAAACGCCTTCGCCTTCGCACCGTCGCGTCCGCACACGGCCTTGAGCACGGGCGTGAGCGGGAGGTCGAAAAATTGCGCGGCATTGTGATAGGCGTGCGCGTGCGTGCGCCCCATGAATCCGTAGCCGACGAGACCGATGTTGAGAGTTTTCTTTGCCATGTGAGTGAGGTTTTGGGTGTGAGAGGGACGGGATATCAGCAAAGAGCCGCGGCGCTTGCAATCGCCGAGCAGCACCATTTTGGAGGGGCCGCGCGAGGGCATTTGCTGAGGGGAAATTCCGGTTGCAGGGCAAAGCAAAGATCTCCGAGTGTCGTGTTGCAAGCAAAGCAGGACAAAAGCGTGCGATCAAAGCAGGACACTAAACGGGAGCCGGGCAATGGAGGAGGAGGACGGGGCGTTTGTCCTTGGAAGGAGGGGCGAGGAGGACGGAGTGATTTCCGTTGGGGTGGACGCTGCGGGTGACGAGGGTGCGGGGAGGTTGTTCGATGCGCAGGCGCTGTGCGGCGATAGCGATGCGACCGTCGGGGCTGACGCGGGTCTGCGAGCGTACGCTCCAGATGTAGGGCCACCACGGGCAGCGCGGGGCGGGGCGCAGAACGGATCGGTTTTCCTTGCGGGCGAGATCCCATGCGGCCTGCGGGGTGGAGCGGATCT
>Ga0315909_10005836_pt1 | contig 14012 bp, 10 predicted proteins | sample LakEriMetagenome_11_FD_203527 | JGI IMG/M metagenome (GOLD analysis project Ga0315909, IMG submission 203527) | Freshwater fungal communities from buoy surface, Lake Erie, Ohio, United States - Buoy 2 MA125 | ecosystem: Environmental > Aquatic > Freshwater > Lake | place: USA: Lake Erie, Ohio...
CTGGCAAAGCGACCCAGGGACTCCACGGCGGGCATGGCCATTCGGAATCCGCGCCCAAGTCCTGCCCTGAAGGTCAATTTGCTGCTCGGTGCGTAGCGCAAATGAGCGCGCGGGCTTAGCTGCAATCCCGCCACAGAATGCCAGTCCAGTCGGCTTCCCAGCACCAAGGTCACCTTGGTTGAGGGCTCCAAGGTCCACTCGCTAAAGGCACCTGGAGCGGACTCCGTCCAGGCATCGTCGTGGGCTATACCAGGATGATGCCAGTCCATGACGTACCGGTCTAGGGACCAACTCAAGCCCGAGGTTTGGTACCAGCCCATGCCGCCCTCGCGCACGAGAAGTTGCACTAGGCCTCCCCGTTGGCTTCCTTCTATTTGCTGGCTGCTTTGTAGCGCCCTTGGCCCTAGGTCAGCGTTAAGCGACTGCTGGTAGCCGTGCACAATAATTCCCACGCTCATGTCGGGGTCGTCGGGATTGACCCATCCGGTTTTGGAGGTAAAGGCACTTCGTTTTTGAACCACCGAAGAGGTCCAGGGCAGCGCAGGGCGATCCTCGCCGAGTTGCCCTCCGTCGCGCTGGTCCTGCAGGCCGTGGAGGGTAAAAATGCCCTCCCAACCGTTTTGACCCCAGTACCGCGCCCTGATCATTCCGTTGAGCTGACCGCCCAGCGGATTGTCGGCAAAGCCGTCGTGGTTCATGTCGCGGAACCATCGGGTTTGGTTGGCGTGCAGTAGGGTTCCGACCGTCCACTTGTCGCTGAGGCGCTGGGCAAATTCACAATTAACCTCCATTCTTCCAGAGTTCGCCAGGTAGGCATTTGCCTTGGCGTTTCTGGGGTTTTCAGGGCTAATTCCCTCGTCGGGCTTAATCAATTCCACGTTGACCTGGCCGGTCATGCTCTCAAAACCGTTGGTCACTGCGCCGATTCCCTTGGTGAGCTGAATGCCCTCCACCCAGCTTCCGGGCACGAACTGTAGCCCGCTGTTGGCCAAAAGTCCGCGCACCAGGGGCGTCATTTCGGTTTGAATCTGGGCGTACTTGCCGTCGAGTCCGAGCAGTTGAATTTGGCGGGTTCCCGTAATCGCATCGGTAAAGACCGCGTCGATCGATGGGTTGGTTTCAAAGCTCTCCGACAGGTTGCAGCATGCCGCTTTTTTGAGTTCTCCGCGCCCAATGGACGTGGTCAGTGTGGTGGATCGCACTTGAACCACAGCGTCAGGGGTTTCGGCACGCACTTCGACCTGCCCGATTTGCGTTACCGTATCGCGCACTTGAGCCTGTGCCACCCAAGGCCCCAGCGCCAGGAGCCAAAAGCTTCTAAGCATCAATGCTTGTCAAGGGTTCGGTACTTGCAGCAGCCGTTTACTTTGGCGTAGTCCTCGTCTTTGGCGCGGACTTTTTGGGTATCGTGGCCCACTCCGGCAACTACTTCATGAAGTTTTTGCTCGCTGAGTTTTTTGGAATTATAGACCACCTTTACTTGGAGTGTTTCTATGTCCCAGTCGGCAAACTTTACCCCGGGGCTGTTAATCAAGGCGGACTCAATGCGCTTCTCGCACATTCCGCACACGCCGTTAACCCAAAACGTCACCTCGGATGTCTGTGCCAAAGCAGAACCAGAAACCAGCAACATGAGACTAATAAAAAGCTTTTTCATTTTAGTTAAAGGGATTTTGAAAGAGGGTATCGGTTTCTATGGAAGAGTCGCTCAAAGTGTTCAAGAAGGCAAGCAAAGCCATGCGATCTTGGAGGTTTAAGCCCAAACCTCCTGGTCGCGTAATGTCGCCCATCGACGGGTCGATGTTGGGAGAGTTTGCGTGGGTTCCGTTGTTGTAAAAGTTGATTACCTGCATAAGTGTTTGAAAACGACCGTCGTGCATGTAAGGTGCAGTGTAGGCAATGTTTCGAAGGGATGGCGTTTTAAATTTACCCAGGTCGTTTGGGTTTCCCGTCACGGCGCCCAAGCCGGGGTCAGTAGTGGTGGCATCGAGCCCGTTGTTCGTGAACTTATTGTTGGTAAATAAGGCTCCGCCGTGGCAGTGAAAGCAGTCTGCTCCTCGCATGGGAGCATTGGGGTTTGCTTCTCCATTAAAAAGGCGAAGCCCTTCGAGTTCTTGGGCGTTGAGGCTCTCTATTCCGCGCAGATGGCGGTCAAATTTGCTGTTTCCGCTCATGATGGTCAGCATAAATTGCTCTACGGCGAGGCCCAATTCTTCGGAGCTAACGGTTTTAACCCCAAAGGCCTTCCAAAAAAGATCGCGGTAGGTTGGGCTGGCATTGAGCGAGGTCAAAACCGCCTGAATGGTGTTGTCCATTTCGCGCGGATCCTGAATCGGAACCAAGGTAAGCTCGCGCAAAGTGGGGCTGCGGCCGTCCCAAAAAAAGGCCGAATGATAGGCTAAATTGTGCAGGGGCATGCTGTTTCGGTCGCCGACGGCGTTGGTGATTCCCACCGAGAAGCGCTGCCCGTTGTCGGTCATTGAAAAGCCCGTATTGTGGCAGCTGCCGCAGCTTTGGGTGGAGTCGCGCGACAAAATGGGGTCATAAAAAAGGCGGCGACCCAAGAGTACGCCCTCGACCGTCAGCGGATTGTCTGCGGGCAAGGGCGGAGGGGAGAATCCCTGTGGAACCACCAGCGCAAAAGGAGTGGTGCTTGGAACCTCGTCTGCGCAGGATGCTGCAGCGACCGCTAACGCGACAACGACAAAAAGCCTCATTTTCGGTTTTCTAGCGCAACCCATTCAAACGAAAGGCGGGCGTTTTGAGAAATTCGGTTGGCAACGCCGCCGTCAAAGGTGCTGTGCGAGAACGAACCGTCTTCTTCAGGACGGATTCCGTGCGCGCCATAAAAGAGCCGGTCGGCATTCCAGTTTAGAATCAGCTTGCGGGACCCGGTTAGGTGAAGGTCTCCCTCAACGACGACCGGCATGCGGTTTTCGAGAGTGGCAATGTGGTACAAAAAGGGCTTTGACTCGCCCAATTCCTTGTAAAAGCCCTCGAGCGCCATGAAGACATAGCCCCCTTGCCAGCCCCAATGAAGGCTGTTTACCGTTGGGTTGAGGGGATGCCCCACCTTCCAAACTGAAGGATCTCCATAATTAATGGCAGAGTCCAGGCCAACCATAAAGCTGATTCCCCGGTAGTGACCCTTGGGAATGTTGTCTGGTGCGTCAAACGTCCAGGGCTTGCCCTTGGCAAAAAAAGCAAAAAGAGGCTCTCCGTCCTGCGTGACAAGGGGCAAAAGGCTGCCGTCTTCCTTAATTAGCGCAATGTCAGAGAGCAGCATGTCGCTGCGGTCAAAGCGAAAGGTGTCGCCCGTCTGGGGGTGAACCAAGCCAAGGTTTTGGTAGGTCAAATCCTGCCCGTTCCATTTGGGCTGAACGGATACTTCGAGCATAACCTCGTTGCCTTCGGGAGTACAGGCCGCCGCCAAAACGAGCATTCCTGCGATTACGAGATTTTTTACCATGGCTTAAAGTTAAGGTTCACGAACTTTGCAGCAATGATTGAGCCAAAAAAGGTCCTCGGGCTTACCAAGCCAGAGCTAGCCAAAGTACTTATTTTACTCAGCATTTTTGCCGTGGGCGTGGCGGTGGCGTTTCGAATAATGAGCCCAGAACGGCAACTCCCAATACTCAATCCCTCTGACCTGAATCCTGCCATTGTGGCCGACAGCATGGAGTCCGTGGGCATGAACCACGTCGTGGCGGACTTTGAACTTCTGGACCAAAGCGGAACGCGCCGCAGCGCTGCCGACGTCGAGGGGAAAGTCCGCGTAGTGAGCTATTTTTTCACCACCTGCCCGAGTATTTGCGTCGACATGGCTGCCTCCTTGCGCCGCGTTCAGGACGCCTTTGCGGCAGACGGGCGGCTTCGAATTTTGTCGCATACGGCCATGCCCGACTACGACAGCGTTCCCATTTTGGCGGACTACGCATCCCTAAACGGTTGCGACCCCCAGCAATGGTGGCTGCTGACCGGCGATGCGGCCGAGCTGAATCGCCTTGCGCGCACCAGTTATTTTGCGGTTCTTGAGGAGGGTCAAGGCTGGGACGAGCACTCCTTTATTCACACCGAGAACCTCGTCTTGATTGACGCCAAGGGCCGCCTGCGCGGCTACTACGACGGCACCGACCCCAAGGCCGTGGACCAGCTGATCAAAGACATTCCCCAACTTTTGCCCGATGCCCAGTAGCGCCCAACCCCTGAGAATCGCCCTGCTGCAGTACGGCATTGCCTGGTGCGACCCCCAAGCCAATTTTGCCCTAATTCGCGCCCTTTTGCCCCAGCGCGGCGAGGTAGACATCCTGCTTTTGCCCGAGGCATTTGCCACGGGATTTGCCACGCAAAACGCCCGAGAGGTTGCAACCAAGAGCGCTGAGGCCGTGGAGTTTTTGGCGGCTCTTGCCGCGGAACTTGACTGCGCCGTGGGGGCCTCGGTCTTTGCTCCGCACCAGTCGGGCAAAGTGGCCAACCGCTTTTTTTGGGTGGAGCCCGACGGACGCACCAGCACCGCAGACAAGCGCCACCTTTTTGCGGTAGCGGGCGAGCACCAGGACTTTAGCCGTGGCGAAGACGCCGTGGTGGTTACCTGGCGCGGATGGCGATTGCGCCTGGCCGTTTGCTTTGACTTGCGCTTCCCGGTTTGGCTTCGTAACACCCTGGATTCCGATGGGAGTCCGGCCTACGACGGCCTGCTTGTTTTGGCCAATTGGCCTGAAGCCCGTGAAACCGCTTGGACTACGCTGCTTGCCGCCCGCGCTATGGAAAACCAATGCTACGTCGCCGGAGTCAACCGAATCGGTGTAGACGGATTTGGAGTAGACCACAGCGGTGCAAGCCGAATTATCGGACCATGGGGCGACCTTTTGGCCTCCGCCCCCCTGCACGAACCCGCGTTAATTACCGCAGTTTGGGACTCGATTCACCTTGCGGCGGTGCGGAAGCGCTTCCCTTTTCTGGCGGACCAGGACCCGTTTGCGGTGCTCGGGATGCCCCCGGAAGCCACTGGCGCTCTACCGTCCAGCCAACACTAACCTCGATCGCTTCGGGGTCGGCTAGGGGGAGTTCTGATTCGGTGCGGGTCCACCAGTTGGGCGCGTCAAGCCGACCGTTCTGGTTCCCGTCCAAGAAACTCTGAAGTTGGTACTTGCCAGGCATAAGGCCTTCGAGCGTCCATGAATTCGCTCCGGAACCCTGCCATACCACGATCCCGTCGCGCCGCAGTTGGTGCACCCAGGGTCCCTCAGATGCTGGGGATACCGTCAGCTTGAATACCCCAGACGAGTCCGCGGGAAGCTGCCGAACTAGAGCAACACTGTCGGGCTTCGCTGCGGGGTCCGCAAGCCACAGTACAAGGCTGTCTCCGGCTGCCGCGGGCTGAGGGAACCAAGCTACCGGCGATTTCTCGCCGGTTCCGAGCTGAAGATTGCCGTCGGGGTCATTGAACGCGAAGATTTGGTAGCGGCCCTCGGCCAGATAGGGCAGGGTGAAGCCACCGTCCTTGCCGCTGCGCGAGCCGTACACCGGGGGCGTAAAAACTGCGGAATCAGGAGCGTCTGCCGCATGCAGCACCACGGCTTGGTTGTCCCAAGGCTTGCCGGTTAAGGGGTTGAGCAGCACGCCTCGGATTTGGCCGGAATCAATCTTCGCCCCCGTAGCAAAGACCCAGTAGGGCTCACTCATGGGGTTGTTCTCGTGCAGGTCGCGCACTCCGTTCCCGAACTGAATCAGGTAGGTGCGGTCGGGCAGAAGGGCGCCTTCCCATTTAATTTTAAGCGTTTTACCCTGAAGGCTATAGCTCGGCTGACCCGGCAAGGGAGGAGAGCAGCGTATGCTGGCACTCGGATTGTTCAGCACCACGTACTCGTCAAAGGTCCATGACAAGAATGCCGGGTTTGAAGAGGTCGCGCCCAAGGCCAGGTTGGATTCCACCACCTTCGGCCCTTCGGAATCGCGGGGTCCTCCGTCGGGTGGTGCGGGCAAAGCACAGCCTGCTGCAAGTGCCATTGCGGCAAGGCTGAGAGGCAATGAGTTAACGAGCGTTCTCATTGTGCAATTAAAGAGCGACATTTGCGGTATAAATTATTTTTATTAAGCCTCGCATCATGCACAAACCTACACTTTTAAAATCCCTTTTTGGCATCCTATTACTGAGCGCATCCTTGAGCGCCGGGGCCCAAAGCTACTGCATGACCGGCGGCCCAACTTCTTTGGCCGATACCGAGATCCGCAATGTTTTTTTGCAGGGAGACAACTACGGAATCAGCAATCCCACGACCTGCCCAGCCGTTTTGGGAGTTCGCGATTTTACGCTGATTGATTCTGCCGACGTTAGCCGTGGCACATCCTACACCCTTGAGGCCCTGATGGGAACCTGTGGGGGCAATTATTCTTCTTTTGGCCGCGTGTGGATGGACTACAACGCTGACGGCGATTTTACCGACGCCGGCGAAGAACTAGGCACCTGGGGGTCTTCGTTGACCGCACCCCAGTCTGCGACCGCATTTAATGCTGCCTTTGCCTTCACGGTTCCCTTAAATGCCCCCTTGGGGCGGACTCGCTTGCGCGTGATGCTCTATGAAGGCGGCTCTGCATCGACTGCGACTCCCTGCGCCTCCTACCTGTGGGGCTCGGTTCACGACTACACGGTACGGGTAACCAATACTCCGCCGGCCTGCCCGATTCCAGGGACCCTAAGTGTGACCGGTATTTCTGCGACCCAGGCTACCCTAAACTACCTCTCTGCTGGTACAGCATTTGACATTCAGTATGGAGCGCCGGGATTCACCGTAGGATCTGGAACCACCGTAACGAGCACCTCGCTGAGCAAGCAGATTACGGGTTTAACGGCGAATACCTGTTATGACGTTTATGTTCGTCGAAACTGTGCATCAACAGGCAGTGGCACTTCGGGCTGGGCCGGGCCAATTGCCTTCTGTACTTCGTGCGCAACCCTAACGCTGCCAACGACCGAGACCTTCGCGACCTTCCCGCCGAACTGCTGGTCCCACAATACCGGCACCGTCCCCTGGCAGGGCTACAGCACGGGCGGGGTAACCTATGCTCGGGCGGACTTTTTCTCGAATAACGACGATTCCTACATTCTGCAGTCTGCGCCTATCGCACTTACTGTTCCCGCGCGCGCAGTAGTGGACTGGTCGCACCAGTCGTCAAGCTTTTACCCCGATGATAGTTTGACGCTCCGAGTTCGAGACGTGAACGGAACCACTTGGACCAACATTTTCACGCTCAAAGGAAGCAACTTTAATACCCCGGGTGCCTCAATTTTCTCGCCCGCTTCGGTGTTTTCGCATACGGTAGCTTACTTCCCCGCCTCCATGGTGGGAAGCACTGTGGTGGTGCAGCTCTTTGGCTGGTCGGACTGGGGTCCAGACCTCTTTGTAGACTTTATAACCGTTGAGGCGCAACCAGCCTGTCCGGAGCCTCTTCAGTTGGGCACCCCTTCGGTTACCGACGTTTCGGCCAACCTAAGCTGGCAGAGTGGCGCGAGCAGTTTTGCAGTACAATGGGGTCCTGCGGGCTTTAACATCGGCACCGGCAGCAGCGATACGGTTTCTACTACCTCGCTCGTGGCCCTGGGCTTAACGCCTCAAACGGACTACGACTTTTATGTAATGGCCCTCTGCGGAACCGCAGGAAACTCCATCTGGTCCGGCCCCTACACGTTTTCAACCCTTTGTGCTGGCTTCACCCTGACTAATGGTTACAGTCAAAACTTTGATAACCTGGTAGTCAACGACCTGCCCGACTGCTGGTTTGTCAACAACGGCGCCACCTTGGAGGTGTCGACCGGAACCAATGCGGCCTATTCCGCGCCCAACTTTGCCGAGTTTAGTTCGGGATCCACCGTTGGCGCAGGCATTATTTCGCCCATGTTTAGCGATTTAGCCAATGGGACCGGTCAGATTCGGTTCCGCGCCAAAAAAGCCTTTACCTGGTCCACCACGAGCCTGGTAGTTGGAGTGCTTTCTACGCCGTCCAACCCCGGTTCTTTTGTGCCGGTGGCTACTATTGTGCTCACCGACAACTGGGACGAGTACACGGTTCCATTCCCGGTGGTTCCGGCTGGATTTAAGCATGTGTCGTTTCGCACCACGACTACTTTTAACACTGCCTACCTTGACAATGTGGTTTATGAGACCCAGCCGGCCTGCTTGCCTGCGACTTCGGGCAGCGCCTCTGCTGCAGCAACGTCGGCGACGATTTCTTGGACCCATGGCGGAGTCAATACACCTGGAGCCACCATTGCCTGGGGTCCTTCAGGATTTAATCCCGGTACCGGAGCAGTGGCCAGCGTAGCCAATACGCTTGGAACGACCTACACCATAACCGGCTTGACTCCGAATACGGTGTATACGGCATGGATTGCCGACTCGTGCGGCGCTACGACCCGCGCTCCTTGGCATGGTCCGATTAACTTCACCACCAGCTGCCTTGGCGTTGCCATGCCCTACACCGACAACTTTGATTTGAGCCCGCTGCAGTGCTGGACCAGCGCGGGTACCAAAACGATGATGCAGTACGCGATGCCTACTGGTCAAGCAATGCGCGGAAACTTCTGGTCGTGGACCAATGGCAACTACGCGACTATTTCTTCGCGTCCCGTAACGATTTCTGCTGCGGCGCAAGCGACCTTTGAGTGGTCGCACCAGTACATGTCGGCTTATCCCAATGATCGACTCTACCTCCTGGGCAAGACGGTGACTGCCGCTGCTTGGGATACCCTCGTGAAGCTATCGGGGCCCTCATTCAATACCTCGGGATCAGGCTCTACCAGCCCCGGAACCTTCGTGGATACCACCGTCTACCTGCCTACTACTTGGGTTGGTGCTCAAGCAATCTTCCGCTTTGTGGCGCATTCTGGCTTTGGTCCCGACGTCTTCTTTGACAACTTGGTGGTGGAAGTGATTCCGACCTGCCCTGAGCCCATCGGAGCCGTTGTTCCGGGCACCCTTTCTACGACGTCGGTTGGAATGGCTTGGTCTGCCGTTTCGGGAACCCCGGCCGGATCCAACGTTAAGTGGGGCCCTGTGGGGTTCTGGACGGGTACCGGTACCGGAGCCAACGGAACCACGGCCTGGAACGTGAGCAGCCCCTACACTATTACCGGCTTGTCCGCTGGAACGACCTACGATATGTACATCAGAGACAGCTGCTCGGCCAACGACAAGTCGAGCTGGGCGGGTCCCTACACGGTTACTACGGCCCTTTGTCCGCCAGCAAATCAGTGTACGTCAACTATGTACATGAAGGACTCGTGGGGTGACGGTTGGAACGGAGGATTAATCACAGCCCAGCAAAAGATATCGGGATCTTGGGTTAGCGTCAAAGACTTCACCTTTGCGACCGGTTTTGCCTCCACCCAGACCGTGCAGTTCTGTGCAGGCGACTCCGTGCGGATTGTGGTTACTAATGCGGGATCCTATCCTGGAGAAATGGGCTTTGATTTGGTGGGACCCTTTGGCGACACCCTCTCGACCATGCCCTTTAACTCGACCTTGATTTCTGGCAGCACCTGGAACAGCTTTGTAGCTCAATGCTCACCCTGCGCCGTTCCGGTAGGGGTCAATGCAGCGGGCAGTACCACCTGTACCAGCACCACGGTAACCTGGACCCCAGCGAGTTCAGCGGTCAGCAGCAACGTGGAGTATGGCCTTGCCGGCTTCACTCCAGGCTCTGGTACCCTGGTCTCGGCCATTGCGGGCGGATCCACTGTTTTGACGGGACTGCTGCCGAATACGGCCTACCATGTTTATGTGCAGTCGCTCTGCAGCAGCGGAACCAGCCCATGGTCTTCGCCTGCGTCGGTTACGACTGCCAGCGCCCCCTTGCCCACGGTAAGTGCGAGCTACACCGTTCTTTCATTGAACCCGGTAACGATTCAGTTCAATGCCACGGTAGCCAATGCCACTGGGGTGAGTTGGGTCTTCAGCAACGGAGGCATCGCAACCGGAGCGAGCACCGTTCAGACCTTTGGAACCAACGGCCCCGCCTCGGCAGTTGCTACGGCGACCAATGATTGTGGGTCGGCGAATACAACGCTGAACTTTAGTGTCGGGCTTAGCGACCAATTCGTGAGCAGCATGCGCATCTTCCCTAATCCTACAAGCGGCTTGGTTCGCGTCGAGTTCCCCATGCCGTCTGCAGGAACTGCAGAGGTTCGTGTGCTTTCGCTAACCGGAGCGCAGCTGTCTTGGACCAAGGGTCAGTTCAATGCCGGTACATCGACCCTTGATCTTGACCTGCGCGCACTTGCCTCGGGCATCTACCTGCTTGAGGTGCAAACTGAGGAAGCAATTGGAGTGCAGCGCGTGGTAATCGAGCGCTAGATCAAGCGAAAGGCATTAGGTTGCCCGACGCGAAGCATAAGCCAGGGTAAGCGGTATAATAGCCGCTACTCTGGCTTTTTTAATGCAGACCTCGGCCGCAGCATTCAAGGTGCTCCCGGTAGTCAGGGTGTCGTCGACCAGGGCAATGCGGATCCCTCGCCATCGCTCGGGCTCGGCAACGTCGTAGGCGCCATAGATTCGGCTGCGCTTGGCCCTGCTCAGCGATGATTGCTTGGGCACCAGCAGCTTACTCCACGTGGACGGCCGCGACAAAAGATCTTGGGCGACGGGCAAGTCCCAGACTCGGCCAAGGCCCTGGGCAATCCGCTCCGCCTGGTTGTAGCCCCGGGCATAGCGCCGCTGCATGGTTAGGGGAATGGGGGCGAGCAGGTCAACCTGGGGACGCTCAAGGTTCTTTGCCATGGCAGCCCCCAAAAGCAGGCCAAGGTCCGCCCGGCCCCTGAATTTTAGGGCTGCCATACTCTGCCTGACCACATTGAGTTCAAAAGGGAGCCAAGACCAGCCCCATTGGCTGAACGACAGGCTCACGGGTTTGGGATGGCCGCCGAGGTAGATGCCCGCCCAGCAGGCCGCACAGAGGGGAGCGCTGCTCTGCATAACTAACTGGCCGCATGCTGCGCAGGGTAGCGGTAGGGAGGCACTTAGTGCGCTTCTTAGAATGTGGTACATTTGTGCAAAATTTTACTACTATGAGCAACGACTCGTCCTCTAAACGACAAAAAACAGTTATCGGCCTTTTAATTGCCGTGATTTTGGCTATTGGTTTTTTTGCCCTGAACCGCAACACGGCAGTGCAAGACCTTGAAGAAGAAAAATCCATTCTGGTAAGCGAGCTCGAGGAGTACAAGCGCGATTTAATTGGTCAGGTTGCCGCAAACGACAGCATGAACAGCTACGTCATTGCCGAGACAGCCCGACTCAACGCCACGATTGAAGAAATCACCAGCCTCAAGAATGCTTCGCAATCGGAGTTGGCCAAGTACCGCAGCCAGGTGAACGACCTCCGCAAGTCGGTGGCCCGCCTTACCAGCCAGGTGGACTCCGTCAACAAGGCTTATGCCGTCTTAGGCGAAGCAAAACGTTTAGTAGACAATGAGTTGGGTAGCGAGAAAGTCAAGAATGCCGAGTTGAACACTCAAAACTCCAACCTCACCAGCAAGGTTACCACTGCCCTCAAGCTTCAATTGTCGGCGCTCGAGGCCAATGCCGTGTCGCTTAATGCTAAGGGGGTAGAGAAGCCCACCGCATCAGCCGGAAAAGCCAAGCGCATCAAGGCTTGCTTCACGGTGGCTCAGAATGCCATTGCAGAAACCTCAAAGCGCACGGTGTACATGCGCATTAACACTCCAGACGGTCGGGTTTTGCCCAGCCAAAGCGAGGAGCGCTCTATGAAGGTGGGTACCGAGACCATCTACTTCTCGGCCAAGACCGACATTACCTACGAGGGTAAGCAGGTTCAAAGCTGCGCCGCCTTTGACTTGAATTCGACGCTCAAGCCGGGCACCTACACGGTTGAGGTATTCAGCGATAACGCCAAGATTGGTACCTCAACCTTGGTGCTGAACTAGGGAGTGCAGGCTATTAGCCTCAATGCCAATGGGCTTCGGGCCGCATTGCGCAAGGGTCTGGGTGCTTGGCTTGATGCCGAGAATCCGGACCTTGTTTTTGTGCAGGAACTCCAATGGAACGACCTCGCGGCCATAGAATCAGCCCTTGAAGGCTGGGCGGTACATGCTAGTCTTGCCGACCGGCCTGGCTACAGCGGGGTGGCTATTTTAAGCCGGACTCCGTGGCCCGAAGCCGAGGTGCCCAGCCTGCCCGATGGCCTGATGGGCGAAGGGCGCTACGCCGCAATCAACGTGCACGGCCAAATTTGGCTCAATGCATACCTCCCCTCAGGCAGCTCCAAGCCAGCGCGTCAAGAACTTAAGCTTCAAGCGCTAACCCACCTCGAGCTGTGGCTTGAGCGCCAGACGGGCACCGTGGTGCTGGGCGGAGACTTGAATTTAGCTCCGGAGGCCATCGACGTGCACGACCCCCTGCGCCTGGACGGCAAGCCCGGCTTTAGCCCCGAGGAGCGCGCATGGTTTGGTCGCGTTGCCTCCAAGGGTTGGCACGACGCCTTTCGCCTGGGCCATAGCGCAGAGCGGGAGGTCTACAGCTGGTGGAGTCCGCGCTCGGGGTCACGCGACCGCAACAAGGGATGGCGCATTGACCACTGGATAACCAATGCCCCTGAACGGGTTTTGGATGCCTCCTACGATGGTTTGGCTCGATTTTCGGATCATGCACCCATGCGACTCCGTTGGAGTTAACTACCTTCGTATTATGCGTATTCACACTGTCGCGGCCCTAGCCGCAATCGCGCTCCTCAGCGCCTGCGTTTCTCCTAAAAAGTACAGCGAACTGCAGTCATCCTATGACAGCTCAGTCCAGCGCGCAGAGGCGCTCAAGGTCGAGGCCGAGCGGGCGCGGATTGCTGCCAGCGAGAGCGATGCCCAAAAAGCCAAGGCCCTTGCGGCCCTGGACATGGCCATTAAGGACACCACAGCGCTCGGCGTTGAGTCGCGCAAACTGCAGCGGGCCTACCGGGACTTGAATTCCAACTACGAGTATGCCCTTCAGAACAACAGCCGCTTAGTGCAGCAGAATTTGACCGAGAACAAGACGATGCTCGAGCGCATGGAGGGCTTAGCCGTTCGCCTGGCAGCCAAAGAAGACTCGCTCAAGCGCGAGCAAGACCGCCTGACGGGCCTTGAGGAGGCCCTCAAGCTTCGGGAGCAGCGCGTGGCAGAGCTCCAAAGCCTAATTAGCCGCAAAGACAGCGCAGCGGCCTACCTGCGCCAGCGCCTGGCCGACGCCCTTTTGGGCTTCAAAGACAGGGGCCTCACCGTATCGATGCGCAACGGCCAGGTTTATGTCTCGCTAGACAACCGCCTCATGTTTGCAAGCGGCTCTTGGGAGGTGCAGCCCGACGGCTCCAGTGCTTTGTCGGAACTTGCCAAGGTGCTCAACGAAAACAAGGACCTTAAAATAGCGGTAGAGGGCCACACGGACTCCGACGAATTCAATGGCAAGACCGCCGTCAAAGACAACTGGGACCTCTCGGTGATGCGCGCCACCAGCGTGGTTAAGATTTTGGTGAAGCAGGGCGTAAAGCCCCAGCGCGTGCAGGCTGCAGGACGCGGGGAGCACCTGCCTGTGGCGCCCAATGACTACCCCGACGGCAAGGCTAAAAACCGCCGCACCGAGATCATCATAACTCCCAATTTGGGAGAGCTGGCTGAGTTGATTCAGGGCTAAGCCAAAACCCCTCAAGCCCTGACGGGCGCTCAAGCAAAGCAGGCCAGGTCCTTAGGGATCTGGCTTTTTGCCTTAAAAAAGGTTGTCGATGACTTGGCTGATTCGATCCAAAGCCACGTAGTTAAGCCCGTGAATTTTTTTGGGAAGTCCCGGAGTTTTCGCACCCCAGACATAGTCAAAACCGAGCTGGCCGGCCTCAAGAATTCGGGCTTCCATGCGGGCCACGGGGCGCAGTTCTCCGCCCAGGCCCACCTCGCCGGCGAAGGCCACGCCATGCGGAATCGGGCGGTCTTCTTGACTCGACAGAATTGCGGCACAGACGGCGAGGTCTAGGGC
>Ga0315909_10005837_pt1 | contig 14011 bp, 12 predicted proteins | sample LakEriMetagenome_11_FD_203527 | JGI IMG/M metagenome (GOLD analysis project Ga0315909, IMG submission 203527) | Freshwater fungal communities from buoy surface, Lake Erie, Ohio, United States - Buoy 2 MA125 | ecosystem: Environmental > Aquatic > Freshwater > Lake | place: USA: Lake Erie, Ohio...
CAAGGCGAAGTGGATCGGCGGCCGGCGCGAGCACGGCGAGCCGCTGTCGACGCTCGAGGGGCTGACGCGGGTGCTGTCCCCACGGTTCTCGCCGGTGCATCGCGAGGATATCCCGTTCGTGATCCGGGAGACCTCACGAAAGCACCAGCACACGATCGCGGAGATGACGGTCTGGGCACGGCGGGCCTGAGCGAGGCCGGGTCTCCCTGCTACACTCCCGGACCTGCCGCGAGCCCTCCAGCGACACGTTTGGACCATGTCATCCGAAGCACCCCTCGATCCCTGCCGGCAGTGGCTGGGCATCGACGCCGCCGATCTCGGTGACCATCGTCGGGTGCTCGGGATCGCGCCGGAAGAGCGGGATCCCCTGGCGGTGTTGAGGGCGGCGGATGCCAAGCTCGCCGCGCTGCGCGGAGTTTCCGCGGGGGCGATGGAGTTCGTCAGGGCCGGATTCGTGAAGCGGGTGGAGGCGGCCCGAGAAAGCGTGTTGGCGGAGATCGCCAGCAGCACGCCGCCGGCCGGCGGCCGCGCGGCGGCCGCATTCCGACGCCCCCCCGCGCCCTCGACGCTCCCGGGCGGCCGGCCGGCGGTGCCGCCCATGCCGCTGCCGCCTCCCGTGCCGCGGCCCGCGGTGCCGTCGTCGCCGGCCCGCGCCGTGGACACCGCCGGCGGCCCGCAGCCGATCGCGATCCGCACCGCGGTGTACCGCAGGAAGTCCCCCGTGCTGGGCATCGCGCTGGTCATGATCGGCCTTTCGATGGCGGCGGGCGGCCTGGCGTACTACGTGCTGGTGCTGAAGCCGCAGCATGCCCAGCGTGGCGATCGTCGCCTGGCAGCCCGCGGGCTGGAACGCGAGCAGGACGCGGCCGAGGCCGACGCTCCGGATCTGGCCTCGGAGCCGGCGCCGACGATGTCGATGCCGGCCGCCGATGAGGGCGAACGGCCGCCGCCGCGGGCCCGGAAGCGACGGCCGCGGACCGCCGAATCCAAGCCGGAGACGGCGATCACGAGCCGTCCGCAGCCCCCCCCGGCGGAGGTCGCCCCGGCGATGAGCCGCCCGCCGCAGGCCGACGTGCCGGAGGCGAAGCAGCCCACCGAGGGCATGGCGAGCGAGGGCGGGCTGGAGGAGACGCGGCAGCTCGACGCGGCCCTGGCGGAGGTGCTCGATCTGCTTCGCACCGAGCAACACGACTCCGCCGCGGAGCTGCTCCAGTCGGCGGACGCACTCGTCCGCAGCGAGGCGGGGCGTCGTCGGCTCGATGGCTGGCGGAAGCTGGCTGCCAGCCACCGCTCGTTCGTCGAACGCCGTGCCGCCGCGCTCGACGCCGTCGAACCAGGCACGAGCTACGACGTCGCCGGCAGCAAGGTCGTCATCGAGGAACTCGATGCGGAGCAGTGCGTCTACCGGACTTCCGGGCCCGCCAAGAAGGTGTCCCGGGGCAAGATTCCGGCGGGCATCGTCATGGCGGTCGTGGAGGCGTGGTCCGGCGAGGACCCCGACGGCGACCTGGCGATCGGGGCGTACCAACTGGCCCGCGACGTGCCCCAGGTGCGTCTGGCCGGGGAGTGGCTCGAGAAGGGCCGTGCGGCCGGGGCCGACGTCGACGCGCTCGTGGCACTGCTCGACGACCCGCTCTTCGTCGTTCCCACGAAGGACGATTGAAGCGGCTCCAGGTTTGTCGGCGACAACGCATTCGGTTGTGCCGGAGCGACGCCTCGGCAGTCTGGGCGGGGAGGCGAAGGGGGTCGGCGGAAGCTCGACCTTGCGTTTGGCCGCCGCGGCCACAGCGAGCAGACGTCTGCCGCCCCCGAAGCCGGTGCTCCACGTACGTCGGATGCGCTCTAGAGCATGTCGGCGAGCAGCCGGTGCAGCGATGCCGCGTCGAGCTGCACGGGATTGCCCCGCATGCTGTTGCCCCCGGAGTTTTCCGCGATCCAGCCGAGATGGTCGGCCCGCACGCCGATCTCGGAGAGCCTGCGCGGCGCCGCCGCGCACAACCGGTCGATGCGGGCCACGAAGGCGTCGGCCGCGTCGGCGTCGTCCGGCGAGGCGGCCGGATCGATCGCCCGCTCGAGCAGGGCGAATTCGTGGCCGGCGGCGGCGCGATTCACCCGCATCGCGGCGGGCAACATGGTCGCGCAGGCGAGGCCGTGAGGCACGCCGCAGGCGATGCCGAGGGCCGCCGCCACCCCGTGGGCCAGTCCCAGTCCGGAGTTGGCCAGCGCGATGCCGGAGACGAGCGCCGCGTGGCTCATCGCCGCCCGGTCGGCGGCCAGGCCGTCACCGCCCTCGGCGGCGGGCCGCGGATCGACGAGGCGGGGCAGCGCTTCCACGGCCCGGGGCAGGGCCTCGAGCACCAGGGCCCGCGGCAGCGGCTGGCCGAATCGGCAGACGAACGACTCGACCAGCTGCGTGATGCAGTCGAGACCGGAGGCGATCACGGTGTCGCGACTGCACGAGGCGGTGAGTTCGGGATCGACCACCGCGGCCCTCGGAACCATCATCGGGCTCCGCATGCTCTTCTTGAATCCGCGGCGGGGGCAGGAGAGCACCGCGTTGCGGGTCGCCTCCGCTCCGGTCCCGGCCGTGGTCGGCACGGCCACCAGCGGCAGCGGCCAGCGCCGGATGGAGAGGCCGCGGCCGACGCCCTCGAGATGATCGACGACCAGGGCGTCGATCGCCCCGCGGTCGGCGGGCACGTCGGGCAGCAGGACCGCCATCGCGGCCACGGCCTTGGCCAGATCGATCGTCGACCCGCCGCCGACGGCCACCACCACCACGCCAGCGAGGCTCCGTCGGGGAAGGCCGGCGAGCGCTTCGGTGACCTGGTCGACAGTCGGCTCGCCGGCCGCTGCGGCGACCATGCGCCCCGGAATGCCGGCGGTCGCCAGGGCCGCGTCCACCCGCTCCCGCGCGCCGGAGGCGGCGAAACTCCGGCCGCCGGCAACGATCCATGCCTCCCGGCCCCAGAGTCCCACCAGGTCGCCGATCTCCGCGATCCGGCCCGAGCCGAACCGGATCAGCGGCGGCACCGCGAAGTCATAGGCCGCACCGAGTTCGCCGGAGGCATGCTGCATGGTGGTATCCTAGTGCGATTCCAGTTTCGGTGGAGCGACGGCGCGGACGTCCGGCGTGAGGAGGCGACGTGGGCGGCGAACGCTCGCTCGAGCGTGCGGCCGCTGCCTCGGCGAGGAGACTGTTGCCGCCCCCGAGCCGGCGATCCACCTCCGTCGGATGCGGTCCAGCACTCTCACTTCCCACCCCGATCCTCCCATGCCCGACGCGATCGACACTCCCTTCTGCCCACGTCCGATTCGCGGAGCGGTCCGCCCGCCGGGTTCCAAGAGCATCACCAACAGGGCGTTGGTCTGTGCGGGGCTGGCCCGTGGCGAGAGCCTGCTCACCGGAGCGCTCGACAGCCAGGATACGAGGGTCATGGCCGCCGGGCTGGCGGCACTCGGGATCGGCGTCGACGCCGACTGGTCGCGCGGGGCCGTCCGCGTGATCGGTTCGGCAGGACTCGTGCCCGCACCGGCCGCCACGATCGACTGCGCCGCCAGCGGCACCACCATCCGGTTCCTGTCGGCGGTGTGCGGCCTCGGCCACGGTACCTACAGGCTCGACGGCACGCCCCGGATGAGAAAGCGGCCGATCGGCGACCTGCTCGAGTCGTTGCGGTCGCTGGGGGTCGACGCGGCGGCGGAGAGCCCGGGGGATTGCCCGCCGGTGGTGATTCGCAGCCACGGCGTCGCCGGCGGATCCGTCCCCGTCCGGGGAGGCACATCGAGCCAGTTCGCCAGCGGGCTGGCGATGATCGCGCCCTGCACGGGCCGCGGCATGGAGATCGATTTCACCGGCGAGTTCGTGTCGCTGCCGTATCTCGACATGACGCGTCGCGTCATGGAGTCCTTCGGCGCTTCCTGCGAGCCGTTGGCAGGCCGCGGCTGGCGGATTCCGCCGACCGGCTACGCGGGCCGCGCCTACGCGATCGAGCCCGATGCCTCGGCGGCGAGCTACTTTCTGGCCGCGGCGGCGATCACCGGGGGCAGCGTGCGGGTGGAAGGCCTTTCCCGCCGCAGCATGCAGGGGGACGTGGCCTTCGCCGACGCCCTCGGGCGCATGGGCTGCGACGTGGCATGGTCGGAGGAGGGAGAGGGAGCTGTCACCGTGAGCGGCCGGGCATCCCGGGGCATCGACATCGACATGAACGCGATCAGCGACACCGTTCCCACGCTCGCCGTCACCGCGCTCTTCGCGGACGGCCCCACCACGATCAGGAACGTGGCCCACATCCGTGACAAGGAAACCGACCGCATCGGCGACCTGGCCCGCGAACTCCGCCGGCTGGGCGCGACGGTCACCGAGCGGCACGACGGACTCACCGTGGTGCCGGCGCCGTTGCACGGGGCGACGGTGGCCACCTACGACGATCACCGCATGGCGATGAGCCTGGCCCTGGCTGGCCTGCGGACACCCGGAGTCCGCGTGGCGGATCCTGGCTGCGTGGGCAAGACGTTTCCGGAATACTGGGACCGGCTGGCCGCGCTCGTCGCAGGCTGAGGCTCGCGCAGAGAGAGCTTGGACCGGCTTCGGGGCGATAGAAGTCTCTTCGCTGCGGCCGCGGCGGCCACACGCAAGGTCGAGCTTCCGCCGCACCCCTTCGCCTTCCCGCCCAAACTGCCGGGGCGTCGCTCCAGCAAAGCCGGACGCGCTTTAGTCCGCGGCGTCGCAGCCCCCGTACGATCCGCGGCTGAGCACCATGTCCGCCTTCTCGATGAGGGCGTCGACCGCGTCGAGATGCGGCCCGCTCCGCGGCCCCTGGATCGCCGTGGACTCGCCGCCTGACGCACCGGTGGCGATGAACCCGCCGCCGCAGTGCTGGCAATAGACCCGCCGACCCATGAGCGTCACGCCTATCAGCAGATTTCGGCCGCAGATGGGGCAGTTTTGATGGTAGCTGACGGGATGTTGCATCGGCGTCTCCGCTGCTCGGGGACTGTCGACCTCGTAGAACGGCCCACCGCCTCCAGACGAACAGCAGCCGGAAGTGTATGAACGCGGCCGGAAATTCACAACCCGAACCGGCGCGGCGGTGGCGACGGGCCGCACTTTCGGGCCGGAGCCGCCGGTCAGCCTCGAAAACGGGCCGGTCGGATCGCGTTGGATCGCCTCCGCGACGCGATCACGCGGCATCCCGTGCGTTGCGGGACAGAGCGGAGTACTCCCGTAAAGACCCGCTTTGTTATGATTTTCCGTGGGTAGTCCGGCGGGCGGCTCGCTGCTGCCCACGTCGGAGAGCCGCGTCGTCCGGGGTGGCCCGGAACGATTGCCGCGAGGGTCGCTCGGGGCGCTAGTGTCATGCTCTTTCGACCGTGGCTGATCCCGTTCGTGGTGCTCTTCTGGTGCGCGACCAGCGGCTGGCTGCTCGTCGAGAAGATCCTGCCCTCGCTCGTGACCGGGGCGCCGCCCGGGCGTCAGGCGTTCTACGCCGAACAGGGCAAGCCTGTGGCCTGGACCGTGCTCTGGAACGACCAGCCGCTCGGCTGGGCCCTGAGCCAGTCCCGCCGCGAAGGTGACGGCGGTCTGGAGGTGGAGAGCGTCCTCCACTTCGACAGGCTGCCGGTGCAGGAGATGCTGCCCGCGTGGACGAAAATGATCCTGCGGGACAGCTTCGATCCACGGGCGACGTTCTCCTTCGACGCCAGGGGGCACATGTCGATCGGCCCCGGGGGCTCGCTGCGGTCGTTTCGCTCGACGATCGACCTGCCCGCAGCCGCCGACCGGATCGTCCTCAGCGGCGCGATCGACGACGGGACCGTGACGGTGCTGGTCAGCGCGCGGGACGTGCATTACTCCACCAGCCGTACCCTGCCGAGCAACATCTCCCTGGGGGACGAGTTGTCGCCACAGGCCACGTTGCCGGGCCTGTCGCTGGACCGTCGCTGGACCGTGCCGATCTACAGCCCGCTGCGGACCGGGCAGTCGCCCATCGAGATCCTCCATGCGCACGTGGCGAGCGAGGAGGCCATGTTCTGGGACGATTCGCTCTCGCGGGTGCACGTCGTGCACTATCGCGACGATCCGGCCAGTCATCACGAGCCGCGGTGCCGCCTGTGGGTCGACCGTCACGGCAAGGTGCTCAAGCAGGAGTCGGTGCTGCTGGGCTCGAAGCTGATCTTCCTACGACGGACGGACGAAGCCGCGGAGCGTCTGATCTCGACCATCGGGGTGGAGCCGGAACGGCTCGAGTCGACGGCGCCGGGCGACGATCCGCCGGTCACAGCGGAGCCGTCATGATCGAGTTCGACCACGTCACCCGCACCTACGGCGCCAAGCTGGCGGTCTCCGACCTGAGCCTCGCCATCCCGCGGGGAGAGCTGTTCGCCCTGCTCGGGCCCAACGGCGCGGGCAAGACCACCACGATCAAGATGCTGGTGGGGCTGCTGAGGCCGTCGCGCGGTGCGGTGCGGGTGTGCGGCTGCGACGTGGTCAGGGATCCACGCGGCGCCCACCTCCACACGGGTTACGTGCCCGACGAGCCCACCCTCTACGACAAGCTCACCGGTCGGGAGTTTCTCTGGTTCATCGCCGACATGTTCGGCATGCCGCGGACCGTGGCAACGCGGAACATCGACCGCGAGATCGAGAACTTCGAATTGGGCGACTTCGCCGACGACCTGGCGGAAAGCTATTCGCTGGGCATGAAGCAGCGGCTCGTGTTCGCGGCGTCACTGCTCCACGAGCCGGCGGTGCTCGTGCTCGACGAGCCGATGGTGGGCCTCGACCCCCGCAGCGTGAAGATCGTCAAGGATCTCATCAAGGCCCGCACGCAGGAGGGCATGACGGTCTTCATGTCGACGCACACGCTCGCCATGGCCGAAGAGCTCGCTGATCGGGTCGGCATCATGGTCCGCGGCGAACTGCGTTTCCTGGGCACGCTCGACGAGCTCCGCGGCCAGATGGCCCTGGAAACCACGAGCCTGGAACACCTCTACCTGCAGATCACCGCGACGCCGCAGGCGGGCGGCCGTGCCGGCGACGGGCTGCGGGGCGCCACCTGAGCGAGGCTTTCGTCCATGCCCGGCCGTGTCGTGATCAGCGAGTCATGCAGGGCGATCCCGCTCGAGGCGGAGGCGAAGCTCTTCTGGTGGCTCCGCGCCACGCTCGCCTGGGAAACGTTCTGGTCGATGGTGTGTAACGCGCGGTTGCGGCTGACGCTGGTGGCCCTCCTGAGCCTCGTCTTCTGGGGTTCGCTCTACGCCTTGTTCGTCGAGGGCTTCAGCTTCCTCGATTCCATCCACGCCGAGGTGATCTCGCTGCTGTTCAACGCCTTCTTCTCGTCGTTGATGGTGATGCTCGTGTTCTCGACCGGCATCCTGCTCTACGGGAGCATGTACTGCTCGCGGGAGGCGCGGCTGCTGCTCACGCTGCCGACGAGGGCGGAGGCGATCTTCGCGCACAAATTCCAGGAGGCGATGTGGTTCTCGAGCTGGGGGTTCGTCCTGCTGGGAACCCCCATGCTCGTCGCCTACGGCGTCGTGCGGGCGGCCCCGTGGACGTACTACGTCCTCATGCTTCCCTTCATGGTCGCCTTCGTGATGATTCCGGCCACCCTCGGGGGCATCCTGTGCATGGCGCTGGTGGCCTGGCTCGGCCGCGTGCGGCTCTACGCCCTGTCGATCGCGTTCGCAGCCGGCTGCGCCGCGGCGGCGTGGATCGGCTGGTCGCTCTTCCGGTCCGGGCCGATCGACGGCACGTCAGCCGCCTGGTTCGAGCAGATGTTCCTGAGGCTGAGCGTCACGGAGCAGAAGTTCCTGCCGAGTTGGTGGCTCTCGACGGGGCTGATCGAGGCGGCCCGGACGAGCCCGAGGCCCGACGCCCGGACGGCGACGCTGCTGGAGGCGGCCAAGTTCCTCGCGCTGCTGCTCTCCAACGGCATGCTGCTGCAGGTCATCGCGTCGTGGCTGGCCCGGAGCGTCTACCGGCTCGGGTACAGCCGCCTCGCGGCGGAAGTCCCGCTGCGACGGCAGCGGCTCCGCGCCGGCTGGTTCGACGAGGCGCTGTCGAACTGCGGCTCGGCCGCGGGCCGGCCGCTGCGGCTGCTCCTGGTCAAGGACCTGCGTCTCTTCCGCCGCGACGTCTCACAGTGGTCGCAGTTCTTCATCTTCTTCGGCCTCTTGGGGCTCTATTTCCTCAACCTGCGGTCATTTCACTACAACAACACTTACGCCTCGATGATCAGCTTCCTGAACCTCGCCGTCGCGGGACTGATCCTGTCGACGTTCACCACGCGGTTCGTCTTTCCGATGATCAGCCTGGAGGGGCGTCGCTTCTGGATCCTGGGCCTGCTGCCCGTGCACCGCGACCAGATCGTGCTGTCGAAGTTCGTGTTTTCCCTGATCGGCGGCCTGCCGGCTTGCTGCGGTCTGGTGTTGCTGAGCGATTCGATGCTGGGCATCCCGCGGTCGCTCATGATCGTGCACGAGATCTGCTGCGTGGTCCTCTGCCTGGGGTTGTCGGGGATCGCCGTCGGGCTCGGCGCACGCATGCCCGACCTCCGTGAGTCGTCGCCGGCCAAGATCTCGTCTGGGTTCGGCGGCACACTCTGCCTCGTGGTCAGTTCACTGTTCATCATGGCCGTGGTCCTCGTGGCAGCGCTGCCCACGCACGTCGCGGTGGCCGCCGAGGCCTTCAGCGGCCGGCCGGTGACGACCGGCTTCGTGGGCTGGCTGGGCGGTCCACAGGGCAGGGCTGCCAGCCTGCTCCTGATCGCGGTGATCGGCGTGGTCGGCACCGTCCTGCCGCTGGAACTCGGCCTCCGGGCCTTCCGCCGGCTGGAGCCCTGAACGCCCCCGCCGGGGACGGTTAGCGTCGGCCTGACGGTGCGGTTTCTCCTGCGGAGATGAAGGTACTGCCGCCATGAATCCCCCTTTCCGCCGCGTTCCGAGGACCTCCAGCCTCAGGGTGGGGGCTGTGCAGTACCTCAACACCCGCCCGCTCGTCCACGGGCTGGCGTCCCGGGGCGTCGAAGTCGTCTACGACCTCCCCAGCCGGCTGGCGGACCGGCTGGCGGCGGGTCTGCTGGACGTGGCGCTGATCCCCTCGATCGAACTCTTTCGGGGCCGCGGGTACCGCGTCGTGTCGGATGCCTGCATCGGGTGCCGCGGGCCGGTGATGAGCGTGAAGCTCTTCTTCCGGACGCGTCCCGACAGGGTGGCCAGGCTGGCCGTGGACGAGGGCTCGCGGACCAGCGGCACGCTCGCCAGGATCCTGCTCGCCGAGCGGCACGGCGTGACGCCGCTCATCGAGCCGCTCCCCATCGGCGCGGGACTCGACGACACGGCGGCGGATGCCGTGCTGCTGATCGGTGACCGGGCGATCGGCTCCCACCGCGGCTCCTTCCAGCTGGTCTGGGACCTCGGCGACGAGTGGTGCCGCTGGACCGGTCTGCCGTTCGTGTTCGCGGTCTGGGCGGCGCGGGCCGGCGTCGATTCGCGGGGCGTCGAGCGGCTGCTGGTGGAGGCCCGGGACTCCGGGAGGGCGAACCTCGCCGCCATCGCCGCCGTGGAGGCGGCACCGCACGGCCTGACGGTGCCGCAGTGCCTCGGCTATCTCCGCGACAACCTGCACTACGAACTCGGCGCGGCTGAACGCGAGGCGCTCGCGCTGTTTTACCGGCATGCCGCCGCACTGACCTTGGCGCCATCCGGGTTCGACGTGGCCGCAGCGGTCGCGGCGTCGGTATGATGCGGAGCAGTCCGCTGGAACGGACGAATGGGTCGGAGTGTGAGACCGTGACGAACGCGGTGGTGCATCCCGTGAAGGCAGCGATTCGGCACATTCTCGACGAGACGGTGGCGGGCCGCAGGCTGCAGCCACAGGACGCCGCGCTGCTCCTGGAGTCTCACGAACTGGCGGCGATCGGCCGCGCGGCCGACGCGGTGACGCGGCGGCTGCACCCGGAGCCGTTCCGCACCTACAACATCGACAGGAACGTCAACTACACGAACGTCTGCACCGCGGTATGCGACTTCTGCGCGTTCTACCGGCCGCCGCGGCATGCGGAGGGCTACGTGCTCGACCGGGCCGTGCTGCTGGAGAAGGTGGCGGAGACCGTGGCGCTCGGGGGAGACCAGATCCTGCTCCAGGGAGGCCTCCATCCGACGCTGCCGCTGGAGTGGTACGAGGAGATGCTCCGGGACATCAAGGACCGTTTTCCGCAGGTCAACGTGCACGGGTTTTCCCCTCCCGAGATCCACCACCTCATGAAGGTGTCGAAGCGGCCGCTGCGCGAGGTGCTCGAGCGGCTGGCACGCGCCGGACTCGGATCGCTGCCCGGCGGCGGCGGCGAGATCCTGGTCGACCGGGTGCGGCGGGCTATGACCCGCGGCAAGGTGCTCACCGACGACTGGTTGGAGGTGCACCGCGCGTGGCATGCGTTGGGTGGCCGCAGCACGGCCACGATGATGTATGGCCACATCGAGACGCTCGCCGAGCGGGTGGAGCACCTCGAGCGGCTGCGGCGGCTGCAGGACGAGACGGGCGGGCTGACGGCCTTCATCTGCTGGTCGTTCCAGCCCGACAACACCGAGATGGCGGAAATCCCCCCGTCCGGTCCGTTCGAGTACCTCAAGACGCAGGCGGTCGCCCGCCTCTATCTCGACAACGTGCCGAACATCCAGTCGAGTTGGGTGACGCAGGGCCGTGACATCGGGCAACTGGCCCTCCTCTTCGGCGCCAACGACATGGGCAGCCTGATGATCGAGGAGAATGTCGTGAGCGCGGCCGGCACCGTGCACCACCTCACGCTCGAGCAGATGCGGTCGGCGATCACGGAGCTGGGCTTCGTCCCGCGGCGTCGGAACGTTTTCTACGAATTGTTCGACGACGACGACCCGGGCGTGGGGCCCGCCGATGGCCTCGGGCGGCAGCCGGTCGGAGGGATGTCGCTGCCCGTCGTGTCCACGGCGCCGTGAGCGCCGCGGGCGGCCCGCCGCAGCCGGTCACGCTCGCGGCCCGGCACGTGCTGCCGATGGCCTCGCCGCCGATCGAGGGCGGCTGGGTGCGGCTCGACCGGGGCAGGATCGCGGCGGTCGGTCGCGGGCGGCCGGGCGGCCGCGTGGTCGATCTCGGGGATGCGATCATCCTTCCGGGGCTGGTCAACGCCCACACGCACCTCGAATTTTCCGATCTTCCGCGGCCGCTGCCGCTCGACGGCGGCCTCGTGGCCTGGATCGAGCGGGTGGTGACCTTACGGCGGTCACGCGAGCCAGGGGCACGGGAAGGGCGGCGGCTCGCCGCCGCCGTGACGGCCGGACTGCGGGAGTCCGCCGCCGCCGGCGTGACCGCCATCGGGGAAATCGCGACGGCGTCGCCGCCGTCGATCCACGAGCCCGGGCCTCGCGTGCGGGTGTTTCGCGAGACCCTCGGGCTGTCGGCGGACGCGATGACGGCGGCGGGGGCGGCGCTGCAGCGCGACCTCGACCGGCTGGCGGCGATGCACGGCGGCATCTCGCCGCACGCGCCCTACTCGGTCGGGCCTGCGCTGGGCCGGCTGGCGATCGCCGCCGCGGTCCGGCGGCGGCTCCCCGTGGCGATGCACCTCGCGGAGACGAGGGCGGAGGCCGAATTGATCGCCACCGGGGCCGGCGGCTTCCGCGGGCTCCTGGAGCGACTGGGCGCCTGGCGACCCGGGGGGGCGCCTCGGCTCCTCGCCGTGGCCGACTGGATCTCGCTCCTCGCGCGGGCGCCGCGGGGACTGGTGGTGCACGGCACGTTCCTCCCCGAGGATGCGGCCGCGCTCTCGCGGTTGGCCCGGCACCGCGACCGGCTCTGCGTCGCGGTCTGCCCGCGGACGACGCTGGCGATCTCGGGCGTGCAGCCTCCCGTGCGGGTGTTTCGCGCGGCGGGCGTCCGTGTCGCGATCGGCACCGACAGCCGGGCGTCGAACCCGGATCTCTCCGTCCTGGCCGAGTGTCGCACGCTCGTGGACGGTGGCGTGGCGACGCCGGCCGAGGCGGTCTCGATGGCGACGATCGACGGCGCATGGGCGGTCGGGTTCGAGCGACGCTGCGGCAGCCTGGCCTGCGGACGCCCGGCGGACGTCGTCGTGCTGCGGCCGGCGGTCGCAGGCGGCGACCCGTTCGCGGCGGCCCTCGATCCCGCCACGCGCATCGTGGCCACGCTCCGCCGCGGTCGCCCGATCGCCGGAGGGCTCGCCTGACACCGCGGCCTCCGGCGGTTCGGTTTTGGCGGAGCGACGATCCGGCAATCTGGGCGGGGAGGCAAAGGGGGTCGGCGAAAGCTCGACCTTGCGTGTGGCCGCCGCGGCCACAGCGAGGAGACTTTTGCCGCCCCCGAAGCCAGTGCTACACGTACATCGAATGCGCTCTAGAGCCTGCAGTTCGCGATCCGCGTCTCGATGATCGCCGAGGCGCCGATCGCCTCGAGCCGCTCCATGATGGCGTGCGCCTCGCCACGCTTCACCATCGACCGCACGGCGCACCAGGCCGGATCCTCCAGGCCGCTGACGGTCGGCGAGTCGAAGCCGGGGGTGATCTTCTCCGCCTCGGCCAGCCGCGACCGCGGCACGTTGTATTCCAGGAGCGACCAGCTGCGGGCGATCACGATCCCCTCGAGTCGGCGGACGATGCGGTCGGCCGTGGCCGCCTCGCGGGCCGTCCGGTTCTGGACGAGCACGGTCTCGTAGCGGCCGATCTCGTCGAGCACCCGCAGCCGGTTGGCGGCCAGCGTGCTGCCCGTCTCCACCAGGTCGACGATGGCGTCGGCGACGCCGAGGTTGATCATGATCTCGACGCTGCCGGAGAGTTCGACGAAGTGGGCCTCCACGCCGCGGTCTGCCAGCCAGCGCCGCGTCGTCCGCGGAAAGCTCGTGGCGACCCGCCGGCCGGCGAGCTGCGTGGCGTCCTTCACGGGGGATTCGTCGGCGACGCACAGCGCCAGGCGACAGGAGCCGATGCCCAGGTCGAGCCTGTGGACGAGGTCCGCCCCGCTCTCCGACACGAGATCGGCGCCGGTGATCCCCAGGTCGATGGCGCCTTCGGCCGTGAGGACGGGGATGTCCTCGGTACGCAGGAAGATCACCTCCACCGGCATGTCACGGCACCGCGCGAACAGGCTGCGCTCCGTCCTGCGGAACGAGAGACCCGCGTCATTGAGCAGTTCGGCGGAGAGCTCGGCCAGCCGTCCCTTGCTGGGGACGCCGATCCGCAGCAGCGGCTCCCGTTGATGGTCGCTCACGATGTGGCTCCGCCGTCGATGGGGCCGGCCTGGGAACGCGCCGTGGCCCGCGAGGCCTTTTCGTCGAGGCCCGACACGCCGAAGCGGCGGGCCAGCTCGTCTTCGACGGCGACCAGCGGCACGTCGCGGGCCGCCAACAGCACGAGCATGTGGTAGACGAGATCGGCGGCCTCGGCGACCACCCGGTCGGCCGGCTCGCGGGCCGCGGCCTCGACGAGTTCGCCGGCCTCCTCCGTGACCTTGGCGCCGATCGCGGGCACGCCACCGGCGAGCAGCCGGCTGGTGTAGGATTTCGTCGACGGGTCGCCCTTCCGCGCAGTCACCACCCGCTCCAGGCTTTCGAAGGTCTCACCCAGTCGACGCATCGATGGCTCCACTCGGTCAACGGCACCCGACAGGCCGACAGGAGGGCCCGACCGGGTCCTCAACTCTAGCATGTCCCGATGGCGATACGGGCGGCCCGCATGCCCCGGCCGGGGCGGTGCGGCGGCCCGCCCTGGGGGATGACTGCTGGATCCTTTCGGGCCCGACCGCCGCGGGAAAGTCGGCCCTCGCCGTGCCGCTGGCCCGCCGGCTCGACGCGGAGATCGTGAGCGTCGATTCGATGGCCGTCTACCGCGGGCTGGACATCGGCACGGCCAAGCCGACGGCGTCCCAACGCGAGGCGGTGCCGCATCACCTCATCGACCTGGTCGATCCGGACGCGACCTACAGCCTGGCGCGGTGGCTGGCAGACGCCGCCGCCGCCGT
>Ga0315909_10005842_pt1 | contig 14004 bp, 7 predicted proteins | sample LakEriMetagenome_11_FD_203527 | JGI IMG/M metagenome (GOLD analysis project Ga0315909, IMG submission 203527) | Freshwater fungal communities from buoy surface, Lake Erie, Ohio, United States - Buoy 2 MA125 | ecosystem: Environmental > Aquatic > Freshwater > Lake | place: USA: Lake Erie, Ohio...
AGTGCAGTTCACAGTGCGCCCCCGCCAGAACCCCGGCTCTGGTTATGGTGTGTCTCCATCACCGACAGTTAAGTCAGCGCAGAGTTACGCTGGGCAGACAACCTACACCGTGCAGCAGTTTACTGAAATCGTGTACAGCAGGATTCGCGGGCGACAGATGGCGTTTAAAGTTAGTTCGGATACGCTCGGCACACAATGGCAACTAGGCGTACCGCGTATCGATGTTCGACCAGACGGACGGCAATAAATGACAACACGCCTAAAAACCATAGCACTGACCAGAACACCGTTACTGCCGTTTGCGCCAGTTGAGTATGACCGTTCGTATCACGACACCCTCAATAACATCCTGCGTCAGTACTTTGGCACGGTTGATAACCTTGCGGCGCAGTTTTGTCTGAGTGGTGTTTTCACAGTAGCAACACTACCCGGCGCTGATACTCTTGGCGCAGGGGCTAGAGCGTTTGTTATCGACTCGTCGGTGTCAACATTTGGAACCACGGTGGCTGGCGGCGGCACCACAAAAGTGCCTGTCTATTCTGACGGAACCGACTGGAAAGTTGGGTAATTAACGTGCTGAAGTGCTAAACTTCTTGCAATTGACATTGAGGTGAAATTATGGCTTTTTTAGCCCCACTTGCTGCTAAAGGTGCCGCCGCTAGTCTTGGTACCGGACTAACTGCGGGGTCTATTCTCGGTGGTGGTGTCGGCTTTAAAGCTGGTGCTAGTTTGTTGGCTCCTACTCTTGGTGGAGGGTCTCTTTTAGCCCCAACAACCGTAGGATTAAAAAGCCTTGGCGCAACACTAGTCCCGCAACTGGGCGGTGCCGGATCGTCTCTGCTTACTGGTGGTGCCGGATCATTGCTTACTGGCGGTGGTGGATCATTACTTGGTGGGGGCGGTGGAGCGTTGCTTGGTGGTGGACTTCCCGCAGGATTTGGTGGTGTAGGGCTGAAGGCAGGAGTTGGGTCTTTAATACCCGCAGGCTTCCAAGTCCCCGGCGGTGCAGGTCTTAAATCTTTGGCAATGGCTAATTCGCCGTTAGCTGGTGGTTCAAAATTAGTGGGGCAAGCGGGGAATATCAGCAACCAGATGTATGACCAACTGGTACAGCAGTTCGGTCGTTCGGGGTTAGGGCAAAATCTACCGCAGGTAGGTTCAAAATTAGCAGGCCCAGCAGGCCCGGTGGACTTGGCGAGCGGCACAAACTACTTACTCAACGCCCCGCCTAAAGAGCTTGTTAGTTTAGATCTTTCGCAAGGCGCAAATTTGGCAAACGCAGTTAAATCTGGCGGCCTGCGTTTGCCTACAGGAGTAGATGCTGGATTAAAACTTACACCAGAGGCCGCGCAGTCGGTGCTTGTTCCAAAAGGTTCTCCTATTATTAAAGGTGAAAGTTTTCTTTCAAACTTTGGCAACTTTATTCAAAACCCAAGCCTGAGTGCGGCGGGTGACTACGTTAAAGAGCATCCCTACGCTTCAGCAGGGGCGGCGTACATGGCATACAACGCGCTAAAGCCAAAACCAAAACAGCCAGAGCAAGACAAGGGCATGATTCGCCCGTACGAGTTTGACTACAACCCTAACATGGCGGCTTACGAAACAAGCCCGTTAGTAGACTCACGAGAGCAGCTGTACTTTAGCCCGGAGTTTACTGCGCAAGCGCCTTACAAAGCAGCAGAAGGCGGCATCATGTCTTTGGCTGTAGGTGGCCCGGTCGAGACGATGTCCGCGATGAACGCTATAGGCGGCAATATGCAGTACCCACAAGCCGGGCTTCATACTGCGTTGTACAGCAACCCGATGATGCAAAGACCGGAAGCGGTGAACGTCATATCCCCCGGCGAAGGCCCCGCAGTAGGTGCGTATAGTGGGGAGCAAAAGTTTGCATCGGGTGGTGGCATATCTGATCTTGGTGGCTATTCCGATGGCGGTCGTCTACTGAAAGGACCCGGCGATGGAGTTTCGGATTCTATCCCTGCTGTTATTGGTGAGCGCCAGCCTGCTCGTCTTGCTGATGGTGAGTTTGTAATCCCGGCACGTATTGTGTCTGAGCTAGGTAACGGCTCGACTGAAGCTGGTGCACGTAAGCTCTACGCCATGATGGATCGGGTGCAGAAGGCGCGGGGTAAGACGGTTGGTAAAGATAGAGTGGCTGCAAACACTAAAGCAGATAAACATTTACCTGCATGAGAATCCAGCACGTAGACATTAATTATGTGAATCAAATATGGCCGCAGGTGGAGAAATTCATCGAAGCGGCCTTGGCATATCAAGATGACTACAGTATTGAGCATGCAAAAGTTTATGTAACAAACGGCACGTGGACGTTGGTAGTGGCGTTAGATGATGCAGGTAAGGTTCACGGTGCAGCGACAGTTTTGTTTTACAACCGCCCAAATGATCGTGTGGCATTTGTTATAACGATGGGCGGTAAGTTAATTACAGGGCAGGAAACATACGCGCAGTTTTCTGACTTACTAAAGGCGTTTGGCGCTACATACATTGAAGGTGCATCGCGTGAATCCGCTACCCGACTTTGGGAGCGCTTTGGCCTAAAAGAGAAGTACAGAATTGCTGGAGCAAAACTATGAGATTTAATGACCGTTCGATGGCGCTGCTGGGCATACCTGATCTGCCTGCTGATGCGTTCAAAAAAGAAGGTGGCAAGATCAAGTTGCATGGGGGCGGCGGTCCTCCTCCGCAGCCTACGAACACCACACAAACCACAACGACGATTCCTGAGTACGCTAAACCGTACGTCGAGCGCATGCTGGGTAAAGCCGAGGCGCTGACAAACGCACCTTATCAAGCATACGGCGGGCAGCGTGTAGCCGAGTTTAGCCCGCTACAGCAGCAGTCGTTCCAGAATGTCGCCAACCTTGGACCTGCACAGCAGATCGGTACCGGCACACAAATGGCGGGTGTTGCAGGGCTACAAGGGCTTACAGCAGGTGGGCAGTACGCGCAACAGGCCACATCCCCCGGTTCCATGCAGGCGTATATGTCGCCGTTCACCAACCTAGCTTTAGAGCCACAGATGCGGGAAGCTGCACGTCGCTCGGCTATGGAAGGTCAGGTGAATCAAGCCCAAGCTGCACAGCGTGGTGCATTTGGTGGTTCAAGGTCTGCGTTAATTGAAGCAGAGCGTCAGCGCAATCTTGGGCAACTACAGTCAGACATCTATGGTCGTGGTATGCAGACTGCGTTCGAGCAGGCTCGTCAAGCGCAGCAGTTCGGTGCTGATTTAGGTTTACGTGGCGCGGCAACCGGTTTGCAGGCAGCAGGCCAGCTTGGGCAGTTAGGGCAAACACAGTTCGGACAGCAAGCTGCTGCAGCCGAAGCACAAGGCAAAGCAGGCGCTCAACAGACAGCACGTTCACAAGCGGCGTTGGATCAGGCGTATCAAGACTTCCTCAACCAGCGTGGCTATCAGCAACAGCAGTTGTCATTCATGTCCGACATCCTGCGCGGCGGTCCGTTGACGCAGACTTCGTATCAAATGTATCAAGCCCCACCCTCCCCATTGTCGCAAGCAGCAGGTCTTGGTCTAGCAGGTTACGGTCTGTTTGGTGGGCAGAATCCGATGATCAAGATCGCAGAGGGCGGTAGCGTTGATGACCACATGGAGAAAGCTCCGGCAGGTCTGGCTGAGTTGGCTGTGCAAAACGTGATGAGGAAGACAGCATGATTGGCGCAAACATCAACGCCTACTTTGAGGCGGCAATGCGTTATCCGGTTGATCGTTTAGTTGCGGTTATGCGTGGGCAAGATAAATCCATCCCGCAAGCCGCAGCTATGATGGCGCTGCAGATCAAAGAGCCGATGGTCGATGCAGCCAGAGGACAAGAAGCCGCACAGCGTCCGCAAGAACCGTCGGTCAAAGAGCGAATGACGCAGGAAGTTTCTATGCTCCCTGAGAACGCTGGCATCATGAACCTGCCTGTGCAGCAAGAGTTTGCAGACGGCGGCATCGTTGCGTTTAACGCGGGTGGGCTAACGCCTGCAGAGCAAGCAGAGCTGGACCGTCGCCGCCGTGAAGAGCTGCGCAGCTACTTGCCTGACTTTGGTCGTATAAAAGAGCGTGTCGGTAACTGGTGGGAGAACGTGCAGCAGATACCGTTCGAGAGCAAAACACCGCTTATTCGGTATGGCAAGCAAGAGCGCCCCGGCATCTTTCCGTACGAACAGCCAAAAGAAACGCTTGAGCGTCTCCGCGAAGAGCAACCGCCACCAAGCACTAACGTATACCCAGACGAGCAGTTCCGAGGGATGCGCGTCAACCCACCGGCTCCCGCACCCGATACCACGACTCCGCCGTTTGTTGATGCACGTACATCATCCGCAGGCAAAGGCGCTGGTAAAGGTACCGGCAAAGGTGCTGGTAAAGCTGCCGCTAAAGAAGAGCCTTCCGGTATTGCAGCATTACCTACGTTCACGCCGGGTGAAAAAGGCAATCTTGCAACCGAGTTGGAAAACATTCGTAAAGTCATGCCGGATATTGGCAAAGACTACGACACCCTCAAAGGGGACGTGAAGAAAACATACGCAGACCTACAAGCAGAGCGCGAACGTACCAAGCCGCAAGGCAAGGCTATGGAGGGTTTGGAGAAGCTGCTGGCAAAAGAAGAAGGCGAAGCCAAAGGCAAAGAGTCACGTAACCTCAACATGGCGCTGATCAACGCAGGGCTGGCAATCGCTGGTGGTACATCGCAATACGCCATCCAGAACATCGCTGAAGGTGCACAGGTCGGCACTAAACAATATCAGGCAGGTCTGGAGAAGTTAGAGGAAGCTGCCAAGGAGCGCCGTCGTCAAGCCGCTGCGATTGAAGAAGCACGTCGTGCTGAAGCACGTGGCGATTGGAAAGAAGCGTTTCAACTTAAGAAAGAAGCTGCGGACGCTGAATTTGGTATTCAAAAATCCAAGATTGAAGGTGTGGCAAAAATTACTGGTGAGTCGGTCAAGGTTGCACAAGACATTGTCAACAACCAGAACCAGATTTATGCGCGTGACAGACAGGTTCAATTCCAAGTTGGGGCTGAACTTGAGAAACAGCGTATGGGTGATATAGCTGCAGAGAAGCGGGCTAGAATTCAAGCCGATGCGTATAGGTCAGTCGCTGGCGCTAAACTTGATCCGTTTAACGTGGCATGGGATAACGCCACAAAAGCCATGCAAATAGAGATGCAGGACCCTATGCTAAAAGCGGAGTTGATGAAAGACCGAGCCAAATACGAGCGAATGTTTAATGCGTATTTGCAGAAAGCATTGAGCGGACAGATGGGTAGTGCGGCTGCACCACCACCGAGCGGTGGTAAGTTGATAGGCTTTGAACCACAGTAAACCTTCAGGGGTAAAGAAATGCCGATAGCACGGTTCCAGATGCCGGATGGCAGGATTGCGCGATTTGAAGTCCCGGTCGGTACGTCCCCTGAACAAGCGCAGAGCTTGTTTGATTCTTTTATAGCGCAACAGCAGCAGCAACAGCAAGCGCCACGTAAAGATGTTGGCATATTAGAAAGCGGCATCGGCGGCGTAAAGAAGCTGCTGTCATCCCAACTGACCGCACTAGAGTCTCCGTTTGGGGCAGAAGCAGCCGCGCAACGCGGCGCGGCACGGGCACGCAAGCTAGAGCAAGAAACACCATCGGCGCTCAGTCTGGAGGCCGTCAAGAAGAAGTACGCTGAAGAAGGCATCTTCCCCGCAGCAGGTGAAGTGCTGCGTCAGGCTCCGAGCTTTATTGCAGAACAGTCACCACAGCTTGCTGAAGCGTTTGCTGGTGGTCGTCTTGGTGCGATGGCAGGTTCCCCTTTTGGCCCTCTCGGTACGCTCGTTGGAGGCACGGCTGGTGCTTTGGCTCCCGGATTCTTGCAAGCCTACGGTGGCGGCGCGGAGCGCCGTGCTGAACTAGGTCTGACACAAGACCCCTCAAAGACTGCAGCCTCTGCTGCCCTGCAAACCGGTGCTGAAGGTCTGGCGCTGGGCTTTACCTTTGGCGGCAAGATGTTGGGCCGCATACTGGGTATTGGTGAGAAAGAAGCGGCACAGGCGTTGGTCAACCCTGCCACCCGTGCGCTGGCAGAAGAGAGCCTGAAGAAAGCGATTGCCAAGGGCGGTGCCAGAGGTGTAGCTGCCGAGTTGCCGACCGAAGTTACGCAGCAGATGCTCGACCGCTGGCAGGCTGATCTGCCCTTGCTCTCTAACGAGGCGTTCAAAGAGTATGAAGAGGCGGCGTATGGCGCGACGTTGTTTGGCACACCGCTTGGTGGTGCTGGTCGTATAGCGCAGCGTGGGCAGGCTCGTGGTGAAGTTGCGGCGGCTGAAGCCTTGCAGGCTGAGAAAGACCGTGCTGCCGCAGCAGAAGCGCAACGTGTAGCCGACGAAGAACTAGCCGCCAAGCGTGCTGACCCTGCATACATCCTCGACGTTGGTAGCCGCTTCGATGCGTTGAAGCAGCAGGAGAAGGAGTTGCTTGCCGCTCGTGGCAAGAAGCTACCGAAAAACGCGACCGATGAACAAAGGGAAGCGTTCGAGGCGCAGACAGAAGAACTAAAAGCGTTGCGTGAGCAGTTAAAAGAACTTGCCCCTGAGTACAACGCTGTCAAGCCAAGGCTGGCTGCTGCACGTGAAGAGCTACGCGTCTCTGGTCTGACACCTGAAGAGTACTTTGCAGAAGTACAGGGCTACAAGAGAGAAGAGAAAGAAGCCAAGCCGCCGGTAGAAGAAGATGCGATGCAGTCGTGGATGGATCAGACTGCCGCTGCTGATGAACGCCCACTGACCCAGCTTGAGCAAGAGTTTGACGAAGCGTTGGGTGGCCTGCGCCACTTCAACATGATGACTCCTGTGGACGTAGCTGATGTGGTGAGCCGTGATCCGGTGTTGATGCAGAAGGTCTATAGCGGCGATCTGAAGGTGCCGGAGTTTAATCGCAAGCAGATGCAAGAAGTAAAAGATGCGCTGAAGCTGCAGATTAAAGACTTGGCAAGCCAGATGGCAGCAGGCCGTGAAGGTGCAGCAGAGACTCGTGAAACGGTCGAGGCCGAGACAGAGGCGCTGCGGCGTATAGGTGAGAAGCCTGTTACCAGCACCGATACAGAAATGCGGCTTGGGTCAGAGCTTGCTGACGTTGCGGAAGGAATGAAGCCGGGTGTAGCTGTTGAGCCGGGTTTGAAAACACGTGAGTATGAAGCTGCTGCGGAGGGGTTTAATTCTAAAGCCAACGACGCTATTAATGATCTGCGTTATGTGGCTACCAAGCTTGGCAGCGCCGAAGCTCAAGGAGTATCAAATGAAGCTCGTGCACTGCGCAGCTATTTGACCAACAAATTTACGTTGCACAGAGGAAGTTATATTGATGCTGCGTTGCAAGAGATAGCTAACACCCGCGCAGCACAAGGACAACAACCGTTATCTACAGACACTGCCACAAAAGCGGCAGTTGAGTTTGCTAGGATTGCGGATGAACTGGCAAAGCAAAAGCGCATCGTAAACGAACGTGGGTTGAAGAAAGAGCTTGATGAACTCAAAGAAAAATACGCTAGTGTTGGACGAGTCCCAAGTCTTGATCAGTTACTAGAAGCGCAGCGCAACGCAAAGACTGGTGAAGAGCTTGAAGCTATCAATGCATTATTGAAGAGACGCGATCTACCAAAGCCGTTCAAAGCGCGGGTGGGAGAGATTGTTTCAAAGTACCAGAAAGAAGCTGACAAAACTTACACGTCCGCTGTGGAAGACATACTGGCACGGATGGACGCTGTTCGTACGCAGTATATAAACTATCGTCCCACACTGAAACGTGAAGAAGCAGTAATCCGTAGACAAGTACAACCAGCAGAAGCAGAAAAGATTGCTGAAGCTCGTGGTGAAACAACCAAGACTTTAGAAGGGCAGCTACGCCGCCAGCGTGACTATGTAGGTGGTTTGCTTGAGCGTGCTTTGCCTACAATCGAACAAACGCTGTCACGTGAAGACAGCGCTATATTAAATCGTGCACAAGCAGCGATTGAGAACAACACGGCTACCCGTGAGTTGCTTGATAGCGTTGAAGATATTGCCAGCCGCGCACTTCGAGGACAGTCCATAACCGGCGACGTTGCCGCTCTTCAAGAGCCGCTCCGCTCAATGGAAGAAGTACGAGAAGAGCGTGAAGGTCAGCGTGATCTGTTTGGTGAACGAGCTGTCGGCGGTAAAGGCGAGCTTGGGTTTATCCGTGCGTCGGCTTCAAACTTCCAGAAGTTCCTTGCTTCAGCACAAGTTGCTGCGCTACGTCGAACACTAGCAAATGCTAGAAGAGCGGCTCTTGGTGAAGCTGCTGTCCCCGGCGTAGACATAGAGTTTTACCGCAAGCGTATTGACGCGATTGAAGAACAAATTGCAGAAGTTAAAAACAACTTAGAAGACATTGGTGGCGCAAACTGGGAAAGCGCCATGCAGACTCAGTTATTGCCAGAAGAAGGATACATTGCGCGGCAGAAGCTTTATGCGTTGCTGCAGGAACGAAATGCGTTGGAGATGGCGGCTGAAGAAGCGGCTGATCAAGCACGTAAACAAAGGCTAAGTGGCACACGCGGTCCGTATGAAGCTGCACAAGCGGAAGATAAAGCGCGAAAGCTCAAAGACCAAATTCGTAGCAAAGAAACAAACATTTTGACGACGCTGCGGGACTTGACCGCCCAGATTCGCGCACAGCGCGGGCAGGCTATCTACGGTCCTATAGTTCAGCAGTTTGAAAGAAACGCGCAAGTGTTTGAAGCTAGGTTGGCGGAACTGAAGGCATCGATGCCGGAAGATGCTCGCATGTCGCCCGAACTGGACGAGATGTTTAACGAAGCGGCGGCACTAGAGCAAGAGATTAAAGTCACGCGAGAAGGGTTGGAAGAAGCGCGTTTCCGCGCCAGCAGAATAATCTCGTATGACCCAGAGTTTAATAAAGAGGCATTAGAAGCTGCAGAACAAACGCTACTTGCTAGACAATCTGAACTACGCACAGCCAAGCAAAAGAGTATGTCTGCTTCGCGTATTGCGGAGTTAGAACGTCAAGTTGAAGAAGCAAAAGGAAAGATCGATAACCTTAAAAAACAACGGCGAGAAACAGGCAAAGAGTTTGCTGAAGGAGACACACGAAATGAAGCCCTACTGGCTGCGGCGGACGAGCGTATCGTCAAAGAAAAAGCCAAGCTCAAAGAACTTCAAGACAAGCTGGCAAAAGTTGATCTCGTGGGTGACGCACGTCGTCAGGCTCAAGCTGAAGCTACAAAGAAACGTGGCGAGATAGCCGTAGCAGAAAAGCTACTGGCAACTGCAAAAGAAGAAAACAACAAGAAAGCAGAAGCGCAAAAACAACGTATCCAGACCGGCGAAGGCATGTTGAAGTTGAAGCGTACGGTGGTGCCGGTCATACGTCAGAGCAAAAAGACTGGCAAAAAAGTTTACGTTGTTCAAAAAGGTACCGGCTTACCCGTTCGTCAGAAAAAGACCGAAGGCGCATACGCAGAGCGTGAGCCAGTCAAAGGTGTTAATTGGGGTAAACCTGCAAAAAAATCGGTGCCGGTTACAAAAGTTCGGCAGCTATCGTTGGAAGATGACGCGACGATTCGTGAGAATTATCGTGAGCGAATTCGTGACGCAGTTAGAGAAGGCGATACCAAAACGGCTGACAAATTACGCGCCGAACTGAAGACGCTGATTACGCCAGATGAGCCGGTAGCCAAAGCTCAACGTGTTGGCGCGGCTGAGAACGTAGCAGACTTTGCTCAAGTGGCAGGTACGCTCGCACGTCAGGCAAATGTTACCGACGTAAAACCAAGACCACAGAACAAGAAGCCGTTGCGTATAGCCCAAGGCCGTGACGCTGCTGCACGTTTTGCCAAGGATGACTTGAAGGTTCAAGCAGTCAAAGCGCAGTACGGTGCTAGAAGTGAGCAGTATAAGAAAGCCTTGCGCGATGCTGAAGGTCGTTATTTTGAAAAAATTGGCACAGAGTTTGAAGCGGGGACGCCCATCTCTTACGACGGTACCGCTTACCGTATTGGCGAGGCTGTAGAGAACGCCGTTGATGCTGAGCAGGCACAGGCGCTGGCCGACAAGGTCAAGGCCAAGCTGCCCAAGGGCATCAAGTTTGTGTATGCCAAAGACCTACTGAACGCTCCGGGCAAGTTCTTGAAGGCGATGGCGCGTGACGGTCTGGATGTCAACACCAGTAAGGTGAAGGGCGGCGTGCTACCGGATGGCACAGTGGTTGTGATTGGCAACCACCACAGCAGCCTGCTCGATCTTGAGAAGACCATCGCACACGAACTGGGTCACTACGGCACAGACACACTGCTGGGTAAAGAAGGCATGGACGCGCTCTACAACGCGCTGGACAAGGCTGACGGCGGTATTCTGGGTGTGGCTCGCAAGCTGGGTGTGGAAGAAGATGTGATGGATGCTGCACGTGCAGCAGCAGAAAGATACCAAGCTGCCAAGGAGCGCGGTGCCAGCAAAGCAGAATTAGACGCTATCCAGAAAGAAGGCCAGCAAAGAGCACTACGTGAAATGCTGGCGCATGTGGAAGAGGCGGCTGTTGATAAAGGGTTCTTGGCAAAAGCCAGCGACTTTATCAAAGCTATGGTGGGCGCGGTACGCGCTGCACTACGCAAGATGGGTCTTGCTGAATTGGCAAAAGCCTCGACCTCTGACATCTATTACGTTCTGCGTAAAGCCCGTCAGGGTGTCTATAACGATACGCTCGGCGCTTACCGTAGTCCGTCTGGCGAGACTGCGTTCCGTACTGGGCAGGCTGTGTACGCCCCCGGCGCTAACCCTGCATTTGCTGCGTTTAATGCCAAGACAGGTGTAGCCCCAACGGAAGGCACCAACAAGGTGTTCTCCAACGTGACGGGTCTGGGCGCTCGTACAGCGTTGATTGACCGCTTCGCTCCGCTGAAAGAAGTTGCGTCGTACCTGAAAAACTCTGCGGAAGCCATGCAGATGATGTACTACGCCCGCATGCACGATCAGCGTATGGCGTTTACTTCTACGACCGCAACTAACGGCGCACGTACTATCGCGCAAGACGAGAAGGGCAACTACTACATCAAGGATGCAGGCACCGCTTCTCTGAAAGATGTTTCGGAAGAACTGGCGAAGGTCAAAGGTCTGGGCAACTCAGCCGCTGTACGTGATGCGTTTGATGCTTACCTGAAAGCCTACCGTGCCAAGCGTGTTGGTGGTCGTGTGCTGAACTTTGAGAAGCCACCGACCACGGCAGAGATCGAATCCACTATCGCCGCAGGCGACGCTATCCCTGAGTTCGTGGCAGCACGCAAGATGTACAACGAGTACAACAAAGGGCTGATCAACTGGCTGGTGCAAGCAGGCGCTATCTCTAAAGGACTTGGTGCCCAGCTCTCCTCGACCAACGACTACGTGCCTTTCTATCGCGTACAAGGTGACGATGTTCTGTTTGAGATTGGCGACCGTACGCCTATCGTCATCGGCGATGTGAAGAACCAGCCATACCTGAAAGAGTTGGTGGGTGGCAAGGAAGATACCAAGGACTTCTTCACCGCCGCGCTGCAGAACACCGCGCTCTTGACCGACATGGGTCTGCGTAATCTAGCCACTAAGCAGGTTGCGTTCACGCTGCAAAGCGCCGGTCTACTAAATGGCAAGGTAAACGAAAAGACGGGCAAGACCAAAGGCATCGTCAAGGGTACAGGACCCGCCAGCCCAGAAGTCATCCGCTTCAAGATCGACGGCGTGCCGCACTATGCGAGGGTAGATACGGACGCTGTGGGTGTTCCGGCTGAATTGCTAGTGCAAGGGTTGCACGGTACCGTGACGCAGATGGGCGGCTTTGTGAAGCTGATGTCTATTCCAGCGCGGTTCATGCGAGCCATGATTACGCGTAACCCGATGTATTCGGCACGTCAGGTTGTCCGTGACTCGACCACCAACTATCTGCTGACAGGCGGCAATACCAAGCCGCTTATCTCCGCGCTCGGTGAACTGCAAGATATGTGGTCGGGTAAGAGCAAAGGGTACAAAGAACTTCAGGAGCAGGGTGTGCTGGGTGGTCAGATTATCTCTGGCACCTCGGAGGACATGCAGAAGATTATGCTCCAGCTTGTATCTGGCAAGCCGGGTTGGGAGCAGGCGCTTGCGAAGCTGGATCGTATGGCGATGATGGCGGATGCCTCGTCACGGGTGGCGCTCTATAACGACTTCCGTAAGCAGGGTCTGTCGCACATGGAGGCTACGCTGGCAGCACTGGAGGCGATGAACTTCTCCAAGCGCGGTACCTCCGGCACGCTGTATAAGCTCAACATGATGGTGCCGTTCTTGAACGCACAGATTCAAGGTCTGAACGTCTTGTGGGAAGCCTTCACCGGCAAGCTGCCATACGCCGAAGCTCTGAAGCAAAAGCAGAAGTTCTACACCCGTGCAGCGATGATGAGCGCCTTGACATTGGCTTACGCAGGCATGATGGCAGACGATGAAGCCTACGAGAACGCTGACATGCGGACTCGTTTGCAGAACTGGTTCATCCGTATCCCCGGCGTGAAAGACCCAATAAAGGTACCGATCCCGTTCGAAGCCGGTCTGATCTTCAAGGCGTTGCCAGAAGCCTTGGCGCTGATGTCGCAGAAGGACAAAGACTCTCGTGAAGTATTGAAGGCGTTGGGCGGTATGGTGGCGATGTCCTCGCCGGTCGGTGTGTCTACGCAGCCACAGGCCATCAAGCCAATCATTGAAGCTGCCATGAACAAGTCGTTCTTCACCGGACGTGATCTTGAGTCTGCGCAGGAGCAGGAGTTGCTACCGACTGAGCGCGTACGTGCAGGCACCAGTGAGTTGGCAAAGCTGTTCAGCAGCGCCACGGGCGGCACCGTCTCCCCGATCATGATCGAGCACTTCGTCAATGGTTACTCAGGCAGTATGGGTCTAGCTATCATGCAGGCGGCTAACGCGATCTTGCCAACAGACCGGGAGGCACCAGCCAAGCGTCTGTCAGAGATGCCGGTTATTGGCTCCATGTTCCAAGCAACCGATGCGCCGGGGCAGATCACCTCCATGTACGAGCGTGCCAAGCGGTACGAGCAGATCAAGAATACGTTCGACAAGTATGTGGACGAGGGGCGCGGCGCAGAGGCACAGGCGCTTGCTCAACGCTACGGCAGAGAGATTGTCTTCGCGGATATTGCGGAAGACTTCAAGAAGGACGTGGGTGAGTTCACCACGTTGGAGAAGCAGATTCGTGCGTCAGCACTATCTGCGGAGGAGAAGACGGAGCGGCTGAAAGAGATTCGCCAAGCCAAGATAGCTCTGTCGAAAACCTTCAACGCAGCTGCTTTAAGCGAGTAAACATCACCCCGAGTTGGCCGTTCCAGATACATGGCGCGGCCTTCCCGAACACCCGCAGGCGGATACCTTCTTGGAGTCCTTCCCTGCGGGTTGCCTCTGGGTTCAAACTAGGTACGAAGAAGCTATGCCCGTAGGGAGTCTTCTCCCACGGGTACATTACTTTAAGCGGCGATTTCTGCTGCGACATCATCTTCGTTGTTCGGCCTGTTGATACGCATCACGTTCACACGCATGGGTGGTCCTTTGGTCTTGGACATCATGTCCTTGCGCATGTATGTAATGCGGTACATAGCTTCCAGTTGGCGCTTGAAGTCCGAGTAGCCAAACGACATGGACGAACAATACGCTTTTAGCAACTGCTCCTCAATATAGAAGTCCGTGAACCCCGGCGCTGTGTTGTGTTCCACTCGCCCCGCGACATCCGAGCGCATAGTGGTCTGGTCAATCAGCGCCCCGTTACCGAAGGCTGCACCAATACCGTCAGGCGTGGCGGACAGCACCACGAAGTTGCCGTAGTACTCACGAACGTAGCTGTTCAGGATGTCCTCGGCGGTGCGCACGCTCGACTTCATGATGTTGCGTGCCTTCTCAACGATGGTCTTCAAGCACAGCATGATCTTCTCTACGGGCAGGTCAATGATGCCTGCGTAC
>Ga0315909_10005845_pt1 | contig 14000 bp, 9 predicted proteins | sample LakEriMetagenome_11_FD_203527 | JGI IMG/M metagenome (GOLD analysis project Ga0315909, IMG submission 203527) | Freshwater fungal communities from buoy surface, Lake Erie, Ohio, United States - Buoy 2 MA125 | ecosystem: Environmental > Aquatic > Freshwater > Lake | place: USA: Lake Erie, Ohio...
GGTCGCTCAGCAGCTTGAGCACGATGGTCGAGCCCAGCGCCGTGGAAGCTTCGCCAGGTTGCGTGGCGCCGCTGGCGAGGAAAGTCGCGCATCCGTCGGTCGTGCCCGCCGCGATGGTGATGCCTTCAGGGATGCCGAGGGCGATGGCGGCCTGCGCAGAGACTTGGCCGATCGGCGTGCCGACCGGAACGACTTCGGGCAGGATACCGGGAGACAGGCCGAAGGTGCGCAGCCAATCCGGCCATTCGCGGGCGACCGGGTCATAGCCCGTCTTCAATGCGTTATTCTCATCGGTCTGCCAGTTCGTCGCGCCAAGGCAGCCATTGATCCAGTCTGCCTGATGAAGGATGCAGTGTAGTCGGGGTAGCTTAGTCCATTCCAAGGCGCGGGCGGCGGGAGAAGTCGCGCCGTGGGCGGCGCTTTCGCGGGGGGCGAGCGTCTTGATTTTCGCCGCCTGGTCGCCCGTGTCGGCGTCATCATACATCCGGGCCAGGGCGAGCGGACGGTTATGGTTATCGACGGGAAGTATCGTCCCGGAAGTCGCGTCGACCGCGATGGCCCGGGCGGCGGACAGGTCGAGTTTCTGGCTCAGTTCATCCAAGGCCGTACGGCAGCCGTTCCACCAATCTTCGGGTGATTGCTCGCGGCGGGCGCCGGTGGCCTTCGTCGCGGGTAGCTTCGCCTCACCCAGCCCTAGGATCTGACCGGAGGCGTCGACGGCGACGGCGCGGACACCGGAGGTGCCGAGGTCGAGTCCGATGACGAAGCCGTGCATGCGGCTTTATTGGGGGGCAGGGAAGCGGGGGCAAGGATGGAGCAGGTCTTGGCGGCTAGCGGTTGGCGGTTAGCGGTTGGAATCGCAACAGGAAGAGAGCTGATGCCTTAAGCTCACGGCCATGATTGAGCCTTACCGCCAACCGCCATCCGCTAACCGCTGCCTACTTTGAATTCAGTTCATCCCAGCTCTTCAGGCCGCAGGTCTTGAGGTAAGGTTCGGCGGTGGCTTTCCAGCCGGGGGTGTCGGCAGCTTTGAGCAGATGCCAGATCGGGCGTTTCTGGTCGGGCTCGAAGATCGTGCCGGGTTTGTTGCTCCAAAGTCCGAACCGGAGGCCGCCTTCCATCGCGTGGTCGACCTGCCGGTGGTAGAGGAAGGCGTCGACGGCACCGTCGAGGCGGGCGACCTTCTCCCAAGCGTAGGCGTAAGCCGCCGCCTGTTCGGCGAGGGCTTCGGGGCGTTTCGTGACGTCGAAGCCTTGTTCGGTGAGGCTGAGTCGACGGGGTTTGCCGTCGAAGCGGAATTCGGGTGAGGCGAGTTTACGGGCGACCACCTCGAGATTCTTGAACGTCACCTTCTTCGAGTCGTCGTCGAACGTGACCTTATCCAGCCACGTGCGCGGGTCGCGTAGATTGCTCGGGTAAGGGTGGAAGGCCAGGTGCCAGTCGAAGTCGCCGCGTTCCTTGGCGCGGCGGGCGAAGGCTTCGAGCAAGGCGCGGCCGCGACAGGCCTGCAGCGGGTCGGCGTGGCCCTGCGAGTTCCAATGGTGTTCCATCGATAGGTACACGCGGGCGTGGGCGGAATGACGGCGCAGGGACGTCCAGGCGAGGCGGACCTGGTCTTCGTATTGGGTCGCGAGCTGCTCGACCGTGACCGGACCCATCTGGTGCCACTCGTGGTGCGAGTTGACCTCGTTGCTGATGACCCAACCCCAGAGACGGCCGTGCGAGGTGTCAGCCGAGCACCAGCGGCGAGCGATGAAGTCCGTGAGCGCCGCGTAGCAGGCACGGCCCTCGGGCGTGACCGTGTTCGCGGCCATCGTGGTGCCTTTGACGGGATCGGCCTGCGGGTGGACCGTCAGCGCGCGGATGCGTTCGTTGGGCGAGCGATAGGTGATGAGAATCGCCGTGACCACGACTCCCTTGTCGCTCAGGGCCTTGATCTGTCGGTCGAGCGATTTCGCGTAGGCCTCGTTGATCACGAACGTGAAGCCATCAGCTGAGGCCGTCGGCTGGCCGGGCTTGGCCTCCTTGGCGGGCGAAAGCAGTCCGTTCAGCGTCAGATTGATCCCGGCGTGATGCACGCCCAGCTCCAGTAGGTCATCGACTATCTGCACCTGCAGGCCCTTGGGGCTAGGAGTCTTGGGGTAAGAGGTGGCGTCCGGAGCCGCCGTAGCCAGGGAAGAAATGAGCAGAGCAGCCAAGAGAAGCAGACGCATGGGATGCAGACAGGTGGGAGGGAGGCGGGTTTCAGATTAATGGCAGGTTGCAGAAGGTCGCCGCCTTGTCTGTTTGGTCCTTACCTCACGCTTGCCGCACGTCACTTGGGATTCAGTTCATCCCAGCTCTTCAGGCCGCAGGTCTTGAGGTGAGGTTCGGCGGCGGCTTTCCATCCGTCGGTGTCGGCGGCTTTGAGCAGATGCCAGATCGGACGTTTCTGATCGGGTTCGGAGATCGTACCCGGCTTATTGCTCCAAAGTCCGAACCGGAGGCCGTTTTCAAGGGAGTGGTCGACGTGACGATGATAGTGGAAGGCGTCGACGGTATCGCCGAGGCGCAAGACTTTTTCCCACGCATAGGCGTAGGCCGCGGCCTGTTCGGCGAGTCCTTCGGGGCGATCTGGCAAGTCGAAGCCCTGTTCGGTGAAACTGAGGCGGCGCGGTTTGCCGGCGTAGAGCATTGCGGGCGTCGCCAGTTTCTTGGTCAGCACCTCGAGGTTCTTGAACGTCACTTTCGGCGTGTTGTCATTGAAGGACACTTTATCGAGCCAGGTGCGTGGGTCGCGCAGATTCGAAGGGTAGGGATGGAAGGCCAGGTTCCAGTCGAAGTCGCCGCGTTCACGGGCGCGTTTCGCGAACAGTTCGAGCAGGGTGCGACCCGGGCAGGCTTGGAGCGGATCCTTGTGACCCTTGGCCGTCCAGCTGTGCGTCATCGAGATATACACGCGGGCGTTGGCCGAATGGCGCCGAAGGGACTCCCAGGCAAGGCGGACCTGGTCTTCGTATTGAATGGCGACCTCCTCGACGGTGGCCGGTCCCATCTGATGCCACTCGCTATGGGAGTTTACTTCATTGCTGATGATCCAGCCCCAGACGCGTCCGTGCTTGGTGTCGGCGGCCGACCAGCGCCGGGCGATGAACTCGGTGAGCGCCTTGTAGCAGGCGCGTCCTTCGGGGGTGACCGTATCGGAGGCCATCGTGATGCCTTTGATCGGGTCGGCTTTCGGGTGGATGGTCAGCTTCCGGATGCCTTCATTGGGCGAGCGCACGGTGGTGACGATGAGCGTGACCACGACGCCCTTGTCGCTCAGGGGCTTAATCTGTCGGTCCATCGCCTCGACGGTCTTCTGGTTGATCGCGAAGGTGAAGCCGTCGGCCGAAGCGGTGAGCTGCCCCGGCTTGGCTTCCTTTTCGGGAGAGAGCAGGGCGTTGAGCCTGATATTCAGGTTGGCGTGATGGATCCCGAGCTCGAGGGCGTCGGCAACCATCTGGACCTGGAGGCCCTTGGGGCTGCGCGTGGCCGGGTAGGGGGTCGGGTCGGGGGCGGCGAATGCCGTCAGGGAAAGGCAAAGGCAGGCGAGAAGCAGCGGTCGCATCCCTGGGAGACAGATGGGCGAAGGGAGGGTTTCAATCGAGAACGGATGCCTATTTGCCGATAGCGGTTGCCGATTGACCGACGCGCTCACTTCTTCATTTATCCTCATAACCCCATGCGACTCCTGGCACTTCTCCTCTGTCTGGTCGGCGGCCTCCTGTCCGCCGCTCCGGCCAAGCAGCCCAACATCGTGTTCATCTTCTCCGATGACCACGCCTATCAGGCGATCAGCGCCTACGGCGACGCCCGTAAGCTGAACCAGACCCCGAACATCGACCGCCTCGCCAAGGAAGGCATGCGCTTCGATCGCGCCCTGGTCACCAATTCCATCTGCGGTCCGAGCCGTGCCGTCATCCTGACCGGTAAATACTCGCACCTCAACGGCTTCTTCAACAACTCGAATTCCGTCTTCGACGGCACGCAGCTCACCTTCCCGAAGCTGCTGCAGAAGTCGGGCTATCAGACCGCCATCGTCGGCAAGTGGCACCTCATCAGCGATCCCACCGGTTTCGACTTCTGGCAGGTGCTGCCCGGCCAGGGCGTCTACTACAACCCGCCGATGAAGAACGCCCAAGGCATGGTGAAGATGCAGGGTTACGTCAGCGACATCGTCACCGACCTCTCGCTCGACTGGGTGCGCAAGCGCGACAAGTCGAAGCCCTTCATGCTCATGCTCCAGCACAAGGCGCCGCACCGCGAGTGGGAGCCGAACATCAAGGATCTCGGTTTCGACAAGGACCGCGTCTATCCGGAGCCGGCTACGTTGTTCGACGACTACGCCGACCGGGCGAAGGCCGTGGCGGAGAACGACATGACCCTGGAGAAGACCATCACGCCCAAGGACGTCAAACTGGAGCGCCCGCCGCAGCTCGACGCCGAGCAGGCCGCCGTCTGGGATGCCTATTACGAGCCGCGCAATGCGGCCTACCGTAAGGCCAACCCTCAGGGCAAGGACCTCGTCCGCTGGCGCTACCAGCGCTATATGCACGACTACCTTGCCACCGTGAAGGCGGTGGATGACAACGTCGGCCGCGTGCTGAAGTTCCTCGAGGACGAAGGCCTCGCCGAGAACACCATCGTGATCTATTCCTCCGACCAAGGCTTCTACCTCGGTGAACACGGTTGGTTCGACAAGCGCTGGATCTTCGAGGAATCCGTGCGCACGCCTTTGCTCGTTCGCTGGCCCGGCGTCACCAAGCCCGGCTCCGTGAGCAAGGCGCTGGTCTCGAACGTCGACTACGCGCAGACGTTCCTCGACATGGCCGGACTGCCTTCGCCCGCCGAGATGCAGGGGCGCAGCCTGAAGCCGATTCTCGCAGGTGAGACTCCGGCCGACTGGCGCAAGGAGTTCTACTACCACTACTACGAGTACCCGCAGCCGCACCACGTCGCCCCGCACTACGGCGTGATCACGGACCGCTACAAGCTCGTGCGTTACTACGGTAACGGCGAGACCAAGACCGACCTCTTCGACAGCGAGAAGGACCCGCTGGAGTTGAAGAGTTTCTACGGTCAGCCAGGTTACGAGACCGTCCAGGCCGACCTCGAGGCCCGTCTCGCCAAACTGCGTGCCGACCTCAAGGTGCCGGAGGTGGACGACGAGTATGCGACCGGCGTGAAGAAGCGCACGCCTCCCGCCGGTAAGAACGCCGCGAAGGGTAAGGGCAAGAAGGCGCCGGCGGCCAAGTAGGCCTCAGCGCCAGCTGGCGCGTACGACCCGTTCCCATTCGTCGGCCATCAGTTGGTGGCCGGCGGTGGTCGGGTGGACGCCGTCCCAGATCCAGTAGGACGAAGGGGCGCGGCGTTGGGCATCATCGAAGACCTTCTGGAAGTCGACGAGCGTCGCGCCGTGCTTGGCGGCCAGGCGGCGCACGACCGGCACGAGCAGGGCGAGGCGCTCACGACGGCCGGGGGACTTGTCGATGGCGGGTCCGGTGGCCCCGAGGAAAGGCTCGCAGAGCACGAGACGGAGCTTCGGGTTGGCGGTTCGGGCCGCGGTCAGAAGGTCGTCATAGGTCTTTTCGAAGACTTCTGGAGTCACGCCCTTGCTGCTGTCGTTGACGCCGATCATCACGCTCAGCACGTCGGGCTTGAGTTCAAGCGTGTCCTTGGGCCAGCGCCGGGCAAGGTCGAGCACCGTATTGCCGGAGACGCCTCGGTTCAGGAAGGTCGCGTTCTGCTCCGGCGTACCGGCGCCGACCCGGGCGGCGAGGAGGTAGACGAAGCCGTGGCCGTGGACGTGGTTGAGGTCGGCCCCGCGCCCACGGTTGCCGTCCGTAATCGAGTCGCCTTGGAAGAGGATCCGCGGCGAGGTCGGCAATCCGGGCAACGGTTCGCCGGCGAAGGCTTGGCCGGCGAAAAGCAACGCGAGGAGGGCGCCCCTCATTTCTTCTTCGCCTTGGCGTTCTTCTTACCCTGATTGGCGTCGGCGGCCGGATCGTAGGCCGCGTTTTTCGTCGGCAACTGGGCGTCGACGGACTTCAGCCAAGCGTCGAGGCGGGTGCGCAAGGTCTTGGCCATCGCCGGCTGGGCGGTGGCGAGGTCCTTCGTCTCGCCCACGTCATTGGCGAGGTCGTAGAGTTCATCCCGACCGTCTTCGTAGAAGTGCACCAAGCGGAAGTCGCCGCTGCGGGCCGCGCTGTAAGGGGTGGCGCCTCCGGGGTGGTAATGCGGGTAATGCCAGAAGATCTCCGCACGGTCGGGCTTGGCGCCGGACTTCAGGAGCGGGGCGAGGCTGATGCCGTCGACGAGGGATTGCAGCGGCTTCACGCCCGCGAGTTCGAGGACGGTCGGATAGAGGTCGATCGTCATGGCTGGCGTAGTGTCGACCGTGCCGGGCTTGGTCACGCCTGGGGCGTGGAAGATGAGGGGGACGCGCACGCCGCCTTCGTAGGCCGAGCCTTTGCCGACGCGGAACGGCGAGTTGTCGGTGACCGGCAGCAGCCCGCCGTTGTCGGCCGTGAAGACGATGATGGTGTGCTCGTCCAGTTTCAGGCGCTTCAGCGCGGCGCGGATCGTGCCGAGCGAGTCGTCGACGCTCTCGACGAGCGCGGCGTACGTGGCGTTCTTCTGCTTGAGGTCCGGCAGCTTCGCGGCCTTAGCCTGGTATTTGGCGATGACGTCCGGCTTGCCGCCGAGCGGCGTGTGCACGGCGTAGTGCGGCAGGTAGAGGAAGAAAGGCTTCTCTTTGTTGGCTTCGATAAACTTCACCGCTTCGGCCGCCTCGCGGTCCGTGAGGAATTCGCCCGCGGGACCTTCGGTCAGCGTCGGGATCTTGTAGGGTGCGTGATAGCTGGGCGGTTGGCCCCGTGCGTAGCCGCCGACGTTGATGTCGAAGCCGTGCTTCTCCGGGTAGTAGGCTTCATCGCCTTCCTTGAGCCCTGGAGTCAGGTGCCACTTGCCGATGCTCGCGGTCGCGTAGCCGGCGGCTTTGAATTGTTCGGCCAAGGTGATCTCCTCGAAGGGCAGGAACTTCTGCCAGTCCGGGATCTTGAGTTTCGCCTTCGGGCGGTCATGGCCAGCGATCCAGTCCGTGAGATGCAGGCGGGCGGGATATTTGCCGGTCAGCAGGGCGGCGCGGGTGGGGGAGCATACCGTGCAGGCCGAGTAGCCGTTGACGAAGCGGACGCCATCCTTGGCCAGCTGGTCGATGTGGGGCGTCTCGTAGAATCGGCTGCCGTAGCAGGACAAGTCGGTCTGTCCCATGTCGTCTACGAGAATGACGATGACATTGGGCGGGGTGGCGGCCGTCAGCAGAGCCGTGAAGCAGAGGAGCAGGGGGGTGATTAGGCGGGTAAACACGCGTCATTCCTCGTTTTCAAGCCACTGCTGGCAAGCGATTAGTGGATTGCCTAAGGCCCCGCCGTCCTTTGAATCCTCATATGTCCCCTAAAAAGCTGATTATCGCCCTTTGGGCCGTCGTCGCCCTCGTCGCGCTGGCCATCGTCCTCGCGCCTTCGAATGACGGCTACCGCGAGTTCGCCTCGACGCAGGTCGCGCCGACCGTGAAGGTCGCTCAGGTTGCCGTCGAGGTGCCGCTCGCGACCGAGAAGTCCTCGTCGTCTTCCACCGTGGCGACTGCGCCTGCCGCCGCTCCGGCGATTTCGCTCGGCGGCGTCTCCGCCTTGCTGGCGGATGCTTCGCGCGTGCCGGCTCCGGCGGTCGCGCCTTCTGCGCCGATGTCGGCGAATGCTCAGCCGACCGCCCCGGCCCCGGCCGAGGTCGCCAAGGATGCCCGGCTTGCCGGTGCCTCTGTTCACTGGCGCCGTGCTTCGACCGTTTCCAAGGCCGAGATCGAGGCCGCCGTGCAGCGCGACGCCATGACCCCGGAGACCGCGGTGGCCTTCCGCTCGGCCTGCGATCACGACCATGACCTTCACTTCGATTCCAAGGGAGGCCCCCTCTATTCCTGCAATATGAAGGTTCAGGTGGGGCCGGATACCACTCCCGTCACCTCGACCCCGTCCTATCCTTTGGCGGATACTTTCAAATTGCACAGTCGCCCTGCCGCGACCCTTAAGATCTACCTTGATTTCGACGGGCATGTCACCCCTGCAGGTATCTGGAATGATCCGACCGACCCCGACCTGGTCAACGTTCCCTGGAGCATTGACGCGTCGCCTGACTTCAATGACGCCGAGAAGGCCGTCGTGCAGGAGACCTTCCGCCGCGTTGCGGAACACTTTGCGCCCTGGAACGTAGACGTCACGACCGAGGACCCAGGCGTGGAGTCCTTGCGTAAGACCAGCCCAGGCGACATGAATTACGGCATCCGCGTCGTCATTGGTCCTGTGGAAGGCGAAGCCGGCGGCGTCGCCCACTTGAATTCCTTCAGCAGAAATGTGGACGATCCGTGTTTCGTTTTCACGGTTGCTGGGTTTCGCGCCAATGAAATTGCGGGCATCGCTTCGCACGAAGTCGGACACACCGTCAGCCTGCTGCATCAAGGTAATCTTAACGGAACTAACCCGATCGCCCAAGAGTATTTCGGCGGTCATGGCACCGGCGCGCTCTCCTGGTCTCCGATCATGGGCAACGGTCTGCGACCGGTGAACCAGTGGGCCAAGGGTGAGTATCAGGGCGCCAATCGAACTCAGGATAATCTCGTGGCCATCGCGAACACATCCTCCGGCATCCCGCTCCTCCCGGATGACCATGGCGACACCACTGCCGCCGCTACCATCGCACCGGGGCTCTCGGTGACCGTCGGTGGCGTCATCGGTACCTCCACCGATGTCGACATGATCCGGATCAACGCGGGTCGCGGTAATCTCGTGATCACCCCCAAGGTCTCGCTCTTCGCCCCTAATCTGCGTCTGCAGATCAGGGTCCTTGACGACAAGGGCACGGTGCTAGGCACCTACGTCGGGGACGGTACGGTCGGCAACATGGCCCCGGCCCCGATCACGGTCGTGATTCCGACCGAAGGCCTGCACTACATCGAATTGGACGGCATCGGCAATGGTACGGGCGTGACCGAAGGTTACACCGGCTATGGTTCGATCGGTTACTACAGCCTGGCGGCCTCTTGGCCCGACCCGGCCAATAAGCCCCCGGTGGCCGACGCCTCCCTCACGGCCAACAAGAACTATAACTACCAGACTCAGCCTGGCGCGATGGTGAACTTCAACGGAACCCTCTCGTCCGACCCGGACGGCATCATCATGCGCTACATCTGGAACTTCAAGGATTTGTACCCCAGCGGCGCCGCCGGGGCCACGGTGAGCTATCGTTACAAGGCTCCCGGAACTTATTATCCGACCCTCACCGTCATCGATGATCGGGGTGCTTCGGCTTCCACGACCGTCACCGTGGTCGTGAGCGGCCCGAACCGTCTTCCGACCTGCTCGCTCGCGCTGGTCACGGGGTCCTTCGTCCGCCTGAACTCGATCCATGACGCCGCCAATGCGACGATTCAGGTCCAGGACCAGTATGGTAATCCCGTGCGCCGCGCCCTGGTCTACGTCTCGACCACGGGTCTCGTGAGCATGAAGCGCACCGCCATCCGTACGAATGACCTCGGCCAGGTGAATATTTCCACGCCGGGCTTCCGCCGTGGCGCCCGTGGCACCGTAGTCTTCACCGTCTCGACGGTCGAATCCCCCGGCCGTCCCTACGTGAACACCTCGGTCGCGCCGGTCACGGCCGTGGCGCCTTCGGTGACGCTGACCCGCTGAGGCTCGCTTCATCGCTGACGAAGGGGCGGCCGCTGGCCGCCCCTTTCTTTGGGCGAGTCTCCGGCTTTTGGGCTGGAGGGTAGGTCGTCGCGGAATAGGTTGAGGCTACCCCATGGCCTCAGAACTTCCTCACTCGTCACGTCGTGAATTCCTTGGCTCAGCCGCCTTCGCGCTGGCCGGTCTGGCCACCACCGCCCGTCTGGCCGCGGCCGATACCCCGAAGGCTTCCCCGGCCAAGCGCCCGCCCAATCCTTACGTCTACAAGTTCAACATCGGCAAGATCGAGGCCTTCTCGATCAGCGATGGCCACATGCTCTTCCGGCAGGGCCTCGACCTCATGTGGCCGGAGTCCGACCGGCCGATCATGAAGGCCGCGCTGGAGTTCAACCGCGAGCGTCTGGACGCGCTGCCGCTCTACGTGAACATCATGGGCCTGCGTATCGGGGACGAAGTCGCGCTGATCGACGCCGGCTTCGGCGAGCGTCACCCTAACCCGAACTTCGGCTGGCTGGCCGAAGGGCTGCGCCAGCTGGGCATCAAGCCCGAGCAGGTCACGACCGGTTTCCTCAGCCACTCGCACTCCGACCACCTCGACGGCTTCGTCGACAACGGCAAGCCGGCGTTCCCGAACGCCAAGATTTACCTGCTCAAGGAGGAGTATGATTTCTGGCGCGGTCCGAATCCGGATTTCTCCAAGTCGAAGCGCGATAAGAAGCCGCTACCGAACATGGTGAAGACCATCTGTCGGAACTTTGACATCCTCAAGGACCAGCTCGTCATCGCGAAGGACGGCCAGAAGCTGTTCCATGACGCCGTGACCGTCCTCGCCGCCCCCGGTCATACGGACGGCCATGCCTGCTTCGAGATCCGTTCCGGCGACGATTCGCTCGTGCATATCAGCGACGTGGTCCACCACCACGTGCTCATGTTCGATAATGTCGGCTGGACCGTCGCCATGGACCATGACCCCGAGACCGCGGTCAAGACCCGCCAGAAACTCTTCACGCGCATGGCCAAGGACAAGAGCCGCGCCTTCGGCTTCCATCTGCCGTGGCCGGGCATCGGCACGGTCGTACCGAAGGGCGACCAATACGCCTGGGTGCCGGAGCGCTTCAGCTGGGGCTCCTGAACAAGCCGCTTACTGGAAGACCACCGGCGGAGCTGGCGCGGGAGCCGGGGCGGCCGAAGGGGCCGACGTCGGGCTCGGGGCGGCGTTGGAAGCCGGCGCGCTGGGTTGGCTCTGGAGCCGTTGGATTTCACCGAGGATCAGGGTGAAGCCTTGCTGACGGAGGCTGTTCATCTCGTTCAGCATGCCTTCGCGTTCGTTCTCCGGGGCGGCGGCCCACGCGGCCTCGATCTGGTGGCGGCGGTCGAGCAGAGCGCGGTATTCCGGACGCCGGACCACATCATTATAGGCCTGCGCGGCCTTGGGGTCGGATTCGAGCAGGGTCTGACGGACGCGACGTCCTTCTTCCTTCAAGTCGTTGAAGCGTTCCTCCATCTGCGCCCTTTGGGCGGACATCTTCGCGGGGGCTTCCGGGGCGGGGCGGGAGGCGGTCGGAGCGGGCTTGGCGATGCGGACGGTTTCGAGCGGGCTGCTCGACTTGAGTCTCTCGACCGGGGAGCGCGGAGCGGCGGGCGGGGCGAGGAAGCGCCAGGCGCCAAGGCCGATGACGGCGAGGAGGCAGAGGGCGAGCAAGGTCTTACGCATGGGGGTCGTGAGGTTTGTCAGGCAGGTGCCGGCGGAGTTCCCGGATTTCCGCATGCAGGTCGCGGATCTCCTTGCGCAGCTCCTCGTGGTCGCGGCTCTCCTTGGGGAGGATGAGCTTCGAGGTCACGATGGCCGACATCGAGCCGAACAGGGCGATGCCGACGAGCATGAGCACCGAGGCGATCAGCCGGCCTTCGCCCGTGACCGGGAAGGTGTCGCCGTAGCCGACCGTCGTGACCGTCGTGAGCGCCCACCAGAGCGCATCGCCCCCATTCTTGATGGTCGCATTGGGCGCGGAACGCTCGACCTCGACGATGAGCATCGTGCTGAAGAGCACCATGACCAAGGCGACGCCGGGCAGGGCGAGCAGCTTTTCATTGAGCGACGTGCCGCTGGTGAGCGTGCTGAGTTTCTTGAGGATCCGGATCAGGCGGATGAACCGGTAGATGCGGATCGCCTGCAGGGAGCGGAAGGCCGGTTCGAACGGGATGCTCGCGAGGACGTCAATCCAGGCCCAGCGCCAGTAGTTCGCCGCGAACTTCTCCCGGCGCCAGCGCACGAAGACGTCGGCCAGGAAGACGACGCACGATAGGGTGTCGACGGTACGGAGGACCGAGAGCACCGCCGGCGGTACGTGAAGGAAGGTCTCGAGGATGACCAGCAGCAGCGAGACGATCGCCACGACCAGCACGAGCCAATCCCAGGGGTTCAGGCGTTGCCGCGACTCGGTTTCGGTGGTCATGTCGGGGCGGGTTTATTTCTTGGCATCAGCCTTGCCCGCGGCGGGTTCGGGCTTGGTGAGTTCGCGCATCGGGTTGGCCGGCTTCTCGTCCTTGAAGAGCTGGAGCTTCGTCTTCACCGCCCGGCGCGGCCAGAAGTTGTTCTCCACGTCGGCGTCCATCAGTTCCTGTCGTGGATCGAAGGTGACCGACCGGAGCTCCTTGGGCGTCAGGTGGACCTTGGAAGTCTTCTCGGTATTGAAGCGCCAGATTTCGGCCGGCAGAAGCAGTTCTTCGTGCGAGCCGTCCGTGTATTCGAGCCGGAGGGTCACCGGCGTGATCAGTCCGCCCAGGTTCGAGAGCTCGAATACGTAGAGGTTCTGTTTGGTCCTGAGCAGAGATGGGTCGATGCGGGCTTCCTCGAGTTCCTTCAGCAAGGCTTCGTATTTCTTACGATCGCTGGGCAGCACCGTCGCCTCGTCGAACCCATCGTAGAAATCCTTCAGTTCGGGGAAGCGATCGACTCGCTTCGGCAGGGCGGCGTTGCGCTCCTTGCTCGAAGTCTTCGGGAGCGCCTCTCGTTCCGCCTTAGCCTTAGGCTTCTCGACGGACGGATCGCGCGTGTCCAGCTGGAGCCAGCGGACTTCGTCGACGGAGACGTCGACATGGTCGACGCCGTAGAACCAGCCGCGCCAGAACCAGTCGAGGTCGACGCCGCTGGCGTCCTCCATCGTGCGGAAGAAGTCGGCCGGGGTGGGGCGCTTGAACATCCAGCGGCGGGCGTAGGTCTTGAAGGCGTGGTCGAAGGCTTCCCGGCCGAGGATGTTCTCGCGGAGGATGGTGAGGGCGGCGGTCGGCTGGCCGTAGGCGTTGGGTCCGAGGTCGATGATGGATTCCGAGTTCGTCATCGCGGAGACGCGGTCCTTGCCGCGCATGTAGTCGATCAGGCCGCGGCTGTCGCGCCGAGGCTTCCATTGGTCCTCCCACTCGGCTTCGGCGAGCGACTCGAGGAAGGAGTTCAGGCCCTCGTCCATCCAGGTCCACTGACGTTCGTCGCTGTTGACGATCATCGGGAAGTAATTGTGTCCGACCTCATGGATGATCACGCCGATGAGCGCGTGCTTGGTGCGTTCAGGGTAGGTGCCGTCCGTTTCCGGCCGCGGACCGTTGAAACAGATCATCGGATACTCCATGCCGCCGATGGCGCCGTTGACGGACCAGGCCACCGGGTAGGGGTAGTCGAAGGTGTGGCGGGAGTAGACCTCGATCGCGTGGGCGACGGCGTGGGTGGAATACTTATCCCAGAGCGGCATGCCTTCCTTGGGGTAGAGGGACATCGCCATTACCGGCTGGCCGTCCACCTGGGTGCCCGCGACGGCCATGGCATCCCAGATGAACTTACGGGAAGAGGCGAAGGCGAAGTCGCGGCCGTTGCCAGCCTCGAAGCGCCAGGTCTTCTTGCCTTTCGGGCGGCCCTTTTCGGCGGCTTTCGCTTCTTCGGGCGTGACCACGAAGACGGGGCGTTTGGTCTCCTCGCGAGCCTTCGCGAGACGCTCGCGCTGAACGGGCGAGAGTACTTCCTCGGGATTCTTGAGCAGGCCTGTGGCGGCGACGACGTGGTCATCGGGCACGGTGAGGGCGACCTTGTAGTCGCCGAACTCGAGGGTGAACTCGCCGGTGCCGAGGAACTGCTTGTTGATCCAGCCGGCGTAGTCGGTGTAAGCCGCCATGCGGGGGAACCACTGGGCGATGGTGTAGATATGGTTCCCGTCTTCCTTGAAGAACTCGAAGCCCGTGCGGGCCATG
>Ga0315909_10005848_pt1 | contig 13999 bp, 14 predicted proteins | sample LakEriMetagenome_11_FD_203527 | JGI IMG/M metagenome (GOLD analysis project Ga0315909, IMG submission 203527) | Freshwater fungal communities from buoy surface, Lake Erie, Ohio, United States - Buoy 2 MA125 | ecosystem: Environmental > Aquatic > Freshwater > Lake | place: USA: Lake Erie, Ohio...
CGATAAGTTTGAGTTAAATAACATAATAGAATGGTGGAGAAATAAAGCCATTACACGATATGAAACACTAAAAAAGGAGAATAAAATAAGAAGTGAACTTGAAATCTGGACTAAAAATAGTAATCTACAAATCATCCGTTAGAAAAAGTATTTGTATAAATAAAAGCATATATTTGATGTGATGGTGGAGAAAATTTTAACTAATAGAGAGATGGATAAAAATAACTTACTTATACATAAGCACTTAATCATTCGTGCTGAAGTAAAAAATCCCCCAAAAGACGAACAGAAACTTACCGAGTGGATGAAAGAGTTTATTTCTTTTATCAATATGAAAGTTTTAATGGGACCTTACGTTAAATATTGTCCTACAGTGGGCAACCGTGGTATCACAGGCGTGGCAGTTATTGAAACAAGTCATATAGCTATACACGTTTGGGACGAAACCGATCCGGCCATTATGCAGTTTGATGTTTACAGCTGCTCAGAATTTGACCCTTATAAGATAGCAGATAAACTTCAAGCTGATTTTGATGTAGTAAAACTAGATTATAAGTTCCTTAATAGAGAAACTGAATTGAAACCTATAAGATTGAAGAAAGATACAATGAAAAATTATGCAAATAGTAATAATCAACAGACTTCAGAACCCACCCTATTTAATATCTCCTAACTTTCATCCAAAAGAACTTGACAGTTTGAAGGAAATGTTATATAATGAGAATATCAAATACGTATTAATATCTAGTGAAAAGGAGAATTTAGAATATGAGCAATTTTTTAAAAGACATAATTAAAGATGTAGGCAACGAATATGCTACACTTGTGAGTGAAGGCGTAGATAGTGCTGACGTAACAAGTTTTATAGACACAGGTTCATATTCATTTAACGCATTATTATCAGGTAGCATTTTTGGTGGTTTGCCTAGTAATAAAATTACAGCAATTGCAGGTGAAGCGGCAACAGGCAAAACATTTTTTGCATTAGGAATTTGTAAAAACTTTTTAGATAAAGATAAAGAAGCTGGTATAATTTATTTTGAATCTGAAAGTGCAATCTCAAAAGAAATGATTGTTGGTCGTGGTGTTGATGCAAGTAGAATGGTAATTGTTCCAGTTGCTACTGTACAAGAATTTAGAAATCAATCAATAAAAATTTTAGACAAATACTTAGAACAACCAGAAGATAAAAGAAAACCTTTAATGTTTGTATTAGATAGTTTAGGTATGTTATCTACAACTAAAGAAATGGAAGATACAGCAGAAGGAAAAGAAACAAGAGATATGACAAGATCACAAATTGTCAAATCTACATTTAGAGTTTTAACATTGAAACTTGGTAAGGCAAAAGTTCCAATGATAATGACCAACCACACCTATGATGTAATAGGTTCTATGTTCCCACAAAAAGAAATGGGAGGTGGTTCTGGTCTTAAATACGCAGCCTCATCAATCATCTATCTTGGCAAAAGAAAAGAAAAAGATGCCGACAACGAAGTGATTGGTAATATTATCCACTGTAAAAACTATAAGTCAAGGTTAACAAAAGAGAATGCTCAAATTGATGTAAGACTAACATATAAATCTGGTTTAGATAGATATTATGGTTTGTTAGAAATTGCAGAAGAAGAAGGCATTTTCAAAAAAGTATCCACGAGATATGAGTTACCTGATGGCACTAAAGTGTTTGGTAAATCTATCAATGATGAACCTGAAAAATATTTTACAAAGGAAATATTAAAAAAGATAGATGAAGCAACAAAGAAAAAGTTCCTCTACGGAGCCGAGTAAATACGTATTTGTTCAAAAGACAGGTGATGATTTTACTTGTATTAAATTACTAGAAGAAAAATATAAAGGTGTTATATTTAAATACGGTGACGTAGGCTTTGCAAAAGATGAAAAGCCAGACGGTACGTTGCCAATGAGATTTAAGTATGATATTATAATGAATCCTTACGAAAAGGACACCACATCACAAGAATTTATAAATTACATAGGTGATTTATTAATAGAACTATTAGAAAAACAATTGACGGATGGAAAAGTTGAATTTAAATAATGAACGAATAGAGATTACAGTACTACGTAATTTTATATTCAATGAAGCCTTTACAAGAAAGGCCTTACCTTTCTGTAAAGAAGATTACTTTACTAATCGTAATGAACGATTATTGTTTAGAGAAATAGACACATTCGTAAACAAATATAAAAATATACCCACAAAAGAAGCTCTTGTTATAGAACTTGGACAAAGAAAAGACATTAACGAAGATGAATTTAAATCAGTAAAAGATTTACTAGATACAATATCAAATGAAAGTGTAGACCTACAATGGTTACTAGACACCACAGAAAAGTTTTGTAAAGACAGAGCAGTACATAACGCAGTACTAACTGGTATTAAAATATTAGATAAGAAAGACCCCAGACTTACACCTGAGGCAATACCAGGTATTCTTGCAGATGCTTTGGCCGTTTCTTTTGATAATCATATTGGTCACGATTATATAGAAGATGCTACTAGACGATTTGACTTCTATCATACTAAAGAAAAAAAATATCAATTTGATTTATCATATTTAAACCGTATCACAAAAGGCGGTGTACCACCTAAAACTTTGAACATTGCTTTAGCAGGCACAGGCGTAGGTAAATCTTTGTTTATGTGTCATTGTGCGTCCAGTTTTTTAACACAAGGTCTAAACGTATTATACATTACAATGGAAATGGCAGAAGAAAGAATCGCAGAACGTATTGACGCTAATCTTTTAGATGTAACTATGGACGATTTACATAGTATGCCTAGACAACTATATGATGATAAGATTACTAAGATTAGAAATAAGACTGCTGGTAAATTAATTATTAAAGAATATCCTACAGCATCAGCACACGCTGGCCATTTTAGAGCATTACTTAATGAACTTGCATTAAAGAAATCTTTTAGACCAAATGTTATCTTTATTGATTACCTAAATATTTGTTCAAGTAGTAGATTTAAAGGTGGCAATATTTCTTCGTACTTCTTCATTAAGGCAATAGCCGAAGAACTACGAGGTCTTGCAGTTGAGTTTAATGTGCCAATTTTCAGTGCAACTCAAACAACAAGAACAGGATTTGTAAGTACAGACATTGGTTTAGAAGATACTTCTGAGTCTTTTGGTCTTCCAGCAACTGCCGACTTTATGTTTGCTCTTATATCTAATGAAGAATTAGAAGCATTAGGTCAAATGAAAATTAAACAATTAAAAAATCGTTATAATGATCCATCTATTAATCGTGCCTTTATAGTAGGTGTAGATAGAGCTAAGATGAGATTGTATGATGTATCTAATAATGCTCAAAATATTGTAGATAGCAACCAAAAAGAAATACAAGTGAAAACAAGTTATGATAAGTTTTCAGATTTTAAAATATAGATATGGAAACTAAAAAAAGAACAATAGTTAGAATGATAACTTACAGAATATCAGCTTGGCTATTTACAATATTATGGACTTATATGTTTACAGGCAATCTTACTAATGCTACAGGTTTTGCCACATTATTACACATATTACTAAGTGTTGATTATTATATACACGAGCGCATATGGTTAAAAATAAAATGGGGTAAAAAATGAAAAAACAAAAAGTAAGATTTCATAAAAGCGATAGAAGACCTGGCCATTTAGGTGAACAATTGTCTTATGAAAAAAAGATGATTAAAAGAAAAAATAATATCTACTGGCAGGCCATAGAACAACCAACAGGTACAATTATTACTCAATCATTCTTTGAAGAAGATATAGAAGATTTAGTTAAGTTTCAAAATACACACCGTCAATGGCAACCTAATGGCGGTATTCCTAAATTTCTTTGCGATAATATTAAGTAGCCTTTTATAAATATATAAATGGCATATGTATTAGATAAACAACAATCATTAAATCACGCACCATCAGAACTTAAAAATGACTTTACAAAAATGCTTAAGGGCATTGATGAAAAATTATTTTTTGCTGATGATAAATGGTCTAAAAATAAAAATTCTCAATGGAATATAAAAACAAGTTCCTCAAATGTTGATTTAATTAAAAAAAATTTTGGAGGTGGAATTTTTTTACCAAACATATCTTATCTTATAGAAGCTACAAAAGGATATAAAATTAAATTTTTAATATCTAAAAAATCAGCACCAACAGGTTCAGCAGATGCTCAAACTACACGTATGCAAGAACTAGGTTCTGCTTGGATTATGCGAAGAGCACTAAATGATAACATTCACTATAAAGATTGGCAATCAATTAGAAAAGATCCAAAATATAATGAATTAAAAAAAATTTATCCTGATGTTGATGAATCTCCTGATTGGCTTCAAACATTTTATGGTCAACAGAAAAAAATGTTAGAAAAGTTTTCAAATGCACAATTTACAGAATTTAATCGTGAAGGTGGTTTTATGCAATATATAAGTGAACTCGTTAAAACAAAATATGGTATTTCTAAAAAAGATACTTGGAATCCCGCTGATATATGGTGTATAAAAAATCAAGATAAGGTTATAAAAATATTTAAAGATAATGTTGAAGGATCAAAACTATCTCAAACAATTGAAGAAGTTAATGCTTTACAACGTGAAATGTTTAAAAGTAAACAAGTTGTAGGCATATCACTTAAAAAATTAAGTGGTCAAATTGCAAAATACGAAGAATATAATTTAGATGAAGCCAGCTTATATCCTGATTTTAATTTTAAACTATTAACTTCTGCTATTGATTTAAGATTTGATAAAAAATTTGGAACACAAGATGCTCGTTTAATTGTAACCGGAGAAGGAGTTGCTTATAATTTTCAAATTAAAGGAAATGATACTGCTAAAATTTCTAACTTAAAATGGGAGCCAACAGCTAAAGGTTCTACTGCAGCTCGTGTAGGTAAAGCTCCTGTTGAAATGGTGGCCGCATTAATGAAAGACAATAAAATGGATTTTATAAATGACAATAAATTGTTTCCACAAAATGCTAATGAATTTAAAGAAAAACAAAATCTTTATGAACAGATGTTTAAAAGACTATTAATACAAAAAGTAGAAACAAAAATAACTTCATCAAACGACTTTATTAAAAATATTAAATTAGGTTATAATGTAGAAACACCTATAGCTGTATCAAAATTAATGCAATTAAAATTTTTAGATGAGTTATATAAGTTAAACCAAAAAAAACGTAACGAATTTGTGACTGATCTTGTGTTTTTAGCTTCCAAAATAGGTGAAAAATTTGGTCCTTTTGGTAAAATATATTAAAAGATTGACAATAACATCAAAGTATAATATAATATAAATAGTATTAATTGATATAGTGTATGGTTAGTTTGATTTTGTTTATGGGAACTATGAGAGGTAAATGTTTAGTTTTAAGGGATTCACTACAAAGGGTACAAACACCCATTTAGAACACTTAGAAGATTCTATTATAGATAGAGGTTCAAAAGGCGGTAGAGATGCCGTTAATTTTCTAAAGTCAATCAAAAAAATGCTGACAGGCCACGTAGGTGGTAGGCTTAACGTAACAGTTAAATGGGACGGTGCGCCGGCTGTTATATGTGGTATTAATCCAGAAAACGGTAAATTCTTTGTTGGTACAAAATCAGTATTCAACGTAACACCTAAAATTAATTATTCAACAGGTGATATAATGAAAAATCACGATGGTGTATTAGCACAAAAATTAATTGTATGTTTAAGAGAGTTATCTAAATTAGGTATTACAGGCATATTACAAGGCGATTTACTATTTACAAAAGGCGATGTTAAAACAACTACAATAGATGAACAAGATTTTTATGTGTTTACGCCTAACACAATTACATATGCGGTGGCTAGAGATAGTGATATAGGTAGAAGAATTGCAGGCGCAAGACTTGGTATTGTATTTCATACATTATACTCAGGAAGTAAAATGAGTAATCTAAAGGCCAGCTTTGGTTCAATAAGAGGATTTCCTAAACTATCATCTGTGTTTGTAACAGACGCCACTTACAAAGATGCTTCAGGCGTTGCAACATTTAATAATGCAGAAATGAGTCAGTTTGATAATATCATAGCGATGGCTGAAGGTTCTTTATCAAAAGCAGAACCATTATTAAATCAATTTAATTCAACAGACCCATTATCAGTAGGTTATAAACTTAAATCTTTCTTTAATTACTTTATAAAAAATACACAAGGCGATATTGCTAAAGTAAAAGAATTGATAGAAATGTTTAGATCTTATTATGCAAATATGTTACAACAAGAAGTAGATGCTGTTTCTAAAGATGAAACTAAAAAAAAATATAGAACAATAAGAGATAATGGTTTAGATTTTATTGATAGAAATAAACAAGCATTATATTTTACAATTGCAAGTTGGATTTCATTACAACGTGCAAAGAATTTTCTTATAAAAAAATTAAATCAAATACAATCAATTGGCCATTTTATAAGAACGCCTGATGGATATAGAGTAACAAGTCCTGAAGGATATGTGGCCGTTGATAGAGTAAGAGGTGCCGTTAAACTTGTAGATAGGCTAGAGTTTAGCAGAGCAAATTTTACGATTGCAAAAGACTGGGTTAAAGGATAATATGAAATCATTTAAACAATTTATAAACGAAGCTGCTGTAGATGCAAAAGGACATAAAAGTTCTACAGGAGGTCTAACACAAAAAGGTAGAGATTATTTTAATAGGAAAGATGGTAGTAATCTAAAAGCACCTGTAACAAAAAAACCATCAGAATTAAAAAAAGGTAGCAAAGCATATAATAGACGTAAGTCATTTTGTGCTCGTATGTCTGGTAATCCAGGCCCAATGAAAGACGATAAAGGAAGACCGACTCGTAAGGCATTGGCATTAAGAAAGTGGAATTGTTAAATAACTAATGGGTGCAAATTTTAGAAAAGATACTCAGGCATTTTTAAACGATAGCAAAACTATCTTTGAAGTGCCTATGATTGCCACTAAAGATGGTAACGTAGTAGATAGAGTTAATCCTTTTCCAGTTACACCTACAGGTTCAGCCGTTGACGCATTTGGTAGATTAAGAATATCTGAACCTTTTACTCTATTTGATTCTTCTCATAGATTTGCAGATAACGGATTATTTCATAGTAGTATTACAGGAGATGCTTCAGCAACATTTAGTGCAAACGAAGGACTTGTAAACTTAACAGTAGGAGATAATGCCAATAATGAGATTATAAGAGAAACAACTAAATGTTTTTCATATCAACCAGGAAAATCATTATTAACATTTAATACTTTTGTAATGAACGCACCTAAAACAGGATTAAGACAAAGAGTAGGATATTATGGAGCTAAAAACGGAATTTATTTTGAACAAGACGGTACTACAATTAATTTTGTAGAAAGAGATTTTATAACAGGTTCTCTTAATGAAACAAGAAAATCGCAATCAGAATGGAATGGTGATAAATTAGACGGAACAGGGTTATCAAAAAAAACATTGGACATAACTAAAGCACAAATTCTTTATATAGATATGGAGTGGTTAGGTTTAGGAAGTGTAAGATGTGGATTTGTTATAGATGGCGAATTAATAATTTGTCATACTTTTCATCACGCTAATTTAATAACATCAACATATATAACTACGGCTAGTTTACCTATAAGATATGAAATTAAACAACAATCAGAATTAGGAGATTCATCTACAGCTACATTAAAACAAGTTTGTTCTACAGTAATATCAGAAGGTGGATATGAATTGAGAGGCAAACAACAAGCAATTGGAACAACTGTTAGTTCACCTAAAGATTTACCTTCTCCAGCTGGTACATTTTATCCTGTAGTTGCAATCAGATTAAAAACATCACCTGATAGATTGGATGCAATAGTCATTCTTACAGCGTTATCTATGTTAGGTGTAACCAATAATGCTTTTTACAATTGGCAAGTAAGAGTTGGAGGAAGCATAACAGAACCAGGTTCTCCTACAGGATGGATTAGTGCTGGCGCTGATTCAGCAGTAGAATATAAACTTGATGGTATAGGTGTTAATGGAACGTTTAGAACATTAGCATCAGGATTTTTTACATCAACAACTCAAGCGGCCGTTCCAGTTGACATTTTAAAAGAAGCTTTATTTAAATTTCAATTAGAAAGAAACTCTTTTACAAGTACACCAGAAATATTATATCTTGCTATAGCTACAAATTCTGCTGGTGCTGATGTTTATGCTACTTTAGATTGGGAGGAGATTAGTAGGTAAGTTATGAAAACTTTTGAACAGATACTTTCAGAAGGCCTATACGACCCTAATATATTCAAGGCCTTCTTTTTAGCAGGCGGCCCAGGTTCAGGCAAATCTTTTGTTGCTAGAAATGTATTTACAGGAACAGGATTAAAATTAGTTAATTCAGATATAGTATTAGAAAACAGTTTAAAAAAAGCAGGTCTATCTTTATCTATGCCTGATGAAGAACAATATTTTAGAGATATATTAAGAGATAAAGCAAAGACAACAGTCAATAGTCAACTAGATTTATATATTAAAGGCCGATTAGGTTTAGTTATAGATGCTACAGGTAGAGATTATAATGTTATACATCGCCAATTCGGTGAATTACAATTATTAGGTTACGATTGTTATATGGTGTTTGTAAATACAAGTTTAGAAGTTGCATTAGAAAGAAATTCAAAAAGAGAAAGAGTTGTGCCAGAATATATTACTAAAAATTCTTGGCAATCAGTTCAAAATAATATAGGTAGATTTCAAAACCTTTTTGGGTTATCTAATTTTGTTGTAGTAGATAATAGTAGATCAGAACAAGAATTAGTTACGTTAACAATGAATAAGGTAAATGCTGTTGTAAGAAGATTTTTAACAACGCCTATTAAAAGTTATATTGCAAAAAGATGGATGGCAAAAGAAAGAATTGCCAAAAGAAAAGATGTTTAGATTAATAAGAGAAGCAGTTATAGATATACCTAGACGAACATATGCCAAAGGTGTATTTGATGATGCAGATACAGAAAATCCAAAACTAAAACAATCTGTATTAGACATAATACAAAATCAAATTAAACAATTTAATGAAATAAGACCTGTATTAAAATATAGTTTAGTCGGTTCAATACTTACTAAAACATATAGAGATGATGCCGATTTAGATGTGAATGTTTTATTTGATGTTCCATTAGAAGATAGAGATGTTGTAAGAAAAGAATTAGCTAAGTCATTAAGAAACATTAATGGTACATTGGTGCCAGGCACAAAACATCCTATTAATTATTATATCATTACAGATCCAAACGTAAAAGAAACAAACGATAAAATGGCTGATGCTGTATTTGATATTAAGAATAATACATTTATAAGAAAAGCAAAAGAGTTTAAATTTGACCCTAAAAGATATGCGGCCGACTTTGAGAAAAAGGTAAGAGAAATAGATGTAGTACAAGGAGAATTAAAAAGAGATATAATAGATTACAACGAATTAAAAGAATTAAATCCTGATGATGTATTAGATTTACAAGAATTAATTAATACTAAGTTAGATGAAATAGAAAATGGCATTAAACATTTAATTGATATTGGTAATACTGTATTAAAAGACCGTGCTGATGCTTTTGCAACAGATATGACACCTGAAGAAATAAAATCTTTTGGTAGAAAAAATCAATTACCTAAAAATGTTATTTACAAGATGTTAGAAAAATATCATTATCTAACAATGTATAAAAAATTAAAAGAAATATTAGATGATGGTCAGATTACAGACGCAGAAATAAATTCAATAGACGAAGCATTAGAAAAATCATTTGCATTTACATTTGGTAGATTTAATCCTCCTACAATAGGACACGAGAAACTTATAAGAACAGTGGCCAGTCAAGGTATGGATTATAAAATATTTTTAAGTAGATCACAAGATGCAATTAAAAATCCATTATCACCAACAGATAAATTAAAATGGATGACAAAGATATTTAAAAATTATGCTAGTCATATATTAGTAATGCCAACAAATATGGTATTAGAATTAGCAACAAAAATATACAATATGGGTTATAGAAATGTAACAATGATTGTAGGCAGTGATAGAGTTGCAGAATTTAAATCTATATTAAATAGATACAATGATGAAAAAAATAGACACGGATATTATAACTTTGAAAAAATTAATATAGTATCGGCTGGCGATAGAGATCCAGATGAAGAAGGCGTAACAGGAATGAGTGCAAGTAAACTAAGAGATTACGCAAGAAGAGGAGATTTAAAAAATTTTAAAAGAGGAATACCAGGCAGTTTATCTGAAAAAGAAAAAAACGAATTATTTTTTGACGTAAGAAAAGGTATGGGATTATCTGTAAGTTTGGCTGCTGACTTTGAACCAAAAGAAAATAAACTAAAAACTTTACAAGAGTTTGAAACACAACAAGTAAGAGATTTGTATATTAGAGAAGTAATATTTAACATTGGCGAACAAGTTAAAAACAACAAGTTAGAAATAGAAGGCAAAGTAATAAGACGAGGAACAAATTATATTGTATTAGAAGATGTGAATAATAATCTACACAAATCTTGGATTTGGGATTGTACACCTATTACAGCAAACAAGGAGATATTAATAAGAGAATACAATTTAGATGTTGATTATGGATTTAAAGCTGTTTCTTCAATAGAAGAAAAAACAGAATTGCCACAAGACAAAGATGTAGGTAAAGAACCAGGAACACAACCTAAAAAATACTATAAAGGATTATCAAAATCAGATAAAGAAAAAAGAGCAGACCATTTTAAAAGACAAGACACTACAAAACCAGGATACGAACCAGCTCCTGGTGATGACAAAGCAAAAACTAAACCAAGTAAATTTACTCAAAAATATAAAAAAATGTTTGGTGAATTTAAAAAGGAATTACAAGCGAGATTTAATATGACAATAGAAAAAAAAGAAGCCTATGACATAGGCCACGATTATGCACAACATACATCAAAAACAACACCAGGTGAACCAGGATATGACCCTAATTATAAAGGCGATAAGTATAAACCTAGTAAACCTGAAGATAATTTAAAAAAGATAACGACACAGGACATAGATGAATGGGCCAGTTCAAATGAAACAATAGATAAATATAGAGAAAGGTACGGCGATAATTACCAAACAAAGATAGAAGAAGTAAAAACCAAGATGATGTCTTTTAAGGATTACGCTAAAGAATAATATGAGTTTTATAAAAGAATCTTACTTAGCATATAAAAAAGTACAAGAAGTATTAGAAAAAGAAACTTCAGACCACGAAATAGCTATGGCTCGTAGTGAGTTAGAAGGCATTGCCGATAAAGCAACAGCTACTTCTTCAATGTTAGAAGGTATGACTGAATCTGGTAATCCATTACCAGCGTGGGTACAATCTAAAATTACTAATGCAAGTGATTACATAACTTCAGTACACGACTATTTAAAATACAATCCTCAAATTAATGAATCGGTTTCTTTAGAAGAAACTACTTTTGAAAAGATTTATCAAATGCAACAAGATGGTAAGTCAGTAGAAGATATAGCAAAAGAATTAAATTTAAAAGCAGACCTAGTAAAAAAAGTATTAGGTGAAAATAAAACTATTTTAGAAGGCCTTTCAGATGCACAAATTGCTCAACTTAAAAAAGAATATGAACCTTTAAAAGGTAAAACAATTACTACTTCACAGTATCAACAATTAAAAAATATATTGTTCAAACTACAAGATGGTGATTTAGAAAAATTACAAAAACAAAATATACCATTTGCTTCAACAGGTGCAGGTTCTATATTAAGAGTAAGAAAAGCACCAGTTAAAATAACAACTGTAAAAGTTCCAGGTTTAGAAGATATGGCCGAAGAAAAAATACCATCAGATTATTTTGATTATTTAAGAACTATTGTTTATAAAAAAATAGATTTTTATGAAATACCTCCTAAACAGATTATACAACATTGGAAAGATGAACCACATAAAGATAGATTTAAAGGTAAATTAATTGATTATAAGGAAGGAGTAGAATTACAAGAAAAACCTAGTATAAAACAATATGTAGTTTTTCATAGTGATAGTTCTCCTACTAAACATAAAGAATTTAAAGCTTATGATGAAACAGAATTAAATAAACAAATAGGTGATTTTTTAAAACAAAATCCTGGTTATAAAGTTTATGGAAAAAGTCCATCACAATCTATAAAAGAAACTTTTAAAGATAACATTATTAAAAAAATAGTTAAACCTATACAAGATTATAATAAAAAAAAAGAAGATGAAACAAAAAAAGAAGCTGTAGATCCTTCTAAATCAACAAAATTAAAAATGATTTCAATAAAAGGCGATCAAAAAGAAATCACAATAGATAAAAAAGATTTAGAAAAATATTTAAAATTAGATTACGTAATTAAAGAATATTTACCTGAAGCAGAACAATTAAAATCAGTTCCTAGTTTAGAAGATAGTGCTAAAAAACATAATGTAGATATTGAAACACTAAAGAAACAATTAGAAAAAGGTATTCAAGTAGAAAAAGAACATACTAAAGATGAAAAGACAGCTGAAAAAATAGCACTGGCTCATATAGATGAAAGGCCAGATTATTATGTTCAAATAGATAAATTAGAAAAAAAACCTATTCAGAAAGTAAACGAAGGCGCTAAATTAACTTATGAATCACTTGACGCAGTAAAAAAGAAAGCAGAAAAAACAGGTATGCCATATTCAATACTTAAACAAGTATATGATAGAGGAATGGCTGCTTGGAAAGGTGGCCATAGACCAGGTGCTGGACAACATCAATGGGCATTGGCAAGAGTTAACAGTTTTGTAACTAAATCATCAGGCACTTGGGGTGGAGCTGATAGCGATTTAGCTAAAAAAGTAAAAGGAGATTAAATGACAAGATATTTAGAAGTTAAACCAGGAAGTTTATCAGAAGTAGCAATAAGATTAAGAGATGACTACCAAGCATATTTTAAAAAAGAATTAGAAAAATCAGGCAAAGGCATAGCACAAATGAGTGATGCTGAAAAGAAAGCATTTTTTAATAGAGTAGATAAAGCATACAATGCTAAAAATGAAGCAAAAGAAGAAAATGAAAAAACTACTTTAGTTGCTAAACCTAAAGTTAAACCTGATGATAAAGAAGAAGTAAGAAGAATTCCAGTAGATAAATTAGCAGATTATAAAAGCAAAGGTTGGGTAGAAGCAGAAAGTTTTGTACCTGAACAAGCAAAAAATCCTTATGCCATTGGTATGGCCGCTGCTATGAAAGCAACAGGTGATAAACCACCTTTAAAAAAATCTACAATAACTAAAGCACACGATATTGCCAAAAAAGTAAAAGAAGAAGAATTAACAGCTGGCCAAAAAAAATTACCACCAGCACTTCAAAAGGCTATAGAAAAAAAACAAAAGAATGAAGAAGTAGAAATCACTGAAACAGAAGGCGGTTCAGGTGGCGGTATAGATGCTCTTCGTGCTATCAAAGCTAAAAGACTTAGATTACAAGGCGAGTTAGATGCTTTAAATAAAGATGACCCCAACTATAAAGAAAAAGCAGCGCAAAAAAGAAAAGAAATAGAAGCACAAAGAGAGATAATGGCTCGTAAACAAAGAGAAGTTTATGGTAGTTACGATCCAAGTAGAGAAGATGCTTTAGATTTAAACGAAATTACAGATGAAGAAGAAAAAAGTTATGCAAGACAAATTACTTCTTTATCTAACGATAAAGTGATGGCAAGAATTAATAAAAAAGGTGACGCAGCAATCGCAGCCATTCAAGCAAAAATAGATAGTATAAGAGCTGAAAGAGATAAAAAAAGAGCTCAAAAAAATGAAGAAGTAGATTTAGAAGAAGCTTGTTGGACAGGTTATAAAAAAGTAGGTATGAAGAAAAAAGGAGATAAAATGGTTCCTAACTGTGTACCTGAAGAATATGTAACCGAGTCAGGCGATACAGTAGAGTTTGTACAATTAGATGAAGG
>Ga0315909_10005850_pt1 | contig 13997 bp, 14 predicted proteins | sample LakEriMetagenome_11_FD_203527 | JGI IMG/M metagenome (GOLD analysis project Ga0315909, IMG submission 203527) | Freshwater fungal communities from buoy surface, Lake Erie, Ohio, United States - Buoy 2 MA125 | ecosystem: Environmental > Aquatic > Freshwater > Lake | place: USA: Lake Erie, Ohio...
CCTGCCCTTGGGCACCGCCCAGTGGCTGGTGGATCAGATGACGTGCATGCGGTAGCATTAGGCGTTTGCCTCGAGTTCCGCTGCTGGCCAACAAACTGCCCATGCTGCATGCTTGGCCCATCACAATGGTGCTCACGTCGCACTTTACAAATTTCATTGTGTCCAAAATAGCCAAGCCGTCAGTCACTGATCCACCAGGACTGTTGATATAGAACAAGATATCTCGTTCGGGATTCTCACTTTCCAGATACAACATCTGTGCCACAACCAAACCAGCAGTGTGATGATTGACTTGATCGTTCAACACAATGATTCGGTCTCGCAAGAGTCTGCTGTAAATATCAAAGGATCTTTCACCTTGTGAAGTCTTTTCAATTACAATGGGTACTAAACTCATATTTTTATGTTACACTCCTATGTGTAAGTTTGTCAAAAATTTTTACACAAAATTTTACCACATTAAATATGAATACATTCAGAAGGAGAATATATCATGATTAATTGGTTTAAAAAGTTGTTTGGGATCAAAGATTCCCAGACTGCTGAAGAGACTGCTCCGGCAGTCAACGCTGATGTTTACGAAACTGTTCCAGCAGAAAATGCTACTCTTTTAGTTACTCCAATTGTTGAAACCACACCCGAGCCAGAACCTGTACCGGAACCTGCACCAGAACCCCAGCCCGTAATTGAGCCCGTGGCCACTGTTGTCGAAATCGCATCAGTTGCTGAGGTCGTCAGCGACCCTGTGGTAGAGGCAGCTGGCAAGAAGCCACCCAAGAAGGAAAAGAAGACCCCGGCCAAGCCCAAGAAGAAGGCACAAGTTGAACCTGAAATTGTGGTGGAAACTCCAGTTAAGAAAACCAAGAAGTCAACCATTTCAGCAAAAACTGCGACTTTTAACACCACCAACCTCAAGAAAAAGAAGTAAGCAAATCAGCTCAAATACCCCAACAACATTGGGGTATTTCTTTGAGTAAAATAAGATTGAATGATATAAATAAAAATGCCAATCGCGATGCTGGAACATCCATTGGCTCTAATACTGTAAGGAGTATCAGCCATGTATTTACATAACAAATATACTCGTTGGTATTTTGGTATAATCAATAATGCCCAAAATAGAACGATTATTGGATACAGTGAAAAACACCATATCATCCCAAAAAGTCTTGGCGGTTGTAATAAAAGAAATAATCTTGTTTCTCTTACTGCTAGGGAACATTTCATATGTCATTGGTTACTCACTAAAATGACTACTGGAAAAGATAAAAACAAAATGTGTATGGCTCTGATAATGATGGAGAAAAATCACAAAAAACACTTTCGCTACAATTCTCCCTTGACTTCTAGAGTATATGCTTCTGTTAAAGCACAAGCAATAGAAGGGTTTAGAGAATCGGCAAAGAAATTAGTTCAACAAGGAAAACACAATTTTCAAAAAATCGATCGTCACGGGCAGAATCATCCTAGTTTTGATCATACAGTATATATTTGGTATCATATACCTTCTAAAACAAAAATTAGTATGACTAGATACGATCTCATCAAGACATACAAATTAGGCAACGGGGACGTATGCCAAATACTTAAAGGAATACGAAAGTCAACTAAAGGTTGGATCCTATGGGAGAAAAGACCAATTGAATATACTTGGTTTCATATTGAAACCATCACTGTAGTAGTGATGACAAAAAGTGATTTTATCAAAAAATATTCTATATCTCGTTCTAGCGTAGAAGATATGATTAATAAAAATCATTCATCAAAAGGTTGGGCGCTACAAATAGGCTAGATTTTTGCTTCGCTAATCAACTGAGAGCTAGCTAGATTTTTCGACTTTGCTTCCACGCAGATATCGAAACGATCCCAAAAAGATAAAGCCCATCGATTGCATGCTTGGTTCCACAAGAAATCGCTGTGCGCTCGTAACCTCTGTTTCTTGAAACCCTGAGCAATCAATTGATCTATATTGGGCAATACTTCTGGATCATGCCCCACCAAGATATCTTCACGACTCTGGCTATAATGCATAACCGGCCTAACACCTCGCCAACTGTCAATCACCTGTTGCACACGTGGATCAGTGGATTGGATGTATTCGTGTGCGTTTAGCAAGTGATGATGAATATCCATAACCACCGCCACTTGATCACCCAATTCAATTACATCCTCCAAGCTACCTTGGTATTCATCATTTTCCACAGTGATCAGGTTACGAGCTTCGGGGCTGAGTCTGTTCAGGCTATCACGAAATCCACCGCTGCCCAATCGGCCACTCATGTGGATGTTGATCTTGAACCCATGGTCATGCCAGGAGTTGCCATAGCCCATCCAGCGAGCACAGTCTGTGTGGTACTCAAATTCTTCCAGGCTGCGCCGCACAATCTCGGGATTGTCGCTGGCCAGACAGCAGAATTGTCCAGGATGGAAGCTCATGCGAACATCCAGTTCACGAGCACGTTCACCCACACGAGCCAGTTCGCGAGCACAGTAGTCTCGAACATCGGTGCGACGCCAAAAATAGCACCAGCGAGATTCGGTGTATACCGGAAGCAATTCACTGCCAATGCGAAACATGCGCTGCATGGGTCTGAGTTTACCCACAGTCTCCAACATCAGGCTCAGACTCCGGATATTGTGCTCCATGATCTCCCAGAGACGATCTTCTGCAACAGCTTGGCTTTGTCGATTCAGCCAAGCCACTGTGGTTGTGCGACCATTGAGATCGCGATCTGTGGCACTGACTTTCATGTCGCCCACTACGTCATGTGGATGTAACCATTTACAGCAGAATCCAATCCTGGGTTGTGTCATGTTTTTATTTTAGCACTTTTGTTTTAGGGAGTCAATTTGATAATTGCTCAAAATGTTCCACATCATCCGCTGCTCAAATTCTTGTTTGTACAGTCGATTTGACCAACGGTTCACACAAGTGTCCACTAGACTCAGCACCGACTGGAAAACGATACACACTAATCCAATATTGGTTATCATAGTCGGATCACGCCGGTCGTGTATGAGAGATTCAACAAGCAGTCCCATCAGTGTAGAGGTCAATATCATAGTAGCCCAAGCTAGGATTAACCGAATGCGGCTGCCTATGCGTATTTTTTGCTGAAGTTTCATTACACTTATGCTAGCACATTTAGGTTTGCGTTGTCAATCACCCAACCAACGCAGGCAGAATAGAACAGCGTGTGAGGGTTTAACAAATTCAATTTTTACATTTGTTTGTGGCAAACCGGGCTCTAGCCACCATTGCCAACGAACACCTTGCAGGCCCACGTTTTTCAGCAACCAATCCCTCCAAATTTCTATGTCATAATTGGGCCAGGGGACGGAGATGGTGGTGGCAAACATTGTGCTATTCCTCTATCCAGCGCAAACAAAACATAACAGCGTCTGCTTCATAACATTGTGCTGCACACACCAAGCGTCCAATTCGGCTTGGTTGTCAAAGTATTTTTGAATGCCGGTGATCAAAACGCATAATTCATACTTGTCGCTGACGAAACGGTTGTTGACCCACAACACCCAATTGTCGGCATTGTTCATCATAGCAAATGCTTCATCAATATCAAACGGTTTGTTAGGCTTGGGCATGCTCAACTAATGTTAGCACATCACCAGCCTACCAGTCAACCACCACAACGTGTTCTGCATGTCTTTTGAACGGAGGTTTAAACAGAATGTTGGGAACCACCTGAAACGTCTTGCATCCAGCATCAAAGCAAAATTTGGCCATCTGTTTGAAGTATACTGCACGACGATGCACTGGTCCAACGTGTATTACAGTAGGCTCCTGATTGATTTTGTGTTCTACCAAATAGGTATCTTGTTGCCAAGCCTGACGGTCTTCTGGAACACCTTTGGTATTCTCAGTCACAATCAAACTGGCATTTTCCTGGTTGAGATTGAAATTCAAAGCCAGGTCATGACGACTGGTGTTCTTGAAATCACGAACTGTGATAATCAGGCGTTTTTTCACAGCACCAACCACTTGTTGAATCAGACCCTGTTGTGTTTGCTCAGTGGCATAGGTAAAAAATTCATCAGTGGCTAGCACTGTGTCGTAGCGTTGGCCAACATTATAAACTGAATAGTTTAACCAACAACTGGGGGTTTGAGCAACATCAGACCCCTGAATCTGATTGCTTAAGAAATCGTAACGCTTGGCCACAAAGTCTTTATCAACGTGAGTGGCCAAGCTATCGTGCAATTTTTGAAGATATTCAGAAGATAACAACACTGTATACTCCTCATAGTAATACTATGAGAGTATTTATGTATTTGGTGTGTTTTCCTCCATGTGCTTGATTTTCGAGGTCCTTATGCGGCTCAGCATGTCAGTATAGTATTGTTGCAGAACGCCAGAATTCTTCAACTCTTTGCAGAGTTTTAGTGCGGCATCATGTTTGTGTGCATAATACAGTTCCAGCATTTTGATGTGTTGCTCTATTACCATAGAGTACTGCACTTCGTCCAATACCGTAAAGACTCTCATAAATTCACCACCTTCCAATGAAACTGTATCCAGTTCCACACAGCGGAATTCATCACGCACCTGAGCAGCGGTATGTTCTCCAATCAGGATGTTTACACTGTAATGTTTACACAAATTTTCCAAGTTATCTGCTGTACGGACAGTGGTTCCCATGGCAGTATAATTGAATTTTCTACGACTACCAGTGTTGCCTATCACCGCAGGGCCAGTATTGATGCCAATATCCAAACACAGTCGAGACTCTTCTGGGGCCATCAAAGCATTCATTCGACTCACCTGCGCCAGCATATCCATGGCGCCGCGGACCGCTTGGATGGCATGTTTCTCCACATCCAGCGGAGCGTTCCAAAAAGCCACCACGCCGTCGCCAATCAGTTTGTCCACCGTGCCAAAGTTTCTAGTTATAGCCGGCAACATCTGATCCATGTATCCATGCACCAATTTCACCAGTCCCTCGCTATTTCCTCGATAGCTATTAAGTATACCAGAAAAATCTCTGAGATCGGCATAAAGCACAGTGATCTCCTTGAGTTCTCCATCGGTTTTGATGGCCGCTGGATTCTGTTTGAGTTTTTTTAGCACAGAAGATCCCACACAATCACCAAATTTTCTGTTAATACTCCATTCAGCACTGCGTTTACGAGCCAAATGATAATAAAATGTCAGAGCAAAAACACTGGTACTGCTCAGTGTGGGCCAAACCCAATCCACTGCCAGATCACTGGCATTAAACAGCATCCAGGCACCCAGGATCACCACTCCCACTCCACCAGCATACACCGGAATACAGGCGTAGGGGGTATTTTGTTTGGCTGCTTTCAGGATGCTGGCGATAATCAAAATGCTAATCAACATTTCCAGCATGTCAGCCCAGGTGGGAGTTACTACGTTGTTACGATCAAACAAACTCTGAATAAACTGAGCTTGTACCTGATGATTTCTACGAGCACCAGTTGGTGTTTGTACCCAGTTGTTGACCTGCTGTGTGGCCACACCCACTATGACAATCTTGTTTTTCACAGCACTGAAGTCTGTGCTAGTGGCATTGATGGTGACAAAATCATGATTGAATTTAATCCTCCATCTATTGTTGTTGGGCACAATCCAGGGTTTGACTCCAGTCAGATCCACAGTGTGAGTATTGTTTTGATGCTGTATGCGAGCTTTGGCGTCACCGGTTAATACTCTAAGAGCTTCTATGCCCAAACTGTAATAAGCACGGTCATCATTTACAGTCACCAGATCCATACGTCTCACTACTCCATCAGGATCTGCGATGGCGTTGTTAAAGCCCACCGCAGCCGCACTTTGCGAGAGTTCCGGAACTGGATTATCCACATCAAAATCTCTTACTTGTCGAGCCAGCACAACTCCATTGTTCAGAATTGCATTGGCAAAAACACCGTCAGCTTTGGCTAGGTCCGGTTCTTTAAATAAATCAGCAAACACAATAACCCCAGCACCAGATTCGCGTAATTTTTTTACTAGATCAGCCAGATGGCTGCGAGCCCAAGGCCATTGGCCCTTTTTCTTTGTGTCTTCTTCAGTGACTTCCACGATTACTACGTCTAGTGCTTTGCTGTGTGGAACAAACCACTGAATTAGATCGTTGCCCCACAGAGCCAGACGATCAGTGATCTCCTGTTGACCATATCTCAGATACAACAGGGCCAAACTCAGCAGTGTTACAAACACTGCAAACCTAAAGCGATACCAGATATTCCAAAATTTAGATTTCATACCTAATTGTAACATAATTAGTTTGTGATTCATAAATATTTTTATGCCATTTCATAACCACTTTGCATTTGATTTGATCAGTGATTTGTACCTGAAAGATTGGCCGCGGACTGATTGGAGTATCGAACCCACCAGCTTGATCGCAGTGGTGGCTGGAGATCTCAGTTCAGATCTAGATCACACTGTTCATGAACTCAAAAAGATGGCAAAACATTATCGTCAGGTTTTATATATTGACGGTGATCTGGAACACAATCAGAGTCTGGAAAAAGTCAACACAAACCGAGATTATCTAGCTCAACAACTAAAAAACACCAAGAATATCACATACATGCACGAGCATGTACTGATTATCAATGATGTGGCTTTTATTGCGGCTAATCTATGGTGGAGTCCAGGCGATTCAAACACCAATATCAATGATGATACATGGTTTAAAGAAATGCAGATGCTTACTTTGCACCACGAAGATCTAAACTATTTGCGTTATACTGTGCAAAGAATTCAGTTGTGCCCGGATATTAAAAAATGTGTATTGGTAAGTCACACTGTTCCAAATCGAGAACTAATACTGGGCGGATCTGATGAAAACCTAGCCAGTGATGCCAGCGAGTGGGTTGAGATTGAAGATCATACCGGAAAGATCAAAACCTGGTGTTTTGGGCACTGGAATCGTTCTGTGAAACTCAAGGTCAACAACTGTGAATATGTGAGTAACCCCAAAGGAAAACCCAGTGATTCACTGGGTTTAAAATATCATCCGTTGAGAGTGGTCGTTTAAGTGTGCAGATCTACTTTGACCACCAACGGGTAACCGTGCAATCTGGCTAGTGTGAGCACTTCGATGGTTTTCTGTTCAGCTAATTCATAGGGTAAAATTGCAACCACGCACTGACCCACGTCGTGTACCCGTTCAGCAATATCTGCTGCACCATCAACATCGTAATCAAAAATTTCTATTAGACTAGTGATAACAAAGTCAAAACTAGTCACGTCATCATTTACATAGATGACTTTGTACATGGGAGGTTCAGCAATGCTGGTGTTGATTGCTATCTGAGTTTTTTCAATTGTGTGAGTATTAGGCATAGGGTATTTGTTAGAGCGGGGGCTTCAGCCCCCGCGGTGTAATTTATCGAACAAAGTTAATAGCCACAGTACGCGGCTTGAGCGCATCAGGAAGCCGACGTTCCAGATCAATGGTCAAAATACCATCTTTCACCGTTGCGCCAACCACTTCCATATAGTCCAGCAACCGCCATTTGTGTGAAAATCTGCGGCGGCTGAGACCACGATGCAAATAAACTGCTTCTGAAGAGCCAGTTTCCTGAATTTCTCCAACAACATTCAGGACGCCGTCACTAACAGTGACAGTGAGATCCTGTTCACCAAAACCAGCCACAGCAATTTCAATGCTCTGACGTTCCTCGTTGTGGTAAATCATGTTGAAGGGAGGATAGTTGTTACGAGTGTTTGCGCTCGTATTGGCCCAACTTTCCAGTGTGTTGAACAGGTGATCCATTCCGATCACCCAGCGACCCAAATCAGGGTTCAGATTAGCAGTAGTCAAAAAATTACTCATTGTTTTAACTCCTTTTAAAGCAAGTTATTTTTATGGGAGGCCTGTTAAGCACCTCCCATATATTTATACTAACACAATCTAAAACTATAATTCAAGCTAATTTTCTGTTTTGTCGTTTTTGTTAACCATTTCATCAATGCGATTGCGTTTCCTCATTCTGGCCAGTGCTTGGCCTCGGGCTCGACGACGAATCTCACTGGGCTTGACGTAGAACTCTTTCTTTTTGAGATCCTGCAGAACACCCTCATTCTGCATTTTCTTCTTGAGTTTGCGTAAAGCTCTTTCAATATCACCATTCTGTACCTCTACCACAATTCCTTGTGGAAGACCATTCTTATCTCTCATTTTGCTTTCATCACCTTGGTTGATTTAGTTTGTTTTTGAAACATGATCGGCTCAGCACCAGCAGAAAAAACCTCCGCTGTAAAACAGATCCGATCAATCTTGTTTTGTTTATACTCAGGAATTTTAAATAGATACGGAGTTAGCCGCTGTTCTATGATGCTTCTTAAAGCCCGTGCGCCAGTTTTCATCACAATAGCGTGTTCAGCTATGGCATTCAGAGCTTCTGGAGCAAAATCAACAGAGATACCATCGGTTTCAAAATAAAACCGATACTGCTCTATTAGATTGTGCTTGGTTTCACTCAAAACTTTCACCAGATCATCGATGGCCAACGCTTGTGTATGCACAGTAACAGGGAATCTGCCCACAAATTCTGGAATCATACCATAACGTATTAGATCTTCATTGGTAGCGCCAGTGGTGTCCGATTTGAGTTCCACAGTTTTGTCGAAACCAATTTTATGATCACGATTGCGTTTGTTCACAATGTCCTGCAAACCTACAAATGCCCCACTGGCTATGAATAATATACTACCGGTATTGATTTCCACGCTACTATGACCTGGGTGTTTTTTGTTGGAATCAGTGGGGACGCTCACTATTGCTCCCTCGACCATTTTAAGTAAGGCCTGCTGAACCCCTTCGCCACTAATATCCCTATTAGCACTGGCGTTTTCGTTCTTTTTCCCAATCTTGTCCACTTCATCCAAGAACACAATTCCACGTTGTGTTTTTTCAATATCACCATCGGCTGCTGAAAGCAATCGACTAATTACAGATTCTACGTCGTCACCAACGTACCCAGTCTCAGTTAAACTAGTAGCGTCTGCGATTATGAATGGCACATCCAGGTATTCTGCTATAGTTTTGGCTAGTAGAGTCTTACCACTGCCAGTGGGCCCCAACATCAGTATGTTGCTTTTTTCCACGTTGACTGAACTAGAGTAAAACAATCTTTTGTAATGGTTTGCTACACCAACACTCAGTGTTATTTTGGCTTGATCTTGCCCAATCACATGCTGATCCAGGTACTGCTTGATTTTCATAGGATTAGTATGTTTAGCTGTTTTTTTGTCTTTTTTTACCTCAGCATTTTTTTGATCTATCAAAAGATTTTTACAACGTATAACACACTCGTCGCATATAGCGTGTGCTCCGTTCACAATTAGCTTATTAACTTCATTGCGTGTTTTGTCACAAAAGCCACAAAAATTTGGAATAGCTGAGTCTTTGTTCATGCTGTTATTTAACAAAAATCTTCATTCCGTCGTTATTTTCCCAGAACATTTTCTTTTTTCAAATATTTTTTGAGGAATGATTTCTGCTGAGTGGTCAAATCTTCCATATCTAAAGATCCCCGAAGAACCTGTTCTATCAATTTTTCATTAGTAAGTTCATCGGCGATCATGGACCAGTTTTTTCCATTATATTTATACATTATGTTGGGCTTAACGTCCACTCTCAAAAATTGATCCCCAACTTTGGGTTTTGCAGGGAAACTGGTACCAAAACGTACATTGGATGTTTCATCTTCCAGAGGCTCTGGCTCGTTGGAAAGAAACTCCAATTTTTTAATCAAAGGGTGTGATTCATAAACAATCTTTTCCACTTCCACAATGCGTTCAGGTCCAGGAACTTCCTTGATGACTTCAACTGGTACTTCTTTAACTACTTCAACTTCCTTGATGACTTCAACTGGTACTTCTTTGATGACTTCAACTGGTACTTCTTTAACTACTTCAACTTCCTTGATGACTTCAACTGGTACTTCTTTGATGACTTCAACTGGTACTTCTTTGATGACTTCAATTGGTTCTGAACTGATTATTTCCGATCCAAATGGCCCAGAATCAAACCTATCCTCATTTTCTGAACCATTTAAGAAAAAAGGGAGGTCATCCTCGGTTCCCTCCTGTGAGAAGATTTGAGTTTTTTGGGTATCTATTTCTAATTTTCTATTTACAGCCAGCATCAATGCCAAAGCCAAAGGATCAAATACAGCTACAATAACAATAATCACCCATCTTACTGCCTTTTCCAAAAAATCTGCATCAGGATTATCTCCATAGATCAGAGCAGCAATATATTTTACGGGCCCAACTTCAGCTTCTACTTGACGCACTTTAGCCGCAATTGGAGATCGTTGAACTTGTAGTTCCTGTATCCTTTTTTGTGCCTGATCGTTTTCCTTTTGCAGTTTGGTTCTTTCATTCAGTTGACTCTTGCGAAGTTGAACTGCTCTTTCAGCACCACGTTGGTCTTGGCTTCGAGACAGGATCTCAGTAACGCTGTTATCCATTTGACTTAAGACCAACTTATTGGCAGCAATATTGTCACGTTCTGATTGAATTTTTTCATCAATCAGCGATATTTCAGCTTGTATATCAGCAGTTGGTACGCCCTGGTCCAAGTGAGCTTTACTTAAAAATCCAAAAATTCCCATGCTGGTAATCAACATCAGCACGATCATACTGATTACCAGATAGGTTTTAATAGTCAGTCCCACTTGTGACCAATTTTTTCTCAGCCACATAGTGGTAATCACTTTTCCAAATTCCAGAGCAGTTCCCATGATAATAATGGGAGTCTTTGCCGCTGCAAATATGGCCGTCAAACCACTTATACTGTAAAAGGCACTGACTGAACTGATCAGAAAAGCTATGGTTAATGCTGCGTAATCTAACATACTTTTATACTACTTAGTAGGGGTCGAACAATATCATATGATCATTGTGTTTGGTTGTGATACTCCAAGTTTTGGTTGTGGACCCACAAGTCAGAGTATAGGTTGTGGTTTTGTAATAATCATTATTGTCTGCACGACCTTGAATTGCAATAGTGTCACCTGGGTTCACTGATGTACTGGTTCCAGAGTCCACGGAATTCTTTAAAATTACTGCGCTGGTATCATTATTGTTATTGGTCAAGGTCATGGTTTGAGGACCGTCAAAAGAACTCAGCGTGAGAGTGTTGCTGGTGACCTGTTCGTTGAGTTCACGTCCTGTGCGATTGACAAAATCACCACTGTATGTGGGATTGGGGTTAATGGCTCTAGTGACGTAATCAAAATAATCAGTGAGTGTAGTTACTCCAACTACCAGAGTTGCAGTAAATGTTCTGGTTGTGGAAAAACTGGCACTGCTGGTGGCTCTGATGCTTATAGTTTGTCCACCAAATATTTGTGTAGACCCCAGCCCGGTATCCACACCATTGATTACGATGGTGGCACTGTTGTTGACCGTTATCACCCCTCCCAGGGGATCTTCTATGTTGAAAATTACTGCATTAGTGTTTATTGTTTGACTCGGGTTTAGACCATTGTAATCATTGAACCAGGGAGGATTCGTGACATTTGGTGCCCTAGTGCTGACTGTAAACTCATCAAATACTGTATAGGGATTGCTGCCCATCGTGACCCGATAGGTATCTATGGATGAGAACAGTGATGGTGCTATCGTTGATATTTTGACTTTGTATCCGCTGTAAACAACACTGGTGGCGCCCACATTAACGTATCCAGCCCCACTGTCAATCAAAAGATTGCCATATGGTGAATAAGTGTATGGTGCGTTGGCTGATCTCAATTGTAAACGAATTGGTATGGCCGCGCCTGCTGTGATACCAGTAACCGTTACTGCATTTATATCGTTAGTCATCACTGATGCACTGGGATTCAATCCAAGATAATCATCAAAATTAAACAAATCCGGATTCACATCAGAAATGTTAACTCTAACTGTAAAGGTGTCTTCCACTACCGGACAACCAGTTGTGGGTGGTTCCAATCTCATACGGAACGTAACAACTGTGACCCCGTCAACATGCGAAAGTGGCGTTCTAATAATGGGAGTTATGATATCTCCATTTAAGACTCCCACTCTGAGCGAGTTGGGTATCCCAATGCTGGATGGAGGAGTTATGTTATGTGTGGTTATCACACCGTTGCGATTTCTTTTTATTCCCACTACATACAATGAATCATAATACCTGGGCCCATAAATTCCGCCTGGTTCCAGTGCAACATAGTCTGCGTACAGAGCCATGTTCCATTCTCCTGGGAATCCACCGCCAATGGTCACACTAGAACCTTCCAATACTGTGTTGGGCTCTTGAAATCCTAGATCCAGAAAATTGAATTGATTAGCACACAATATTGGTGTGCCCGGAGTTACCGTTACGTCAATTCTTCCATAGTTGCTGGTTCCATGACTACTACGCAATCTAAAAATAATACGATCGCCACCAGAATAATTAGGAGCCGGCGTATAATAATACTCCATGAAGGTTCCGCCTGGTGCCGGTTGTATAGTACTACCCTGAACATATACAGTAACATAATCCACCATGTTGAATATACCAGTACCAGTGAATGTTACCAGATTATTGATGCTGTTTTCTGCCACAGTGATTGTGCCCATCAATGCTTCTGGTGGAGGTATAATTTCTCCACCACCGCCCCCACCACCTGTTATTGTTTCAGGATTTCTGGTGGCTCTGGAATAAGCTAGGCTATATGTACAAACGGTGATTCCGCTGCTATTAACATAACTATTGACTGGAGTTACTGAAGTTATGCTGACATAATCTTCAGGTGCATTACCATAGGAAGCACTATCAATTACTCCAAATTGGTTATAGTTGGCCACCGTCCAAGCACCCGATGATGCTGCATATTGTCCGGGTTGTGTGCCATAGACCAATCCACTGGGGATACCAGTTGAAGTAACTGTAAAGGTTCCACACTGACTAAACGTTGGTATTTGTTGTGGCGGAGTTGGTGTTGGTGCTGGAACCGCGATAGTGGGAGTACCAGAAGGCACTGGGTCTTCCAATACTATCCAGCCCAGTTGGCCCAGTGATTTCCAATATTTGGGTACTCCTTGTGCATTATAAGCCAACACCACAGTGCCAAATGGAACATTCTGATCAATTTGTGATAAAAATGGTATTGGCTGTGGAGTTAACGGGGTCTGAGTGGTTGTGGTTGTTCCTGTTGTTACTGTGCCAGTCTGATATTGAACTGGCACTGATGTGGTAAATCCAGGTGGCGGCATCCCGGAAACAAGATTTAATCCTAGCACCCCCAAATCCTGGTACCAATTCAAATTACCACTGGCGTCTCGCAGTAAGACATACTGAGATCGACTGGGGTTATCTGTGTAGGTGTTGTATGAATTTAGGTTAGGTATTTCAATAGTGGTAGTGGGAGTCTGAGTATTAATTACTCCACCACCGTCAATAATCTGATTATTTGTTCCTGGGCCTGGGGCTGGCGCAGGCACTGGAGCAGGCTCAGGTTCTGGATCAGGTCCTGGTACTGCTACTGGTTCCGGAATTATTTCGGGTTCGGGTCCAGTAGGGCCAGTGGGCTCAGGTTCTGGATCAGGACCTGGTACTACTACTGGTTCCGGAATTATTTCGGGTTCGGGCTCAGGTTCTGGATCAGGACCTGGTACTACTGGTTCCGGAATTATTTCGGGTTCGGGCTCAGGTTCTGGATCAGGTCCTGGTACTACTACTGGTTCCGGAATTATTTCGGGTTCGGGCTCAGGTTCGGGCTCAGGTTCGGGCTGATAGGTATTGGGGTCTTCAGTAGACTCTTCTAAAGGAACCTGCTCATAAAATTCCTGTTGATTTGGATCGTCAAAAACCTGATTTTCAGCATTAAATTGATCTGACATAATTAGTAACTCACATAGGTTGCTACGATGAAGTTAGCGTCTGGACGTCCAGCACCCACATTGGGAGTGATTGTGGCTGCTCTCATTAAAGTGACTACCGCGATTCCTTTGTTGCCGTTGTTGAGATTTACCGTGGCATTGTTGG
>Ga0315909_10005853_pt1 | contig 13995 bp, 13 predicted proteins | sample LakEriMetagenome_11_FD_203527 | JGI IMG/M metagenome (GOLD analysis project Ga0315909, IMG submission 203527) | Freshwater fungal communities from buoy surface, Lake Erie, Ohio, United States - Buoy 2 MA125 | ecosystem: Environmental > Aquatic > Freshwater > Lake | place: USA: Lake Erie, Ohio...
CCCGCGCGCGTGCGGCGAATCGACTTCGACAACGCCCGGATGGCCTGCTCCTGACCGATGACTCGGCGGTGGAGCTCCTCCTCCATGCGGATGAGGCGCTGGGCGTCGTCCTCGGAGAGGTCGGTCACGGGGATACCCGTCATGAGGGCGAGGACCTCGGCGATGAGGCGCTCGTCGACCTCGGCGACGACGTCCATGTCGCCGGCCTTCCACTCGCGCTCGCGCTGGGCCTTCTCGGCGAGGAGGTTCTTCTCGTCATCACGCAGGCGAGCAGCGAGCTCGAAGTCCTGGGAGTCGATAGCCGACTCCTTCTCGCGGCGCACATTGGCGATGCGCTCGTCGAACTCGCGCAGGTCCGGCGGAGCGGTCATGCGACGGATGCGCAGGCGCGAGCCGGCCTCGTCGATGAGGTCGATGGCCTTGTCGGGGAGCTGGCGATCGGAGATGTAGCGATCCGATAGGCGCGCGGCCGCAGCCAGCGCGCTGTCGGTGATGGAGACACGGTGGTGCGACTCATAGCGGTCGCGCAGGCCCTTGAGGATCTCGACCGTGTCGCTTACGTCGGGCGCGTTGACCTGGACGGGCGCGAAACGACGCTCGAGCGCGGCGTCCTTCTCGACGTACTTGCGGTACTCGTCGAGGGTGGTCGCGCCGATCGTCTGGAGCTCACCGCGCGCGAGCATGGGCTTGAGGATGCTGGCCGCGTCGATTGCACCTTCGGCAGCGCCCGCGCCGACGAGGGTGTGCATCTCATCGATGAAGAGGATGATGTCGCCGCGCGTGCGGATCTCCTTGAGCACCTTCTTGAGGCGCTCCTCGAAGTCACCGCGGTAGCGGCTGCCGGCGACCAGCGCGCCGAGGTCGAGGGTGTAGAGCTGCTTGTCCTTGAGGGTCTCGGGCACCTCGCCGCGGATGATGCTCTGGGCGAGGCCCTCGACGATGGCGGTCTTGCCCACGCCGGGCTCGCCGATGAGGACCGGGTTGTTCTTGGTACGCCGCGACAGCACCTGCATGACGCGCTCGATCTCCTTCTCGCGCCCGATGACCGGGTCGAGCTTGCTCTCGCGCGCAGCCTGCGTGAGGTTGCGGCCGAACTGATCGAGGACGAGCGAGGTGGACGGCGTGCCCTCGGCCGGGCCGCCAGCGGTCGCCGGCTCCTTGCCCTGGTAGCCGGAGAGGAGCTGGATGACCTGCTGGCGCACGCGGTTGAGATCGGCGCCCAGCTTCACGAGCACCTGGGCGGCGACGCCCTCGCCCTCGCGGATGAGGCCGAGGAGGATGTGCTCGGTGCCGATGTAGTTGTGTCCGAGCTGCAGCGCCTCGCGCAGCGAGAGCTCGAGGACCTTCTTGGCGCGCGGCGTGAAGGGGATGTGACCGCTCGGTGCCTGCTGGCCCTGGCCGATGATCTCCTCTACCTGCGAGCGCACGGCCTCGAGCGAGATGCCGAGGCTCTCGAGGGCCTTGGCGGCGACGCCTTCGCCCTCGTGGATGAGACCGAGCAGGATGTGCTCGGTGCCGATGTAGTTGTGGTTGAGCATCCGGGCCTCTTCCTGGGCCAGGACGACGACTCGGCGAGCCCGGTCGGTAAACCTCTCGAACATGCTCTCCCACCTTCTGTCTGCGGCCCGGGGGCCTGTCCGGATGCGACGCACGAGCCGCCCGGCTGGTTCGATGCTAGCGCCGCCCGCCCGAGGTCACCTGTCCGCGCCCCGGGAGGCTGCATAGACGTAACGCCTGGGGCGGCCGGGGTCTTCCCGGGGGATTCAGCCCCCAGCGAACCCCGGGGCAAAGGGGGCAGATGAGGGATCAGGCCTTCAGGGCGGCGCGGATCCCGGCGACGATCCAGTCGGCGTACTGCCGCTGGCCCGCGGAGGAGGACATCCGGGCCGCATCAGAGGAGTTCCGCATATTGCCCGACTCCAGGAGGATCACCGGCACATCGGAGAAGTTGAGGGTCGAGATCTCGGGCGTGATGAGCATTTGACCGGAGATGTACGTCGACCGCGGCGCGCCAGCGCCGGCCATGCCGGAGACGAAGCGCTTGCCCAGGCGGATCGACTTCGCCGAGATGTCGTCGGTCCAGCCCTTGATGACCGACGGCACCATGACGTAGAAGCCGTTGCCGGAGGAGCTCGCGCCGTCGCCGTGGATCGAGAGCATGAGATCGGCGCCCACCTTGGTGCCGAAGCGGCCACGCTCATCGACGCACGGACCCCACTTGCGCATGGAGTTGGAGTGCCGAGTCATCTTGACGTCGGCCCCGAGCGCCTCGAGCTTGTCCTTGACCAGGCGCGCGACATTCCAGTTGAAGGTGGCCTCCGGGTAGCCCGCATTCGTCGCGGTGCCACTCGTGTTGCAGCCCTTGGTCATGTGCCCGTTGAAGTGGGTGCGGGCGAGCTCGTCGAAGAACTCCGGATTGGAGTTGCCGAGCTGGTGACCCGGATCGAGGGCGATGACCACTCCGGCCAGGGGCTGGCCCGCGGCAGGGGCGCTGCTCGCGGGTACGGCGCCGCCCAGCGAGAGTGCACCCAGGGATAGGGCGGTGACTGCGAGCGCGACGGCGTACTTCACCGAAGGAGCATAAGCATGCGGTGGTTGCCGAGGGTATTCGGCTTCACGCGCTCGAGGTCGAGGAATTCCGCCACGCCCTCGTCGTAGCTCTGCAGGAGTTGCTCGAAGACGGCGTGGTCGACGGGACTCCCCTCGATCTCATCGAATCCCCTGCTGCGGAAGAAGTCGACCTCGAAGGTGAGGCAGAAGAGCCGCGCCAGCCCGAGATCTCGTGCACGGTCGATGAGCGCGTCGAGGATCCGACCGCCAATGCCGCTGCGGGCATGCTCGGGGTCGACGGCGAGCGTGCGGATCTCGCCGAGGTCCTCCCACATGACGTGGAGTGCGCCGCACCCGATGACCGCACCGTCGACCTCGGCGATGAGGAACTCCTGGACGTCTTCATAGAGCGTGACCGGAGCCTTGGCCAGGAGTCGGCCATCCTCGGTGTAGAGGCCCACCAACCTGCGCACCGCCGCCACGTCTGGCGTGCGTGCCGGACGGATCACGAACTCGCCCGTGCTCATCGCTCGGGCTTCACGAGCGGGAAGAGGATGGTGTCGCGGATGCCGAGTCCGGTGAGCGTCATGAGAAGGCGGTCGATGCCGACGCCGACACCGCCGGCCGGGGGCATGCCGATCTCCAGCGCGCGCAGGAAGTCGTCATCGACGGGCATGGCCTCGTCATCGCCGCGGTCCGCGAGTGCGGCCTGGGCCAGGAGTCGCTCACGCTGGATCACCGGGTCGGCGAGCTCGGAATAGCCCGTGCCCTGCTCATAGCCGTCGATGTAGAGGTCCCACTTCTCCACGACACCCGGCCGGTCGGGGTGAGCGCGCGTGAGAGGAGAGGTGTCCTCCGGGTAGTCCATGACGAAGGTCGGGCGATCCAGCGTCGGGATGACGTAGTGGTCGAGGAGCTCCTCGACGTACTTGCCGGCCACCCAGTGCGACTGCGGCTCAATCCCGACGGCGCGGCACAGGCCCGCGAGCTCATCGACCGATGTCGCCGGCGTGATCTCGCGGCCCACGGCCTCGGACACCGAGCCGTAGAAGTCGATCTCGGGCCATACGCCGGAGAGGTCGTGCACGCTGCCGTCGGCGTGGGTGACCTGGAGTGACCCGGTCGCCGCGAGGGCTGCCTCCTGGATGACCTCGCGCGTAATGCGAGCGACATCGCGGTAGTCGGTGTAGGCGGCGTAGAACTCCAGGGCGACGTACTCCGGCGAATGGGTCGAATCGACGCCCTCATTGCGGAAGTTGCGATTGATCTCGAAGACGCGCTCGAGTCCGCCGACGAGCGCGCGCTTGAGGAAGAGCTCCGGCGCGATGCGCAGGTAGAGCTCCAGGTCCAGTGCGTGAGAGCGCGTGACGAAGGGGCGCGCGGCGGCCCCGCCCTGCTGCGTCTGCAGGATCGGGGTCTCGATCTCGAGGAAGCCGCGCTCGGCGAGGCTGCGACGCACGCTCGCTTCGGCGATGACGCGCATGCGCGCCATCTCGCGCGCCTCCGGGCGCACGATGAGATCGACGTAACGCTGGCGAACTCGGTTTTCCTCCGACAGGGCCTTGTGCGCCACCGGCAGCGGCCTCAAGGCCTTGGTGGCCATGCGCCACTCATCGGCGAGGACCGAGAGCTCGCCTCGCTTGGAGGTGATCACCTCGCCCGCGACGAAGACGTGGTCGCCGATGTCGACCAGTTGCTTCCACTCCTCGAGGGCGTCCTCGCCCACGGACGCGAGCGAGAGCATGGCCTGGAGCTCGGCGCCGTCACCGGCGCGGAGGGTGGCAAAGCAGAGTTTGCCGGTGTTGCGCTGGAAGATCACACGCCCGGCCACGCCCACGCGGTCGCCCGTCGCGACGTCGACGTCGAGGTCGGGATAGGCCTCGCGCACCTGGGCGACGGTGTGCGTCACGGGGAGTCGGACGGCGTAGGGCTCTCGGCCACTTGCCAGGAGGCGGTCGCGCTTGTCACGACGGACGCGCATCTGCTCGGGCAGGTCGTCTGCCGGGTCCTGCGCGTCGAGATCCGTCACGGGCGCAAGGCTAGTCAGTCAGCGTTCTTGTCGAACACCAGGCGCAGGCCGACCAGCGTGAGATCCGGGTCGTGGTGGGTGATCGTCTCGGACTCCGGGACCACGATGGGGGCAAGACCGCCCGTGGCGATCACCGCCTGGACGGGTCCGATCTCGTCCTCGATGCGACGCACCAGTCCGTCCACCTGCCCCGCGAAGCCGTAGAGGGCCCCCGACTGCAGGGCCTCGACGGTGTTCTTGCCGATCGCCGATCGCGGTCGCACGAGCTCGACCTTGCGCAACTGGGCCGCTCGCTGCGCGAGGGCGTCGATGGAGATCTCGATTCCCGGCGCAAGGGCCCCGCCCAGGAACTCCCCCTTGGCCGACACTACGTCGAGGTTTGTCGACGTGCCGAAATCCACGACGATCGAGGGCCCGCCGTAGAGACGATGTGCGGCGATGGTGTTGACGATGCGGTCCGCCCCAACTTCCTTGGGGTTGTCGGTGAGGACAGGCACGCCGGTCTTGGTGCCGGGCTCGATGATCACCGTGGGCACATCCGCGTGGTAGGCAGCGAGCATGTGGCGCATCTCGCGCAGCACGGCGGGCACGGTCGAGCAGAGCGCGATGCCCGTGACCTCGGGCTCCCCCTCCAACAGACCGCGGAAGACCAGCGCCATCTCATCGGCAGTGGAGCGCGCATCGGTCTTGATGCGCCACGACCGGACCAACTCCTCGCCCTCGAAGAGGCCGAGGACGGTGTTGGTGTTGCCGACATCGATGGCCAGCAGGGTCACTGCGCCTCCCGGAGGTCGGCACCGATGTCGAGGACCGGCGCGGAGTGAGTCAAGGCTCCCACGGCGACGAAGTCGACCCCCGTCGAGCCCACGGCGGCCGCATCCACAAGCGTGAGGCCCCCCGAGGCCTCGAGTTGGGCGCGGCCCGTGGTGCGCCTCACCGCCTCGCGCATCTGGTCGGGAGTGAAGTTGTCGAGCAGCACGAGGTCGGCACCGGCGTCGAGCACCTCGTCGAGCTGATCGAGGGAGTCCACCTCGACCTCGACGGGCACGCCCGGAAAGGCCTCGCGCACGCGAGCGAACGCCGCGGCCACGCCACCGGCCGACACCACGTGGTTGTCCTTGACCAGCGCGGCATCGGAGAGCGACATGCGGTGATTGACACCACCACCGCAGCGCACGGCGTACTTCTCGAGCCTGCGCAGGCCGGGCGTGGTCTTGCGGGTATCACGCACGCGCGTGGTCGAGTCGCCGAGCGCGTCGACCCACTGACGCGTGGCCGTGGCGATGCCCGAGAGATGGCAGAGCAGGTTGAGCGCGGTGCGCTCGCCCAGGAGCAGGTCACGCGTGGGCCCCGAGGCTGACACGACCACATCCCCCGCGCTGACCGCGGTGCCGTCGTCGATCCACGTGCACGTCACCCGGCCCTGCGAGGCGCGCACAAGCGCGGCCGCGGCCACGGGCGCGCCGGAGATCACGCCCGACGCGCGGGCGACGAGATCGAGGGTGCCGCGTGCGCCAGCATCGACCGTGGCGACCGACGTCACGTCGACGCCGCCATCCAGATCCTCGGCGAGCGCACGATCGATGATGTCGGCGACGTACTCGGGATCAAACCCCGCGCGGGCCAGGGCCTCTTCAGGCTTCACTCATCTCACCTCCCTGGACAGGCGCACGATCGGTGACGATGTCCGCGTCGCTGCTGATCCGCGACACGAGCCGCACACGCCAGTGGTCATCATTGCGATCAGGGAAGTCCTCGCGCCAGTGCGACCCGCGCGTCTCCTCGCGGATACGCGCCTGATGCACGAGCACCCGTGCCACGAGGTGGAGGTTGGTGGCTTCCCAGTCGTCGGTGCAGGGGACGCCGGTCGCCCCAGTGGAGATCTCCTCGAGGGTGCGCGAGACGCGGGCCAGCGATTCGGCACTGCGCAGCACGCTCGCACCCTCGCTCATGACCTGCTGCACCCGGCGGCGGCCCTCGCCGGTGATGAGCGGACTCGCTGGCGGCAGGGGCACGGCCGGGAGCGCCTCGCGTGTCTCGCCCGCGAGCGCGTGACCGATGCGCGCGGCGAAGACAAGTCCCTCGAGCAGTGAGTTGGAGGCGAGCCGGTTGGCACCGTGCACGCCGGTGCACGCCACCTCACCGCAGGCGTAGAGCCCGGGGATCGACGCGCGGCCGTCGAGATCGGTGAGGACGCCACCGGAGACGTAGTGGGACGCCGGGGAGACAGGGATCAGCTCGGTGACCGGATCGATGCCGTGGGCACGGCAGGAGGCAAGGATCGTGGGGAACCTCTCCTCCCACAGGCGAGCGCCGAACTCCCGCGCATCGAGCCACACGTGCGGTGCACCCGCCTCAATCATCTGGCGCATGATCGCGCGCGCGACGACATCACGGGGTGCCAGCTCGGCCATGGGATGCACGTCCACCATGAAGCGCTCGCCCGTGGAGTCGAGGAGATAGGCACCCTCCCCGCGCACCGCTTCCGACACGAGTGGCTGCTGGCCGCGTGCGCGCGCCCCGAGCCACAGGACCGTCGGGTGGAACTGCACGAACTCCATGTCCGCGACCTCTGCCCCTGCGCGCAGCGCCAGTGCTACGCCGTCGCCAGTCGCCACCGCCGGATTCGTCGTCTGCGCGAAGACCTGGCCGAACCCTCCGGTGGCGAGCACCACCGCGGGCGCGAGCGCCGCGCCCACTCCGTCGCGCTGCCCCTGGCCCATGACGTGGAGGGTGACGCCCTGCGCGCCACCGTCGGCGTCTTTGAGCAGGTCCAGGACGAGCGCGCCCTCGATCAACTCGATGTCGGGATCGAGGGCGATGGCGGCGACGAGCGCGCGTGAGACCTCCGCGCCCGTCGCATCACCTCCCGCATGCGCGATGCGATCCCGGTGGTGGCCACCCTCCCGGGTGAGTGCGAGCGCTCCCGAGGGGTCGAGGTCGAAGTGCGCGCCGAGGCCGATGAGCGAACGCACGCAGTCGGGACCCTCGTTGACAAGTGCCTTGACGGCCTCGACATCGCACAGACCTGCGCCCGCCACGAGCGTGTCGTGCAGATGCTCCTCGGGAGTGTCATCGTCCGCGAGCGCCGCGGCAATCCCGCCCTGGGCCCATCGCGTCGATCCCTCCTCCACCCGGCCCTTGGTGACGAGGAGCACGGTGCGGCCCGTACGCCGAGCATGTAGCGCGGCGGTGAGCCCCGCGACGCCCGAACCGACGATGACGACGTCTGCGTGAGCAGTCCAGCCGGGATTCGCTGCCTCGAGCCGGGTCACGGACCACCGCCCAGATCGACCGGCACATTGTCGATGAGCCGGACGTCATCGATGCGCACGGCAAGGATCAGTCGACCGACTCCACTGGTCGGCGCATCCAGCAGGTCAGTCCCCGTCACGACGACGTAGTCGATGTCGATGCCCTCCGACTCCAGCAGTGCCCGCGTGGCGTTGACCGCGGCGTCGGCTCCGGCGGAGGCCGCATCCCCTCCCGCTGCGAGGGCGCGTGGGATCACGGCTGCTCGCGCGCGGGCCTCTGCGGAGAGGTAGCGGTTGCGGCTGCTCATCGCGAGGCCGTCCGCCTCCCTCACGGTCGGAACCCCGATCACCTCGACGCGGAAGTCAAGTGCACGCACCATGTCGGTGATGAGCACGAGCTGCTGGTAGTCCTTCTCGCCGAAGAGCGCGATATCGGGCCGGGTGAGATGCATCAGCTTGGCCACAACGGTGAGCACGCCTGCGAAGTGACCCGGGCGGCTGGCCCCCTCGAGGAGGTCGCCGCGGGCGCCCGGGTCAACCGTGATGCCGAGTCCAGCCCCGCCGTAGACCTCGTCGACGGATGGGGCGAAGACGATGTCGACGGCATTGCGCTCGCACAGTTCGACATCCGCCTCCAACGTGCGCGGGTAGCGATCGAAGTCCTCCCCCGCTCCGAACTGCGTCGGATTGACGAAGTCCGTGACGATGACGCGTCCTTGCGGCAGGCGCCGGCGGGCCTCGCGCATGAGCTCGGCATGCCCGTCATGCAGTGCCCCCATCGTCATCACGACAGCGGTCGGCACGGGAGCGGCAGTCACCTCGTCGAGCTCGAGTCGTGTGCGGGCCAGCAGGGTCACGCGCCCTCCTCGGTCAGGATCGCTCGGAGAGACTCGGCATCGAGCGCGCTGAGCGTGCCGGCGGCGTGGGCACGATCGACGGTCGCGAGCGCGAGGGCGCGATAGGTGCGCTCGACATCAGGATCCGGCAACTCCTCGATATGGGCGCGCACCGTCGCATGATCGCCGCGCGCGACCGGGCCCGTGAGCGCGCGGTCTCCCTCGCGCAGGGAGTTGTCGAGTGCCGCCGTGAGCAGAGGTCGGGCGATGCGCTCCGGCTCGGCGACACCGGCAGCCGCGAGGAGGTCGAGTGTCTGCGCGACGAGCGTGACGAGGTGATTGGCACCGTGCGCCAATGCCGCGTGATAGAGCGTGCGCCGGTCGTCGTCTACCTCAACCGGATCGCCACCCATCTCCATGACCAGGGCGGCGGCGACGGACGAGCCCTGCCCGTCGGCGGTCACTCCGAAGGGGCAGTCGTCGAGCCGGTCGAGATCGAGGCTCGTGCCCGTGAAAGTCATCACCGGATGAGCGGCGATCGGGATCACGTCGCGCAGAGGCGCAAGGATCCCGAGTCCGTGGCGCCCGGACAGGTGCATGACGATCTGGCCGGCGTGCACGTCTGCCACAAGCGACTGCACCACCGCGGCGAGCGCGTCATCAGGCACCGCGAGCACGAGCAGGTCACAGGAGCGCGCCACCTCCGACGGCGAGACGATCGGGACCCCCGGCAGGAGGGCCTCCGCGCGCACACGCGAGATATCGCCGCGAGCCGAGCAGGCGACGACCTCATGTCCCGCACGGCGCAAGGCCGCGCCGATGACGGCACCGGCACGTCCGGTGCCGATGACTCCAACGCGCAGGCGCGGGGGCGGACTCACCACATCGGCAGGGTAGACGTACGTGCCGATGGAGCGGTCACACGTCCCTGCGCAGCCAGCCCACGCCTCCCAGCCGCACTGGATCACGGAGCCGGAGCGAGGCGAAGTGGAGTTCCACGTCTGCAGCCGTGGGATCGTCGCCGAGCGTCACTGCCGGGAGTTCGTGGCGCTGATAGGTCAGCGCCGTGCCCGGCACGGCAGCCACGCAGGCATCGAGTGCGACGTGCGCGGTGAGATTGATGGAGCCATCCGGCGCCGGACGCGCCAGCCGCCCCGCGCGATAGCCGGTGAGGGTGGATCCGCGGGTCGCGCCCACGTGCCCGTAGTCGGTGGCAAGCGCCGTCCCCGCGCCGACGAGGCCGCACATCCACGCCCAGGCATGGTCACGGGATGCACCCACCTCGGCGCGATCCCCGGTCTCCCGCAGGGGCCACCACTGCTCGAGCCAGGGCCTCACCTCGCGCGCATCCACGCCGAGCTCGCTGCACGCCTGGTCATCATCGATGGCCGGCCCGAGTGTCTCGGTGCCATCACGATCGACGAGGACGAGTCGGTCGACACCCGCGCCGTCGCGCTCCACGACGTCGCAGGGGATCTCATCGAGCCACTCATGGGCCATCACCACTCCGCGGACGGGCACATCGGCGAGGTCTGCGGGGACCTCGGCCATAACCGCCTCGATTCCGTGAGCGCGCAGCGGTCGTACGTCGATCCCGATCCATCGCGCGCGTGCTGCGAGATCAGCGCACCGCTCGCGCACGAGGGAGAGCAGTCGCCCCTCGCCGCATCCGATGTCGATGATCGTGAGGTCGGGCGGATGGCCGAGGCGATCGTCGACCTCGCGCACCAGATCCGCGATGCGCTCTGCGACCAGCGGGCCCGCAGACGTGGTGAAGTGAGTGCTCGGCTCCTCGTGACCCCAGAAGTCCCGTGAGGCCTCGCGCCACGCACGTGACCAGGTCTGCGTGGTCATCCGGCCAGTCGCGCCAGGCGCATGCGCTCGAGTTCATCCTGTGCGAGCGGGCGCACGTGATCGGCGGCGAGGTGTCGGCCCGCCACCTCCACCGGCCCGGGGGCAATGTCCGCGTGGAGGGAGGCGAGGCCCAGCCGCCTCTCCCACGGGCCCTGGGTCACGCGCACCGACTGGACACGCGCGTGCGGCGCGATCGACGTGCGCAGGGTGAGACGACCGGATCGCGTGGCGATGACCTGCGGCGTAATGGCGCAGGCGAGGGAGCGCCAGGCAAAGGGCGATCGCCATCGGGCGCGCGCGGGTGCGCTGTCGAAGGCGAGGTCGTCGACGTCTACGCCGGGGAGCACTTCCGCGATGAGCTGCAGGGCCTGAGCGCGCGGGGCCACCGGGATGAGCACGTCGGGGCGCACCTCATCGCCCTCGACTCCCGCAATGGTCACGGTGACGCGCACCCAGCCCCAGCGCCTCCACAGAAGCGGGGACACGATCGATACGGCGTGCACCCGATCGGGTGGGACCGTGCGCGACTGGGTCGAAAGCAATCCCCGTCGAATGCGCAGGCCATCACGCGTGCGGTCGACGCGGAAGCCGTAGTTGGCGAGGAACTCCGTGACCACTGACAGGATCGGCAAGCCACCGGTCACGAGCACGAGGATGAGGCCCGCTGGCCCCTGGGTGAGCACGGTCATGACGAGCAGCACGATGGTCGCGAGGAGCAGGGCAGCCGTGACAGATCGCAGGAGGAGCCCCGCGATGAGCCGCCCCGATGGCACCTGCGCCAAGGGCAGCGACGCCTCCTCCTCCTCGTCGACGACCGCGCCGCCGCGGGCAAGCTCGAGGATCTGCGCGCGGAGCGCATCGGCTTCACCGCGCGTCAGATAGCGCAGGACGATGCGGGAGTCACCCGCACCGGCCACCTCGACGCGCACCTCCACGAGTCCGATGAGGCGCGCGAGGAAAGGGGCCACGACATCGACACTCTGCAATCGCGAGAGCTGGAGTCGGCGTGCCGAGTGCTGCACCAGGCCGGAGTCCATGCGCAGGTCGCCGTCATCGTCGATCCAGTAGGTCCTCCGCCACCAGGACAGCCACGCCACGATGACGAAGGCGGCGTACCCGATCACCGCACCGGCCACGGCGATGACCACGAGTGGGATACCCGAGCGCGCGACCGCGCCCGCACCGGGACCGATGAAGAAGAGCGCCGCGGCCGGGAGCGCGGGGGCAGCCTGTACGAGCGGACTGAGCGGGTTCGTGCGCCGAGGCTGCGTCACAGGCCCGCGGTCCTCTCCTCGCCCCGTGCGGCCAACCGGTCGCGCAGGGCCGTGGCCTCCGCGGGCAGCAGCCCGGGGATCGCCGCGTCGGTGGTGGCGGCCGCGGTGTGGAGTTGGACTGTGGAGATGCCGAGCCAACGATCGATGGGCCCCGCCTGCAGATCCACCATCTGCATGCGGCCGTATGGCACGATGACAAGCCTGCGCACGAGGATGCCGCTCACCACAAGCAGGTCGTCATCGCGCTCGGCGTAGCCGAAGGACCTCACTCGACGGCCGATGATCCACCAGGACCAGGCCAAGACGATCACCGCGACCGCGGCGTAGGCCGCAAGCCAGGCACGATGCAATGGGCTCAACGCGAGGATCACGCCGACAGCGACGACCACGACGTAGGCCAGGAGCAGCGTGACCCGGCGGGCGGTGGCGAGTCGCGGCGACACGGGGGTCCAGCCAGCCTGCGGCGGCGCGAAAGCGTCACCCGCGTGCTCCATGGCTCCACTCTCGCACGCGCCTGCCGGCGTGGCATGCTGCCGGCATGACCGAGGCGACCATCGGCACCGGGATGGCTCCCGCCGACATCACCCTCGACCTCGGCGACCTCCACCCCTCCGGCCACGGTGCGCTCCAGATCAGATGCCGGATCGAGGGCGATCGTGTCGTGTACACCGATCCCGCACCGGGCCTGCTGCATCGCGGCGCGGAGAAACTGCTCGAGGCCCGGGACTACCGCCAGGCCCTCATGCTGGCCAACCGCCATGACTGGCTCGGTGCCGCCGTCTCGGAGATCGCGCTCGCGACTGCCGTCGAGGAGTTACTAGGGATCGAGGTCCCGCCGCGCGCGGTGTGGCTGCGCACGTTGCTGTGCGAGGTCAACCGCGCCTCCGCCGCGCTGCTTCACCTCGCAGGCGCCGCGACGATGCCCCCTCGCGGTGCATCCGCAACGCACGCCCCCGGCATCGCTGCCCGTGAAGCGTGGCTGCGCTTCCTGGAGGCCATGAGCGGTGGTCGCGTTCACCCGATGGTGACGCGCATCGGCGGCCTCGCTCACGACGCTCCCGAGGATGGGGGTGCTTTGATCGCCGAGGCCGTCGCGCTCACGCGTGCGCAGATGCCGGCGGTGCTCGAGGCAATCGCGACCGCCATCCCCGAGGGCATTGCACCCCTCGATCGCGCATCGGCAGAGCGCTGGGGTGTCGGAGGGCCGGTGGCCCGTGCCAGTGGGCTCGATGAGGACCTCCGGCGCGATGCGCCGGCGCTCGCCTACGCCGAACTCGCCGATGTCGTGCGCGTGGTGACGGCATCCGAGGGCGACGCACTCGCCCGCTATCGCGTGCTTGCCGAGCAGGTCGTGGCCGATCTCGACGTGATCGAAGCCTGCTGGGGCCGTGTCCCCGACGGTCCCATCGACGTGCGCCTGCCCAAGGTCGTGCGCGCACCCGAGGGTGCGGCGTACTCCTGGCTGGAGTCAGCCATGGGGCCTAGCGGCTCCTACGTCGTGTCCGCGGGCGGCATCACGCCGTGGCGGGTGCGACTGCGGACCGCGTCCTACGCCAATGTGCAAGCGATGGGCGCTGCCCTGCCGGGCACGTCACTCGCGGACCTGCCCGCGGCGGTCGGATCGTTCGTCTTCGTGGCGGGCGATCTCGACCACTGAGGGTGTGACTTCAGCCCTTGCCGTGCTCGCGGAGGTAGGTGGCGAAGCGTGCGCGCAACAGCGCCTCGGTGTCCTCGTCGATCTGGGGGTTGTCGCCGAACATCTGCTTGAAGGCCCTGATCGACTCGATGATGGTGCCGCCAGTCGATCCGAGGTCACCGCCCTCGCCTTCGATGGCCACCATGCCGGGCATGTGGGAGTAGACGTCGACGAAGAATCCGAGGTCGAGTCGGTGCTCCGCCACATGGAAGGCGCGCTGGCGCAACTCGTCGAAGGGCAAATCTTCAAGCGGCGCATCGGTCATGGCAGCACTCTAGTGGGCAACGACCTAGTAAGCGTCGAGCGAGTCAACGTGCGTCGTCACCGTCACGGAGTCGGCATAGGTTCTCGAGCCAGAGTGCGGCACTCACCAGTACGACGCAGGCGATGACACTGGCCATCGCCGCCGCGAGGGACGCCGATCCCGTCGGGGTGTCTCGCACGCCGATGAGCCCGAGCGCGATACCCAGGTAGAACCCGCCGATGAGCGCACCCGTCCGCG
>Ga0315909_10005855_pt1 | contig 13995 bp, 8 predicted proteins | sample LakEriMetagenome_11_FD_203527 | JGI IMG/M metagenome (GOLD analysis project Ga0315909, IMG submission 203527) | Freshwater fungal communities from buoy surface, Lake Erie, Ohio, United States - Buoy 2 MA125 | ecosystem: Environmental > Aquatic > Freshwater > Lake | place: USA: Lake Erie, Ohio...
ATAGTTCACATAGGAGGTTAAATAATGGAAGAAAATAATTTAAATAATGAAGCGCCAGTAGAAACATCGGTTGTTTCTGAACCAGTTGTAGAGGCTCCTATGCCAGAAGCAAAGGTAGAAGAGACAACACAAGAACCAAGTGCTTGGGAAAAATACAAGATTTCAGCAGCACAAGAGTCTCAAGATGCTGGAACAATCACAACAGCAGATTTGGGCAGAGGGTCTGGAACAGTTAATGCTGTAGGCCAGGTCGCAAACGGTGTAATTGGTGTAACACAAGTAGAACGCAAGGTTGAACAACCATCTACTATTGCAAAGAAGTCAAACAAGACAGTTGCTATTCATTCTACAAAGAATGTAAGTTGGGGCGGAGTTGGCAAGGTATATCGTGGATATAACATTGTCACACCAGAACAAGCAGAGCAATGGTTGACTCGTAACCACATTCGTCTCGCTACTCCAGAAGAAGTAGCCAAGGAGTTTGGTCGCTAAATGCAAATTCTGAGAGTACCGCCATATCCAGCAGTCGCTATTGTTGATGTTGCATTACCTGCAACAGAATACGAGTATACGATTACTGATATGGCGGACTCATCAGTTTTAGAAGGAACAGCAGTATCAGATAGCAATTCTAAAGTATCAATTGATTTATCTTCAAGATATGATACAGAATATAAAATAGATATTGATCAAGTAGAATATTATGTTGACGTTATTCGTCCATACTCTAATCCAAATGATCACGGAACTACTGCAAGCGAAATTGCAGCATATGCATCTAACGAAGAATTAGCCAGAGCAATCATAGACTCTGTATGCGATGTAGAATTTTATTACAAGAAAAAAGTAATTCAGACAACAGGCCAAGGAACAGACTACCTGCCTATTTGGGTAGATGCCAAAAAAGTTTTAAAGGTTTATGAAAACAATGTTTTGCTTTATGATGCAGATGATTTAGAAAACTCTGTTTCAGCATTTGAGATTATTCCAGATGGATCTGCAATTACAATGACATTTAATGATGCAATAAATAGAGATGAGTCTGCTCGTATTTTATTACCATCATCTCCAACAGACATTACAGAACTTGATTATTCTGCAAGAGGATTTCCAAAGACATGGGACTATACGGTTGTATTAGAAGTAGGATATAGCAAAGTTCCAGCAGATATTATAAGAGCCACAGAGTTGCTTATTCATGATATTGATTGTGGCAAGTTAGATTATTATAAGCGTTATATTGGTGCATACAATACAGATCAGTTTAGAATTCAATTTGACAAAGCAGTATTTGAAGGTACTGGCAATTTAATTGTAGATAAGATACTTGATAAATATCGCAAGCCGATTGAGTTCGTCGGGGTACTATAATGGTAATATGCGAAACTCCAGACTTCGCATTTCCTATGCAAGCAGATGTATATCACCCAGTAGTTGAGCAGGGCATATATGGAGAAGTAAAAAAGACTTGGATTTTAGATAGAACTATTGCATGTTCTTTTGCAGCAGCAGGTACGGCATTCAAAGAAGAGGTAATGCCAAATATAAATATTACACAGGATAAAATATTGTTAGGTAGATGCAAAACAGACATTCGTATATCAAGTCTTGAAGCACGTAACTCTATAACAAATGTTATTATTACAAACATTAAAGACAAAAATTGTAATGATATCTATATCGAAACATCTGGACCCCGTGCAGGAAAATCTACAATATTTGAAATAGCAACACAAGATCCATTTACTGGACCTTTTGGAAATGTTGAGTACTATAAACTTATTCTTCGTAGGTCTGAAAATCAGGCGGTAGATGTATGAGAGTAGTAATAAAGTCACAAAAATTTAAAAGGGATATGGATAACATAATGAAATACTCCTTTGGGTTTTTAGATGGAACACAGCAAGGAAAGACAGCAATGTATACTGCACTTGCTCCAGAGATTGCAGAATTAGCATCACAATATATAGATGCAAATGCTAGAATTAGCCCAGAAACATTACATCATATTTATGAGTGGTATCAGACTGGTAGTCCAAAGGCAAGACTATTTGATATTGACTTTTCTGTTAGTAAAATAGGAATAACTTTTACATCCAACTTTAAACAATCAACAACAATAAAAGATGGGTCTAATGTTCCATTTTATAATAAAGCAGAAATAATGGAGCAGGGTGCATCAGTTATAATCAAACCTAAAAGATCAAATGTCCTAGCATTTCAGGTTGATGGAGAAGATGTTTTTACGTCAAATCCAGTTATCGTAAATAGGCCAGGTGGAGATACTCAGGGTCAGTTTACAAAAGCAATTAATGAATTTTTTGGTTTATATTTTAAACAATCATTTTTAACAACAAGCGGACTTGGCAGATATTTTAGTAATCCAATGGTTTATAAAAAGAATATAGGATATGGCAAACGCAGTGGAAGGTACGCAGGAATTAAAACTGGATTTCAGTGGGTTGCTAAAGCGGGGGCAATGAGATAATGACAGAATCTACATCAGTATTAAATACACCAGTGCTATGGATTAATACATACTTACAAGAAAAAATAAGTTTACTGACAGGGTATCAGATGGAGCCTTTTTTCCCAACTGGACCATCTACTTTAGAAACCCTTCAAAAACAGTTTCCAGACGGTAATATGGTTGTATGGGACAGAATGTTTAGAATGAGAAGGGGGCCATTCCCCCACATTAAGTGTGAACAGGTTTTGTATTATTTTTATGCTATGGGCGATAATAATGGAATAACTCCTCCAGTAAGAATGATTAGTATTCAGGAAGCAGTTTTAAGATTAATGGACCGTGGAGATGAGAGTGCTCAAGAACTCAATGCATGGGCCAAAGCAAAAGGCAATATTGGAGGAATGGAGTGTAAGTTTTACTTCCATGACTTTAAGATATATCAGTTAGAAGAGGCACGAGATATAGTCGACTTTGGAACAGCCCGAACCTATGCGGGGAATAAGATAATTATCGACTACGACTACCATCAAATGCAAGACGTAATAGACTCAGTAAATTCATAAAAAGGCTGTATACTTGTCGATGAGGAAACACGCCTTTTATTTCTAACACAAAAAAGAGGTGAAAAAATATGCCATATACACGTGGTACTAGCAATAATATCATCGTTGGTGCAGCAGCGCTCTTCACACACGAAGCAGGCGTTCTTGCCGAAGGTGATCTTCCAGCCTACGAAGTGAATAAGTCTTTTAAGGAATCCCTTACATCAGACTCAGCATTCCGTAACGTTGGTTATACAATGAATGGTTTGGAACTTCAGTTCCAACCAGATTTTGGTGAAGTTGCAGTAGATCAGGTTCTTGACGTTGCTAAGTTATTTAAGCAAGGTATGCAAGTAAACCTAAATACTACATTCGCAGAATCAACACTAGAAAATCTTCTTTTTGCACTCGCATCTAAGGATGAAAATCTAGGTTCAGTCACAGGAACAGGTCTTGGTGCAGGTTCTGCATCACTAAACCTTTCTGCAGGTGACATTGGAGAATGCCCAGTTGAGCGTGGTCTCGTAGCAGTCGGTCCTGGAACAGGTGACTGTGCCGAGTCTGAATCAATTGAAAGAATCTATGTTGCATACCGTGCACTCTCAATCGAGAATGTAACTGTATCAGCAAAGCGTGATGAAGCAACAATGTTTGAAGTTTCATTCCGTCTCCTTCCAAACGACTCTGGTTCATACGGTAAGATCGTAGATCGTACCATCCCAGCAGTATAATACAACTTAATATCAGAAGGCCCAGTCATATTTGAAAAGGCTGGGCTTTTCTGTTTGATATAATGAAGTAATGGCAACACAGGTATACGAAACAGATAATATTATTTTAATTAATGGCACTAGTGTATTTTTGACACCATTAAAAATAAAATATCTAAGACAATTTATGACTGCTTTTGAGGATGTTAAAAAAGCAAAAGATGATGCAGAAGCAATAACTGCACTAGCACACTGTGCCTTTATAACTATGCAACAATACTATCCATCAATTACAACTATAGAAGAGATGGAAGATTCAATAAATTTACCAAACATTTATAAATTATTATGGATTGCTGCGGGAATTAAGATTAATGAAAAGGCAGAAGAGTCTGTTAAGAAACAGGCTACAGATAGCGGATCTAGTTGGGAAAATCTAGATTTAGTTAAATTAGAGTCTGAACTATTTTTGCTGGGCATATGGAAAGATTATGACGAATTGGAATCATCATTGTCTATGCCAGAAATATTAACCACTCTAAGTATAAAAAGAGAACTGGATTATGAAAGTAAAAAATTTCTTGCTGCCATGCAAGGTGTAGACTTAGACAAACAGGCAGGCAAAAACAATGCATGGGAAGAAATGAAGGCAAGGGTATTTAGTAAGGGTAAGACTGATAATCCAAACGACATAACAGCCCTACAAGGAGTAAACGCCCAAAGAGCAGGGTTTGGTATTGGCATGGGGCTAGACTACGAAGACCTTACTAAAAAATAAAGTCTGGTATGGTATAATTATTTCACTTACCTTAAGGAGGAATAATGGCAGACAAAACTCAGCCATCAGATATTAAACTAATCGACGGAACAATACTAAAAGCAGTACCGCTAAAAATCTCTCTATTGAGACCTTTTATGACAAGGTTCGCAGATTTAACAAAAGTGGCGGAAGATAATGATAAGTCAATGGACGTTCTACTAGACTGTGTTCAGATTGCGCTTAAGCAATATAAGCCAGAAATTGCTGATGATCGTGAAGCATTGGAAGACAATATCGATCTCCCTACAGTATATAAACTAATCGACGTAGCGTCTGGTGTAAACCTACAAGGCGTTGATACAAACGATATTCTAAATACTGTTGGTAGAAAATAAAGGATAAAGAGGTGCTATGAAAAGTGTCAGATGTTAATGCTCGTATTGGCATAGATTTTGACACTGGTAGTGCGCTTGCTCAACTAAGACGACTTCAAGCAGGATTAAGTAAGTTTCATCAAACTCTTGCTGAAGGTAATCTTGCTGCAGCGCAGGCCCAGAGGGGACTAAACGCTACCCTAGCACAGAGCATTGCTGCAAATGGTAAATTTGCGGTAAGTCAAAAAGCAGTAGCAACAAGTACATTAGCATTTACAACTGCTTTAGAAAAAAATAAATTAAGCATGAAAGAGTACTTTAGGTACTCTGCTGCTGCTGCTACTGCAAATACAAAAACATTCTCTAGAATGTTTGCTCAAGAGCGAGAGATTATTAATCGTGCTCGTAGAGATAGAGTAAAAGCATTACAGGCACAATACATCCAGATGTCCAAGGCACAGGGTGGATTTGTAGATGCAATGCGTATTATGCCAAGAACTCTAATGATGGCCAACGGTCAGTTCACAGAACTTGGTACAAGAATTCAGTATGCAGCACAAAGACAACAATTTTTAAATCAGTTATTAAAACAAGGATCAACAAACCTATTAAACTTTGGTAAAAATATGCAGTGGGCTGGCCGTCAGTTGATGGTTGGTCTCACAATACCTTTGGGAATGTTGGCTGGGTATGCATCTAAAGCATTTCGTGAACTAGAAAAATCAACAATTAAATTTAAACGTGTTTATGGAGATGCCTTTACTAGTGATGCTGAAACTGCTGCTGCCGTACAAAATGTTAGAACAATTGCAAATGAGTATATGAAGTTTGGCGTTGCAGTAACAGATACTATGGAGATGGCAGCAAATGCTGCTGCTGCAGGTTTTCAGGGGGCAGACTTAGATAAACAAATAAGATCTGCAACAAAACTAGCAGTCTTAGGTCAAATTGAACAGCAACAAGCACTAGAGACAACTATTTCATTACAAAATGCTTTCGGTTTGTCTGCAGATGAATTAGCACAAAAGATTAACTTTTTAAACGCAGTAGAAAACCAAACAGTTCTTTCTATTGAAGATTTAACAATTGCAATTCCGAAGGCTGCTCCAGTAGTTAAACAACTAGGTGGAAACGTAGAAGATCTTGCATTCTTCCTTACTGCTATGAAAGAAGGCGGTATCAATGCATCAGAAGGCGCTAACGCATTAAAATCTGGTCTTGCATCTATTATTAATCCAACCAAAAAAACTTCTCAAATGCTTGCAGACATGGGAATTAATATAAAGGGTCTTGTTGAGGCAAATGCTGGAGATTTAAAAGGAACAATTGTTGGATTTTCTAGAGCACTAGATGCTCTTGATCCACTTAACCGTGCCCGTGCTATTGAGCAAATGTTTGGTAAATTCCAATTTGCTCGTCTATCTACCTTATTCCAAAATGTTGCAAAAGATGGAAGTCAAGCATCAAGAGCACTAGACTTGGCTGGAAAGTCTGTAGAAGAATTAGCAATATTATCTGAACGAGAAATGAAAAAAATTGAAGAATCAACTACCTTTAAATTCCAGGCAGCAATGGAAAAATTTAAACAAGATATCATGCCTTTGGGTAAAGCATTTCTAGAAGCCCTAACCCCAGTAGTTCAATTCTTTGGCAAGGTTTTTGAAAAGTTTAATAGTTTTAGCGACGGAACTAAAAAGGTAATTACAGTAGTTACTGCTATTATTGCTGGTATAGGACCGATTGCTCTTATGACATTTGGTTTGATGGCAAACGGTATTGCAAACTTAATTAAGTTATTTGCCACTCTTCGGGGAGGCATTTCTAAACTTAATGGACAGAATAGTATATTGGGTGGAGGCTTTGATTATGTTACTCAACAAGAGTTAGAAAATCAAGCAGCATCACAAGCCTTGCACAATACACATACTAGATTAACTGAAGTCTTTAATGTTGAGAAACTTGCAGTAACACAATTAGCATCTTCTTATGCTCAGTTAAGCACTCAAATGAGAGCAATGGCACAACAAAATCCAGCGCTATTTGCAGGTGGAGCAGCAGGAGCCAAGTCAGCAGTTAAGGGATTACCACCAGTTCCAAAGGTAAAAAAGTTCTCAGACGGTGTGCTTAGTGTTCCAGGACCAAAGGGTGCAGGAGATGTAATACCAGCACTTGTTTCTCCAGAAGAATCAATTATTCCTGTAGACATGTCTAAGAAGTATAGAGGTCTGATTACTGCAATATTTAATGACGATGTTCCAGGTTTTGCGACAGGAAGGCTACCTTGGGGAAATAACCATCCAGTTAGACAAAGTGGACCAATTGATATTAAGGGTCCAAGAAGTTTTAAGGACACACAGTCACAAAGATTAGTTTCAGAACAAATAGCAGACGCAGTAAAAAGCGGAAGATTTGGCAAGATGAAGCCGACAGATTTTGGTCAATTGGTTCAGCCATTTTCTGGTCGCAGTTTCCCAATACCAGGTGTTGGCGGGGTATATAAAAAACCAAATGGAGAAATGGTAGTAGTAAAGCCAACGATGGATGAAAAAACCGCATTGGCAGAAGTACGTGCAACTCAGATTGCAAGAAATGTACATGGTTTGATATCTCCAAAGCAAGCCATAAAGACCATGATAGATCCAACAGACCCTGCAGGTAAAAGAAAAATTATTGTTCTTGAGTCTCCATACGATAAAAGAATTGCTGAGTCTACTGGTAAGTTTAGTCAAAAAGATATGGTTACTCAGTTGGTTGCGTCAACATTAAGAGCAGACAAAGATTTGTCGTCAGCAAATGTATTCGGAAAGGTTTTAGCAGATCCTGGAACTGCTGGTGTGTTTGCAAGAGCATCTGGTTTTAGAGATTATCAATCCACACTTCCTGGAATGGGAGAGATGGGGCTAATAAATCTATTAGGTGTTAAGGGTGGTGCCAAGAAGTTCTTTGCACAAGAAACATCTTCTATTGCAGCAAAAATGACACCTGCACAATATCAGGCTAGTGTAATTAAAGAGATTGATAAGTCATTGCCAAAATTAAGAAAACTTATTGATAGTTGGAATCTTAACCCAGTAGAGAAGCAAGTTTATGAAAGTATGTATGCAAGGCTTGAGGCTGGTAAAAAAGTTGATTGGGAAAAATTACATTCAGTTCATATTGCTGCAGGTAAAAATGTTAAAAAGTTTGAAGGGGGCAATCTTCCATCTAAGAATGAAGAAGTAATGAGAAAAGCACTTAGCAAGTTTATGGTTGCCGATACTCAATCAGGTAGATATACTTCGTCGCTTGTAAATGATTTTGATAGTGCATTTAGTAAAGAAATAGAAGGACTGAAAAAGACAAATCCAGAAAGGGCTAGAAAGATAGAGGCAGCCTGGACAGGATTTGATCCAGAGACTAAGGCAGCAACAAGAGGAACTAAGAGACAAACACAATTTCATCAAATAATGAAAGATATGGTTCCAGTTAGAGTTGGAGATGAAATTAGATATATTTCTAAAAAAGATTTTGACAAGTTTTCTTCAAATCCAGATCAACAAATAAAGAATGCCAGAACAAAAGAACAAATTATAAGTAAAGGCTTATATCGCATGGGACTTCGTCCAGATGTGAGTGGAAGATTTGTTGGCGGAGGAGACTTAGCAGCAAGTAGAGCATTAAGCGCAAAGCATTTTGCTTTTGATATGCAATATTCAGACAAGGCTGCTGGCGGTGGAAAGGCTGTATTGAGTTCAATTATTAAGCCTGAAGATATTAAACAAAGAAAAATTTTAGATGATAAACTGAATAAAATATTTGGCAAAGATGGATTAATGGGTTCCAAGTATGCTCAAGAACTAAAGGCAATGGGACTTTCTGATTCAGACATTCGCAAGAAACTATCATACGAACTTTCACACAGAGAGTCGACAGGTTTTGGCGGAAGAGATCCAAGAAAGTGGACAACTGGCCAAGCGCTTCATGACTTGCAAATTATTAATAGATACATGACCACAACAGATAGAGCATCAAAACTACTTGCATGGAATGATAAGCAACTTGCTAAAGGTAAGCCAGGATTTTTAAGCAAAGAGCAGGCTAATGAGTTTAGGGCAGCAGCCAAGTTTATGTCATTAGAACAACATCCAGTGACTGCAGCAGAAAGAGCACTTGCTGCTAAAGCAGCACAACTAGATCAATTAGCATATCAAAATGGAGTTCCAGGAGTAACACAAAAGCAAGCACAAAATGCTAAAGTCGTTCAAATGATTTTAGAAGATCAGATTGGCAAAAAACTACCAACACCTAAAGCAATTTTAAATCTTGCTGCAACAGATAAACGTGGTGCCTATACTCCAGTTACTGCTGTTAAGCCAAGTGAAGCACTTGCATTTCCTGGAGGAAAAGTTATACCATTTACTGGATCTAATACTACAAGACGAGGTAGTAATGTAGTAACTGATACTGGTAATAGAGATACTAGAATAGCAGCAACTCCACCTGGAAGCACTGTAGTTAAGTCATCACAGGCTAAACAGTTAATAAGGATGCGTGGTGCTGCAGATGCTCCAGAGGCTAATAAGTATCTAAAAGAGCAAATGCGAAAAAGACTGCAAGCAAATTATCCAGGAATGAGTTCAGCAGATATTGAGAAGGCTATAGAGAAAAAACTAAAAGCAGATGCTAGAAGTGCTAGAGCAGCAGAAAAAATAGCAGCAGCCCAAGAAAAAGAGGCAAGAAGACAAGAACAATTGCCTAAGCAAAAAGCAGCAGAACAAAGACAAACTGATAGAATAAATAAAGCACACACCGAGGCATTGGCAATGCATGCTAAGTATAAAGAAGCAGAAGCAAAGGCAGCCAAAAAAGAACATATAAAGCAACAAAGAATGCTACGTCAGGAAAAGGTTGGAAGGTGGTCTGGCGGTGCATCAATGGCTCTAGGAACTGCTGGTATGGGTGCTATGATGGCTGGAAACCAGGGACTAGGTATGGGCCTTATGGGCGCTTCTGCAGTGGCTGGTATGGCACCAATGCTAACAAATCCATATATTGCTGCTGGTACTGCTGTTGCAGCACTTGCTGCATCTTTTTGGATTGCAGATAAAAAGAGTAAACAACATGCCGAAGCAACATCTAAATTAGTTGATGCAACAACTGCAACCACTGAAAAGATGAAGTCAATAGGAGAAATGACCAATAAAGTTGGCGCTTCTGAATTAATGGCAAAGAGAAGAACTCAAGGCTCTGCTGATAGATACACTACTGGTTTTGAAAGAGGCAAGCAACAATTTGGCACAACATTTTTAGAAAGCGATGTAGGAAAAGGTGTTCTTCAAGGATTTAAAGATAACATAGTTAGAAATGGTACAGAAATTTCTGCTAAACAAATGGCAGTTCAACTTGCTGGATACGTTTCAGACGGTATTTTATCTGCAGAACAAGCACATAGCGTTGCAGAGTCAATAGGTTTAAACTTAAAAAATACAGCATTAGGTGCACAGATAAGTGGTCAATTATTAGACTTAATTGGTCCAAACGGAGAAGATCTTCTTAAAAATCCTTTAGAGGTAAGAGTAAATTTAGTTAATCAACAAAGAGATGTGTCTGCAAGTTTAAATAATCAATTACAAGGTTCAGTTACAGATACACGAAATAGTTGGGATAGCAGACTGTCTCAAGTTGCTAAATTCTTTTCTCCGTTTATAGGAGCAGCAAGACTTGGACAAAACGCACCAGGATTTACTGCCTATTCTGCTGGAGAAATGTTTGGGCAAACTGAAGCAGAACTAAAGGCATCTTCTAGTGCTGCGTATGGCGCACAAAATCTTGAATTTAATCAAGCACAATTGGATTCTTTAAATTTACAATATGAAAAAGAAATTGCTATATTAGAAAAACAAAAGGCTGCAACAACTGATAAAGCAAAACAGGCGGAGTTAGATGAAAAAATTGCAAAGTTAAAATCTGATCAATCTTCACAAACCAATGAATTAAGATTAGTCAATAAAGACATTATGAAAGATCAGTTAGCGTCATTTAGAGTAGCACAACAAAGAGGTGCAGTAGAGGATGCATTTTTTGATTCACTAAAGAATCAGGTAAAAACAAAGTGGGCAAATGATCCAATGGCAGAAGCCTTTTTAAAACAATCTGCTGATCTTGACAGTAAAGAACTTGAAGTTACAATTGATACTATAGTTGCTTCTGGACAATTAAGCCCTATGGCTGCCACATCACTTATGACAATGTTTGCTAGTGATGAAACTGGATTACAAAAAACATTAAAAGCAGCACTTAAATTCCAAGATCCAGGAAAGTTTATGGAAATAATTAATTTCTTTGGCGGTATGGACCCAAAGGTTGGTAAAAAGAATATTAAGATGCTTGTAAAGATGTCAAAAGAAAATCCAGAGCAAGCAGATAAATTAATGTCTGCAATTGCATTAATGCAAAAAATGGATGGTAAAGAGGTAGACTTAAAAGCATTTTTTGAAGGAGAGGGCGCAACAGAAAGATTAAATGATTTGGCTGACTCCCTGCAGGCAGTAGAAGATCATAAGGGTCCATTTACACTTAAGGCATTAACAGAAGTTAAAGAATTAGGCGGAGTTACATTAGACGGAATTCTTTCAAGATGGTCTGAGTTTGAAAATCTTCCAGACTCAACCAAGAAAACAGTTATTCAAGAATACATAACTTTATATAAAACTATTGATGATAATGCTGTAAATGCTGAAGCAAATAAAAGATCTAAAGGTCAGGGAGATTCGGTTTATCAGTACTGGCATTCAGAGGCTGGCAGAGAAAAGATAAGACAAGACATGGCTGGCGAAAAAACAATGCAAAAGGTTAAGCAAGATATTAGTAGCAAAGAAGCGGCTGCTGGATCTCAAGACGGTAGCGGAAGCAAGAAAAATCCTTTTGCAGATATTCTTACTAGATTAAAGAATGTTAGAAATGCAGCAATAAATGCAGCAGGGGGATTTAAAGAATTACAAAAGGCCATCGCTGCGTCTGGAGATAAATCAGTAGCAAACAAGTTTGTTGGTATAGAACAGCAACTAATGAAAAAGGGATATAACAGAGATTTTATCGACTATATAACTGGTCTTGATCCAGAAGAACAAAAGAAGTTTGGCTCTGTAGCAACAAAGAAAGGAAAAAGAACATACAACGAGTTTAACTATGAAACTGGCAAAATGCAAAAAAGAACTGTTAATTATAAGAAGGGAGACTTTGTATTAACAGAACAAGGCAACACAATGCGCCAAGCCTACGACAAGGCAATAGTCGGAGACTTTCAGATAGCACAACAAGATGTAATTAAAAATATTAATGAGCAAGAAAAGGCTTATAGAATACTAAAAGGTTTAGGTTTATCAAATCTTGAAATTGAAAAGGCTATGGAAAATCAGGCTTACGTTACTGCCATTGCCACTGGACAAATAACCAAAAAAGAATTAGAGACAAATGCTGCTTTACAAAAACAAGCGTTGTTAAGAGAACAAATTAAATCTATTACAGATAAGACTAATCAAAGTCAAACAAGAATTGATGCATTAAAGAAAGCACCAGATCTAATAAACTTCTTGAGTGGTCTTAAAGGAATTGATGCTGAGGGTAAAGAGGTAGGCCTAACAATTACATCTATCTATGATGCAATACAAGATCCAGAAACATTGATTGAGATGATTGCTGTTATGGAAGCAATTAAATCAAAGACTGGAGATGTTGAAGGACAAATGAAGATTCTATTTGATTTAATTAGCAAGGGTGAAGCAGCAAAAGATTTAGAGAAAAACTTAATGACTCCTCTGGAAAAATTCCAAAAGGCTTATGATGCAGCACAAAAAATATTTGATGCATATAAAACTATGGATCAATATACTATTCAGTCAAAGACATCTGGGTTTGCACCAGAAACTGGCGTATCTCAATTTGATGGTAAAAACTTTAAGCAGTTAGAAAGACTAAAAACTGAAAGCGATGAAAGACTTGCAGAGATAAATGCAGAGTTGGCAATTTACGAACATCAGATATCTATGATTCGTGCAGAGATAGAGCAAATTGAAAGATCTGTAGAAAATATGGATGTTTCAGAACTTAATCTAAGTATCGATGGAAAGAAAGTAACTGGAAAACTAAAGTATGTATTAGAAGATCTTAAAGAACAGATAAGTGACTGGGAACGTGAAATAGAAATGAAGTATGAGCGTCCCATTAAAACTTTACAGGATGAATCTAATGTTTTATCTCATGATCTTGAAGTCATGGACTACCAAGCAAAAAAGATAAATGAAAAATATGACGATCAAGTAAAGGCACTTGAAGAAGTTCAAAAGGTTAATGATGCAATTATTAGACAACAACAGCAACAGTTAGGTCTTGCAGATGCGTTAACACAAGGTGATATTGCTGCTGCAGCACAGGCTGCTCAAGAAATGAGAGCATCTAACGCTGCAGACTTTGCTACAAGCCAAACTGATGCCCTATCTCAAGCAAGAGACAATGCAGTTAATGCGTTAACTAACTCTAAGGGAATGACCAAAGATCAGATAGATGAGCGTCGTTGGCAGATCTCTCAACAAATTTATGCATTAGAAAATGACCCAGCAAGACTTGCTCTTGAGAATAGTATTCAGCAGGCTAAGGATGCTATCTATAACATAGAAGAAGCAAGAGAACAAAAACTTCTTGCAATTAGAGCACATGAAGAAAGAATCTATCAGATTGAACAGGATAAAATTTTACCACTACAGGCACAGGCAGATTTAGAAACAGTTAAAAATCTTGCTCTAGATTATCAATTAATTAAACTTGGAAACATTATTGAGGCTAACGATAGAAATAGAACCGTATCTGGAATGACAAGAGAACAATGGGAAGAAATGTTAGCAAAGATGACCTTGATTGATGAAAAATTAAAGAAAGAACTTGCAGACGGACTTGCAGCATTTAATTCTTCAAGCGCAGCAACTCTTGCAACCTGGGAGGCAATTAGGGCAGCATACGATGCTATTAAAGATAAGACAGTTACGATTACAACAATTAACGTTATAAAGACAGTAACAGATGGATCAGGAGACGCAGGAGACAACGGAGATGGCGGAGATAATGGAGATGGTGGAGATACAGGAACCAATCCTTACGGTGGTCA
>Ga0315909_10005856_pt1 | contig 13993 bp, 29 predicted proteins | sample LakEriMetagenome_11_FD_203527 | JGI IMG/M metagenome (GOLD analysis project Ga0315909, IMG submission 203527) | Freshwater fungal communities from buoy surface, Lake Erie, Ohio, United States - Buoy 2 MA125 | ecosystem: Environmental > Aquatic > Freshwater > Lake | place: USA: Lake Erie, Ohio...
CAAATTGCTTGACAGCACTTGGGTTGTATCCAGATGAAGTCGGCACTGCGGCTTGCTTCATCCACTGATGGTATTCGGCTGCTGTTTCGTGATTTGTGATACCACGCTCCAACATGATTTTTTCTACGTCACCAACTTCTGATTCGTTAGAAATCAAACCCTTTTTCATCAAGCTCTGTCTGCGATTGTTAAGTTCTTCAATCGCTTCTTTCTCACGCAACTTGGCTTCCAAGGCTTGCACACGGTCTTCGGAACGGCTGACCGCTCTGTGTGTGTAATCTTCAATGTCAAGTTCAGGAATAGGAAGGTCTGGTTTGACCTTCTTGGTCATACGCAAGAAGTCTTTGCGAGTATCAGGGTTTTCCGCAAGAGTTTGAGCAAGTGCAGCCAACTCATCACGGGCTTCTAAGGAAAGATTTTCTAGTGACATAAAGTTACCCTCTTTATACGATTAAATGACACGCTTACCGTCACCTGGCTTTTGGACAGCCATGCTGGACTTGTTCACTTTGTTGGGGCCACTCAAGCCACCGAACTGAGAGAAACGTGGAGTGTTGGTGACAACGCCATTTTGTTGGTTGTTGTCTGTTGGTTTACGAGGTGCTGCTGCCGCACGGGGTTTGAATAGTTCCAAAATTTTCTCCTTACATGGGTGGGGGGGGAGGCATACCGCCAGCGGGAGGCATACCAGGGATAGGTGCTTGAGCCATTGCTCTGCCTTCAGGGGTAGCACCACCCGCCTGTGGCAAGGTTTGCATTAACTGAAGAATCTCAGATTGCTGTAATTCGTCAGTTTTGCCTTTTTTCTGACCAATCAACCCACTGAGTGCACGAATAGCGTTGAGGGTTTTCTTCCCCTCCTCAGAAACTGAGCCAAAAGCGGGAAGAGATTGCTCAAGCAAGTCAATAGCCATACTTATGTTAATAAGTGCGGCTTCTTTGTTTCCCATCTTGGGTTCTGGAGTAGACATTGGAGAAGCCATCGGAGGGGCTTCTTGCTCCTCCATACCTTCTGCTTCTTCTGGTTCTTCTTTTTCATTAGGGGTGGGTGTGCCCGCAGCCGCTTGGCTACCTCGCATTAACTCCATCAACTTATCTGGTGGAACACTCATAATCACTCCTTGCCGTGTTTGTAACCACTTACAAACATCTTGTCAATAGGTAGAGGGCATTTTTTGTCAGCCCTCTGTAGACATTACTTGCGACCTTTACGGGCTTTGCGTCCCATACGAGCCATTTTGGGAGCCATTTTTGCTTTTCCGTACATCATGACATTTCCTTTTTACAAGGCCACCTACAAAGGGGAGGCAGCCATACCCATTCCTCACGGAATCCTGATTAACGACGGCACTTACGACCGCTTTTTGGTTTCATATTCATCTTGAACTCCCATATTGTTTGCGGTTGGAATCCCTTTGACTCCTTCCGTATGAGGTTTTATACCCAGTTTGACGCAAAGTCAAGTTAGGACTCGCTTCGTTTCTTTTCAAAGAAGCGGTGTCAACCCTTGGTTGGTCTGCCGTAGGTTGTGTCATGCCAGTATTGTTTGGAGCCATCATCCCACCTTTTTTAAGTCTGGTTTACCTTCTGCCTTTGGAGGTTGCATTTGCTGCGCTTGTTGCTCCATAGCTTGTTGAGCAGCTTGCTTTTCCTCTGCTTTTCTGAGTCTTTCTAGCAACAATTGTTTCATTGGAGGTTCAATCATGTCAAGCAAGGACTCTTTGTCAATCACGCCAGCTTGGAACAACTCAAACGCCATCTTGCGGCTGTCTTCCATGAAGATGGGTGAATTAGAGTGAGCGTCTACTTTCACCACAAAGTCTTTTGTGAACTGTTCGGCAATGAACTTGCGTCCTTGTGCGTCTGTGTAGTGGGTGTTGTCGTAGACCTGCATACACTTGAGATACAAGGTTGCCATCTTCTCTAAGCTGTCCTCAATGACAAGCGCACGTTTCTTGGCTCTGCTTGAACCTAGACGGGCAAGTTGTGAGGCATGTCCTGAAGAGCGCACACCCGCTTCACCACGGCCTTGCAAGACAGAAACGATGCCAGATGCCTCTTCAAACATCAGGTCAACTTCACCAATTTCTCGGAATAAATCAGGTGGGATAGTGGGTGCTAACTTCTCTACTTTGGCGTTTGGCATATCGGTTGCCAACAAACCACCCGCACGGTTGAGAGCAAAGTTCTTCTCATCCAAAATGCCTGTAAAGCCAATCAGGGCGGTAGGTGGGCTGACTTGTTTAGAGAGCAAGTCAAGAATCTCAGTCATGCGCTTGTTGCGTAACTGCTGGAGATAGACCAAGCGTTGAACTTCTGAGCCTCCCCAATAGTAGTCATACAGCGGGTTGGGGCAGATTTGAATAAAAGGCAACTCGCCTTTCAAGAACATGGACTCGCCTGTACGGTCATAGATGATGACGTTGGGGTCAGCCTTTGTAACCACCTGATAGTCTTTAGTCTCATCATTCCACACCCAAAGCTCAATCATTTCAATTGTGCCTTCAGAGACTTGGGCTTTATAGGTTGGGTTGCCAGACAGGTCTAAGTTGACGTTACCGTACATGGACGGGTTGGTTTGAGAGAGGATGATGCGTTGGATGCCGTTGGCAATCTCTGTGCGCTCATGCTCAGTAGACATGACTCGCTTGACAATGCTGTCTCTTTGGGGGTGACTGTAGAGCCTGTCAAATAACTCCGACTTGGTGATGTAGTAGGAGTGGACTAAGGCTTCTTGTCTGTCAGTGTAGGCACTGTCTTCACGCAACACGCCTATACAGGCGGGTTCTACCATGTAGGGGTGGATGCCGTTGTTGATGACCAGTTTGACAAAGGTGGAGTTATAGCAAAGTGACCAAGTAACTGCGGTTGAAAACACTTGGTCGGCATTGCTGTTAAGCCACTCATCGTTGAGTGCTTTGCTCAATGTAGGAACTTTGATTTGTTCCTCATCTGCAACAGACGCACCTGTGTGGATAGAGAACTTGGTGGTTTCTGCTGAGTACAGGAACGAGGTCAGTTGGTCGATGTGCGGGTAGATTTTGTTGTAGATGGCGGGAACGTCATCAGGCGCATTGCCAAACAGGTAGTAAGAACGCAAAGAAGAGTAGTCAACCTTGCGTTGCTCACGACTGACAAGGCACTTTTCAATGAGGTCTAAATAAAACTGTTCTCTGGCTACGGGTTCTTTAGGGATTCTCATTTTCTCACCTGTAAGTTTTCGTGGTCATTCATTACCACACTCGCACGGGGGCCTTGCAAGTCACCCGCTGCTTTGGGGTTAATTCCCACGGATTCTCCAGCAACAGACTTAAATTGTCCACCCATGACAGATTTCATGTTGATATTGCCGCCTCCACCCCAGATAACGGAGTCACCAGGGCGGGTTTGTCTTTGATTATTTGCTTGAATTGCGTCTGTAGCCTCGGCAAACTGCTTGTCAGTGAGCTTATTCTTGCGTTTCATGTAGCCAGTCTGGTGTTCGCCCTCTTTTGTGGACTTAATGTCCGTCATGTCGTACTCAATGGCAAGTTGCTTCAAATTATTGTCGGTTGCAGAGGTTTTTGCCGACCTTGTGCCTACAGGCTTCAAGTGAACGACAGATAGCTCACCTTTGCAGTGTTTCATAGGGCATGTAGGCTCCCATGCTTCAAAAATACCGTGGTTTGTGCAGTAATAGTCTCTCAAAATACCCATTTTTACCCCCTAAGTGCTTCGTCAAGTGAAATTTCGCTGTAATCGTGCCTGTTTGCCATCCCAACTTTGATTTTTATGCCATCTGAGGTCACTTGCAGACCCATTTTTGGCTTAAAAACGGGTTGAGATTCTTTTCTGTAGTCCACATAGCGGGTGTTATCTATGCGTTTCATAATCTTCACGTTACCCGCTTTCCACTGTTGGTAGGCTTTACTGACCCGTTTTTGCACGTTTTCTGTCAGTGGCTCTTCGTTGTAGATGAATACATCATGGAAATGACCATGACTTATCCCTGCAAGTTCGGCAAAAAGGGCTATAGAGATGCCTCTATCCTTGTCTGCATAGAAGCGTTGCATGTGTTTTGTGAGTTCACGCTTGCTTAACGGGGGCATATCTGTACTCCACTGTGTAACCTTGGGTCTGTAACCACAACATAAACTTAACTTCCCCATACGATTTGGTAGGGTCAGCGGGAACAACGATGTGGTTATCTGTTGCAAGTTTCCTTGTTTGGGCATGGTGGCCTAGCAAACTTGAGAAATCAAACCCATCTTCGTGAAAACCGTACCCTACATACTCCATGCTGAAGTGTTTGGCAATGTCGATAGGGCAATACTTGTAGCCGTAGCTCTCTAGCACAGGCTTTAGGATGACAGACAACTGTGCATCTTCGTTCCACCCGTGTATCTCATTGCTGTTCAAGTGCACGATGCCGTGCTTGTTACAGGCTTCTAGGAAACGCTTGCTTCTTAGGGAAAACCCGCCATTCTGTACAACGCTTATAGGCTCTGCTGCCTGTGTCCAGTTAAAGTTTAGGTACAGAGTACCGTTACCAAAAGCGCAGTGTGAGGGTGCGCCTATGTAATCGTAGTCATAGTATTCAGGTTTGAAGTTCTTGCCGTTAAGCACCCACCCATCGTCTTGCACAATCAGGCAGTAGTCTGTTTCTATGTAGGAATACAGGCTGTGCATCATAAACAGGGAATACCCTAAGTAGTCTATGTTGTGGCAACGCTTCCAGACTACATTGCTTGGCAAGTTTGGGGGTTCTTCTATAGAGATGAGTAAGCCTTGACTGCCTGGCAACTCACGCATAGAGCGGGAGATGGAGGGTATGGCAGATGCTCCGTTATTGTGACCGTAGACGGAGACAATTGTTAATTGGTCATGCACCGTACATTCCTATTCTTTTTAAGTAGTCGCTGACATTTCTGCCTACAGCGATTTGCTCAGGGCTGTAAGACTCTTGTGCTGCGCTCACATTGCGAGACAACTTGTGGGCTATCAATCTAGGTTGAATCTGTTCTGCGTAGGCAACGGCGGCAAGGGCAGAGGCAATCACACGGTCATCTTTACCACGACCAGGTGCGCCTAAGAAGCCTCCTTCTCGCACGATACCTTTCATCTCTTCTAGGGTATCCATGCTAAGAATGCCCATCATGCCCCGCTCAAAATAGTCTTTCATGTACTGCAACATGCGTTCTTTGCTGTTGGCAGTGGTGAGGTATCCAATACTGTTGGAGAGGCCACCAAGGGTGTCATTACGCCTCCAGATGTAGTTTGTCATGCTACCCAACACATCCATCAAGTCACGCCCTGTAGCCCCGCCCATAGAGGTTGCCAAGCGTTTCAAGTTCCTGAGTTCATTGATGACAGCTTGACCTGGGCCATTGACTTCCAAGTTCAGGGTAGAGTTCTTGTATGCACCTGCAAGGTGCGCTATCACCCACGCAAACTGGTAGGTGTTGAGTTCAGAGGTTGCAAACTCTGCTACTTGGTCTAGACCATCTGCATAACAGCGGTAGACCTGAATACAGAATCTGTCTGCCCAGTCACTGCTGCCATAGGCGGGGTCAGCACCTATCACGTAGTAAGCACTGTCTATAGGTTCTTCCCATATCTTGAGAGTACCTAGTCTTTCTGTGGACTTGAGAACTTCAGTGTCTTGGAAGAGTTGACCAAACGAATACCTGTAGTAGTCACACTCTGTGGTCTTGCTCTTCTTAGCGGCTTCTGTGCAACGTGTGTGCGAGAAGAAGGATGTACCCGTCATCACAAAGGCATAGTCCTCAGTGGGTGGAAACTCTTGGTACATAAGAGCATCATCTTTGATGCCTTCGGCCATCTTCCAACGCCACCAAGCCATTTGTCTGCTGTTAATCTCAAAGCCGTAGAGCTTCTTAATGTCTTTGTGCCATTCCTTCTCTTCGCCTGTCAGCTTGCCATCCCAGTACACCTTGTAGATGTTGGAGTCAGCGGGGACGGTGTAGTACTCATTCCTCCACCAACCGCAGAAGATGGCACGTTGTGTCTTTGCTCGTTTGGCAGTCTTGTACATGTCGTGGAACATGTTGAAGCCTTGGGCGGTACTCTCAAACATGTACAGCCTCTCTGCATTCTTTTCAGCAAGAGAAGCTATCAACGAGGCTAAACCTTCTTCGTTACCCCAAGAAGCGGTTTCTGTACCGTGTAGGTAAGTGATAGCTTTACCCTGCCCCAGACGAGACTTATTCCCCGCAATTTGATAGAACAGTCTGCTTCTGTTTTTAAGAACCATCTGGTTTCTGTTGTGGGCAACCAGCGGAATTTTGTATTCCTTGGGCAGACCCTCAATATACATAGCGAGAGTAGAGCGGAACATGTCTCTGTTTTCTTCAGTATCCGCAACGAGTGTTCCTTGCCAGCCAGGGTGTGTGAACTGCCAATAAAGGTCAAGTGCCAAGGAAATAGTTGTGATACCCAGTTGCCTACCTTTGAGGATGACAAAGAAGTGAACATCTTCATCCAAACCTTTCTGTATCTCTTGCATGACATAAGTCTGAGTCCCCAGAAGGTTACCCATCTTCTTCAAACCCTCTTCCTTAGTCTCAATCTTGAGTTCAGAACAGAACTTGTAAAACTTCTTCAGGTCAAAGTTCATTTAATCCCCAAGTAGCTACGGACTTGGTTAAGCATGTTCAGTTGTTCAGGGGTGTACATCTGTGTGGAGTCAGGCCACTGGTTAAACGTGTATCCACGGAAGTAACCAGGCAACCCACTTGCCTTTGCCCAGTCTTCAAAAGCACGTTGTTCTTTATATTCTGGATGTTCTTGGTAGTATTTATATTGTTCTTGTAGCCGTTGGGTTTGTTCTGGTGTCATAGACTTTACAAAGCTCTGATAACGCTCAGACAGGTATGGGTCAGACTCAACACCATAATGACTCACATAGTCAGCAAGAATATCCAAAGGCTTTGTAGATGGGTCAAACACCTCTATACCAACCTTACCCATAGGCAACTCTTTCGGGCGTGGGTATTCAGGAGAGCCAGGTTCGTCAGGAGGATAAAACTCCAAAAACCCTCGGCCTTGGTTAGGAGAGTATTTAAAAGAAATGTCTTTGTCAGACAAGTAAGGGTAATCTGTCTTTGCTTTCTCAAACAACATCTGACCCATAACATCTTTGTCAATTTCTTCCATTTACAACTCCTCATCTTTCCATTCAAGGATTACATACGCAGCTTGCTTGTTCTTCACACAGTTGATAAGCGTCTTCACATGGTCTGCACAGTACTTACTCTTCCACTCTGCCACCAACGCCAACTTCTGCTTCTTGCTAGTGCAAGACAAGGCTCTCCAAATGTCTTGCTTCAACTGAATACGACTCTCCCGCAACGCCATCCTCGTATCCAACTCTGTACCCATACTCCACAGCCTTCTCAATACTTATCGCCATCATCACCAGCATCTGCTCTGTACGGACAAGTTTAGTCAGCAGGTCAGCATACGCACCCCGCAACTCCTCCTCATCCATCCAGAACACTTCATTCACATCGTTCTCCACACCCTCACCTGCTCACCCTCTGTCTTGGCAGTAAACACCCTACCCAACCGCTTACCAGCCCTGTAGTTGGCATTCAACACCTTAGCTCTCGCCTCCAAAGGCACACAGAAGCTATCCCCCACATCCATCTCCTCATACGGGTACGCATACACCACCCTCATCTTGGGTGCAGGTACGCCTACTTCAACATCTATCGCAGTAATCATCATCTCTTCCCCTCTACCAATAACTACATACTACAGACAAAAAAAGGGTTGGTCAAGAAGCAACCCCTGACCAACCTTGAAGGCAACTGCTGGAGCATCCGATAACCAACAGCAACTCCACTATACCAAAAACTATTTTTTTTCTGGGGGGGCGAGAAGTGGGGTGCACGCCTTTTCAGACCCTCAACCCCAAAAGCATGACCACGCAAGCGATGACAAGCACACGCAAAACCATGACAAGCCCATTACCCTTTTCTAGAATGCTATCGTGTGGAGGGTAGGGAATAATTACTAGCACAGGGTAGCGGGATGTGGTAACCCCTTTTCTACCCCTACAAATTGTGTAGCTACCCCATAGATAACCTAGTACATAAACACACTAGAATATACTTAGTGTAATATATAGACTATACCATAGTCTATTACTGGTGTCTTAACTAAGTTACTAACAGCATTGTGCATAACCTAGAGTTATACACACTGCTAACATGATGCACTGATATGGTGATTATATGCATTGTAATAGTGCATGATATTAGATTATGCACTGATATGGTGAATAGGCTATTCGCTAAGTGCTTGATTTATATAGGCTAACATATTGGCATAGAACATGCATGTAGTTTAGCGTTGATATTTACTAGCACGGTGCAAAGTAGAGTTATCAACAATCAAAAATGAGGTAAGTTACCATGAATAAATCAGAATCTAGAGAAATAGCTAAGATTATTCAATTCCATGAAGCAGGGTTAGGTATTGACTATGTAGCACGTGCTATTTCTGCCATGATACGGGCAGCACGTAGCAGCAAAAGCAAAGCAGAGTTACATCAGGCAGCTATCCAATTAGGGGCTAACGTGCATCCTGAATACATATGCTGAAATAGCAGCGAATAGCCTTTAGGGGCTATTCAGTGCTATTTTGCACGTAAACGAGGGTTAGTAACCATGCAAAAAATTCTGTATTTCAACGCTATAGCGTCATTCTTACTGATTCTGTTTAGCCTGTACTGTTTTGGCATAGAAGCTATCACAGGGCTAGAATTACTGGCTGTTTTTCTGTTTAGCTTGTTTACAGGGTTTTATAGCCTGTACGAAGCTAATAACTTACCGTATAACGATTAAAGGGGCATAGTATGCATAAAACAATACCTATACACGTTATGAATAAGACACAGGCTAGCGTTGTCGCTGGCAGTGTAACCAGCACGTCTAAAATGCCATGTAAAAGCTATTCACTGCCTACAGTGGCATGTATTACAGGCTATAAAATGAGCAAAATAGCTGGCAGCATATGCAGTACATGCTATGCGAACAAGGGTAACTATGTGCAATATGCTAACAATATTGAACCAGCACAGCATGCACGGCTAGATTCATTACATGATGAATTATGGGTATCTGCTATGGTAGCTCACATAGCTAACGATAGCTATTTTCGCTGGCATGACAGCGGTGATTTACAGGGCTTATGGCATTTGGAGAAAATAGCACAGGTAGCTATTGAAACACCTAAATGCATGCACTGGCTGCCTACTCGTGAATATTCTATGGTTAAGCAGTACATAGCTAAACATGGTGCACTGCCTAAGAATCTAATTGTCAGATTATCGGCTATGTACGTTGATAAGCAGGTAATCATACCTGCTAGCCTACAGGGACAAGCAAACGTAACCGTGTCTAACGTGCACACAGTGACACCTATAGGGCACGAATGTAATTCACCTAAACAGGGTGGTAAATGCCTAGATTGTAGGGTTTGCTGGTCTACAAAGCCTGTGAGCTACAAAATACATTAAACAAGGGGTACATCATGGTAAAAATTGTATTTAATCGGTTATTAGGTGCATGGTACATAGTACGGGGTGCACACCATACCCCTATAAGTGGCAGGTTTGAGTCTAAACGGGCAGCACAGGCCTGGTTAGCTAGAGATAAATAGCAGCTAGCCTATAGCCTATTCTGTAGGCTATGGGATATCTACTAGGTATCAATCAATCAACACACACGGAGCATAGTATGCAAAAACGAATGTATGCAAAATTCAACGGTATAGATTCACGCACGGGTTACCCTATCCGTAAAGGTGACTACATTGTTTACGATACCGAAACCCGTAAGGCATGGATAGACGAAGACGAAGACGGGTATAGAGAACGTACACGTCACGGGTACATTTCGGACGTGTTTAATATCGGTGGTAATGAATATTATCGAAATAAGCAGGGTAGATGCATAGATGCCCCATGCTGTGGCTGCTGCACTATTTAAGGAAATAGCCCCATGCAAACCTACAAATTAAACACAGGGGTACACGTGCTAGCCCGTCCTTTGAAGGATGGCAGCCTGTACCCGTACACATACATAAACCGCACACAGGCAGATAATGCAGCCCGTAAACACGGTGGTGATGTTTATCAAAGCCATTCGACTAGACGGGTTTTCTATGTAACCCCTAAACAGGAAATAGCCCCATGACTACCCTCAAAGCCTTAGAAACTAGCCTGTACTGGATGCAGGTGGTCTACAGAGACAGTAGAGACCCTGTCCAACGTGAACGGGTAAAAGCCCGTATAGCCCGTTTAGAAGCCCAAATTGCAGCCCTTAAATTGGAGGTAGCCCCATGATTGACCAAACACAAAACCACAAAGCCCATTTATCGTTCAGCGAACGTGGGTGGATTCTCATATATCAGGGTTCGCCCCTATGTGACTACAAAGCCACATATGACGAAGTTATGCAGGTGGTAGCCCATTACCGCATGACTTTGCCCCCAGTTACTTGGAATGGTGACCGCATGGAATGGGTGACCACAAACACAATAGAAGAGGTAGCCCCATGAAAACCTATAAAGTAAAAGCAACCTACACGGTTTACTGTCAAACCGAAATAGAAGCAGAGGACGAAGACCAAGCCTACGAAATAGCCCGTGAAATGGACGGTGGACTGTTTGAACGGGCAGGTGATGATGATTTAGCAGATTGGCGTATATATGACATTTCAGAGGTGGAAGAATGATTAAAGCCCCAAGCCCCGACAATGACACCCCCCGCAGATTCCCTAGAACCTTGCAAGAAGCTTTCCCAAGCTGCCCCGAATGGGAAGAAAAGCCCCCATTGCATGACAAGGTGGTGATGTACCTTGGCTGCTTTGTGGCAGGGTATATAACAGCCCTTGTTGCTATGGGGTATTGATATGGATTTTTTAGTAGTCCAGCAACATCCTGATTTTCTTTTGTACGTGGACAAGCTACAAAGGATTAACGCAGAGGCTTTATCTTTTTACCCCACACAGGTATTTGAGAGAGAGTTAGAAAAGGGTAGATTGTTTCTAGGGCTACTCAATGGTGAACCATGCGGGTATATCTACATGGGGGCGCAGGGTGACCATGTGAAATGCCATCAAGTCTGTATCCAGTATGACGCAAGGCTACGGCACTATGGTGCTGCCCTTGTGTCAGCTATGGAGGAATACGCCAACGAAGGCAAAGCTACATCCGTTTCCCTACGCTGTGGCTTTGACCTTGATGCAAATAGATTTTGGAAGTCTTTGGGCTATGAGTGTGTAAGCATTGTGGACGGAGGCGCTAGACGTATGAGGAAAATCAACGTATGGCGCAAGCAATTAGCCCCCGAACTATTTGAAACATTAGCATTAGAACCCGCTGTTGGTAAGACCAGTTCAACCCTATGGCGTAAGAATAAGTCTACAGGTTTGATTACAGGGTTCAGCAGGGGTAAGGCTTTAACAGACTATAGAAAAATAGTCATTGACAAAGAATAAAGGATTGATGTTATGATTTGTTCCGTTGTCGTAGTGGACATCACTTTGAAGGCCGTTATCTCATGCACAGTTCCCCACGGGGAATCCACTACCTGTGCAGCAGATAGCGGCTTTTTTATTGCCCTTACTACGTCAACCGTACTCCACACGATAGCAAGTGCCCCCGACTGTGGCAGCGTGGAAGCAAAGCGGTTTACCTTGACCCAAGGGGGACGGGTACACGAGGGTTCTGCCCCAAGTGATAAACAGGCATGTAGGTTGATAGTCGATTGTTGCAGAGACAAATTCTCTGGCCTGATAAATAAAGCAGCAGAACACATAACGGGCATTGCCCCTATGTGGACAGCCCCAAAGGTTGAAAGTAGGTTATTGACTAATCATCATCCCTACCGTAGCCCTTGTATTGTCTAAAGGAAACACACACATGAACAGACAAGAAGCAAATCAACTCTTAAACCAAGTCAGAGAAGGTGTACTACACCCTCCCTCTGCCATCATTAAAGCCCTCACCATCACTGGAGACATACATGACAAATGTTCTAGCCTGGACTCTGCTGCTCACACTTGGCTCAGTCCTGACGATAGCCCCTATATGCCTGTTATTGCTTTACAAAGCGTGGAAGGAGAACAGACATGACACAAGATGAAATCATGCAACTGGCTATACAGGCAGGTGCTTCACCTGACGAAAATAAGATTTGGCTTATGTATGCAGAAGAAATTGAAGCCTTTGCCAACCTTGTAGCTGCCAAGGAAAGAGAAGCGTGTGCAAAGATTGTTGAAGATTCACCATCTTATGACTGGCACAAATTTGCTTGTGAAGCCGCCGCCGCCATCAGAGCAAGGGGACAAGCATGACACAAGAAGCATTGAAGCTGGCCGAGGACTATGCGCATATGCGGGCAATATGGTACGTAGAAAGTCTGTATGGAACATCTGCAAGTCACACAGAATTAAGAGAAAAAGTTATGCTTGGGGCACACCAAGCACTAAAAGAAGCCTTGGCACAGCCAGAGCAAGAGCCTGTGGCGAACTACTGCAAAGAGTGTCTGACATATAACGGACATCACGAAGGTTGCAGTCACTACACCACCCCACCACAACGCACATGGCAGGGACTGACGAATGAGGATATTTCCGAAGTTGTCAGGGGAACACATAACACAGGAAGTTTTGTTCGAGCCATTGAAGCCAAATTGCGTGAGAAGAATTCTCAGCATAAGGAGAAGAACACATGAAATACGAAGACATAAAAGACTTCTATAAACGCTGTGAAGAACACCCTGACCATCAAAGCGGAATGATTAGCAACTCCATGCTTCAGCAACGGTTGCATGAAGAAATTGACGAACTGCGTGAGTACATTGAACAGCAACTCAAGGAGAAGAACACATGAACACTTGTCCAAACTGCGGAAAGGTAGCAGGTCTTCACTCAAGCATATTGCAAGGGTGTATGTGTCAATACTCAATGCAAGCGCCAGCACAGCGCACATGGGTAGGGCTGACGGATGAAGATAGACAAGCGGCTTTTGAATCCATGCCTGATATGTTGGATGGGTTTTTGAAAACTTGGGGCTGGCTGCATTTTTCTAAAGCTATTGAAGCCAAACTTAAGGAGAAGAACACATAACAGGTTACCCACACTACCTGCTTTTAAAGTGTGGGACAAATGGAGATAAAACCCATGAAAAAAGAAATTGAAGTTGCAATCAAATTGCTGTCTGAAAAAGTAGATAAATCTGTAAAAAGTGAAGACGCATTGCGCTTTACCCAAGCGGCTTTGAATCTTGCCCATGTTCTTGCAATGCTGGACAACATGAAAAACTAAAAATAATGCCCCTTCGGGGGGCGTTAAGGAGAAGAACACATGATTGATCGGCTCATACTCAGCGTGGCGCTTATGGCAACAGGATGGAATGGCTTGTTCCCCGAACCCACGCCGCCAGTGGAAAAAACACTGAAGCAAAAAGCAAAAGAAAGACAGCTAAGTGAAATCTGTTTGAGGAAGAACAACAAGCACCAAAGCGAAACGGTGAAACGTATGTGCAAACGATGGAAGGAGCAACAGAATGGTTGAATTTAAATGGTTGAGCGGAAAGCCTATGCTCCCCTATGTCATACCAGCGTTTAGATGGATAGGACATCCAAACTCTATTCCCATGCAAGATCGTTACTACAAACTAGGTGAAATAACCTATGAGGATGTATGTGCGTGGAGAGATGAAGTAACCCGAGAAGGGGAAGAGGTTGATCGTTTAGCCCCGCCCGAGTATTGGGAGGCCGTATTCGACAAGGAGAAGAACAATGGATGAAAAGGCAATTCAAAAAGCGTGGAACATGCTGTCCATGCACAACTCCGAACTATTGCTTGAAAACGAGCAGTTAAAGAAACAGCTTATGCGCCAGAGCTTTTGGTACGCAATCAAGCGAGCAATCAATATTTGGAGGGGGAAAGAATGATTGAAGCAATCAGAACATTTTTTG
>Ga0315909_10005857_pt1 | contig 13992 bp, 7 predicted proteins | sample LakEriMetagenome_11_FD_203527 | JGI IMG/M metagenome (GOLD analysis project Ga0315909, IMG submission 203527) | Freshwater fungal communities from buoy surface, Lake Erie, Ohio, United States - Buoy 2 MA125 | ecosystem: Environmental > Aquatic > Freshwater > Lake | place: USA: Lake Erie, Ohio...
ACGCCCTCAAGTGGGCCGCCCGCACCTACTTGGTTGCCGCCGCCGCTGCCGTGACCCAGCTCCTGTACTACATCATGCTGTACATGGGCCGCCGCGACGAGTAATGCAGCTTCGTCCCTACCGTTCAACCGACGCGAGCGCCGTGCTCGCCATTTACGGTCCGGTGGTCGCCGAATCTTCGGCCACGTTTGAACTCGAAGTCCCCAACCTCGACGATTTTTCAAAACGCCTGGCAGGCATTGCCGGGCGTTTCCCGTTTTGGGTAGCGGAGTCCGCGGAAGGCGCGCTGATCGGCTACGCCTACGGAACCACCCACCGAGAGCGCGTCGCCTACCAGTGGGCGGTCGAAACCAGCGTCTACGTTGCGACGTCGGCCCACCGCCGGGGGGTAGCCCGAGCGCTCTACGGCGCCCTGCTGCCTTCGCTCGCGGAGCGCGGATTTGTATGGGCCTACGGGGTGATCACCTTGCCCAACGACGCCAGCGTGGCCCTGCACGCGGCCAGCGGCTACGAGTCTTTTGCCACCTACGCGGCCGCCGGCCAAAAATTCGGACGCTGGCACGACGTGCACTGGATGCGCGTTCGCCTCAACCCACCTCGCGACGGAATGGCGGAGCCCGTGTTTATCGGGCTTCGGTAAAAATTTTCCCCGGGTTCAGAATGTTCTTCGGGTCGAGCAGGGCCTTGATTCCGCGCTGAAGATCCAGCGCAGCGGGAACAAACGCGAGGTCCATGAAGCCCTTTTGGACCAAACCGATGCCGTGTTCGCCCGAAATCGTTCCGCCCATGGCGCGAACTTCAGTGAACAGCTGGCGAATCCCCTGCTGAAGGCGGTCGCCGTGCCATTCGGCGTCGGGCATGTCCCCCTTGACAATGTTCACGTGCAGGTTTCCGTCGCCGGCGTGGCCGTAGCAGACCGACTGAAAGCCGTACTCGGCCCCGATTCGCTTGACGGCGCGCAGTAGGTCGGGCAGCTTGGCGCGCGGAACCACCGTGTCCTCTTCTTTGTAAATGCTGTGCTTTTTGACGGCTTCACCCACGCGGCGGCGCAGCTTCCATAGGGCGTCGCGCTCGGACTGGGATTGGGCAAATAGGACCTCGAGGGCGCCCGCTTCTTCGGCGACGGCGGCGAGCTGCTCGGCCTCACGGAGTACCGCTTCCTCGTCGGTTCCGTCGACTTCCATCAGCAGGTGGGCCTCGATGCCCGGTCCGGTCGGAATCGAAACGCCGTCTACGAAGCGCAGGGTCCAATCGATGGCGTCGCGCTCCATGAACTCGAGTCCGCTCGGCGTAATTCCGGCCTGAAAAATGCGCGCCACGGCGGAACAGGCCAGTTCGGCCGAAGCGAACGGCGCGAGCATGGTGAAGTGATGGCGCGGGTAGGGAATCAGGCGCAGGACCACTTTGGTGATCACCCCCAGCGTGCCTTCGCTGCCCACCATGAGTTGGGTTAGGTTGTATCCGGTGCTGTTTTTCAACGTGTTGGCACCGGTCCAAATGATTTCGCCCGTGGGCAAAACGACCTCGAGGTTGAGCACGTAGGCCGCGGTGACGCCGTACTTGACGGCCTTGGGGCCGCCGGCGTTGTAGGCCACGTTGCCGCCCAGGGTACTGCTGCCCCAGGACGAGGGGTCGGGCGGATAAAACAAACCCTGCGCGCGGCAGGCCTCATGAAACAGTTGGTTGACCACGCCGGGCTCGACGGTCGCCTGAAAATTGGCGGCGTCGATTTCTAGGATGCGGTTGAAGCGCTCCATGCTGAGCGAAATCCCGCCTTCGGTTGGAATGGCGCCGCCGCTCAGGCCGGTTCGGGCCGCCGCAGGCGTGACGGGTACCTCGTGCTCGTTGGCCCAACGCAGTACGGCAGACACGTCTTCAGGGGTTCCGGGCCTGACGACCGCCCCGGGAAGCACGCGCAAATCTTCGGTTTCGTCGTGGGAAAAGGCCTCAAGTACCTCGGGCGCCAGCGACAGGTTTTCATCGCCCACCAGGGCACGTAGGGCTTCGACTGATTTTCGCGTAACTTGGGCCATCTTCACAGAAACGATTTGATTCAAATGTACCGCAGTATTCGCTTGACCGCCCTGCTTCTCCTGAGTTCGGTCGCCGTTTTGGCCCAACGCCCCGTGGAACTCCCCGACCTTTATGAGTCCCGAGTATTCAACGCCAAAGGAGTTCAGGGATTCCGTTCCCTAGAAGACGGCATTCACTTCAGCCGCCGAACGGCCAAAGGGATTGAACGCTTCAGCTTCGCTACCGGGGAGTCCGCCGGAATTTTGGTCGCCAGCGAAGACCTGCAAATCAACGGCGAGGCCCTAAACTTCAGCAACTACGTGTTTGCTCCGGGCGAGCGCTACGTCATTCTCGAAACCAACGTGGAGCCGATTTACCGCCATTCCTACACCGCGGTGGTCTACGTGTGGGATCGGGAGGCCAAAAAGCTCACGCAGATGTACGGCGCACCCATTCAAAACCCGGTGCTGGCCCCCGACGGAAGCGCGCTGGCCTTCGTTTTTGAACAGAACGTTTACATCCAAAACCTCAGCACCCTCAAGGTTACCCAGGTCAACGGCGACGGCGAAAAGAACGCCATCCTCAACGGCGCCCCCGACTGGGTCTATGAGGAAGAATTCAGCTTCCACGTGGGCATCGCCTGGAGCCCCGACAGCAAGTCGCTCGCCTACCTGCGCTTTGACGAACGCGCCGTGCCCACCTTCAGCATGGACCTGTACGGAAGCGATACCTACCCCAAACCCTACGTGTTCAAGTACCCCAAAGCCGGCGAAGCGAATTCTGTGGTGAGCCTGCACGTTTGGAGTAACGGAACAACGCATGAAGCCAGCAAGGGCCTGAAGTACGAGTACATTCCGCGCATGGCCTGGAGCCCCAAGGGCGAGTTGTTCTTCGCAACCCTGAACCGCCACCAGGACTCCATGCAGGTCATGGCCTACCGCCAGGGTCAGGCTCCGCGCCGTTTTTTACTCGAGACCGACGCAGCCTTTGTCGAGTCGGAGCGCGAATTCAGCTTTTTGGACGACGCCCGCCTGGTTTGGGCCAGCGAGCGCAGCGGCTACACGCACTACTACCTGTATTCGGCCGACGGCAAAAAGTTCAGCCCGATTACGCGCGGAACCTTTGACGTAACCGCCTGGTACGGCGTCGACGAACAACGCGAAGAGGCCTACTACCAGGCCGCCACGCGCAGCGCAAGCCAGCGCGAAGTATTCCGCACCAAACTCAGCGGCGGAACCCCTACCCCCATCGCCGCCAAAGCCGCGTGGAACGAGGCCGACTTCTCGTCTTCCTACGACTACTACCTCCTGACCGCCCAAGACGGCAACAGCCCGGCCACCTACGCACTGATGGACCGCAGCGGAAAGCAGGTGCGCATGCTCGAAGACAACGCGAAACTCCGCGAGGACATCAAGGCCTTCGCGCTCTCGCCCAAAACATTTTTCACGCTGGAGGCAGCCAACGGCCAGAAACTTCCGGCTTGGGAAATTCGCCCCGTGAACTTTGACGCCAGCAAAAAGTACCCCGTCCTCATGTTCGTCTACGGCGGACCCGGGAGCCAGCAGGTCACCCAGCGCTGGGGTGGCCGCGACTACTTCTGGTACCAAATGCTGGCCGCCAAAGGCTACTGGATCGTCTGCGTCGACAACCGCGGAACGGGCGCCATGGGCCGCGACTTCAAAAAGGTGACCTACCTGCAGCTCGGCAAGTACGAGGTGGAAGACCAAATTGCGGCCGCGCAGTCGCTGGCCAAGCACCCCAACGTCGACGCCGGCCGCATCGGAATCTGGGGATGGTCCTACGGCGGATTCATGTCCTCGAACTGCCTGCTGCAGGGTGCCGACGTGTTCAAAGCCGCCATCGCCGTGGCTCCGGTGACCAACTGGCGCTTTTACGACAACATTTACACGGAGCGCTACATGCGCACCCCGGCCGAGAACTCCACCAACTACGACGTGAATTCGCCGCTCGCCCACGCCGCCAAGCTCAAGGGGAACTTCCTGTTGATCCACGGTTCCGCCGACGACAACGTGCACGTACAAAATGCCATGCGCCTAGCCGAGGAACTGATTCAAGCCAACAAGCAGTTCGACTACATGGTCTACCCCGACAAGAACCACGGAATCTTCGGCGGCGCCACGCGCTACCAGCTCTACACCAAGATGACGAATTTTATCCTGAACAACCTCTAATTCCCTAACACCCCAAACTATGGCTTCTACCGAAAAAATGGCGCACCCCCGCGGGCTTTACACCCTCTTCTTCACGGAGATGTGGGAGCGCTTTAGCTACTACGGCATGCGCGCCCTCTTGGTGCTGTACTTAACGACGGAATACCTCCGCGGCGGCTTCGGCATGGACCGCGCGTCGGCACTGGAGATCTACGGCATATTTACGGGCTTGGCCTACCTCACCCCCATCATCGGCGGAGCCTTAGCCGACCGCATCCTCGGCCAGCGCCGCGCCATTTACATCGGCGGATTCCTGATGGCTCTGGGCCAGTTTGCCTTGGCGGGCTCCCACGCCTTTGCCGCAGACGAAGCCCTGCGCCAGTGGATGTTCCACATGGGCCTTGGCTTACTCATTTTGGGCAACGGCTTCTTTAAACCGAACATTTCAACGATCGTGGGTTCGCTCTACACCGACAACGATCCGCGCAAAGACTCGGCCTTCACCATCTTCTACATGGGAATCAACCTGGGCGCCTTCCTGTCGCCCATTATTTGCGGAACCCTCGGTGAGCAGGTAGGCTGGATGTGGGGCTTCGGCAGCGCCGGCGTCGGCATGCTGCTCGCCACGGTGTGGCTGTACGTCGAAGAGCCCAAGCTCGAGGGCCGCGGAATGCCTCCGGGGCGCGAAGGCGTGCGCTTGGGTGGCGCCGACTTCGGTACGATCGCCGCCTTCGTCGTCGGAGGGGTGGCCGCGGTATACGGCTTTTTTGCCCTGCAGGCGGCGATTTCTGATTCCGCCATGTCGACCGCGCTTAAGGTAGTCGGCTTGCTCGGTGCGGCCGGCATCGCCTACATCATCTATAACGGCACCTCCGGCAGCGAGCAGTGGAGCCGCGTGAGTGCCATCCTGATCTTCACGATCGCCAACATTTTCTTTTGGAGCGGATTTGAACAGGCCGGCGGCACCTTCAACCTCTTCGCCGCCGAAGAGACCAACCGCGTGGTGTTTGGCTACGAAATCGCCGCCTCGCTGTTTCAGAGCGTGAACGCGTTGGCCATCTTCATTTTTGCGCCCCTCTTCGCGTCGCTGTGGGTCACCCTGGCTGCGCGCAACATGAACCCGTCTACCCCGGCGAAATTCGGCCTTGGACTGACCCTGTTGGCCGTGGGCTTCATCGTCATGTCCTTCGCGAGCTTTGCCGCAGAAGGCGACGCACTCATCAGCCCCCTGTGGTTGATCGGCGTGTACGTGCTGCACACCTTTGGTGAGCTGTGCATCTCGCCCATCGGACTTTCGATGGTGACCAAGCTGGCTCCACCCAAGATTGTGAGCGTGATGATGGGCCTGTGGTTCGCGTCCATGGCCCTGGCCAACTACCTCGCGGGAATTATGGAGAGCCTGCTCCACTCGATCGCCCCCGACATGAACCTGTTTGTCTTCCTGACCATTTCGTCGGCCGTGGGTGCCGCGCTGCTGTTTGCGCTGACGCCCCTGCTGCGCAAGCTGATGCGCGGAATTCACTAATCGGAATTCGCCAAAACAACCAGGGGCCCGCACGGGCCCCTTTTTTTTGCGCCTGCGGCCGGACTTAGAAGTAGACGATGTCGTAGCCCTTCAGCGTAAGGGTCTGGTACTTTTTCTCGTCAAACATGTAGAGGCGCGACGGGCGCTTGGCCTTGGCGCTTGACCGCACCGTGTTTCCGGTCTCGATGAGCAGTTGGCTTTTGAGCACCTTGCGGCGAAAGTTCCGCTTGTCAAATTTTCGGCCCAATGCGCACTCGTACAGGCGCTGAATCTCGTTAAGCGTGAATTCGCGCGGAAGCAGCGTGAACCCCACCGGGCGGCGCTTAACCCGGCGCTTGAAGCGTTCGCGGGCATAGGCCATCACCTCGTCGTGGTCGTAGGCCATCGAAGGCACCTTAGTCACGGGTATCCAGCGGCAGCCCCGTGCCTCAAGGGACGCCTTGAGGTCGTCGCTCAGGCGCACCAGGCAGTAGTAAGCTATGTTCACCACACGGCCCGACGGATTTCGGTACGGATTCGCGAAGGAATTGAGCTGCTCCAAGGGCCAGTCGTCCCGTCCCGTGAGATCGCGGAGCAGGGACTTCACGACGTTTTCCGGGGCCTGGTCCGGGCGAATGATGGCGGTCGGTAAAATATGAGCCCCGTGAAAGGGTTCGCCGTCTTTTTGGGCAATCAAGGTCAGCAGTTCGTCGCCGCTAAATCCGTAAACCACCACCGAGGTGGCCAGGGCAACGTTAAAGTCGGCGGGCGTAAAATCAATCTTCATGATCGGGATGCAAAACTAGGCTTGCCCCACCAAGAAGTGTACCGAAATACACAAATTTAAAGCAGACGTTACCCTCGGGTAAAAAAAGCAAGCGCGGCCACTTGCGTAACCGCGCTCAGCAGGCGCACTCGGAGGGAATGCGTTACCCCGCACGTCCCGTGGGACGGCTTTGCCCGGTGCATGTGCCAAAAGCCTGACTTCGGCGCACCCAGCACTGAATCCACTCGCCCAAGCTTCATCCCTTCGCCAAGGGCAGCCGGACCTCTATCCCAAGGTCCCGTGGACGGCAGTTCACCTTGATCCAACCGCGCTGCTGCGTCGGTAAGCGGCTCATTCCGCTCGGAGCACCTGCGCCTAAACGCCGGACTCCGTGGTCAAGCAAACGGACGGAAGTAAGCTCCCACGCCCGGAGGCGCTTCCGTTTGGCTGGGAGGCGCTACCTCCCGTGGACCTGCTCCAGCTGTTCCGGCCGTCGCCGGGCCGAAGCGGTCAATGACGTAGATTATTGGCTACCAAGCAAGGCTTACCCAACTTGGGTGCACCGAAATGCACCTATCTACATCAACGCCAACTACTTAGTTAAGAACTAAGCCGTTCAGTTCGCTTCACTTTAGGGGTGAGAACGCGCTGCTGCGTTCATTGAAGGTAGCATAAATTCTCATGGTTCAAAGGCTTGTGAATAAGTTCTTTCAAACCGTGAATTTTAGGATTTAGCTTCTCATTTTCAATTAGTTAAAACTACATGTTTAACCAAAAAAACGGGCATAAAAAAATCCCCTCAACCGAAGTTGAAGGGATTTTGTCGGGATGACAGGACTTGAACCTGCGACCACACGCCCCCCAGACGTGTACTCTACCACCTGAGCTACATCCCGATTAGGGCGGCAAATATACGCGAAATGCATCAGTAAAATGGGACTTCGGTTCCGCAGCCGATCGCCGCCGGCGCGTACATTTGGCAGATGGAACAACACAACCTCGTGATCATTGGATCCGGACCCGCCGGATACACCGCCGCCATCTACGCGGCACGCGCTGACCTTAAGCCCATTATGTACGTTGGACTGCAGCCCGGAGGCCAGTTGACGACCACCACCGAGGTCGATAACTTCCCCGGTTACCCCCAGGGCGTAGACGGCAACCAACTCATGGAGGACCTTAAAAATCAGGCAGAGCGCTTTGGTACCGACGTTCGCTGGGGCATGATTACCCAGGTTGAATTTTCGGACACCCCCGGCGGATTCCACACGCTCACGGTCGACGAGACCACCCAAATTCAGGCGCAGACGGTGGTGATCGCCACGGGCGCGACGGCGAAGTACCTCGGCCTGCCGAGCGAAGAGAAGTTTATGGGCCACGGCGTAAGCGCCTGCGCCGTCTGCGACGGATTTTTTTACAAGGGTCAAGAAGTGGTCATTGTGGGCGGTGGCGACACGGCCGCTGAAGAGGCCTCGTACCTGGCTAAACTCTGCCCAAAGGTCACCATGCTGGTGCGCAAGGGCGAGCTGCGCGCCTCAAAGGCGATGCAAAACCGCATCCTGAGCACCCCCAACATCGAGGTTCGCTGGCATACCGAAACGCTCGAGCTTCTGGGCAACGAAGGCGTAGAAGCGGTTAAGGTGCGCAACCTACAAACCGGCGTCGAGGACGTGATTCCGGCCACCGGATTCTTTGTCGCCATTGGCCACAAGCCGAACACCGACATTTTCAAAGGCCAATTAGACATGGACGAGGTTGGCTACCTCCAAGTCCAGCCCGGCAGCACCAAAACCCGCAAGCCGGGTGTTTTTGCCGCCGGTGACGTGGCCGACAAGGTGTACCGCCAAGCGATTTCGGCCGCAGGAACCGGCTGCATGTCGGCACTTGACGCCGAGCGCTACCTGGCCGAGTTCCACTGATCGCACCCGCGTTAACGCAACAAAAAAGCCGGCCCGTGAGGGTCGGCTTTTTTCGTTAGTACTCCGGGTCGCTTACATGCGCTTGCGGCCTCCGGGCTTGCCAGCGCCCCCGCCGAAGCCGGGCTTACCTCCGCCAAAGCGCTTTCCGCCGCCAAAACCGGGCTTGCCCCCGCCGAAGCTGGGTTTTCCGCCTGGGCTCAGGCGTGGCTTGCGCGCCTCAAATCCGGTATCGCTGGCTCCGCGGTTGAAGGCGTCGGCACGGTCGTCGTTGCCGCGCGCCCAATCCGGGGTTTCTTGGCGCTGGGTCCACGAACCACCGCGTGCTTCGCCGCCGCCTTGGGCGCCGTAGGGCTTGCGGTCGTCGCCTCGGTAGCCGCCACCGCCGCCACCTTGGTAGCCTCCGCGGTCGTTTCCGCCGCGGTAGCCTCCGCCGCCGCCACCTTGGTAGCCGCCGCGGTCGTTGCCGCCACGGTAGCCTCCGCCGCCTTGGTAGCCGCCGCGCGGTCCACGGTCGTTGCCGCCGCGGTCGCCAAAGCGACCTTGGGGACGTCCGCCGCCAAAGCGGTCGTTGCGGGGTCCGCGGTCGCGCTCAAAGCGACCAACTTGGTCCTCAACCGCCTGCAACTCGACTTCGACGCCCTTGACGTGCGCCCCGTTCAGCGCCATTTGCACGTCGTCGACGCGCGTTTGGGGCACATTGAAGTAGCTCACGTCCGGTCCGCAGTTCACACCCTGCACTTCGCCTTCGCCGAGGCGAACGGTTTCGCGCAAGAAATCCTTGAGCGCAAACCAGGTAAAGCCCTGGGCCTCACCCACGTTGATCGAAAAGCGCTGCTCCATCGGAGCGTCCATGCCGCGTTGGCGCTTGGTTCCGCGCTCTTCGTAACCTCCGTCTCCGCGTTCCTTGCGCTCCTTTTGGGCACGAACCGACGGAATCTCCGCTTGCTCGTTCACGTAGTGCTGCACCAGCTCGTGGAGCTCGGCCGCAAAAAAGCGCTCGATGAGCTCGCGCGACGTCATGTGCTCAAATTGGGGCATCACGGCCTCCACCAACGGCTTGATGACCTCGGGTGCCTCGGGATGCGCGGCAAACTCTTCGGCAAAGTGGTTGACCTGACGGGCCAAAACTTCGTCGCGGGTCGGCAGCGTGCACTGAAGCATTTCGCGCTGAATCATCTTCTGAATGAAGGCGATTTTGCGGCGCTCCATGGGGTTGATCAGCGCCCAGCTCTCCCCCGACTTTCCGGCACGGCCGGTACGGCCGCTGCGGTGGTTGTAGCTCTCGGTATCGTTGGGGAATCCGAAGTGGATTACGTGCGACAGGTCCTGAACGTCGATGCCGCGGGCGGCCACGTCGGTGCACACCAGCAACTTGACGCGCTTGTGGCGGAAGGACTGCATGACCAGATCGCGCTGCTGCTGGCTCAGGTCGCCGTGCAGGGCCGACGCGGTGTAGCCCTCGGCCACCAGGCGCTCGGCAAGTTCCTGGGTTTCAATCTTGGTGCGGCAGAAAATCATGCCGTACAGCCCGGGCGCGCTGTCGAGCAGGCGACGTAGTCCGCTGTAGCGGTGCTCTTTGGGCACCACAAACACCTTGTGGGTCACCGTGGTCGTACCCGAGTTGCGTTGGCCAATTTGTACGCGGATCGGCTCGTTCATGAGCGTCTTGGTCATGGCGTCGATCGGCTTGGGCAACGTGGCACTGAAGCACCAAATGTTGCGGCCTTCGGGGGCTTGCTTGAGGACTTCTTGAACGTCGTCCCAAAAGCCCATGTTGAGCATTTCGTCGGCCTCGTCCAGGATGATGTACTCCAGGTCATCAAAAAGCACCTGACCTTGACGGTTCAAGTCCAGCAGGCGACCGGGGGTAGCCATCAAGATGTCGACGCCCTTTTTCATCGCCGTCACTTGGGTGCGCATCGCGGCACCGCCGTAGACCGCCAGCATGCGAAGGCCGGTTTCGGTTGCGTACTTCTCCATTTCGGTCGAAATCTGCACGCAGAGTTCGCGGGTCGGAGCCAAGATCAGCGCCTTAGGGCGGTTTTTGGCCGAAGGCTGGCCGTCTTCGAGCAGCATGTGCAGGAGCGGCAGGCCAAAGGCTGCGGTTTTACCCGTTCCGGTTTGGGCCAGTGCGACCATGTCGGTCTGCCCGTTGGCACCCAAAAGAAGGGGGATAGTTTCGGATTGAACAGGTGTAGCCTGCTCGAAACCAAGCGCTTGAATCGCTTGGAGGAGTTCGGATCGGAGTCCGAGTTCAGTAAATGTAGCCATCGCGTAGATGTGTTAAAGCCCTATTAAAATGGCCCCAACCCGCGGAGCCTTCGGTCGTAGAAAAGCATATCGTCCTGTAAGCCGGATTCTGTTCGCCCCTTGCGTTGCGCCCTTGCCATTGATCTGGGCAGTTGGTCACCCAACTGCTCTATCTGCCTACCCGCTGGCTCAGACGAGCCGTCTTCAAGCGCCAGCCTACATGGCATTTCATCCCGCGAGGTTTACCAAGCCATCGGAATTGCTTCCGACGCTGGTGGGCTCTTACCCCACCTTTTCACCCTTGCCCCCAGTACTCATACGACGTTCCGTTGGCGGTTTCCCTCTCTGTGGCACTAGCTGTCAGCCCTTGGGTTGCCCCTCCAACTGCCTACCCGTTAGGTAGCGCGGTGCTCTGTGATGTCCGGACTGTCCTCCCCTCGGAACCGAAGCCCCTCAAGGCGGCAAGGCGGACGTTATGCGGGCGCAAAGGTACGCAAAATAAAAAGACCGCCCAGGTTACCGGGCGGTCTTCGTTTTTGGGCGTTGATTTCGGCCTACTTCTGAACCGCAATGCGGCGGGTTACCACGCCCTCTTCGCTGGTAATCTGGAGCAGGTACAATCCAGCGGAAGCCTCGCTGAGGTCGACCGCGTGGCGCTGCAGGCCGTTGGCCGATTCCAGGTTGCGCACCCAAACGACCTGACCGGTGGCACTCAGTACCTTGACTTCCACGCGTTGGGCGGAACCCAGCTCAAAGTCGACGCGGAACACGCCGGAATTTGGATTGGGGTACACGCTGAGGCTGCGGTCAAGTGGTGTTTCGGCTACGTTGATGCCCGCCACCGTTACCGGAATGACCAAGGTATCGGCGCCGCAGACTCCGCCCGCGATTAGGGTCACGTTGTACCCTCCGTTGGCGGCGTAGCTGTGGCTGGTGATCGCGCCGGTTCCGGTCGATCCGTCACCGAAGTTCCAGTCGTAGGACGTAGCGTTCGTGGAGGCACTCGCATCGAAATCGACCGCCATTGCGGTGGACGTGGCCGCCTGAGGCGTGCTGGTGAAGCTTGCCGCCGGACCCGCTTGGTGGTACAGTGTAACCTCGCCGTCGGGACGCGGGCATCCTCCGCTTCCCAACTGCCAGTTGTAGAAGTAGTAGTACGACGTGGCGTTAAACGTTGTTCCAGTAATGGTCACGCTGCCGTCGGTCGACAGGTACGGGAATACCGCCCCCGAGGAGTTGCGCTGCAGGCCGCCGGCGTTGTTGGTTGTCGTACTGCCCATGCGGTAGTTACCCGGGGGCAGCGAAATGTTGACCACCAAGCGGTTAAATCCGGGAGCCGTCGACGAAACCGTTACCGTTTGAACGGTAGCCAGGGTAGCCGCATCCTGAACCACGACGTCAATTAATCCGATGTTCGTGGCAAACACATCCACGGAGTAAATGGTCGTTGGGGAATTGACGGTGAACAGGTTGTAGTGGTTCATCGCCGTGTAGTTTGCTGTCGCACCAATCGTGTTGTCGAGCGGTCCAACTTGGCCTGAGGTCGACGTCGGGCGGAGCACAAAGGTCGTGTCGGCCGCATTCATCGGACCAACGAGCAGGCTGTCCGACGTGCCGAGGGTGTCGCCCGCGGTGCTCAACCACATGTAGGAATCGGTGCTCGCCCCTCCGCTTGGGAAGTACAGCGTGGCAAACCCGCCCGCACACAGCGTATCGGCCGACGCCGTCGGAATGCGGGGCAGCGCGTCTAGCAGGTTGCGCGACGCCGTCAAGCTGTCGTTGGAGGTCTTGCCGTCGTTGGCCAAGGCCACGTAGCCCTTGAAGGCAAAGGTTCCGCCAGCCACCGTATTCACCGTACCTACTTGAACCGTGTCCACGGCGAGGGACGCCAGGGTGCCGGTATAGGTGGCTGAAAGCGATGCCGTAGCGGCACCGCTGATCAGGACACCCACACCAAAGTTGGACTGCGAGGCCGTTCCGAGGTTTCGAATAACGACCGAAACCGCTGAATTGGAATCTCCGCACGAATTATTGCCCGGCACAAGCAGCGCGGTCACCTGAAGGTCGTTGGCCAAGGGCGTAAACTCGTCGGCGCCCAGGTCGGGTGCGGTGGTCGAACGAAGGTCGCCGTCAATGTCGGTCGTCACCGTGGCAATGGGCGTTCCCATGTTGTTGGGCCCGTTGTTCACCACGCGCAGGTCGTTGGCCGCGGCGAAGAGAACCGGATTGTCGGTCGAATTCACGTTAAGCAGCGGATAGGCCGTCTTCCAAGCCGCGAGGCTCGGTTGCGCCACATTGTAGTAAACAAAGGTTGCCGTGGCGGCCGAGTTATACAGGTTGTAGTCCATGGTCACCGAATCGGGCAATCCACTCTGGTACAGCGCATACGTGCCACCTCGGAAGATGTTGTTGCGAAGATTCAGGTTCTTCGACTGCAGCGTGGCCGTACTCGACACCAGGTACAGACCGTAGGTGCTTCCCGAGAAGGTATTGTGGTACATGTTCACGTGGCGCGGGTACGGCAAGTAGGCTCCGTAGCTGTTGGTTGCCGCCGACATGTTGTTGGCAATCACGCTGTTGTTCGCCGGCTTCACGTTGTTATTGAGGTAACCCATTGTGATGCCCGCCAAGGCTGAATAGGTCTCGTTGCGCTCCATGTTCACGTTGCCCACGTAGTAGAGGTAGTGTCCGTAGTTGCTCGTATTGCGCAGATTACGAACCTTGTTGTCGTTGATCGTAAGGTTACCCATGTAGTAGAAGTAGGTGCCGTAGTAGTAGGCCTTCGTGATGGTGTTTCCCGAAAGATTGATGCCGGTATTGAACGATGTGGTGCTGCTGCCGTTAAAGCGCACCCCGTAGTAACCGCCTTTAATGACGTTGTCGGTCACGGTAATGTTGTTGGCGTTTACTCCGTACCCGGTAACCGACGTCAAGCTCGAAGTTGACGCAATGCCCGCGATGGTGCTGGCGGTGGCCGTCGTATCGGCTAGAATTTCGTTTTCATCAATAACGATGTCGTGGGCTCCGCCCGTCAAAATGATGCCCGACGCCGTGGGGTGCATAATCCGCAGCTTGCGCAGGGTCACAAAGTCCGTTCCGTTCAAGGTGACCGCCGCGAACTGCCCCGCCACACCCTGAATAGTGGCCGTTCCCGTTGCCGGACCTTGGAAGGTCACGGTATTGGTCGCTGAAGCGCCGTTGAGGGCAGCCAGGGACATTCCGCCGGTATGGACGTAGGGTGCAAGCGTGAAGGTTACCGGGCCCGTGATTCCGCAGGTCGAAACCGCGGCCAGGGCACTCTGAAGGTTAACGAAGTTTGAAGTACCCGTTCCGTTGGAATCGATGGTGTAGTTGCCGATCAACGTCGAA
>Ga0315909_10005858_pt1 | contig 13991 bp, 27 predicted proteins | sample LakEriMetagenome_11_FD_203527 | JGI IMG/M metagenome (GOLD analysis project Ga0315909, IMG submission 203527) | Freshwater fungal communities from buoy surface, Lake Erie, Ohio, United States - Buoy 2 MA125 | ecosystem: Environmental > Aquatic > Freshwater > Lake | place: USA: Lake Erie, Ohio...
CTTCACCGCTAATATACTGATTGTACGTTTCAACTTCACCTAGTAAACATTTAGACAATCTATCTACTATCTTTTTTGTTACCCTATTCACACCAAGTTGTTTCCTAACAGAATCTTTCTTGATAAAAACAAAACCAATCTGACCGCTATCCCATGAACAATTAAAGGGTGTTGTACTAATAGATGCACCTGAATGATCGTACATATACAAAGGTTCAATGATCGCTGGATCTTCATTCTTGATAAGATCTTTTTCCAATTCATCCCAACCGTTATAGTCAGATGATCTGTAAGAGGTCTTATCTCCTACGTTATATCTCCCATGAAAGCAAACCATTTGTGTAAGGTTATCCCAATGCCTAGGGTTATCGGGGTTAACATCATTAAAAATCTTAATGATCCTACCATCTGATAATTCAAAACGTCTCATAACAATTACTACTTTATAAATCAATTAGACTTCCATCCCATTCCTTACCGTTTAGATACCAATTCCAATTGCGTTGACTGATACCACCCATGTTTAATGCTGAAAGTAAAGCATTCAAACGTTCCTTAGTAGTGTTAGTCTGCCACCCACAATTAGTTATTGACAATGTACGTTCAGGATCATTGTAACGATAGGCAATAGCATTACCGAATAACTTTAGTATAGTGACGTTTGGTAGTACTTCAACCTTCATGTTTTGTTTATTGAACGGCTTAACCTCTAAGAAAGCATTAACCGATTCTTTAGTAATTTGTCTCATGATCTTATTACTTATTAATTCCACAACCTTCACCAGTCCAATGCATATTACGTAGACTCTTCCTACGATTCTTTGCAGATTTCTTGTAATGTTTCTTGTAGTTATAGCCTGACTTCTTGTTCTTACCCCCATCAATTTGAGGACTAGCACTACAAATAACTGGCAAGAGAGCAAACAAAATAGCTATACCATATCCGATGATATAAGCCTGAATTTTAAAATCTTTTTTCATGTGTTATGTTTTTAATTAGACAATACAAAGATAAGAATTATTTTTTAATCAACATCAAATGAACTTTCACATTGTTCACAGATCAAATGCCTACCCAGATTATCAATCTTGACATTCTCTTCCGATAAAGTTTGTGAGTGTCCACAATTCAAACAGTTTGCAATAATACTATACAGTATATTTTCAACAATCAAATCCCATGTTGCGGTTGGATCATTGTTAGCTTCGGAATCAAACCTTCTTAATACCTCACTGATATGATCATCTGTAACATCTATACCTATATCATTAGCAACATTGATTACATCAACATTAGTTATCCCATTCATAACTTTTAATTTTAAACGTATATAAACTCTTTTAAAAAGTATTTGTATAAATCCCTCATGGATTCAATTTTATTGCAGTAGAGAGCATCCTGAGTGGCAAAGAAGCCATTTAATCTGACAACATTACCATCAGCGATCCACTTCTCAAATGATTCTCGATTACTCATTGCATTAAACCTTGATCGGCAAAAGAATAAAAACTTTCATCCGTAATGATTAAATGATCCAAACAACTAATGTCAAATAACTTGCAACCATCAACAATTTTTTTAGTCAGTGACTTATCATTGTCAGAAGGTCTAAGGCATCCCGATGGATGATTGTGAGCAAGAATAATAGCAGAAGCATTAGCCAACAATATACCCTGAAAGATGATCTTTGAATCTGCAACAGTTGAAGACGTACCACCAACGGAAATTGTGTGTACACCTAGTACTTGATTCTGACGGTTAAGTAATAGTACACAAAACTTTTCCCTATACTCTATTACGTCTTCAAAGAATGGGCGAAGAACATCGAATGCCCTTTGCGATGTAGCTACCTTCTCTCTTTCGGAAGCTTTTACTTTTGTCTTGTAGGTAATTTCTACCTCTGAAATATTCGGCATGGGATCTTTGATTTTAAAAATTAAACCTGTGCAACTATAAGTTATCTACTAGTACTAAACTATCTATATCTGAATAGCTACCTGAATAGACTCTACCATGTACAGATTCTAGTATAACATAGTCTTCATGTACCTCTAGGAAATAGTCTGTATATGCATAGCTAGGGGAATAGTACCACCAACTAAATAACCAACCAACCAATAGGCTAATAACAATAAGAAAGTATTTCATATCTAAATGTATTTATAAGTAATAACACATATACCAGTAACAGAATTAACAGAGGTATTCACAAGGGAATAACCTAGGTTTTCGTACTTAGTCTTTAAACGTTCAGCCCTTTTAATTTGTAGGGGATCGTTAGTATTGAATGTAATTAGTTTCATAGTATAAATGTAGCATCATTTTTATTTATCCTACTATCCATTTCCCATTATAATCATAAGTAGTACATCTTCCACCATTTCCAAAATCTATTGTAACTGTTTTATTTTTAAAGTTACGATATACAAATGTTTTTGATTTCCCAAAAAAACTCCAATTAGAAACTATTTTTGTTTTTAACCAATAATTCATAATTTTTAATTTAAAAGCTACTTATAACAGTATAGTAAAAATTTGTTATTTACAAGTGTTTTTTATTTTTAGCCCATTGAGGGGGGATAATTGACTGATAATCAGAGCATTACCACCCCCTCCCACCTTCACACAAAAACACAACCAACACAAAAGTTTTACACAAAATGTTCTATTATTGGAATCCTAACATGCAATTTTGTACCCCATTTCAGCATAAAATGCCCTTGCCATGGGAGACAATTACAGTATGTTTGTATTATTGGATTCCTAACTAAAGGCAATTGCCCTCTTTTGTTTTAATTGATTAAACCTTTTCTCGCTTAATTCAATACGATCACTTAGTTCTGCTAGGGCAATAGCTATTTGCTCTGAGTCTTGATCCTGATTCATTGAGCAGTAATGGTCTATACCCTCGATCAATTCTTTTCTTGCATCGAACAGAAGCTCCTTCAATTCTTGATAAGCTTGTTCTATGTATATAGCTTCTAACATGATCCTATTTTAGATTGATTAAACCATTAAAGATTAATATTCCTAACAGTCCACCCATTAGTATAGAAAGTATTATCCAATATACACTTTCTCTTTGGTTTCTTATCTTGTCCATATGTAATTAAATTGAATCAAAGAATCTTTGCCCCTCATATCGTTTCCAATCTTTAATACTATACTCATTTTTAACCGCATCTGAATGTTTTTTCAGAAACCATTTGACAATAGTATTGATATCATCAATTGATTCACTACCCCAAACAACAACTACCTCTCCATCGATCTTCACGGTTAAAATAACCTGAACGAATAGATCGAATTTTTTAACATAGTCTGTATGTTGGGTAAACTTTGTGCGTAAATCTACCTCTACATCTTTGCCCAACAATGTACCTGAAATGGTATTGCTGTCTATTGCCGTATTGAATACAGCCTTTTCCAATTTTTCAATTACTTGCATGATCTTTTTTGTTTAAGATTGGTAATAAAACAATACATAGCATTAACAGAAACGTAATTAGTGTATATAAATACTTGTCTGCCCCCTCATGTACTAGGTATACGTGTGAGCATATACATAGAATAATAAAAGTCTGTAATATGTTTGTGTACGTTTTCATGTGACTAGAGTTTACCCCCTCCGATTAATAGAGGGGGATTTTGTCTGTGATTACTTGATCAATTGGATTCCGTATGCGTCCAATATTTCGTCCAATGTACCCTCCAAAACGTTACGTCCTGTCAAGATATCCTCAACCAATTCACCAATAAAGCCATGGAATTTCTCGAACGATTTCTCATTGTTCTGAATGGTGATCCCAAACTGCACTAAACCATTGGCAATTGTGTTCGTACCATCGGAAGCCATGCCATCAATTTCAATACGAACATCGAATTTACGGGCGAAAGAAAATCCACCTAGATTGATATTGTACTTTTTCTTGCGATACATTAAAGCGAGTATACGTCCGCTTAGTGTACCTGAAATTTCAGTGAAATTTCTGCTTGATAATTCCGTGTTGAAGTGTAACTTAGCTTCACCTTGCACTAAAGTAATTCCTACATTTTTCATAATAAAGAGTTTTTGTGTGTTAATGTTTGAGCGTATCATGTACCTAAACCTATTCGACTCGAATAGACCTACTATATCTGTTCACAACAAGACACAGTATGCACATTAACATTTGTCTACAATCCTTTTTTAACGTTCAGGCTCTAACGTACCCCTCCCAATTACCTAACTAGGGTAGCATATACTTTGCAATATGTTTGCAACATTACTTAATTCTCATAGCTCTTTTTTCAGCCCTAGAATTCTGTTGATCAATTCGCCTACGATCTTTGTTAGCTAGGTACAAAAACTGCCCCTCTAAATTCTCACGAACAGTCTGAATTTTTACCGTTCGTTTACCTTTGTGAAGTTTACCAACTTTGGTAACCTTAGCCCTCCCGATTAGGCATTCCTTATTAGGGAGGAAAATCGTTGTTGAATTTTCCATTACTACTTGTTTTATTTTCTACTTATCAAAGATACAAAACTTTTTTTAATTGTGCAAGTTTTTTGTAAACTTTTTTCAATCTTTTTTTGTCCCTTTATCTTTGTTTCATATTGTAAAGATAAGTAAACAATTTCAATTGTGCAAGTTTTTTGTAAACTTTTTTTTCAATTATTTCAATTCGTTTCGTTGTCCTTTGACCACATACAAATATAGTTATTATAATTAATATAGCAAGTAATTTGTAAAAATAATTACATGTAGTTATTAACAATTGTGTGTTAGTAAGTTAAGCCCCAAAAACTTGCAAGTTAGGAAAGTTTTTTGTATACACTACTAGTATACTGCTAGGTATACTCTTTAGTAAAAATATACGTAAGATCCAAGAAAATGGGCTAAAACTTTTGAACAAAACTTTTTCAAAACTTTTGGGCTCAAAACTTGCGTATGTTCTTTATTTTTTGTATAGGGGTGCGCCCCAAAAACTCCCAAGCTACGGGGCATGGGGGGGTATAGTGGTTACGCAGGTATGGTCGATTTTGTATTTTGATTTTTAACCCCTCCCAAAAAAAGTCTAAGCAACATCTGGGGTCATCATCTGGAAATAGTTTATTCCCTATAGGTTATCATTCTACATTTTGTGTAACGCAAATTGTGTAATGGGGGGTAGGTGTTTATACTTATGGTTGGGGAGGGGGGATTAAATTAGATAGGTGTTAATTTATTTGTTTGTATTGATTCTTTTTGTTAGATTTGTGGCTATGAAAAGTTTGGAGGATTTGAAAGAACTACTTGATGGTTATATACAGACAAGGGAATACCATGTAGATAGGTTTAGGACTACCCTATGTAGAGAGTCTATGGATTATCATAAGGGTTGTATTGATGTATTGGATATTAAGATAAAACTACTTAGGGATGTTATGTATGGATCTTAGGGTTGGTAACCTTATTGTTTTTAAAGGAGTTGTTGTTGAGGTCTTCAGTGTAAGTGAGTCTATTGTATGTGGGTATACTTTAGATGGAGATTATGTTGAGGGAGTGTGTGAGGAGTTTTCTAAGATGCCTCTTGATTGGGAATGGATAGAAGAGTTTGGTGGGTCTATTTATAATGGATGTAATCAAAGTGAGTTTGTCAGATTTGGTGATCATGATTTTGAGCTTCTACTGGCTGATGGTAGAAGAACCTTTGTTGGTCCAAATAGGAAAGTTGTAAGCACTGTTGATCAGTTGCAAAATTTATTTTATTATTACCTCGCATCTGGGGTTGAATTAACACTAATTGAAGAATGAAAAAATTATTACTAACTCTACTTATGCCCCTCTCTGTTATGGGGCAGACTACTGTGTTATTTGATAACATAGAAACATTTAGTTGGCCATGTTATTGGGCTATGAACTCTCCTACTACTGGGTACTTTATGAATGTATCTGTATCTCCAGATTTAAGTGCTGCTATTTATGGAGCTGGTAATGGATCCTCTAGTGTGGAATCTAATATTTATGTTTTACCAAATGTGACTGGGCTTACTGCTTCATCTGAGTATGCACTTAGATTTAGGTTAGGATCTTATAGGTTCTCTGGGCCGACTGTTGCTACTGCTGGAGTTGATGGTACTGATTACATGGAGCTATCAGTTAGTACAAATGGAGGAACTAGTTATACAAATGAAATCAGAGTGACAGGTTTTAGTAATGCATATTGGAATTACAACCCTGCTGGATCAGTAATCAAGGTTCGAAATAGTTCGCTTAATACTTATACCCCAGCTGGTGGTGGTAACAGAACAACTACTGGTGATGGGTATTCTACAATCACTCTTGTATTCACTCCTGGAATAACTCAGCTTGCAGGTAGAATATTTGTAAGGGCCAATTCAACTGGTGAAGAGTGGTGGATTGATAACATCGAACTTATTGAGACTGCTGATCCTTCGCTTCCAGTAGAGATGATGGAGTATAGCGGACTTAACAAGGATGGAGTAAATGTACTTTTGTGGAGTACTGCTACTGAACATAACAGTGATTACTTTAGTATTGAGACTAGTACTGATGGAGATCAGTGGAGATATATTGGAGATGTGAAAAGTGTTGGGTTCTCTAATGAAGTTTCTGAGTACTTGTTTAATGATCACAATTTCGAACAGGGGAAACTTAATTACTACAGATTGAAACAGTGGGACTTTGATGGAGCGATGGATATCATAGGAGTTGTTGTTATAAATAATACAAGAATTGAAGTTAAAAAAGTTATAAAGATTGTAGACATGCTTGGAAGAGAAGTGCATGGTGAACTTGGAGAAGGTGTGTACATTAAGATCTTTGAAGATGGCACAATGAAAAAATTTAGAAAATAATTTTGAAATAAAGATGAAAAGGACTACATTTGGATGCGGAAGTAAACATAGATTTCTAAGGTTCATTAAAGAATTTTCTATGCGAGAAAGTATAAAATTTCAGCTTTCGAAAGTACGAGGTATTAACAATGAAGAAGGTGACTGATGACTGTAAGAGAACTTATCGAAGAATTAAATAGATTAGATCCAGATCTACATGTATTTGTAGACGGATATGAAGGAGGGCATAGCTATCCAGTTATATCTGAAGAAAGAGATGTGTATTTAAATGTTCATCAAGAGTCATGGTATGGAACTCATGAATCAAAACTATATATGATTGATGATGTGGCCAAGTATAAAAAAGTTAAAGGAGTAATATTATGAAAGCACTTATTAAATGGTTTGAAATGAACTGGGGTTGGTTTTTTATTAACGGAAGAAAGCAATCTAGATATGCAGCATACTTAAGAAAAAAGTATGGAAGGTAGTATTCCACAACCCTTAGAGAAATGGTTACACTATAAAGGTGGTGTATACCAAATTATTTGTATGAGTAAGCATACAGAAACAAACGAAGAGCTTGTAATCTATACATCGGATAAATCAGAACAAGTATTTGCAAGACCTTACAGTCATTGGAATGAGGTAGTGAGTGAGGAATTTCCTGTACCAAGATTTAGAAAAATAAACTGATGAATACTTTAAAACTAACAGATGAGCAGCTCTGGATTGTACAGGATGCTCTTGATTTCTATTCTAGGATTGGAGCTGGTCAGTTCGAAAGAATAAAAGATCATCCAACATTTCAAAGTTTTATTGAGTCTTTATGTAGGCCAACTAAAAAACCAGAGGTGGGTGATAGGACTCCTCAAGGTGAGATACTTGAAATTAAAAATGGTAAAGCATTGATTAATGGAAGTGTTGGTAAAGATGGACATTGGGTGGAAGAGAAAGCTTGGATAAAACTTAAAGATGTTAAGTTGAGTACTGACTATTCAAGGTATCATCAGATTAGAGATGATGCGGATAGAGCTTTATTGCGGCCAAGAAACATTTTGATCAATGATATTACTATGCCACTTCATGGATCTTGGGGGATCTATAACCCATCTGTTGATGACTCCTGCAGAATTGCATTTGATATAATACAAGTTATAAGACATGAGAAATGGAAGAAGAATCCTAACAGATCAAATATGACTGTTGATTCTCATATACATTTTTCACACAGAAAAGATAAATCATCTGACCAAATAATATGCGAGCTTAATGAACAATCTAGATAAACAGTACCAAGAACTTTTACAGGATATCCTAGATAATGGTATTAGGAAAGAAGACCGAACTGGTACTGGAACCTTATCAGTATTTGGAAGACAGATTAGACACAAGATGTCAGAAGGGTTCCCAATCTTAACTACAAAAAAAGTTTATTGGAAAGGTGTAGTAGCAGAGCTTCTTTGGTTCTTACGTGGAGATACAAACATTAAGTACCTTATTGAGAATGATTGTAACATCTGGATGGGGGATGCATATAAGAAGTATTGTGAATGGAATGATAAAGCAAATGAAACTTCACCATTTAGTACAATACCAAAGTTGTCAAAAGAAGACTTCGAAAAAGCGATAAAGCTTGATGAAGAGTTTGCTAAGAAGTGGGGTGAATTAGGTCCTATTTATGGAGCTCAATGGAGAAGTTGGGGAGGGTTCCATAAAGTACCTACTGGATGGAATCATGGAATGGAGACCGATTTTAAAAAAGTCCCAAAGTATGATCAAATCGCAAACTCAATCCACTTACTTAAAACAGATCCAGATTCTAGACGTAATAAAGTTTCGGCTTGGAATGTTGGTGAATTGGGCCAAATGACACTTCCACCATGTCATACTGATTTTCAATTTTATACAAGACCAACAACTAGAGAGGAAAAGATTACTAATCCAGGAAAATACAGAGCTATTTCTCTAATGTGGAATCAACGTTCGGTAGATACATTTCTTGGTTTGCCATTTAATATAGCGTCATATGGGCTGCTTCTTGAAATAATTGCAAAAGAAGTTAACATGGTTCCTGATGAATTAATTGGTAATTTAGGTGATACACATTTATACTTAAACCACGTAGATCAAGCTAAAGAACAAATCAGTAGGGAACCTTATTCATTATGTTCATTAACTATTAATGATGAATTCTGGAATCCCGATTCAGACATACTAGGACAAATAGAATATATTGAGGTACAAGATTTTCTGATTGAAGATTATAAATCACATCCACATATTAAAGCACCTTTATCAAATTAATGGAATTATTAAACTCACACCCAATTAAAAAATCCGATTTAGGTTTTCATGGTAACCTATTCGGTGGAAAACTTTTAGCATGGATTGATGCTTCAGCAGCAGGTTATGCAATGCAGCTTTGTGATACACCTAGAATGGTTACAGTATCAATTGATAAATGTAATTTTGAAAAGCCAGCTCGTGAAGGACAGCTAATTAAAATATACGGTTATCCACAATCAATAGGTAACTCTTCTATAAATTTATACATGGAGGCAAGAGCTCATAATGTATATACAGGTAAACAAGTTGTGGTTCTAAAAACACATATTAAATTTGTACATATAGATGAGGGTGGTTATCCAATTCCAATAGGGGAGAAATCTAGGTCTAGAGTCTCTTCTATGTTGTCTAATTAAAAAATATTTTGTATATTTGTACATATATACATTTTTTATGAGAGATTTTATTGAATATATGATTAAGCATCACGCTGAAAATTATGTCGCTGAAAGATTCAAGTGGTTGATATACACTCAGTTAGGATTCTTTATACTATCAATTTTAAGTTTAGTATTAGCAGTTTGGGAGTTCCCTTATGCAACAAAAATTGGAATTACTTCATCTATTATTTGCGTTGCTATACTTTTCATATACAGGATTCTAGTAAAAGTAATGATCGATAAAATAAAGCACTCTATGCATAATTTAATGAAGTAAGATGAAAGACGAAGAAGACGTAAGTGATGTAATTGAAAAATGGCTTGAGAATAACAGGTCATTAATCCACGAAAAAGGATTGGAAAAATGTAGAGAATTTATTGAAAATGGATCAGAAGAAGAGATACTTCTACTTGTAGATTTTGATTTTGGAGAAGAAGTTCTCGGTAAAGTTTACATCCATACAGATATGATCAAAGATGTTCTTGAGAATGCTCAAAAATATTTTGTTGAAAACGAGATGTTTGAAAAAGCTGCTGAGGCAAGAGATTTAATCTCTATCATGGAAAATGAGTAACCCATCCTTTTGTACTTTAAAAGACTTTGAATACTTGTATTCTTTGTGATACTCAACCTTTATAATACTACTACTTAGTATTTTACAACCTGGATACATTTCATATAATAGTGTGTCCAGGTTTTCTTTTTTATCAGAATTAGTAATTACATTAATTATCATGAAGCTATACGTATTAAAAACTCAACTATAGATTTACTATTAAAGTTAGGAGAAGTCTCCCTATAATCATAGCTTATAAAGCCATTGAAATCATCATCGTCAGCAAGTAATCTTCTCGTTACAGAATCAGCATCAGATCTCTTAGATATTCTATTTAATCTTTCGGACCTATCGATATCTATGAATAGTACTACACTTTCTTCTCTATCTTCTTTAGGTAATTTTTTTATAGCAGATGGAGCCATGATAAAAATATCAGATGTATTCCAACTGTCAAGTGTAGTACCATAGTACCAGCCGTTAAAATTTAGGTACTCAAAGAAATCCCCTTTTGAGATACTATTTTTAAAATCATTATACGATACAAACTTATAAGTAACTCCAGGTTTTTCACCAGATCTCATTGGCCTAGTGGTCTTGCTTATATCTTTTTTATATCCTTGATTTATAAACTCAGCAGCTAGATAATCTTTACCAGATGCTGCATGTCCGCAAATAATAATTCGCTTCTTAAGCTTTCTCATTTTTATTTAATCTCTCTAAATCCAAAACCTGTAAACTCATAAACAATCCTACTAGGAGAGCCGCTCATAACCCAATAGTCGGCTACCCCTGTGTAGGTTAATCCTAATTTAGATGCTAACATCTCATCCTCAACATTTTGAGATTCAATAAACTTATAGAAGTTTACAAGCATCTCTGCTGATACTACTGAATTGCCTGGCTTTTTTGTAAACTCTTCTGCCAATTTTTTAATATCCATCTAAAAGTTTTTTCTATTATTGATCCTTCTCTTGCTGCCGAATATTGCAGCTAGTATAACTAGTAAGATTACTGCAATAGCATCCATTATATTGCGTAATACACCTCGCCCTCATTAAGTAGGACATAGTTATCTTCTCCTATCTTCTCCGCTTTTCCAGCGAATTGACTAAAGACAACTGTGTCACCAACTTTGATCTCATCTGTGACCTCTTTTCCAATTGAGGTTACAATACCTCTATCTGGTTTCTTTTCTGTATCAACTATAATTCCTGACTCAGATTTCTCTGCTTCCAATTGTACTTTTACAATTAACTTATTTTTTATTGCTCTCATCTATTCTGGTTTTTTAGCGATTATAGCTTCTGTTGTTAATATCATTGATGCAATTGATGTTGAATTCATCAATGCAGCTTTAGTTACTTTTGCTGGATCTACAATACCTGCTTCTAGCATGTCAACATACTGATCCTTATTTAGATCATAACCCATCTTTCCACTTTCACTTTCGCAGATATCAGTATAGATTTTATCTCCACTGATTCCAGCATTCTTAAGAATTTGATATAGAGGCTCTCTAAGAGACTTTAAAACTATTTCTGCACCAAGTCTTTCATCGTCATTTAAAAAGATGTCTGAGGCTTCCTTATTGAATTTGTGACCAACTACAGCAAGTTCTACTCCACCACCTGGAACAATACCCTCTTCAAGAGCAGCTTTAGTAGCAGATAAAGCATCATCTACTCTATACTTCTTCTCTTCCATTTCTGTCTCTGTTGTCCCTCCAACAAATAAGACTGCAGCTCCTCCAGTTAGTCTACCCAATCTTTCTTGAAGTTTATCTTTTGCATATGCATCGTCCTCAGTTTGAATAAGGCTTTCTATTTGTTTGATTCTTGCTTCAATAATATCTGCATCTCCGTTGCCATCAATGATTGTAGTTCTATCTTTTGATACGTTAACCTTAGTAGCATACCCAAGCATTTCTAATGTAACATCCTCAAGTTTCATACTCTTACTTGATGAGATAAGTTCTGCACCTGTAATAGCTGCAATGTCTTCAAGCATACTTACTCTTGTGTCTCCAAATCCTGGAGCTTTTACACAGCATACATTTACAATACCCTGTGTGTGATTCAAGATAATAGTTGGAACAACATTAGAGTCAATCTCGTCAGAGATAATCAATAGGGGTTTGCTTCTTCCAACTTTTTCTAGTATAGGAAGAAGTTCACGCATACTAAAAATCTTGTGATCAGTAACTAAGACATATACATTATCTAACTCGGCTCTTTCCTTCTCTACATTTGTCATAAAGTAGGGGTGAATGTAACCCTTGTCAAATTCAGTACCCTCAACAACTTCAATTCTAGTTTCCATATTTGTTGATTGCTCAACAGATACAATACCAGATTTACCTACTCTATGAATAGCTTCTGCAATTAAGTCTCCAATAAATGGATCATTGTTAGCAGATATTGTGGCTACATGTCGTAACTCATCACTATTAATACTGATCTTCTTAGAATCTTTATCAATCATTGACACAAGTTTTTCTAGCGTTTTGTGCATTCCTCTTTTTAAATCCATCGGATTTGCATCGGCGGCTAGATACTTCATCCCTAATTTAAGCATCGAATGAGTTAGTATTGTACAAGTAGTTGTACCATCTCCTGCCATTTCCTCTGTTTTTGATGCAGCTTCTTTTAAGAAATACGCACCAATATTTTCAATTGGATCATCAAGTTCTACAGCTCTAGCAACTGTTACACCATCATTAGTAACAAACGCTGAGTGCATGCCTTCTCCAATCATAACATTTCTACCCTTAGCTCCAAGGGTAACTCTTACGGCATCAGCTAATTTATCAGCACCTGATAAAAGCTTTTCTCTTGCTTCCTTGTTAAAAATAATTTGTTTTGACATATTGGTTTTATTTAAATTAAATTAGTGAATTTACCATCGAAATAAAGTAAGTGTTGGAATCTTCCGTTTGGTAAAATTATACCATTACTCTGAGCCCAACTAGACATACCTCTATTATACTTGTGATCTAGTACAGATGATAGACCAACTCCATGTGCATTATCTAGTGTATATGGGTAATGCTTATCTCCTGATACAACTGGAGTGTTAAGTTTTGCAAATGTTGTTGGAGTTCCTTTTGCTCCATTAGATCCAAGATCTCCATGATTATTAAGCTCTATTCCACAAACTTCATAAGAATCATCTCTTGATAAACAAGTAATACTATCTCCAAAAGTCTCTTCTAGAACATATGCATAGAGTCCTTTTGGAGCCTTCTCTTCAAATAGAATATTTTGAAATCTATTGAATATCATAGCATTGTTAATATCTTTTGATCCTCTATTGAATCTAACCCATTTGTCAATCCAATCGTTGTGATTACTTGGAATTATTACTGGATTATAATCTAACCATCCATTTAAGAACTCCACACTTCTATTTAGTTCTTCTTCAAGACTGTTTAAACCTTTCTTTGCTTTTACAACTTGTTCAACATAGTCTTTCTCTTGATGTGGATTTATAGAGTACCCATCTGCAAGGTCATGCCATATTGTTCTTTTACAGTTTGCTAATTTACACAACCTTTTTGATTCTTCTAGCATTTTTGGATCCTCTTTTGATAAATGAGTATCACCAAATACCATTGCTTCCCAGCTCTTCTCAAATGATACTTTACCATTTGAAACTGAAAATACTAGATCTGTAAATGAACCATCGTCATCTGCATGTACGTGTCTAGCTGTAAAATTATCCTCATTTAGATTTTCAACAAAAAGAAAACCCATCTTGTGATGGACTTTAGCCTTCTTACCTACTCTTGACTTTCTGTAATTAGGAACAGTAATTGACCCAGTTGTAAACATGAACTTCCTTCTTGAATTTTTCATTGTAGGTACAATGTCCATGTGTTGTCT
>Ga0315909_10005860_pt1 | contig 13990 bp, 19 predicted proteins | sample LakEriMetagenome_11_FD_203527 | JGI IMG/M metagenome (GOLD analysis project Ga0315909, IMG submission 203527) | Freshwater fungal communities from buoy surface, Lake Erie, Ohio, United States - Buoy 2 MA125 | ecosystem: Environmental > Aquatic > Freshwater > Lake | place: USA: Lake Erie, Ohio...
AGTTCCAGACTTACAAGTTCCCTATCACGATCCAGTAGCAGTAAAAAATGTTGCAGCGTATATTAAAGCTGTACGCCCCGATTCTGTCGTCACTCTCGGCGATGAAATTGACTTACCACAGATTTCCCGATGGACAGAAAACACACCAGGCTGGTACGAGCAAACCCTAGCAACCGACAGAGATGAAGCAGTTGAAGTTCTTTGGTCTTTAGTTGAACACACTAAAGATGCTCACATGATCCGTAGCAATCACACAGACCGTCTTTACAATGTCATCATGAAGAAGATTCCAGCCTTCTTAGCATTGCCTGAGTTGCGCTTCGAGAAGTTTCTCAAGCTCGATGAACTAGGCATTACCTATCATAAGAAGCCCTACGCGGTCGCTAGAGGCATTGTGGCTGTTCATGGCGATGAGGGAAGCGTAAAGCCTACACCTGGTCTTACAGCCCTTGAAGCGGCTCGTAGACACGGTATTAGCGTTATCTGTGGTCACACACACAGAGCAGGTCAATCAGCCTTTACAGAGGCTTCAGGGGGCAAAATTGGGCGTATCCTGAGAGGCTGGGAAGGTGGACACCTGATGGATGTCCGACAGGCTCATTACACTAAAGGCACAATGAACTGGCAGCAGGCGTTCATCGTAATCGAGGAAATCGGTACAAATGTGCAGGTCAGCATCATTAACCTAGAGAAGGACGGTACTTTCGTTGTGTCAGGTAAGAGATACGGGCGCGCTCGGTAACGATGTCCTTCGGGATATTGATGACCAAATGGATGACTCGGAATTGTTACCGTTTCGTTATCAAAATATCCTTGCCAAAACTAAATAAACTGCGACACTAATCCTGTACTCGATCAAGGGCATCGAGGCAGAACGGAATAGCAATGCAAGCTACAAAGTCAGCACACATGGAAATGGCAGAGGATTTTGAGAATCTAACCGAAACATCCATGCAATTCAAAGGCAGCAACTGGGCAGCTCAGGATGGTCGATTTGAAGGCAAAGTCGATTACTCCTTGAAGTACATATACTGGTTCGACAACTACGCAAATCTCATGGCTGGACGAAACATTCTCCAGCAATTTGGTGATGACTTTGCAGTCCTATTTGATGAAGTTTTAGGACAATGGACAATTATTACTGATTACAAATCAATGTGTTGGAGCCGATAATGTCACTATTTCTATGCTTCGTTTTTGGAATTGTATTCACAAGTATTGGGTATTACATGGGCATTACTATTGGCAAAGAACAAGGTCATCGTGATGGCTACTTGCGAGGTCGTGCGGTGTCACGACAAGAATTCTGGAAGGAATAAATGAAAGCGACAGAGGCACTTATCAATGCAATCGACATCATTCAAGATCGTGGCAAGGTCTACGGACATCCTTCAATTAACTTTGCAAGGCAATCTGCGCGGTTTGCCTGTCTACTCGATTACCCGATCACAGACGCACAAGCTGCTCTTCTCATGGTCGAAGTCAAACTTGCACGAATCACAGAATCACCAAGCCATGTTGATTCCTACATCGATGCAATCGCCTATCTCAGTATAGCTTTACAACTACAAACGGAAGCAGATGAACTTTATGTTTAACCTTGCAGATTATGAAACATGTGAAGTCAGACTCGACAAATGGTGGAAGGACAATCCCGATGGGCGTGTGGCAACCGAACTTATTTCGTTCCAAAATGGACAATATATTGTTCAAGCGTACTTGTACAGAACTTTTGCAGATAGCGTTGCGTATGCCACAGGGCTCGCTGAGGAGAAGATTACTGATAGAGGCGTCAATTCTACTAGCGCGCTGGAAAACTGTGAAACTTCGGCAATCGCTAGAGCACTTGCGAACGCAAATTACGCAGCTAAAGGCAAGAGAAGTTCAAGAGAAGAAATGACAAAAGTTGTCAAGGGTCAGATGGCTGCAACTAAAGAATATATGCCAGTTGAAAAAGAAGATGATCCTTGGACTATCAAGAATGTTCCAATGCCAGTTACCAGCGAACAAGCTGTTGCAACGGTAAAGGACATTATAGGTGGAACTACTGACAAGGACATTCCTATTTGCTCACATGGTAAGCAGAGAATCTTGCGTACAGGCACATCTAAGCAAGGCAAGCAATGGGCTGCGTGGGATTGCACATATAAAGCAAATGTCTACCAGGTTGGTCAGGAAAAGGCATGTGAACCTGATCGTATATGGCTAGAGCTAAACAGCAACGGACAATGGCAACCGCAGAAAGTTAGGGCTTAATATGGCTGAAATGGTAATCTTTGATAATGGCACAGCAACCGTCATGGGCGGAGAGCTCGAAGAATCGCAGGATATTGTTATCTATTGCGATCTTTGCAATGAACCTGTGGCTATTACTCCAGAGGCTAATGACCAGGTATTTGTTACCTGTTTAAGGTGTCACGCAGTTAGCCATATTTCATTAAAGACATCGAAAGAAGAAGATGCCGAGCCAACACAGGAAACATAGAGGTTATGCGACCGAACGCATAGTCGCCATGTACTTGCAGCAATGGTGGCACGCAGCTAGTGTCGGTCGTGGTCAAGGCGAGGACATTCTCAATGTTCCGTTCGACATCGAGATTAAGGCTCGTAACTCACTTGACATCAAAGGGACACTACGCCAGATCAAGGCACGCACAGACAAGTCGGGGAAGCTTGGATTTGCGTGTTTCAGACTAAATGGTCAAGGGGAAGCATCAGTCGGTGAGTTCGTCTGTATGTTGTCATTAGTCGATCTGGTGCAGTTATTACGCAAAGCAGATTATGACAAATTGCCGCCTAACATAGATTGGGAAGCATCAACAGAAAGATGTGATAAGTGTGGGGACTGGAAAATCAAATGGTGGCGATGCAACACCTGCAAGAAAGAAGCGTCTGATGCCAATGTATGAATATCGTTGCCCTATCTGTAATACACAGATGGAGTTAGAACTATCTATGGATCATGACTTAGTTCGATGCACAGATTGTGGTGCACAGGCTAATCGCATCTATTCAGTACCTGGCATTGTATTCAAAGGAAAGGGATTCTACTCAACCGATAAATAGAAACGCCGTTGTGACCAGCACTTATAGAAATGGATTTGACATGACCAGTACACTCAGAGGGCTAGAGCACACCAGGTGCTCAGAGCGAACCGCTAAGCGGACAGTTCGCTCGGTAGCAATCGTGTTAGGGGCAGCTCTATGCTTCAACATGGTTTCAGCTGCAAGTGCGACAAACGATCCTAATAAAAGACTTACATCAAAGGCTTATGCTAAAGGACAACTCACTACAAAAAACTGGAAATGTGTAAGTATCCTTTGGGGAAAAGAAAGTGCCTGGAATTGGAAAGCAGTAGGTAACTTAGATGGTACACATCGAGTTTATGGAATTCCACAAGGTAAGTCAGAGTTCCTAAGAACAGCAAACCCACTACAACAAGTAGATTGGGGATTGCGTTATATAGGTCATAAATTTGGTTATGTGCGTACAATAGAGGGTATGCAACCAAATACATGCGCTGCCCTAGCGCATTGGCGTAAGAAGAACTGGTATTAAATGCCAAGAAGTGTTAGAGGCACATGCCCATGTGGAGCGTTAGTACGCTCTAAGGGCAGGAGTGAGCATGGCTTACAGCTATGGGATAGACAATGCTGGAAGTGTAAAGAGAATGGGTATCGAACCCATAAGAAAGATAGTTGTGAGGTGTGTGGCTTTGTAGCTATTCATGCAGTTCAATTAGATGTAGATCATATAGATGGCAATCATGCCAACAATGATGTATCTAATCTCATGACACTATGTGCTAACTGCCATAGACTTAAGACACAGATGAACAATGACCACATGCCTATAAGACAAGAGCCCGTCATCATTGACTTACAGATTGCTATGTTTGATGTCTAGACCTAGAGTGCGTGACCCACGCGATCAACGTAAGTATAAAGCTCAGCGATTGAAGGTACTCAATGCTGGTGGTTGGTCATGCCACTATTGTGGACAGGATGCAGATACTGTGGATCATGTAATCCCTATTGTTAAGGGCGGTGATCCGATGTCAATCGAGAATATGGTTCCAGCTTGCAAGCGATGCAATAGTGCTAAGGGCGCACGCTCAGAAGGTGTTTTTTTATTTGACCGCGGACACCCCCCTGTCTTTCCTGCCAATTTATACCCGAAAACGACCAGTACGGTCCAGGCTGGTCCGATGTCTGGTCAGCCTAAACCTGAACTATGACAAATCAATCCAAGTCTAAGAAGAAGCTTGTAGGGGATTTAGAACCAAGGCTCCACAGCCCTTGGCTCAAAGGAAAATCTCGCGTTGATGAAGTTGCAGAGTTTGCTGAGAAGATTAATCAGCCATTATTAAAATGGCAGCACCTAATTCTCAAAGATATGCTGACTGTGGACAGTAAAAACAATTTCATCCGCAAGTCTGTACTTCTGCTGATCGCACGCCAATCGGGAAAGTCACATTTAGCAAGAATGCGTGTTTTAGCAGGTTTGTTCTGTTTTGGTGAAAAAGACATCTTGATCATGTCCTCTAATAGAGCAATGGCATTAAAGTCTTTCAACATTATGGTGGACATCATTGAACGCAATGATTGGCTTAGATGTCAGCTTAAAGGCGGAGATGTTAAGAAGGGTGTTTATCGCACCAATGGACAAGAACGCATTATCTTGGAAACTGGCGCACAAATAGAAGTTGTAGCAGCTACATCTGACGGAGCGCGTGGTCGTTCTGCTGACCTTCTTTGGATTGATGAGCTCCGAGAAGTGTCAGAAGTTGCGATGGATGCTTCAAAAAGCGTAACGCTCACAAGACCTAATTCGCAGCGCATATTCACTTCAAATGCTGGTGATGCTTTTTCAAAAGTACTGAACGACCTACACGAACAATGTCTAAATCATCCGCCTAAATCACTTGGCTTCTATGAATACAGCGCACCAGCCTTTTGCGACATTTGGGATCGTAAAGCGTGGGCTATGGCAAATCCCAGCCTTGGATATTTAATTTCGGAACAGGCTATTGAGGAAACTGTGGCAACGTCCACAATCGAAGCAACTAGAACAGAAACGCTTTGTCAATGGATTTCGTCATTGTCCTCACCCTTCACTCCTGGCTCTTGGGAAGATATATGTGATCGCTCGATGGAAATGTCACCTGGTCCATTAACGATGTTTGCTTTTGATATTGACATGAGCCGCAGGAATGCAGCTCTCATGGCAGGTCAAATCCTTCCTGATGGTCGAATTGGCGTTGCATTGGTTCAAACATGGGAATCACAGATTTCAGTTGATGAATTGAAAATTGCCGCCGATATTAAGGGATGGTGTGATTCGTACAAACCGAGGGCAGTTTTGTACGATCGCTATTCCACTTTGGCGGTAGCTGAGAGATTACAGAAATCAGGCGTTATGGTTGAAACCATTGTCGGTGCTGAGTTCTATGCTGCGTGCTCGACTCTCAAAGATGCGATTGACAATAAACGCGTTGTACATGCAGGGCAACAAATTCTTGATGACCAGATGCAGAACTGTGGAGCTAAGAGCACCGATTCTCAATGGCGTATCGTTAGAAAAGCGAGTGCTGGTCCAGTTGTGGCACCTATCAGTTTGGCAATGATTGTAAGCCGACTTATGCAACCACAATCCAAGCCTCAGATTGTTGCCTAGACACAACACGCCAAAATTGTCAAATGTTAGACAAAGTGTGATACTATGTCCAAATGGGATTATTCTCGCGCTCTAATAAAATTGAGGCACAATACGCTCCGCAAGTAATGAGCGAAAATTTCAACTTCTATAACTATGGCGTAATGACTATGCGCCAATCAGATGCAATGTCGGTTCCCTCAGTCGCTAGGTGCGTCAATTTAGTAAGCGGAACAATCGCCAGTATTCCTTTAGAGTTATATCGCAAATCAACTGGCGAAGAACTTGGTTCACCATTGTGGTTAGAACAACCATCAAAGTCGCAACCACGATCAGTAACTATTGGCAACACCGTTAAAAGCCTCATGCTATATGGTGTTAGTTATTGGAAATGCGTTGAGGTCTATGCGGACGATTTACGTCCATCGCGTTTTGAATGGATTGCAAATACTCGCGTTACATTTGATTTAGATATTGACAATCAATACATCACTCAATACTACGTTAATGGTGCTGCTGTTCCAATGGAAGGTCTTGGTTCTTTAATTACGTTCCAGACTTTAGGTGATGAAGGTATTTTGTCACGCGGAGCGCGTACTATTCAGACTGCTATTGATTTAGATAAAGCTTCAGCAATCGCTTCCAGTTCGCCACAACCGACTGGCTTCATCAAGAACTCAGGAGCTGACCTAGATCCTAAAGAAGTTACTGGATTATTAAACGCTTGGAAGCAAGCTCGTCAAAATCGTGCAACTGCATATCTCACAAGTACATTGGATTATGTAACTACATCATATTCTCCAAAGGACATGATGTATGACGAAGCAAAACAATTCATGGCAACTGAAATTGCAAGAATGTGCAACGTCCCAGCAATTTATGTATCAGCAGATATGAATTCAAGTTATACCTATACCAACGTTTTAGATTCTCGCAAAGATTTTGTTGCTTACTCTCTGCAACCTTTCATAACTGCCATTGAGGACAGACTCAGCATGGATGACGTGACTGCCAGAGGAAACGTTGTAAAATTTGCAATCAACGACACATTCTTACGTCAAGACCCATTAGCTGAATTATTAGTTATCGAAAAACTGCTTTCACTTGGACTCATTACAGTAGAACAAGCGATGGAAATGACAGATCAAACACCTAACGGAAATGAGGGGATGACATCATGAAGATTACCTTCGATGCAGCCTTTGCCGCTGATGTCCAGGCATCAAGCGAAGCAAGAACAATCAGCGGAAAGATCGTGCCACTAGGAGCTGAACAAGGTTCAACTAATGTTGGCAAAGTTATTTTTGAGCGCGGTTCCATTCAGATACCAGAACCAAAGACTGTGAAGCTACTAAGCCAACACGACGTCAAGGCACCATTAGGACGCGCTCAATCCTTTACAGAAACAGATGATGCAATTTATGCGAGCTTCTCCATTAGTCGCAGCAATCGCGGTACTGAGGCTTTAATCCTTGCAGAAGAAGGATTGCAAGCAGGGCTGTCTGTTGGTGTTGAAGTTATTAAATCATCAAGCAAAAAAGGTGTCATCCATGTGACATCAGCAAAACTCATGGAAGTAAGTTTAGTAACAGAGCCAGCCTTTAAGTCTGCTCAGGTTACTGATATTGCAGCGGAAGATGCTGAAGAAGCGGAAGCAGTTGCAGAAACAATCCAACCAACAGAAAGCGAGATAGCTGTGGAGAATACTCCAGAAGCTGTTGCAGCACCAGAAGTGGAAGCAGCAGCGGTTGAAGCTGCTCGTCCAACTGTGTCTGTAACAAACGTGCGCGAGCGCGTTGCACCACTTACATCAGGACAATATCTTGATGCACAGATCAAAGCAGCAATGGGTGACGACAATGCTCGTCGCACCATTTTAGCAGCCGATGATTCGACTTCTACAAATACTGGTCTTACATTGCCAGGACATCTACAACAGTTTGTAACAACAACATTTACTGGTCGTCCAGCATTTGAAGCTGTAACACGTCAGGCTTTGCCAGACTCTTCAATGAGCTTCACAATTCCTAAACTTGGAACTGCTCCAACTGTGGCTGAAACTTCAGAAGCATCAGCTCCAAGCGAAACAGGAATGACATCGACTTATGACACAGTTACTGTAAAGCAGTATTCAGGTCTAAATCGTATTAGCACAATTTTGCTTGACAGATCATCTCCTGCGTTCATGGACTTGCTTATGTCTGAAATGCGTAAGGCTTACGAGAAAGCAACAGATGCAGCACTTATTGCAGCATTTACAGCTTCTGGTACACAAGCAACAGGTGTTGCTGCAACAGCAGCAGGACTTCAATCTTACATTGCAGTTGAATCAGCAGCAGCTTACAAAGCAACTGGCGGAAACTACGCTAACAAGCTTGTAGCCTCTACTGACCAATGGGCGGCAATAAACGGATACGTGGATGGTGCATCACGCCCTCTATATTCCGCACAAGGACAAACACAGAATGCTTCTGGCGCAGTTGTGCCTACAAGCGTTGTTGGTAATGTACTAGGCACTTCATTAATCGTGGATCATAACATTGCAGTATCAGGAATCGTTGATGAATCAGCATTCTTGGTTGCACCAGAATCTGTATATGTTTGGGAATCACCAACTACACAACTTCGCGTTAATGTCCTAACAACTTCAGAGGTGGAAATTTGCCTCTATGGTTACATGGCAATCGGAGTTCTTAAGGGTGGAGTTGGCGTACGCCGCTTCAACCTAGCTTAATAGCAACACCCTAAGTCGCTGGGAGTGGGGCGCAGCCCTTGCTCCACTCCCAGTCTTTAGAAAGGATATGGAATGTCACTAACAACAGTCGCTGAACTTCGTAGCGCACTTGGAATCGGCACTTTATATTCGGACGCAATTTTACAAGAAATTGTAGATGCGACAGATGCAGTCCTTCTTCCAATGCTTTGGAATAACTACTCATTTAATCAAGGGCATAGCAACTCAGCCACAACAGGCACACTTTATTTTGATACATTAGTTCAAGATGTTTTCTATGTTGGACAAACAGTTGTTATCTCAGGCAACGGTTCCAAGCATAATGGCAACAAAACAATTACAGGTGTTGGCGATTACAGCATTACTTATGCCATCACGGGCAACAACAACACTCCAGCTCCTTATCACCCAGTAAATCCTTTGGGTCAAGTTGCAGCAGAAACTTATGTTGATTGGTCCACAGATGCAGCAGTTCAACAAGCTGCACTTCAAATCAGCGTAGATATTTTCCAGGCACGTCAGACCACTTCAAGCGGCGGCGTGGCAGTAGATTTCCAGCCAGGACCTTGGAAAATGTCCTCAAGCCTTTTGGCACGCGTCAGAGGATTAATTGCTCACGCGCTTAGCCCTAATTCGATGGTCGGATAATGTCAGTTGCTCTCACAGACCTTAGAACCACGATTGCGACAGCATTAGTCGATAATTCATTGTGGCAAGTTTTTAGTTTTCCGCCTGAAACTGTTTTAGCAAATTCAGTTATCGTTGCACCAGATGATCCATATTTAGAGCCAAGCAATAACCAGCACAACACTATTGCGCCAATGGCTCGATTCAAAATCATCATCACAGTACCTTTGTTTTCCAATGAAGGTAATCTCAATGGAATTGAAACAGCCTTAGTCGGTGTGTTCAATAAACTCGCAGCATCAACCTTGACATATAATGTGGGAGCAGTAAGCCAGCCAAGCGTTCTAAACGCTGACTCAGGTAAATTGCTGACATGTGAATTGTCACTTTCCGTCCTAACAACTTGGAGCTAGTATGTCCGATTATGACAAAGAAACAGAAGCCTTCCTGATCAAAATCGGGCAGGTAGCACCATCAACATCAAAGCCATCAACAAAGAAAGATGAGGAATAATCCATGGCGATTTTCTTAAATAACAAGGTAGGTCTAAAAATCGCAAGTGTGGACCTCTCAGATCACTGTACAGCATTCACATTGAACCGCGTTGTAGACTCTATCGAGGTCAGCGCAATGGGTGATACAAGTCACAAATTTGTTGCTGGGCTCTCAGCAGATTCAATTACAGTATCACTTCTCAATGACACAGCAGCAGGAAGCGTTCTTGCAACACTTCAAGCAGCTTTTGGCACAACAGTTGCATTCACAGCAATTCAAGATAAGTCATCAGCAGTATCAGCAACAAACGTTTTGTACTCAGGAACGATTTTTGTAGATAACTTGACAGACATTACAGGTGCTGTCGCTGATGAAGCAATGCTTGATCTAACATTTACCTGCAACAGCAAGACAACAACTGCAACAACAGGTACTTGGTAACCAACTAAACTAAGGGGCAAAAAATGGCTAAGTTAAAGATTACAAGGGTTGATGGATCGATTGGCGAGTACGAAATTACTCCCATCATTCAGTACGCGTTTGAGATGTTTGCAAAGAAGGGTTTTCATAAAGCCTTTGTGGAAGATCAAAAACAGTCGGACATCTTCTTCCTAGCTCATGAATGTATTAAGCGTTCAGGTGAAACGATTAAACCCTATGGGGAAGGCTTTATTGAAACTTTGATTTCGGTCGAAGTTTTAGACTCAGACCCTTCCCTTTAGGGCGCGATTCCCTCACCTACCTGGTGGCAAAACTTTCTGTCAGGTTAGGAATCGCGCCACAACATTTACTTGAACTAGATGAGGTACTACTAAAAAACCTTATCAAAGTTCTTCAAGACGAAGCAAAGGAAGCTAAAGATGCCGCTCGTAGAGCTAAGAGGAAATTCTGATCTCCGCAAAGCTCTTCGTCAATTTGCTCCTGATCTTGATAAAGAATTAAGAGCTGAATTAAAGGCAGCATTAAAGCCTATCGTCAGCAATGCTCGCGGATATGTCGAATCAAATCCAATGCGTAACTGGAGTGATTCTAAATCTACTGGTCCAGAATTTCCTGCGTATAGTTCTTCTGCTATTAAAAGCGGAATCGGTTTTTCTACAAGTGCAACAAAGATTAACCGCAATGGGTTTTCTGGCATGGCAAAGATATTCAACAAGACTGCCGCTGGTGCTATCTATGAGCAAGCAGGCGTTAGAAACAAAGATGGACAAGAATGGGTTGGTCCTAAAGGTCCTAAAGGACATAGGTATTCCCATTCAACAAACAGAGATGCTGGCAAACAGTTCATTAGCAATCTACCTGATCTTGTTTCAAGCAAAAAAGGTCAAGGTCGCTTAATCTATCGCGCTTGGGCTGAATCACTTGGCAGAGCAGAAGGCGCGGCAATGAAGGCTATTGAAAAAGCCACCAAGACTTTTAACTCACGAAGCAAAGCTACTGTATTGAAGAAGGTTGCATAATGGCATTACCAGAGATTGTAATTGGTTCCAAGCTTGATGCCAAAGGTTTTAAGCAGGCTGAGTCTGCAATGGAAACCTTGGGCAAGAGTGTTAAGAAACTCGCCATAGCTTTTGGTGTCACCTTTAGTGCTCAAAAGATTGCCGCCTTTGGAAAATCATCTGTTAAGGCTTTTCTAGATGATGAAAAAGCAGCAACAGCACTTACTAAATCTCTTAATAATATGGGTCTTGCTTTTGAAGATTCTAGAATTAAAGCCTATGTATCTAGCCTTGAAGCTGCTACTGGTGTTGCAGATGATCTTCTTCGTCCAGCCTTACAGGGGCTATTGTCCACCACAGGATCAGTTACAAAGTCACAGGAATTACTTAAGCTTGCAATCGATGTCGCAGCAGGCAGCGGAGAAAAATTAACTACCGTTGCTTCAGATTTGAGCATGGCATTTGTAGGAAACACAAAGGGTCTTAAGAAATACAACTTAGGTCTGACTCAATCACAGCTTCAGACTATGCGCTTTACTGACATCCAAGATAAGTTGAACCAACAATTTAGTGGTCAGAATGCTGCTTACCTTGACACCTATGCAGGAAAGTTAAGTCTTGTTCAAGTTGCCTATGACAACATGCAAGAAACTATTGGCAAAGGTTTAATCGACAGTTTCTCTTTACTTGCTGGTGAATCTGGCATCGGTGGAGCAACAACCGCAATGGAACAGTTCGGTGTTGCAGCTTCTGAAACATTACTAGGCGTTGCAGCAATTCTAAAGAAGATAACACCAACTGGTGTGGCTGGAGAGCCTGGCTTTTGGCATGATCTTTATATTGCCTTTGGTGGGCAAATCATCGAGGATATACGCAAGATTGGTCGCTCTACTGCCGCACAAGCCCTTCCAGGTGCTCCTGGTGTTATCTCAGGCAAGTCATTAAGTGGCGCGGCATATACAGCGGCTCAGAACAAAGCCAATGAAGCCGCAATTAAACAACAGCAAATGTTGAAGAAGATTGAAGACGAGCGAATCAAGAATCAACAAAAGATATTGGCTAATGCTAAGAAAGCAGCCGCTGAAGCTCAGAAGAAACTTGTTCTAGATAAGGCTGCTGCATTCTTAAAACAGGGCGAAAACTTATTTGACTTAGAGCGCATTCAGTTAGCCGCCGCTGCTTTAGGCAAACAGACTGAAGAAGATAAAGTCCGCATCCGACTTAAGCAGGAATTGCTTGATCTAGAAGATGCTATCAATGATGGAAACGTTCAAGCTGCTGCAAGGCTGGCACAATCTATTACTAATGATGCTCAATTACTTGGTCAGCTTCGTGGCGATATGGTCAAGCTTGGAGATGTTCCAGACCCATTTGCGGAATGGTTATTAACACTTCAAGCCATTGCAGCGCAGTTAGCAGCTCTTGCCAATTATGTTCCGCCTATTGTAAGTGCTATCGGAATTGGAATGGGCGGCTTTAATGCTGGTTCTGCTCGAATGGGAGAGTCAGCAGGCAATGCTGCTGCTGGATTACCTGCTAACTCATTAAGTGACTTCATGGGCTTTGGCGATGAACATTTAGGTGCATTAGCTCGACAAGGCGGAGTTCAAAACATTAACGTGGTAGTGAACAATGCAGGTTCAACCATTACTGAACGTGACTTGGTTTCATCTATTACACAAGGCATTTACAACAATCAAGCTGCTGGCATCCCAATCAATTACAATACGGTGTACTAATGGCATTACCAGCAACGCCTATTGTCAAAATTAACCTTACTCAAGGTGCATCATTCGGTACTGTCATGGTGCTGGGTACTGGTCAATTAGGCTTTGCTGAACTTGGAACTGTGGTTCCTGATATTGTTGATGTTTCAGCAGATGTATTAAAGATTTCTACACGCAGAGAACGTAACCTGCTTCAAGATAAATACATCTCAGCGACAGCAGTTGTGCGCGTCAATGATCCTACGGGTAGTTTCAATCCCCAGAACACTTCGAGCATCTACTATCCTGATATTCAACCGCTACGCAAGATTCAAGTCCAAGCCAATTATGGCGGTACTCTTTATCCAATCTTTTCTGGCTATATCACAGAGTACAAGTACACATATCCAACATCTCAGGAAACTGGATTTGTAGACTTCATTTGTTACGATGCCTTCAGATTATTCTTTAATTCCAATGTAACTACTGTTACAGGTGCAACTGCTGGACAAGACACAGGCACACGCATAGGCAAGATTTTAGACATGGTGAGTTTCCCTAACTCCCAGCGTTCAATTCAAACTGGAAACACGACCTGTCAAGTCGATCCTGGCGGCACTCGCTCAGTTCTCCAGGCTATTCAGACAGTCGAGTTCACAGAACAAGGCTCGTTCTATATTGACAGAGCAGGCAATGCAACCTTCAAGAATCGTCAATATGTGGTAGATGCTCAATCAGCTTCTCCAACTAAGTTCTCTAATGCAACTGGATCATCAGACATCAATTACGCTGGCATTCAGTTTGCTTTTGATGACAAAACTATTGTGAATTCAGCGACAGTCACTAGAGTGGGTGGAACTGCTCAGACTTACTCAGATGCCACATCCATTGCTTCTTACTTTACTCACGCCATTACTGCTCCAGATATGTTGATGCAAACAGACGCAAATGCTTTAGCTCTAGCAACCGCCTATGTCACTAGCCGAAAGCAGACCACAATCCGAATTGACTCAATCACGCTAGACCTGGTTACTTTGGGTTACGGTCCAGGTGTTACGGCAGCTCTCGATTTAGACTTCTTTGACACCATGGAAATCACCAATGATGGACAAGGTGGATCAACAATCGTCAAGACCTTGCAATGTCAAGGAATTGGACACGACATCACTCCAAACACTTGGGTGACAGCAATTACTACACAGGAGCCTTTACTCGATGTTATGTACTAGAATTGACCCTATGAAAGAGGTGTGCTAATGGCTGTTGGATTCCCAGCAAAAACTACTTACGCGAACGGAGATGTGTTCTCCGCGTCGGATATTAACGACACAAA
>Ga0315909_10005862_pt1 | contig 13987 bp, 9 predicted proteins | sample LakEriMetagenome_11_FD_203527 | JGI IMG/M metagenome (GOLD analysis project Ga0315909, IMG submission 203527) | Freshwater fungal communities from buoy surface, Lake Erie, Ohio, United States - Buoy 2 MA125 | ecosystem: Environmental > Aquatic > Freshwater > Lake | place: USA: Lake Erie, Ohio...
TTCAAACTTTTTAACTCCCGAGCATGATTTTAAGCTTAATTTTAAAACAATTATAGCAAACAATAAGGGTGAAGTTTTTGGCGGATCCCCCGTTGGCGTTTGGATTCATACTAAGCCTGAGCTAGGGAAGATTTGGAGCTTCACAGACGAGGGTAAGTGGGTTCAGCACGCTGTATCATCTTTAACAAAATCTGAGGTAGTAGATCATTACTCTCATATATTTGAATTGCCAACTGAACAAAGAGATCTTACAAGCTCTAGCGTAAGATGCAATAGATTTAGACTTATAGGCAATAATAATCAAGAGAACGATGTCATAGCTTCTCTATCTGAATCAGAGTTTACAGACATTGAAGTTAATTTTAATACTAAAAATTATGTTTGTAGAGGTGAGAAGATTGCAGTTCCTGAAGAGTACTTTAGCCAAGTCGGCCAACAAGTACATCGTCTCAACCAAAAGTATGTAATTGAATTCTTTAGCTTAGACAGAGAACTGGATAAGTTTACATTGTTCTACGACTTTAATCTGGTAGATTCTACTCTAAATAAGTGGTCTAAGCCTTTTGTCTTAGGCAAGGGATCGACAGGGCTTCCAGTTGGCGATCTCTACTGTAAGGAATACAGAGTAGATTTAACCCCTCGTCATCTATATAATATTATTAAATACTTTAATGATATTGCTGGAGGGACTACCTCTGTGGGATACGCTAGCAGAAACGAAATTCAAACAAGTGGAATGTACGAGTCCAGAGGTGGAAGCAGGATTAACTATGTTGAAAATCCAAACTGGAGTCCAAATACTAAGTCTGGAACTGGTGAGTTAATTAACGAGGTTACAATTAAAAACTAATATGCTAGTCGATGGTGCAGGAGAAATAATTGTAGATGCTTTTACAGCCAATAGAAGTTTTGCTTCTATACCCTCTGCGTCTGCAATATTAGACACTTCAAATTATACTATCCAAGCGATTAGTTTTGGAAAAGACGCGGATGGATTTAGGAATCACGCTCATGTGATTTATACCCCATCATCCTCTCAAGTAATAAAAGCTTTATCTTACGAAGCAACATCCATAAGAACTTACCACACTTCAGCCACGGCACAATATCTTGAAGATCTTGGGTACAAACTTTACCCAGAATCTCCATCGCCAATCCACAGAAAATTAGAAATTAAATCTACAATCCCTAACTACTCCTCGGGAGTCCCTGATCTAGGGCATTGTCTTAATACAGCAATCCACCCGACCCTAAGCTCTTTCCATCATTTAATCGGATGTTACCCAACTTCCGGCGGAACGGACTTCTGGTTATTCTCATCAATCACTACCCCCTCATCAACCATAATATCTGGAACTTTAAGCAGTTTCTTTAATTATTATGAGATTATGGATGCTTCTGGATTTTTAACTGTTGCCAACGGAAATGCCGCGTATCAATTAAGTTTATCCAGTTCGGCAGACTATACTAAAGGCGCAATTAGAGTTCGTGCAGATAATTTCCCTAATTCCATAAATGTTATATGTAGAATCATAAGGGGGGACGCAGGATCTCTATTATTATTTGGGGGGATCTACCATATTGGACTTTGGGTTTTAGATTTAAAAGAAACATTAAAGCAGGGAATAACTGCACCTTTTAATTTTAATACTCTAAATAATCAAAGAAAATATAAGCTTTTTGCTAAAAAAACATTTAACAAAGACCTTCTATTTTGTAGAGATGACTCTGGGTATAGTGGATTAAAAGATTTATTTGCAATAGGTGGATCTTTAAATAATCAGGGCTATGTCCAGATTACATATAAACTTGATTTTGCATAACCATGAATCTTAATTTTTTAGAAGAATTAAATGTTAGAGGTCACCTGACCATCTCTAAGGTATATGAAAATAATGCCGAAGAAGTTATTTTTGATGACCATAACATTATTGTCTCAGGCATGGGCGTAGCCTTAGCCCATATGTTTGCAATATCAGGATCTAATTCAATCTTAGATTATCAAATTGATAGATTCCAAGTTGGGGTATCTGGATCTTCCGCCAGAGAAGTGGTATCAACTAATTTTATTAACGGCCCTTTAAGTTCTATTGTAGAGTATGTTGGAGACGCAGGGGATATCTTAGTGACATCAGGATATCAAGTTAGAAATAATGCTGTAGTTTCTGTCCCTCTACAATACGGACTAATACCACAGCATAATATAACGAAGGTTGATTCTAACACAGTTAGATATACAATATTCTTAGATCAAGAATCATGTAATAATCTTACAAGAGATGGTAACGCAGCTAACCTTAATGAAATTGGATTGTTCGTTAAAAACATAAAAGGTGGAACTCCTGTTGCGCCTATTCTTGTTGCGTACCGTTATTTCAGTAACGTAAGAAAGACATCAGATTTTGGACTCGTTTTTAGATGGAGCTTAAGTTTCTAAAATGTTTATTAAAGAAGATCTTTACACAACCATAGGTTCTCAAAAACTTTATCACTGCTGGACTGATAAGGTAACAAAATTTGATTCAAGTTCGTTCTACAACTGGGAGCAGGACAATATGCCTGTTTACGACCTTGATGAAAGAACTCACTACCTGTGGGAGAAACTTGGGTTTCCTACTTCAAGTATTCCAGGTGTTGCATTAGTTGTATCTGCTGACGCTCCTAACTCTGCTGTTGATTGCAATAAAAACATTTTTAAAACAGTAAGTGCCGCCATAGATGCTCTTCCAAATGTTATCAACTTCCCAGTAGTCATTGAGGTTGCTAGCTTTGGAAACTTAGGCGAGCTTGTATTAGACAATTACAAGTTTGGACCTAGAGGTTCTATTGAAATTATAAATAGAAATTTTGCCAACGGCTACGCGGACGGATATCTTAGAGTGTTGGGTGTAAATTATCCAATATTAATGTCTAGGACTTTTACAGAAGGAGGCTCAAACTCTTTCTACCATGGATCTGCGTTTCATACAAATTATGGAGTTTTCAAGGATACGGGTGCATTCGGATTTGCAGACACTTTAGATTATGTATTTCCACCAAAAACTCAATTTGTTAACACATCCTGCGTAAGTATATCATCTGTTGTCTTTAGCGGATCCACAGGCGGGATATCCCCAGATATTACAGATACAAGATTAATAAATAATTTAAATGGGTTTGTATCAAAAAGTAAGTCTTTGGCAGATTCAAGCTTTATAAATGTCGATACTGCTAATCCAGCGAATATTGTACTTGGTGGGCACAATTCAAGATATTCAAAATCTGATTTAATCATTGCTAGTAAAAATAATGTAAGTCCTTATACTAATCCATATCACGACACTATTTATTATAAATCTTATGATTTAAACCCAGAGGCTTATGAGCAGCTTGGGATATATGATGCAAGCACTTTTGATGACTCTAACCAAGGACAACATTTATATTTTGCAGACGAAAGCTTAGGTTATACCGGAGCGAATGGATTATTTTATGGCAATAGATTAACTAAAGTTGTAGTAAACAATTGTGATGGTCCAATATACATAAGAAACTTTTTCTTAGACGGTAGTGGAGCAAATTTAAGCAACAATAATTATGGCGTAGAAGTAAATAACTGCAAAAATATATTTATTGAAAATTTAGTTTCTACAAGATACAGAAAGGCTGGGTTTATATTTAATAATTCCAACGTCGTTTTGTTAAGAGGCTGTGTGGCTACTAGAAATTATGATTTTGATAATAGCAATAACAGATTAACAGGCCCTTGGAACTCAGTAAGAGCTTTTGATTTATTAAATACTGCATCAGGAGTTCCATATCGTGATTATGGTGCTGGATTAATTGCAAATAATACAAATATAACAATAAGCTCAACTAGAGAATTTGAAGAAGTTATTGTAAGCTCCGCGTCTTATGCCAGAACGAGCGGATTTACATTCTCATCAGCTTTCAATAAAAATTATATTTTTGAATTCAGTAAAAATGCAAATGGAATTATATTAAACAATTCACAATTAATTAATACTAATGATTTGTTTAAGCAAAATCAAGCAGACCACTATGCTTGGACAATGAACTTAGATATATTTGATAATGTTCAGGAGGGAATGGCATTAACAAATTCTAAGTTATCTTTTAACGGGAGAGTCCACTTTGTAGGAAATCGTTTAGGACTTCAGTTAGATTCTTCGGTATTTGAAATAGATAAGGCATCATTTGTTTACAATCAAAGAGTTGGATTAAGATCTAATAACTCTAAGATTACCTATGGGAAGAATCTTCTAAAGTATGTAAATGATGGTGGAAATGCAGAAACAAATACTCCCGTATACTTTAATAAGAATGGAAAGCACATGGTCCTTCAAAATTCTCAAATGCTTCCAGTATTCACATCAGGTATGGATAAAGTATATGATTTGATGACATTTAAAAATCCATTAGGTAATACCTCATTCTCGGAAGATGGAGAGAGCGATGTCAGCCCAGGAGTTGAGATTTCTAATGGTTCAAAAGCAATTTTGATGTGCCCGTATGATTACAGAGATGAAAACCATCCTTATGCTCAAGCTTATAATCCTTGCAAGGGTGCAGCCTTCAATGTTTCTAAGAACTCTACTTGCAAATTTATAGGAACCCAACATGGTGCAACCAGAATAGCTGGTCCTGTGGGCGGGGCGAGACACGCGACACTAGCGGGTGTTTACGCTGGCGAAAACTCAACAATCGAATTTAATGGGCCGACAGTTATTGCAAACTACGGAGTAGATGTTTTAGGTGAAAATAACTCTACTATTAAGTTCAAGCCACCCTCGCTTGACGATAGCGTAGTCGGGTTCGCTGGCGAGGATCCTGAGATCGAATGCTTTAATTTAAGTAACGTAGCTAACCACACTTCAGTTGAACTTCATAGCACAAGAGCTTGCATTGTAGTAGACAGCCAATCTAAATTAGAGATGAAGGATCTTGGAAACTTCCCTAACAGTTGGGATACTACAGGTAGCAATTACTCTAACAGGGTCTCTGACGATTTTATTTACAATCCAACGGGCAGAGACTTGTATACTAGCGCGGGCGGAATGCAGTTCTATCCAAATGCAAATATTCTAACAGAAACAGATAACGAGTACGACTCAGTAACTTACCCAGGTCAAAGCTCTGCTACCTTAAGCGGGAAAGCCTTTACATACTCAAATAACCGACTTTGGTATTTAATAAATCCAACCACAGCGGCTAATGATTATAGCTCGACTACAACTGGTGGAATGTGCGTCAGAGCACTTAACAACAGTATTGTAGATGTTATGAATGTTAACTTCCCTTGTGGATGGTGGAATGCGTCTGCTCCTTATTACGATAACACTGTGGCACCTGGGAACGGTGGTCTATGCTATAGACTTTTTATTTGGAACATAGCAGATAGCTCACAGTTAAATGCTAAGTTACTCTCAGTAAATTCTCTATATCCAAGTGCAGCAGCTTATGTTGGGCCTTTTGGAGTGTGGGTCAGCAGCAACACAGTGCTCAGTGGACTGCCGATGACAACCCCAGATACAAGCAGTACTTCAGTGCTTGATTACTATGGAGTTGCAAATACTTCATCAAACCCATTTGCAGTATCGTCTGCTAAGAATTATGGACCTTTCAGACTATACTTTGGAGTTAATCCTGTAGTGTACTCATTAAGTTCTATTCAGGATTCTAATAATTCATATACTCAATTCATACCGCAAATTTATTCTCAAGGCTATCAACCTTCTGGTAACATGGTATGCATTACTAGCTCTATTCATGGGTTTGCTCTAAAGAAAGTTTCCACATCTGTAGCCGCGTCGGGCTATTATTATGGAAACGAAGTTATGGACGGTGATGGATTTATTAGAGCTTACTTGGATGAGTCTGCCGCAGACACATTCGCAAATGCTAAACATTGCGCTGTTGGCAAATCTAACAATGCAAGATTAGTATCAATATACTATCCGTATTACGGAGCCACCTATGGGGCACACTACAACCCTGTCGGAGTTAATTCTATAAACTTCTTTAACTTGGAGACCCGCAGCTAATGGTACAATTCGTTGAAAGCCAATATCGTTTCACTGATCCAATTAGATACTTTAAAGCTAATGATCCAATCTACTATGAAGTAGATAACATACCTCTTAAGCAACTTCAAGAAAATGATCTCTGGATAAAAGATCAATTAGCTAAATTAGAGTTTACTCAAGTATACAATATTACAAGTAATATTTATACATCAACTATTACCAATAACACAAACAATGCTCCCGGCACAATAACAAGAGACAACTTTGATGAATTAAAGCCATATGTTAATGGGACTGACAATGTAGTTCGTGTCAGACCAGGAAGGTTTAGTGCTAGAATTAATAGCACATTTAGAGATCTTCCTAAGCTTCAGTACATGGCGAAAGCTTCTTTCCCGTATAGCACTACTCAGGATCCTTTAAAGTATGAAGAAATATTTTTAACACTTTCTCATCCATTACTATATTCTGTTTATGATAAAGTTAAAAATGCCGTAGCTGCTGATGCTTTAGCCATGAACGGATTAGCGGAAAGAGTCTTTACCAGAATGGTGAATGACAATACTAGAATAAGTAATTTTGCTTTAGGTACAGTTAATCAAACTCCAAGATACACTCTCCCAAACGGTGAAGACGGACCCTACCCAAATGTAACTGGAAGACAGCCAGTATACGATGCTAACCAATTAAAAGCAGTTGTTTCAACTTGGTTTAACCCAGATAACAATGTTGGAAATTCTTACAGGGCCGGCGAAGAGTCTGAATGGATAAAAAATTGGAGAGGAGTAGCTAGAACAGCTATTGTAGATGTTCCTCAAGAGCTTGAAATAGAGATACCTGCATTTAATCTAGATGATTTTTATTATATTAATGAAGCTAATAATAGAGTAAGAATAAACGGCGCAACGCAAAGAGTTGATCTAGTTTTTATTTGGGCTAAACCAATTGATGCTTCGGCAGCTACCATTCTAAGCTTCCCAGATAATGGAGACGTTCCAAAGAAAATTTACAAAGCAGAACTTGGAATTGTTAAAGGTGCTGGAGTTGGATTAAACTTTAATATTGTTCCAAATACAAGCAATGATCCTAAGGCGGATGTACCTCTCCAAGATGAAGATGGGAATGCGATGATAATTCCATCCATAGGAGATGAATTTAATACATCATTAGGATTTTCGGGTTTAAATATTAGAGGGTCGTTCCCATCCCCTGATGATTTAATGAATATATCCCCAACGCTACTAGAGCCATATTTTAATGATTCTGAACTTGCGTTATCAATATTCAATACAAACAATTTAGAAGATAACCAAGAACTTTTAAATAGTCAATCTCTATATTACATAGGACAATCAATCCTACCCGTAGCCTATGTTGTCGTAAAAAATAATGCACAACTAAACGCTAACCAAGTTCAAATAATAACTCCGTCTAACTTAGTCGATATTAGACCGTTCTTTAGAACAACTGAGCTTTCCTACAATGAACGTGCGGGGCTAGCTGCTGCTACGCCACAAGTATCCCTTGCCAATCCAGTTGCTTCTGAGAACTTTGTATTAAATGTTGCTAGAGACATTTATACTAGACTAGGTGTTCCTGCTGCTACTGGAACTGGTGGAGGTACAACGATTATAACAACTCCTGCAAGCGTAATACCAAGACCAGTTGCTTGTGGTTACATACTTGGAGGTGTTGGAATAGGGGGAACAGAAAAAGCAATTATTGATTACATGAAGCTTCGTGATGTAGATTTAACTAACGACGCTGCTATTAATAAATTAAGAACAGAATTAGGGTATCCTCAGCAAGCTATAAAAGCTTACCCAGGTTGGGATTATGCTAATTGGAGAAACACTTACCAACAAACTACAGGGACTCCAATTTATCAATATTTAAATTTTATAAGAAGAGTAAATACAGTTGATTCAGCTATTCCAAATTTCTTAAATGCTGCCATGTACAATGGAACAACCTACCTCCCAATAGGGTCAGGAAATAACTTAATCCCAGCTAGATTAAGCCAAACAACTATTCCATTTGCAATGTACTTTGTAAAGAAAAGAATAAAAGTATTAAAAAATGCAAATGCTCAGTGGGTCAACGATTTTCAAGTTCAAGCTAAATTCTTTAATTGTATGCCAGTGGCTGAAGAAGGAGCCGGTATAACAACTACAAAAGAAATTGTTAATGGAGAGTTATTTATAAACATTATTGTGTATTGGACGGTTCCACAATCTATGTTTAGAAATCCAAGATATTGGCAAGCAATAAGCGGAGCAAATAATCCTTCAAAACCAGATGGACAAGGAAATGCTGCACAATTAAATAATAATAATGTTTTAATTCCAAATTCTGGTTCAACAAATTTTCAGAATTTGATATTTCAATCTCAATTAAATACTTACCATAATGTTTTTGCTAACTTCGTAGTGGTGGACGCTAAACACATAGCTAACTTTGAAGGTGCAAATAGAAACCAAGGTTATTCTAATTATGGTGTAGCTATATACCCTTCAATTCAATTTACAATAACCGGCTTCCCTCAAGGTTATGGACAAGAAATTCCTTGGGGCGATCAAGATCAAATTTACCTAGGCTGAGTTAATGTCAAACATATATTTGAATTGTGGAGAGTATGCTCCAGGTCAAGAGCCTCGTACTCAAACAACTTCAAATACTGTCCCAGGAGACATAGTACCAAATCCAAATAATACTACGCCAGTATTTAATACTCCTACTTGTCCAGAGCCAGGAGAGCCACAAGAGCCGGGAAGCCCAGGGACGCCAGGAGTCCCAGTTCCTCCTCCAGGACCTACAACACCTCCTCCACCGCCGCCACCTCCACCCCCACCTCCAACTACAGGAGGACCAGCAGGACCTTCAGCCCCCGCCCCAGGAGGACCTATCACAGGTGGACCCGCAGGACCTTCAGCACCTACCCCAGGAGGGGGTCCAACCACAGGTGGCCCAGCAGGACCTTCTGCCCCCATCCCAGGAGGGGGCGGAACTGGAGGAACAACCGGGGGGGTCAGAGTTCCGTCAAGCGGTGGAACTGTAAGATATAAATGCACAGAAACAATTTTATATTGTGAAGGGGAAGAAACTGTTGAACCCCCAGAAGCCAGAAAAATATCTGGTATAGCAAGAAACTGCACTTCATGTGATCCCGAAGGATTTGGCGGAGAGCCGGATCCAACTTGTATTTATCCAACAAGAACAGCTTGCGAAACTTCCCCTTGTCAAACAACCCTAACTCCAGAAAATTGTATTGGATCTACAACAACAGGTGGAGAGGGCGGGTCTGTAACTTCTCAAGGCGGAACTTCTGTAACTACAGGAGAAGGTGGGGGTTCTACAACCACAACTACAAATAATACAAACACAACTACAACCACAGGAAATACAGTAAATTCAAATCAATTATTAACAAATCTACAAACAAACTCTAATCAAAATTTAGAAATTGTTATAGATGTTAATCCTCAATTCTATGGAAACTTTACGTCTCAGCCACAATCATCATTTCAAACAAGCCAACAGTGTATAGGTTTATTCCAAAGTCCTTATAATTTTTTTAATGTTCCAACAAGCCAAGATACAGTTTTAGTTACAAATGAAATTAGAAATGATATATTTTCAAATCAGGTTTGCCAGGAGGTTAGTTATTTTTTAAATAATGAAAATACTAGGCAAGCTTGGAGTGAAGATAAGATAAATAATTTAACACTGGAAAAAGTTGGACTAAGCTTATCCCCACCATTGTTTCAAGCTGTTAACAATTTGCATGATTATGGCAATAACAGAATAGATCCTAATGTTTTTTATTCAGTAATAAAAAGCCATCTTGTTAAAGGAACAATATCAGAATTAAATACTCAATATTTTACTCAAGCATACGAAAGACAAGCATCAGATCCAAGATATACTTATTCTCAAACAGGCCAAACTCCAGCCGCAATAAATTTAGCATTAGCAATATACAATTCTTATGCAACCAACCCAAATTACAATGGGCTAAACATAACAATTGTAAATGATGATTACAAAAGAATGAGATTCTTGCCAGAGGATCTTAATTGTAGAGTAAGTGTTCTTCAAAGCGACGGATTACTATACGAGCTTCCAACAACAAATTTTGGAATACCAACTCAGCAAATACCAGATCCCGATCCATTAGACTTAACAAATCCAGCTAGCGGTATACCTTTGTCTTTTGGGAATGGGGCTGGGTACTATTTCTCTACAGTATATTTAAATGGGCAGCAGTATCCTTTGCCCACAATAAACGATTTATCCTCTTCATACTATATTGATTTCAGGAACAGGGCAAATATTTTAAGACTGCTAAATACTGACCCCTCATTAACTTTCAAAGTAAGCTCTGTCCCAAATCAATCCGAGTTAAGCATTTCAAGCTACAATGGGTCTGCCGACGTATTTCCAATGTACTTTAAACTTAACTTAGACACCGTAGGGGATATCCTAACGCCCAATTCCGTGATTGGAGTTATATCAGCGACATACTCAAAGATAGATGATACTGAAGCTATTGCACACTCTAGAGATTATGGATATAATATATCTAAATTAAATGTAGACTTTAGAGACCCATTCATTCACTATGCAAGAGATACCGGAATATTGTATTTTGAAATGAACGACTTTAATTTAAGATCATTAAATACAACATTAACTCCGATAACCGGACGGAATATGCTTAGAAATATTCCGCAAGCTGTAGTTGTTACACCAGGATGTGGAACAAATCACAATCCATTTAATGGATACTCTGAATTAACAGATTACGATGCTTCCGTAGCAGTTAGAACTTACAAAGGGCAGCCTGGAATAGATATGGGAAGTGGGGACAGGGACATTCCTCCATTAGAGGAAGAGCGAATATACTCAGCCCTAGAATCTAATAGCTACGGATTGTATGAGCAATATTTAAATAATGACATCCATGGATTCCTGTACACTTATAATCCAAGTGCTGTATCTTCTACTTTATCTTATTTTATAAACGGTGAATATTCAAATACGCAGCCGCCTTCAAGTTTAAGAAGTAACTCACCCGAAGGTAAGTTTTATAGTATGGCTAGTAGGTTAAGACTTGCGGTATCTTCATATATTGATTCAGTAAACCCAGATGAGCAGTATCTTTGGTCATCATTAAAATGGTATGATTTATACACAAGATTAACTTTAAATGATGCTGGCAAGCTATTGTATTCTAATACCACGAGATTATTTAATGATATAAGTAATGGCTTAATCTATAATACTCCAGTAACTTTATTTTCAAATCAATATAATGAATTTGTTACTGGAGTTCCAGTTATGACCCCGCTAGAGGGCGATCTTGTTCAGGTTATAACTGAAGTAGATAGATTAAATTGGTATTATGCCAATTACCCACCACCCCCACAAGCAGGATAATTATGTCTATATTTGTAGCAACTTGGATTGATCCTAGCACAGGACATTGCCACCCTCCAACACCTCATCAAAACTTACCAGCTTCTGGTGGTAAAATAAGTAATGTTTTTGTTGGAAATGCTAATATAGTTACGCAAGCAGATGTTTACACCCCGACAACTTGCGGAGATACAGCCCATGCCCCTGTAGTACTTCCAATAGCTGGAGCTACAGTTTTTGCTGGTAGCCTGCCCGTTGCAAAGCTGGGGGATCCTTTAAGTTGTGGGGACACTGTGGGTGCGGTTGGAGCTTTTAATGTATATGCTTACTAATTTTAAAATTTAATTAAATTATTTTAATTAGCATAGTAAATAGTAGTAGGTAATTAATTATCGGACAAGAGGTTTTTTTAATTATGAAGCACAATGTTTTAAAGGAAGAGGTTGATCAGATCCTTAGCCAAGCTTTCTGGAATAAGGGTGGAGTCAAGTTAAATGAGAACGCCGCCCCCGAGGCTGCTGAGACGGTCGAGCAACCTGCCGCTGAGGAGGTCCCTGCTGAGGCTGTAAACGAGGAGGCTCACGTTTGCCCCCTTTGCGAGTCACACCTAGAGGCTCCAATCAGCGATGACAAGCTCTCAGAGCACATTGATCTCATGATCGACATCATTGATGAGATGGCTCAACTCACCGAGGGTGATGAGTCAGAGGATGATGGAGAGGAGCTTGCCGAGGAGTCTCACGAGGATGACGAGGACGCCGAGCAAGTTGTTGAGAAGAAAGGTCTTCCAGCCTTCCTCAAGGGAAAAATGAACAAGAAGAGCAGCAAGGCTGAGTCTTCAACGAAAGGCCCAGAGATGAAGTGAGGCTAACTGTTTTCAGTTAGTCTAACTGCATGAGCGATAACCTTTTTCCAGATATTTCAGTCGGGGATTTTGCCATGGATCTATTAAAGGACATGGCAAAAAATCCTTCACAGGCTCTCAAGCCTGCTTTAAAGGAATCAACATTACAAAATGTTGGTGCCCCCGATGTCAGCAAAATAGATGTATCTGATGATTATGTTTCGTTAGTCTTAGAAGGAAAGAAGCCACAGCCAAAGAAGCCAGTTACTCAAATCAAAGAGTCTTCAGAGTCTAAGCTTGGTAGTTTAGTTGAAAGACTTTCAACTCTTATTACAGAAGCTCGTCAGATCATGGAGGAAATTTCTGCTGGTTCTACAACAACCGGAAACATTGGTGTTAACATGGCTGGAAAGAGCAAGAATAATCCTTATGCTATTTGCAAATCAAGTGTAGGAAAAAAGAAAAGTCCTAAACTTGAAAGATGCATAATGAAGTTAAAGAATAAGTATGGTGACAAATGAAAGACCTTATCTCACTCTTAGAAGAAATAATGCTGACTGAGAAGAAGACTGAGAAGGGCAAGGGATCAAAAGCAGGTAGACAGGCTATCCAAAAGAGTGAGCGAGATAAGCCACATACCACACCAGGAAAGTCCAGAGTTAGAATTTACAACTCTATAACCGATGCGCTTCGCAATGGCTATATGGGTCAAATCTTCTCAACTAAGGGTGCCGACCGTCTCTACGTCATTACCAAGCAGAAGTGGGGGAAAGACGATGAGCAAATGGTTGCTGGGAGAACAGCCAAAGGATTTAGTCCAGGCTCCATCCCTTCATCATTCAAAGACGTAAAGAAGTATGCTACTAGAACCATGGTTCGCCACTCAGGTGGGGGCAGCAGAAAATACAAGTCTAAGGACAAGAAATAATCATGCAACAGATTCAAGACGTATTTATTATTCAAAATTTAAGAGTCCTTAACGAGGGCAAGACTGGTCCACTTAAGGTTCGTGGCGTATTTCAAAGAGCCGACGAAGCTAATAGCAATAGAAGAGTGTACCCACAAAAGGTTCTAGAGGGTTCTATCAAAGCCCTCAATGAGGCCATCAAAGAGAGAAGACTTGTAGGGGAGCTAGACCATCCAACTTATGACATGGTTAAGCTTTCAAATGCTTCACACCTTATTACCAATCTTTGGATGGAAGGTAAAGAGGTTATTGGAGAGGCTGAAATCCTCCCAACGCCAGCCGGAAAAGTCGTTCAAGGTCTGATTGAGGGTGGCGTGAAAATCGGTATCTCAAGCCGTGGTATGGGCACTCTGAGCGAAGGCAAGGGTGACGTTAAGACGGTCAACGAGGACTTCAAGCTCGTTACCTTTGATATCGTTGCCGACCCATCAACCAGAGGAGCGTATCCAACGCTAGCCGAATCAAAGCAGCTACAGAAGGATAAGAGAATTATTGAGTCTACGATCAAAGAGGTTGTAGGCCAGAGATATTTCCTAAAGCTTCTTGAGAAGAAGATTGATCAGAAGCTGGGTAGAGTTGAGGAAGTTAGAGGCGACACTACCACTAGAAAGTATGGGGAGCGGCATCCTAAAGGGCAAGCGGGTGCTGAACAGCGAGCCAGTGAGACTAACTTCCCACCCCCAAGAAATAACAAAAAGAAGTTAAGCCCAGAGCACGAGGCCATGGTGAAGG